>WBZP01002136.1_pt1 | contig 23193 bp, 11 predicted proteins | sample 5204301 | NCBI WGS metagenome assembly WBZP01 (sample SAMN12412401, study PRJNA552823) | activated sludge metagenome | isolation source: activated sludge from nitrification reactor of wastewater treatment plant... | place: USA: Pennsylvania | collected 2017 | reverse complement strand
AGTTCCAGCGGGGCAGGGCATCTGTGCCGCCTTCTGTATGGCGGTTGGCCAGCCACTGGTACAGCGGGTGGGCTTCATCGCCCAGCACATCCTGCTTTTGAGCAATGGGGAACGTGATGTTGTACTGCTGCACAAACAGCGCAATATCTTCATTGCTGCCCGGCTCCATGTTGTTGAAGTTGTTGCTGGGGATGGCGATCACCACGAGGCTGTGTGCATACAGTTGCTGCAACTGCTGCAGCTCTGCATACTGCCCGGCATACTGGCACTGGCTGGCGGTGTTGACCAGCAGTATCTTTTTGCCCTGGTAATGGCTGAGGTTGATCTCGCCGCCGTTGAGGGCGGGGAGCGTGAAAGTGTACACGGACACAGTGTGATGCAGGATGAGGAGGAGTGTGTGGAGGAGTGGCATGAGAGTGATTATTTTGTTTTTATTCTTTTGAAAAGATCTTCAGTTATTTTAAAAACAACATGTTTTATTTGGTCGTCATGAAAAAAAGGATAAGCATTGGTAGTTTCAAAGGCTTTTTGCTCTTTATTGGTGAGCTTTATTGAGTGTCGAAAATTTCTTGAATAAACAATTCTATTCTGATAAAAAACTCTAATTATTGAATGAATCTCTGATCGTAAATTTTGTGGGATAGTAGAATGCCCGCTCAATTCTCTTGTCTCAAACATATTGTAAAGAAAAACTGTGTACATTCTATAATCATTTTGAAGGCAATGATATGAATTCACAGAATCCCATTTTTCTTCACGCCAGTTTTCAGCGTTAATTTTATTAGTGAGACACTCTCCAGATATTGAAAAAATATCTTTGATTTTTATTTCCTGCGAATCAAGCAAATGAACCAGTTGTTTCTTAAATATATTTTGTTTGCTAACTGAAATCGGGAAATTCCATTCGATTTTATTGCCTGCTATAGAATAGCCACTGAATGCAGGCGAAATTAAACTTGTCGAATCTACTGGTATAAATTCAGGCAATAAATCAACTTGTTTGTTTTTTGCAACAAAATTGTTAATCGAACAAGACTGAAGCAGGACTAATGCTAAAAGAAAAGAACCGCTGATTTTATTTTTCATGTACTACAATTTTGAATCATTTGCCAATTTGATAGATTATCATCTGTGCAAAACCATTAAAGAAGCTTAAGCTATTGTCCGATTTGTTAGTCTTTAAATACAATTTATAATCATAGTTCATTGATTTTAAAGCTATTTTTTTGGTAATATCTGAGCCAATACTATTCAGCCCAACGCTAAATATGGATAAATCAACTTTATTTGAGTTTACTTTATCAGAAATTTCGTCAAAGCCCCAACTTATGCTTTCCTTTAATCCCCCTGCAAGAGCGCCCGCCGCAAATGACTGCCAATAAAAACCGGCGCCAAATTTTTTAATACCGTCTCTCCCATACAAATCATAATTATTAAACACCGTTTGCAATCCTTTTTCAGTTCCACCTGATATTACGCCAACCCATTTTGCCGGCCCCATCTTTACACCTGCCCCTTTCAAAAAGCTTTTACCCATTCCCTTACCTGCAATAGCACTGCTGGCCCCCCGGCTAAAACTTTTCCAAAAATCCACCTCTTTGTCAAATAAATAATCAGCTTCCACATTAAGCATTCCACCCAGCCCCATGCCTGCAAAGGAGGCCAGCGGTGTGCCCAGAGCGGCTATTTCGCCGCCCGCGCTGCCAGCCAGAAAGTGGTTGGCGGCCCTGAATAAATTAAAATTCCCACCCTTCATTATTTTATCCCAGTTGCGAACGGTATTGCTGACACCTCCGGCAATACTTCCGATTTTTTGTGCAGTGCCCAATGCCTTGGCTGTTTTTAAGCCTTTCATTGCACCCGTAATGCCCGATTTCATCAGGCCGCTGCCGCCTTTCAAAGCAGAGACAGCCGCTTTCTTTGCAGCCTTCACAGCCACTTTTTTTATCACCGCGTTTGATATGGCCTTTATCACAATTTTTGCAAAAATGGCGAAAAAGAACCGCCCATCAGGATCAGCAAAATAATAGGGGTTATTGCCCGCATAATTATACGGAGAGAGTTTGGTAAACTGATCCGCATACACATCCACCCCATTAAACCTCCCCACCTGTGCATCATACATCCTCGCATCGAAGTAATGCAACTCCAGCCCAAACTCTTCATCCAGTTCATTGCGCTGGTAATCTTTCTGGTTGGGGGTTTTGATGGCGGCATAGCTGCTGAGCGGTGTTATCTCCATACCAAAGGGGTAAAAGGCGCTTTCCTGCAGCAGTGGCCCGGTGCGGTGCACTACGGTAATGTCGTCAAAAAATACATTCACCGGGCTTTCGTTGCTGGTATAAATATATACAAAGCCATTTTTCTGCGCCACCATCTGCGGCAGCGTATAGGTATGCACGGCATCGGGGCCATTGTCTATCCGTTCGGCCAGGCCCTGTACCAGTTTAAAGTTTTCATCAAACAATAAATATTTCAGGTAGGCCCTGGGTCCGGAGTTGGGGCTGTTGTTGGCTGCCTGGTTGCTGGTTACAAAGCTGGCCAGGTCCTGCGTATTCAGCACGGCATTGTTGCCGGTTTGCAACCAGCTTTTGCCATCCAATGTGCCGGTGGTTGTGCCCAAAAAAGCGCTGATGGCGGCATGAACGATATCGTTTACCAGCGGGCTGGTATTGGGTATGGTGCTGTGCGGTGTGTTGTAGAGGGCACGGGTATGTACATTGAGGGTATCGCCCGCCATTACTTTCAGTACGATTGACGGTCCCTGGCGGCGGGCGGCATCGCTGCCGTTGAGGCGGCTGAACTGTGCATTGGGGTTGGGGTTGTTAAAAAACAGGTTGGTGTTGATGATGGTTTCCCTTGTGGTGTTGCGGTTGCGCCAGGTGGCCAGTTCCGCAGCATCCCGGGTGGTTTCAAAGGCGGCCAGGTAGGCGGTGGTGTCCCGCTCATCAGTAAGCACCATGCGTACATTGCCCAGGTGATCGTCGATGTAGTAATCATTTACCAGCCGGCCCCGGTGGTTGCGCCGGGTGCGGCCGGCATCGTTTACAAAATACAGCAGGGTGGTGTCGTTGTGGTAGGTAAGTCCATCTATATAAGTGGTGGTGCGTACAGTATCGTTGTGCCGCACAATTTTCTGCAGCCGCTCGCCGGTGGCGTCGTACACATAGCGGATGTCCCTCATGCTGTTGTTTTGTATGATGATGCGTTCGGGTTTGTCGAGCAGGTTGTAGGTGGCTGTGAACTGCTTATTCAGGTCGCTGGTAATATTGCCATTGGCATCGTAGGTATAGTCATCTCCGCCATTGGTGCCGTCTTTAAAATCCCGGAGGCCGGGGGCGCCGTCTATAAATCCCGGTGCATTGGCGGAGGCCGGGGCGCCGCTGCCGGCATCGCTAACCCGGCGCAGCAGGTTGCTGTTGGCGTTGTAGGTGTAGGTAAGATTGTCTACTGTACGGGTGGTACCAAAGGCGGTGCTGTTGCTCCGCATGGACAGGATGTTGCCGTTTTCATCATACGCCAGGTTGTCGGTGGTAAAATCCTGTGCCTGTGTCCAGCTTCCGCCGGTGGTGTTCACAGCGGTGTTGGTGGTAAAGAATGCCCGCTGCAGGCGGCTCATGGCATCGTATTCAAAACCATAAGAAAATGCCTCGTCAAAACGGCCGCGGCTGCGCCATTGCATGCCGCTCATGGTGCCATCGTTGCGGGCACGGGTATAGCCATCATGGTAGTGGAGGCTGGCGCCCCACCAGTGGTTTTGTGTTCTGTCCCTTGCATAGCCGGCATTGATACCGGTAAGCTGGCCCTGCAGGTTGTAAGTATAGTGGAGACTTTCCAGGTTGGCCCCGGCAGCCCCGGCGCCCGGCCCCAGTATTTTCCGGCTGAGCTGACCCAGTTCGTTGTATTCAAATGTAAGCAGGTGACGCTCAGGCTCTGTGTTTACCCGCTGAAACACCTGCAGGGGGCGGCCATCGGGATCGTAAGTGCTGCGTTTAAAAATATCCAGCACTGCATAGTTGGCATTGGGCCGGGGGTTCTGGTGGCGATACAGTTGCCCGAGGGGCTTGCCGGTAAAGTCGTAGCGTGTGCTCAGTACATCCACCCCGCCCAGTATATTGTCGCTGTGGGTTTGTATCAGCCGCTCTCGGTTATCATAATAATTTACAGTGGTGAGCCAGGTGGTACCGGTAATGCCAGCCGGATAGAATACCCGTACCCTGGTACCGGTAGGTAAGTCGTTCAGCAGGAGGCTTTGAGCAGGCGCCACAGCATTCGTTCCGGTAGCTATATTGGTAAACAGGGATGTATTGAATGGCTTGGCAGCCGCGCCGGTAAAGGAATAATCATCATAAAATGTTTCGGTGTGAATTTCGGTGATTGCAGCCAGAGCGGGATAGTCGCTGCTGCCGGCGGCCTGGGTGCGTATGCTGGCTTCGGTTAGTGCGCCTGCATTCCAAATGCCTGTTACCGTTGGCCTGTCTTTGCCGTCAAATTTTATTACGCTCCATTGGTTGGTTAGCCGTTGGCGGGCATCCTGGCTCAGTACCTGCCGGCCCAGGGCGTCATATACAAACAATTCATGGGCAATTTCCGGCACTTTTTTCCAGATCACTCTTCCTTTCTCATCATACCTGAATTCAAAACAAAGGTTGTTGAGAATGGTACTGCTGATGGTAACGGTACCGGTAGTTACGCCGGTAAACTGGTTCAGCGCTGCCTTGGCTGCCACAGAGGGTATGGCAAAACGCAGCCTGCCCATTTCATCATACACATAATAGGTGAGGTTCCAGCCGGTGCTGTTGTTGGTGATGGTTTCCAGATTCTGCACTTTTTCAAGTATCATCCTGCCCATTCCGTCGCTGTACCGGAGCAGTCGCCTGCCGTTCATATCGATGCTTTCTTCAATAGCCAGGTCTTTGTTTCCGTAGAAACGCTGGCCGGGTACGCCATTAGCGGTGGGTAAACCGGATGCATTGAGGTACCAGTATATCACTTCTTCACTTTCGTAATAGATCCGGCTTTCGCTCCTGCCGCCGGTATTACTGCCGGCAAAAGCGCGGCCGGGTGCTGCAGCGGCAAGTATTTTTCCTTCTGGTCCGTCTTCGGAAACCGTTCTGCTGTAGAGGTACGGGTCGCCGGGGAAACGGCTGTTGTAGAAGCTGCGCTGCTGGGTGCCGGCATTGTTGCGGAAGGCGCCGGCATTGGCCAGTCCGTCAGTATAAGCTGCAAATGCTTCCTCGCTTCGGCCAAAATCATCATACTGCACAGCGTTGATAATATCAAAGCCTGCAGGTGTGGCCTGTTGCACAATCGACTGTACAGTACGGCCTGCACCATCAGAATACTGTGCTCCCACTGTACCATCTGCCCTTGCTATACTGAGCAGGGAAGCTGGCAGTGTGATGCCGGGCCTTTTGGTGGTAAAGCTTACCACCCGGTTGTAGTGGGAGGCGGTTACATGGGGTATATCCTGCAGGGAAACCAGCGGTTGTTCCAGGGCTGTGTGGGCAGTAACGGCAGGTGTACTGCCACCGGTTGGATTGCTGACGGTGATGGTTGCAGTATTGGAAGTGCCTGCAGCCATACTGGACGCGGTGGCATTTCTGCGGTAATGTGTGGTGGCTGTGAGTACGGGAGGCCAGTAGTCGCGCTGTGTGGCGCCAGGTATGTTTTGCCAGTTGATACCATCGGTACTTTGCTGCCATTGGTATTGGGCGGTACCCAGGATACTGTTGTTTTGAATACCGCGTGCTGAAGTGCCTTTCAGTATAACAGGACGTGTGCCGGGCGCGATGGTTTGGGAGTAGGTGATGGTACCGCCATCCTGTGCCGCCAGTACGTTTACCAGTAGTGAGTTGGAGAATGACGACCATCCGCCTGAAGTAACCCGAATGCGGAAATAAGCGCCGGTGGTAAGGTTGCCGGGATTGTAAATCAGGTTTCCGGGGTTGGTGGCTGTGTTACCAACATCTGCCCAGTTCACATTATCAGCACTTCGCTGCCATTGATAAGTATAGGTGGTGGACGGCCCGCCTGTGGCGCCGGCCACCGGCAGGTTACCGGGCGATGTATTGAAGTTCACGTTCATCCTGGGCGTGATATTCCCGATCCGCAGAGGCTGCAGTATTTGTATGGCCCTTGAGGTACTGGCGCCCGTAACTGAAGCTGCCACGGTGCCGGAACTGCCCGTGCTGTTCCATCTAACGGTAACGGTGTTCCCCGGAAAACCTCCGCTTACAATAACGCCGTTGGTAATATTCCAGCTTACCTGCAGTAATGTGTTTGATACAGAAGCTACGTAGGTGTGTGTGGAGGATGGCTCTACCTGGGTGTTGCCGTTTACAGAAATGAAAACCTGCGCCATAACCACTCCGGGCAGTAAAGTAGTCATTATGAAACTGAGGACGGCAATTGTCCATTTTGCTTTTTTTAGAGGCAAATTTTTCATACAATTATGTTTAAACACATTTTTTCGTGTATACGTTAAAGTATGTATCCCACTCCGGCAAGCACGGTGTGCTCGATCCAGTAGAAGTATGGTGGTTCGTAAAGACCTGTATCTTCTTCATCTATAATGCCTGAAAAAATCAGTATTTCAGATACATTATTAAGAGTAGCTGTATGATTGGTCGTTTGTATATTTCCATTACTGTTGCTCCTGCGGCGGTAGTTTACCTGCAGGTTACTGCCGTTTACGGGCTGGTTATTGCTGCTGTTCCGGAGGATGATATAAACATCAGCGGTAGTATAATAAGATGACGGCGGGCCAAAGGTTTGTACATTCCTGAGTTCAACAGAGGCCCTGATGGTAATAAGGGGGCAATTGCCATTTACCCCCAGGCTTATCCACCTCAGCTGATTAAAAGTGGGGCTTACCGGGTTCATATCCCGTTGTTGTTTTCTTTGTTCTCCGGTTCTTACTCCAGATGCATTCAGTACACATTCTGTTACGCCGTTATCCTGCCAGTCAGGTGTAACCGGGCATGCGGTGGCGTTGGCGCCAACGGATATCCAGCGGTGAGCACTGCTGGTAAAACTGGCCGGGTTGATATCTTTTTGAAGTTTCAGCTGGTTGCCGGTATTGTATTGGGTGGTACCGTGTTTTTCGCACATCAGGGTAAGCGGCACTTCATCCTGCCATACGGGTGTGCGGTCGATGGAGCTGCCGCCGGCAGTGCTGTATTCAAATGCCTTGATGATATTATAGTCCTGGTCTCTTTGCAGGCGCAGCCGGTTAAGGCCATCGTATTCATTATAGGCTGCTTTATTGTTGGCATCGCATGCGCTCAACACACCCAGTAATGGCCGGAAGTTTTCAGTAACCATCGTGGCATTTACGGGATAGAGCCGCAGTTCATCCATATTTGCTGTGCCAGAAATCGTGATTGCACTACCGCCGGTAACCCGGTATTCATTATACGTCCAGCCTGTTATGAAATTGGGTTCGTTTTTTATAATAGTCGCTCCGGCTACAGATACGGTGCCGTTTCTTGTCCAGAAGCTGAGTACATAGGTTTTGCCGGCGGGGATATTGTTTTTGGTGATGTTGCCAGCGGTGAGCGGGTAAAACATTCTTCCCATGAAAGAACGCACAGGGTCAGCCACCGGGGTTCCCGTAAACATCCAGCCTCCGGAAGCCGGGGATTCGAAACTGCTGTAGGCTGTTTCGTTATGGCGGGCATTGGTTGTTTTTGCCACCGGCAGCAGTGCGTCAAAATCTGTGATGATGCTGCTGTATTCGTTTGTAATGAGGTTACGGCTTTCCAGTGCCATTCCTTTGCCGTTGAAAACAGTTTGTTCCTGCACCGGTTTTAAAAAAGTGGTGTTTCTGTTCAGCACTGAAGGATTAAAGGCGCCGATGGTTGCCAGGGGTACCGGCGATCCGGCTTCCAGAGCGATCTTGCGCAGGGGTCTTATCTGGTTGCCGTTCACCACCTGGAATTCGGTTATATCAGCATCTGTCAACCGGGTGCCATCCACATCCTTTACCCAGGTTTCTGTTGATACCGGCGTAAGTATTTCAGCCGTACGCAGGGTATGCAGGGGGCCGGTAGTAATGCCGGTATAATGAAAAGGATAGTAGGTGTTGGTTTCAATTACCTGGTTACGCTTTCTGCTGGTATACGCAATCGTTTTTACGGGTACATGGTTCACCGGGTCATATTCGTACGTGTTTTCTGTTCGTACAGTATCACCATCAGTGTATTCAGTTTCTATTGTTTTTACCAGCTGTGCCGTACCAATGACCGGGTGAAAAAACCGTTCGGTAAACATGCGGCTGGGAGTGCTGCCTGAAAGGGGGTATCGTTCAATCGCTACTCCAAGTTTTAAGGCCTTGTAGGAATCTGTGAGTTGGGTGACGCTCGTCCTGTTGATGTATTCATTTATTGTTTCAGACACCAGCCTGTTATCGGCATCAAAATGTTGTTCCCGCAGCGGAAGGCCGAGCATCCATTCCTGTACCTGTTCAGTTAGATAGGGAAACTGGGTTTGGTTGAGGGAGCTTATGTAGTTGTTATTGTTGTAGCTGCCGAATTCATACACTGTTCTTCCGATATTATTATTCAGGGTGCCATAAAACTCCTCTACCCTGGCATAGCCTACCGGACTTCCCTGTGTATAATGCTGAAAGTTAACCGGGGATGCATTCGCTACCCTGTAATTGCTGCTGGTAACCGTTCCGCTTGTATTAATCACTTCTTCAAGCCGCATATCGGAAGTATACTGCGGCAGGTTGTTAATAAAGCCCGATGAAAATCCGTTGGAAAACTGGTAACGGAATTCTCTCACAGACACTGGTTTTGCATGGATGCCGTCAAATTCAGCCACTGATCTTAACCTGATGCCACCGGCATTGCTCAGTGAGCCTGTTTCCACTCCTGTTTCATTATCCCAGCTGATAGAAACTGAAAATTGAAATTCACCTGTGCAGGCGCTTGTCCAGGTTATCAGCAGGTTGTCGGTAGCCTGGGGAAAATCATAGTCTTCAGAAAATCCGCCGCTGAATACCTGTATCAGGGGCATACTCCTGTTTACCGGCGTACCAACGTTAGTGGTGCCAACCCTGGGGGTGAGGGTAATATTCAGTGTGCAAAAGGACGCTGTGGGCGACGAAACCCCGCCTGTGGCGATTAGCCTGTAAGTAAAGCGGGTGGTATATCCCAGGGTGGAGCGCCGGTAAGTAGTTGATTGGGAAGCCGGGTTTCCCATTCCTGTAAAAACGGTTCTGGCCTGCAGGATAGGTGTATAACGCTGATTGGGTTCATATTCCATCACTGTTGAGCCGCCTGAAGGGTTTTGCACGGCTTTCAGCACGCCAGATGCTGCAAATGCCGCATTTACATTTCTGTTGGCTGAAGACGATAATGGGCTGTAGTGTACGAGATGGGCATTCGAAAAGGCGCCATTAAATCCGCCCCAGTGATCTTGTGCAGGAGAAAGAATGGAAGGCAGGTTGTTGGACTGTTCGTAATGAAAGACATAAGGTGGGTTATTGGCCTGCGGGGTATAAGGGGTTACCGTTTTTAATTGCAGCCTGTAATCCTGCTTGTGATTGGTGCATGCAGAATGATAGGCCATTTCGCCATACTCCGTAAAATACATGTAGTCCAGCTTATAGCCCATCCTGAGTTCGGTATCTCTTATATTGATTTCCCTCAGGGCGTTATCGCCTGGTAAGTCGCATCGTTGGGTGGCATCATACACAAAGTCAATCCATGATCTGTCCGGGAAAGTGATGGTCTTAATTCTTTTGCCGGCTGTTGTGGATGTTCCAAAACTGGCATTATTGAGGATGTCCCCCGTTGATCCTGTACAGTTGAGGCAATCCATATAGGATTCAGGAAGTTTTACCTGCCGGGTAACGAGTGTATTCTGATAGGTGATCAGAATGGTATCTTCATTAAAAGGCGAAATGATGGATGAGAGGTACCAGGCAGAAACATGCGCCCTGTTGTAGAAACCGGAGGTGGCGCCGGTGTTTTGAATACGTGAAATCTCTCTTTCACTGAAGATGTACCGGGTTCCATCATCATCGGTGATAACGAATGATTCAATGGTACTCCCGGTAAGGCCACCGCCTACCGGGGTGGTTACATTTAATGATGGATTCAGCGTATACTGAATTTTTATTTTCTGAAGTGGGCTTACTGCAAAGCTTCCGTCTTTTCCCAGGTAAAATTTCCCGCTCAGCCCATTGGCATTGAACTGAAATATGTCCCACTGCGAATCAACATTGTCTTCATAATAATGATCCCGGTTGGGCGGGTTCATACTGCTGATACGTGTACTGAAAGTCTGATTGCCGGTAAAGTTGATAGCGCCCTGGTAAATCCAGCCGTTTACCGGGCTGTCATCCGGCAGGCCCTGTACTGTTCGGGTAATTGCGCCACCTGCCATCAGCGACCAGCCCAGGCCGGTATTGGGCGCTACTTCCTCCATTTTTACACCGCCTGCAAAGTAGCTGAGACCAATATTGTGCTGCAGGTTGGGGCCGGAGTATGTAAAAACAGGTACTTCGATCTGGGGCATCCCGGTATAATGATTCACGGGTACCTGGTTTTGACGGTTAAATGCCGTGGCAGCAGGACTTCCGGTAGCAACCGTATTAGCGCTATTCGGGGGCGCAAGCGTTGGTTGTGCAATACCTGGTATTGAAGCCAGTAACAAAAAGGCTAATATAAATTTTGTCATAAAACAGATATTAAAAATTGTATCCGATTCTTAATAAAAGGGGCTGACCTGCTGGTACACTTTTGTTGTGAAGCAGATCGTACAGCAGCTGGATATTTGTTTTTAATTTTTTGGGGCCATTCATTTTTTTACTCAGCCCGATTAATGCACTGCCCGTCCACTGGTTTATATTCTTCAGTTCAGAAAACCTGCTGAAAGCAGCGTTATAATTTTTTTCAAAGCCACCATTAATAAACAGGGAGCCTTTTAATTTAAAATCTGCAAATGAACGAAGGCCGACACCTTCATGTGTAAAGCTGATGTTGCTCAGTCCGTTACCCATACCCAGTTTGTAGGATGCCCCCAGTCCTGCACTTCCTTTTTTGCTGAATTTATAGGCAACCTGAATGGCCAGGTCGGCTGTTTGCGGAAGCAATCCTCTGGGCCGCGTAAACTGCACATTGGCGCCAAATTCAAGACGTTGTGAAAAGGTTTTTGATTTAAGCGATCCGGGTTTGTAATCGGGCATTTCAAGGGTGTTGGCCCCACTGCCTGATTTTTTAAGGAGATTATTCAGTCTGTTTTGTGCTTCTTGTATTTGTCCTGATACCATCAGTGCCGCTCCGTCTGCACCCCCGCTAAGCCGGTTTGTTACCATCATGCCTGAAGATTGCAGCGTTTGCAGTCCGGCAAGGTTCTCCAGTCCGCCCGGGCCTGATGATGGGAACAGCACTGACAGCGCACTGTTACGGTGAAGAAAGTCATTAAATGCGGGTATCTTTTTTAAGTTTCTTAATATTTCCTGCTGCATCCTGCCCGGGTCATTCAGCACCTGTTTATAGTCTTTTATGAGGTGACTATATGCTGCTGCCGTATGATTAAGTTTGTTGAGTTGCCGGTCAAGCCCAAGCCCTGACAATTGTTCTTTCAGCAGCTGTTGTTGTTCTTTTATATATTGTTGTATGGCTTCAGCCCTTTGTGTTTCTGACTGCAGTGAAGCAAGCTTTGTTTTGAACTCGTTCAGTTTGCCCAGTGAACGCAGTTTTGACGAAACCAATCCCTGATGTTTTTGTAAAAAATCCAGCGATACGGATAGCTCGTCCATGGAAGAAAATTGCTGGAGTAAAGGATGGACAGAAGGAGTGCCTGCCTGCATTTTACTTTTATAATCATCCAGCTTTTTTCCGGCATCTCCGAAAAGTCTTGCTGCTTTGGAAGAATCAATCCTGGAAAGTTTCCTTCTGATTTTTTCCTGCTGCTTTTCAAATTTTGCAAGCGTTCTGTCAGTAAGTTTCTGCAGCCTTTTTTCAACAAAGCCGATTTTTTCAAAGGCTTCTTTCTGCAGTTTGTCTGTATCCAGCCCCTTCAGCAACAGGGTATCTGTTTGGTATTGTCCATGAACACTGCAGGTAAACATTACCATCAGCGTTGTTAATCTCAGCATTGTACAATGTTTCTTTTTCATACAGATGCGGGAGGGTTATGGAAGTGTTTCGGCTATGAAATTGAATACGGGTATGACTTTTACCAATTCCAATCTTTCATACCCTAATGCCTTTGCTGAATATTTATTCCATCATTGTGATTTATTACTATATGTTAAAGGAATGCAAACACTGCTGCCCTTTGATGAGCGGTTAGGCATTCCCAAAACGTACGTTTACTTTCGTAGCGGGAAAGAAATACGGGTAACGCTATTTTCTACCTGCCAAAAAGTATAGCCATGCTTATTTGTAAATCCGGCATCACCTGCCTGTGCATACTGTTCTTTTTTGCCGCAGACGCTCAGTCCGGGAAGAAAAAGAAAATCAATGCCAAACGTATCAGCACTTCTTTAAAAGTAGATGGCCTGCTCAACGAGCCTGAGTGGAAAACCGCTCCGGTTGCTGATCATTTTACTGCCCTTCGTCCGGTGCCTTTTCAGCCGGAACAGCCAAAAGACTCCACCGAGATATTTTTCCTGTACAATGATGAGGGTATTTATATCGGAGGCTACCTGCACGAACAATCCCGCGACAGTATTTCCTATGAGCTGGTGGGAAGGGATGGTTTCGGGGCGAATGATTTTGTAGGAATCATTTTCGATACCTATAACGACAAGCTCAACGGGTTTGAATATTTTATCACGCCATTGGGCGAACAGATGGATGCCAAACAGGCACCCAACAATAATGGCGACAGCGAAGATTTCAGCTGGAATGCCGTATGGGAAAGCGCGGCCAAAATACATGCCGATGGCTGGAGCTTCGAAATGTTCCTGCCCTATGCGGCTATACGGTTTGGTCCGGACAGGATACAGGACTGGGGACTGAATATTGTACGCCGCCGGCAAAAAAGCGGGGAGCAGTTGTTCTGGCAGAGTATCGATCCCAATGTCAATGGATTTCTCACCCAGGAAGGAATGCTGATGGGACTTGAAAACATCAAACCACCCCTGCGCCTCCAGTTTGCACCCTATTTCTCCACTTACCAGAATCATGACGCCAATGTAAAACCCGGACAACCCATGAATACCACCACCTTCAATGGAGGCATGGATATCAAGTACGGCCTTAACCAGGCCTTTACCCTTGATATGACCCTGATACCGGATTTCGGACAGGTGCAGACTGATAACCTCATCCTCAATCTCTCTCCCTTTGAACAACGATTCAATGATAACCGGTCCTTTTTTACCGAAGGCGCTGAGTTGTTTAACAAGGGTAACCTGTTCTACAGCCGCCGGATCGGGCGTGTGGGCGACCGGCCGCTGCATTACTGGGAAATTGGTGAGGAGGGAGATGATTACAACGGTTCGGAAAAGGTAAAGCACAATCCCCGCCAGGTGAAACTGCTGAATGCCACTAAAATCAGCGGCCGCACCCAGAAAGGGCTGGGCATCGGGTTCCTGAATGCGGTTACCCAAACCCAGCATGCGGTTGTGGTGAATAAAAACACCGGTGCAGAGCGCAAAATTGTAACGGATCCACTCACCAATTACAATGTGCTGGTGCTGAACCAGACGTTGAAGAACAACAGCAGTGTTACCCTGGTGAATACCAATGTATTGCGGGATGGCCGCGACTATGATGCCAATGTTACTTCCGGCCTTTTTGATTTTTATGATAAAAAGAACAAATGGAATGTGGGTGGCAGCGCCAGTGTGAGTAATCTTTTTGGTAAAGGCGGAAAGAATATTACGGGCTATTCACACTCCATATACTTCGGAAAAGTAAGCGGACGGTTCAACTTTAATATCTGGCAGGATCTGATTGATGCCAAATATGACAAGAGTGACCTGGGGTATTTCACCAATAACAACACCATGGACCAGGGCTTCTGGATGGGATACAACTGGATCAAGCCCACAAAATGGTATAACCAGCTTCGGGTGAACACCAACTGGTGGTACAGCCGGCTGGTTTCTCCTATCGATGAGCAGCGCCGCAGTGAATTCATGTACCAGAACATGGGGTATAATTTTAATCTCAACGGGCAACTGAAAAATCTCTGGTGGGCTGGTATCAATGTGAACGGCGGATTCAATAAGAATGATTTTTATGAACCGAGGCAGCTTGGACGCGTATTCAGGGATAAGCCGCGCCAGTTTTTCAACGGGTGGGTGGAGAGTAATTTTGCGAAGAAATTTTCTTTCGGGGGGAATATCGGTTTGGGTACCGGCACCTATTTCGGCCGCACGATGCTGAATGTAGGGGTATTCTCCCGATTCAGGTTCAGCAGCAAATTCTCCATTGATCACCAGCTGAACAGGGAATCCACCCATAACCAGGCCGGCTTCGCTGCAAAATCAGATGGGGTCATTTACTTCTCCCGCCGCGATGTAGGCACCACGGAAAATGTACTCACCTTTAAATACAATTTCACCAACCGGATGGGCCTCAATCTGCGGGCCAGGCACTACTGGAGCAAAGTGGCTCCGCAGGAATTTTATGAACTCAACAGCAACGGATACCTGCAAACGCCTGAAACACCGTTTACGGGGAATGTGAACCAGAATTATAATTTCATGAGTGTCGACATGGTGTACACCTGGCAGTTCGCCCAGGGAAGCTTTATCAACCTGGTATGGAAAAGCATTGATGAAAATTTCCGCCGGGATTTTGAAAGCAACTACTTCTCCAACTTTGGTAAAACCTGGGAAGGGAATGGGTATAATAACTTAACGGAGTTCAGCAGCCTGTCGCTGAAAGTGATTTACTTTATTGACTACGCTTCAGTGAGGAGTAAGTGGAAGCACCGGCATGGGTGAGGGATAAGTAAAAAGTAAAAATTTAAAAGTCAAAAAAAGAGCTCACGGTTGGTGGGCTCTTTTTTTATGCAGGGAGTTTCACGCAAAGGGGGCAAAGAAGGCAAAGAACGCAACGGGAGAAGACTCATCAGCACATCACCAAATCATCAAATTATCAAATCCCTTTGTGTTCCTTTTTTATTCCTTTGTGAACTTTGTGGTTAAACATCAGTTCTTTATTTCAGCATCCCCTTCGGCACTTCTTTCTCCAGCAGGTATTTATAAATAAACCGGGTTTTCATATTGGTATAGTGCAGCCACTTGTTGCCCGGCCAGCCATGGCGGCCGCCGCTGTACGGCATGAATTCAAATTCCTTTTTGGCATCCTGCAGTTTGCTGATGAGGTTGATGCTGTTCTGCAGGTGTACATTATCATCAATAATGCCGTGCGCGATCTGCAGCATGCCTTTGTATTTGCCGGTGTGGGTAAGCACCGAGGCGCTTTTGTATCCTTCCGCGTTGTTGGCGGGTGTTCCCATGAAGCGCTCTGTATAATGTGTATCGTAGTATGTCCAGTCAGTTACTGGTCCGCCGGCCATGCCATGTGTAAAGAGGTCGCTGCCATAAGTTAAGGCATAGCAGCTGAGATAGCCGCCATAGCTGAAGCCGGTGATGCAGATTTTGGAAGGATCGGCCTGCGCGTTCGCGATCAGCCATTTTACCATGGCGCCATAGTCTTTCATTTCCCAGTAGCCAAGATTATGGTACATATAATCTACGCCTTCTTTTCCGAAGTGGCCGCTGGCCCGGTGGTCCATCACCACCTGGATCATCCCTTCTTTGGCATACCATTGCTGATTGCCGCTGAGTGACCAGGTATCGTAGCAGGTACCTGCTTCCGGTCCGCCGTAAATGGAAATCAATACCGGGTATTTTTTGGTTTTGTCCATGTTCAGCGGCCAGGTGATTTTCATGGGCAGGTCATACAAACTGTCTTCGCTTTTCACCCGGATCAGTTCGGTTTTGGCCAGCGCGTAATTACTGAATTCAGGTCCGGCCGCATTGCCGAGGTCTTTCACGATTTTACCTTTATTGCTCACCACGGTCAGCCGGTTCGGGCTGGCGGAGTTGGAATAGGTGGTTACAAAATAAGTGGCATTGGGGGAGAGGTTGATCCTGGTATGACTGTAATCGCCAAAACTCAGCCGCTGCAGTTTTTTACCGTCTAGGTTTACCCGGTAGAAATCATAACGGGCGGTGTTTTCCCGGCTGCGTGCGGTGAAGTAGATCACTTTATTCTTTTCATCCACAAAGTTCAGTTCGGTAACGGTGAAGCGGCCACTGGTAACCGGGTTGATCAATTTTCCGTCCATGCCGTACCGGTACAGGTGTTTCCAGCCGGAAGCATCGCTCATCAGTAAAAATTCTTTTCCGTTGCCGAGGAAGCTGATTCTTTTTCCTTCGTCATCCAGGGTGATCCAGGCTTTCTGTTCTTCGTTATACAACAGGGATTTGGCGCCCGTAGCCGGGTTCACACTCCAGATTTTCAGGTTGTTCTGCAGGCGGTTCATCCACTGCACCCACAGGGCGCTGCCATCGGGTGCCCAGTAGGGCATACCGAAATACTGGTCGTCTTTCGGATTGAAATCAGCCCAGGTGGTATTGCCGCCATCGGGGGAAACGATGCCCACTTTCACTTCCGGGTTGGCATCGCCCACTTTGGGATAGCGTACGGTTTCGAGATAGCCATGCTGTCCCATGCCATCGGTCATGGTGAATACAGGCACCCCGCTGTCGTCGGTGCGGAAATAGGCAATTTTTTTACTGTCGGGACTCCACCAGAAGCTTTTGTATTCGCTGGAGCGGCCCAGGATTTCCTCCGTATATACCCAACTGGCATAACCGTTGAGGATCACCTCGCTGCCGTCCGTGGTGAGGGCGGTTTCTTTACCGGTGCTGATATTAACCGTGTAGAGATTGTTTTTTTTCGTGTAGGCCACATAGTTACCATCCGGACTGAGGGTGGGGTTCACCTCTTCGGCTTCATCATGGGTGAGCTGGGTTTCCTTTCCGTCTTTCTTGTACACCAGATCGTTTTTCCGGAGTACCACCGTGGGTTTCGCTATAGCCGTTACTTTCGTTTCTTCATCGGTGGCGGGGCGTTCTTCACCGGTTTTACAGTTCAGGATTGTTTTCTGCCCGTCTTTATCATACAGCAGCTGTTCATCACTCACCCACCGTATAACATTGGGCAGCGGCTGGATGATGCCTTTGAAATTGTTTTTGAAATACTGGTCGTCGGTGAGGGGTTTTTGCTGGGCAGTGGCGTTGAATGCATAAAAACTGCAGCAGCATACTACAAGAAGGGTGGAAAATTTTCTGGTCATATCCGTTTATTAAAGTGGGGGTCAAGTTAACGGTTTTGCCGGTAAGGTTCAAACGAAAAGGGTGACCGTTGCCGATCACCCTTTTTATGGTGCAAAAAGCGGATAAGTGATTATCCCTCGCGGGTTTCCGGGCGCACAAATTGGTGCAAAATTCAAGTTCCGGGAACTTTAAGAAAAACCTTGAACCTCTTTTCAGAAACTTAAGCGCCTTAAGGCTCATTAGATTTGCCTCCACTGCCGGCAGGCAGCGTACCTGTGTCCGCGCTCCACCCGCTTCTTTCGAAAAATATGCTGCGCATTTTTCGAATCTCCACCGGAGGTGGAGACCGAACCGGCTGAGGCGCTCCCACAGGTACTGGTGATGAATAGCAGCCAGTCTTCCATTCTGACTTTTTAATTATCCCCATTACTTTTTTAAAGATGTGGAATAAGAAGTATTAATTAGCCTCAAACAGTTTAGCTCAACCTCATTCGTCCTATTGATTATCCCTCGCGGGTTTCCGGGCGCATCATCGGGAAGAAGAGTACGTCCTGGATGGAATGCTGGTTGGTGAGCAGCATGGCCAGCCGGTCGATACCGAAACCGATACCGCTGGTGGGGGGCATGCCGTATTCCAGTGCCCGGAGGAAGTCATAGTCGATGAACATGGCTTCATCATCGCCCCGTTCCATCAGCTTTGCCTGCTCCTCGAAACGTTCGCGCTGCTCGATGGGATCGTTGAGCTCACTGTAGGCGTTGGCAATTTCCTTGCCGTTGCACATCAGCTCGAAACGCTCTACCAGTCCGGGTTTGCTGCGGTGTTTTTTGGTCAGCGGGCTCATCTCCACGGGGTAGTCGGTGATGAAGGTGGGCTGGATATAATGGTGTTCACATTTCTCTCCGAAGATTTCGTCGATCAGTTTGCCCTTTCCCCATTTGGGATCTGCAAAGATGCCGAGCGCCTGGCATACTTCCCGGATGCCGGCTTCATCCATCTGGCTGATATCATAGCCGGTATGTTCCTGGATCGCTTCGAACATGGTTACCCGGCGGTAAGGTGCTTTGAAGTCGATTTCCCGGTCGCCCACCGTTACTTTGGTGGTACCGTTGGTGGCGATGGCTGTTTTTTCCAGTAATTGTTCGGTGGTGTCCATCATCCATTCATAATCCTTGTAGGCCACATAGAATTCCAGCACGGTGAATTCAGGATTGTGGGTGCGGTCCATGCCTTCATTGCGGAAGTTCCGGCTGAATTCGTATACCCAGTCAAACCCGCCCACGATCAGTCTTTTCAGGTACAGCTCATTGGCGATCCGCATATACATCGGAACATCCAGGGCGTTGTGGTGGGTGATGAAAGGGCGTGCCGCCGCGCCGCCGGGAATATTCTGTAGTACAGGGGTATCCACTTCCAGCGCGCCACGTTCGTTGAGGAACTGGCGGATGGCATTCACCATTTTGGTGCGTTTGATGAAGGTGTCTTTTACGCCGGGGTTCACGATGAGGTCGGCATAGCGCTGGCGGTATCGGAACTCGGGGTCGGTTACTTCATCAAAGGTTTCTCCCTCTTTTTCCTTTACAACCGGCAGGGGATGCAGGGCCTTGGTGAGGAGGGTGAATTCTTTTACATGCACAGAGGTTTCCCCGGTTTTGGTGGTGAACACGAAGCCCTTGATGCCGATGATATCGCCGATATCGAGCATTTTTTTCCAGACGGTCTGGTAGAGGCTTTTGTCCTCGCCCGGGCAGATATCATCCTGTTTGATATAAAACTGGATCTTGCCGGTGCTGTCCTGCAATACGGCGAAGTTGGCCTTGCCCATATCGCGTACGCTCATGATGCGGCCGGCGAGGCACACATCGGTGAACTGGTCTTTGTTTTCCTCGCCTTTATAGTGTTCCTTGATATAGGTGGCGTTGGTATTAACGGGATAGAGGGCGGCCGGGTAGGCATCGATGCCCAGTTTGCTGAGTTCGGTGAGTTTTTCCCGGCGGATGATTTCCTGTTCGGAAAGGTGCTGGAGGTTCATAGCTGTATAAGGCCTTCCTGTTTTGGAAAGCGGCTGCAAAGATATTGGATCAGGCTGATTTGCGGGGCTTATTCCCATACCTGGTTCAGGGCCACTTCAATCCGGCAGTCAGTATCCAACCCGAAATTTAAATGGCCATCTGTTTGCAGTACATAAATCTCGATTACCTGCTGACCGGGGTCGAGGCTACTCATTTAACCCGAGCTGAGCAACACCTGCCAGGCAGCCTGTACCTGCCCAGCATCCAGCAGTTCTTTGGCGTAGGTATGCAGTTCTTTTTCCATTTCATCGGGATTGATGGAATAGTACTGGATGATGTTTTTCAGGCGGTCGTCGTGAAAGGCGGGATCTACAAAAGGCATTTCATGTACATTCCCCAATTGTCCCAGGTTATTGCCTGTAAGGATAGTGCTGTTGCGGATAGCAGCCGGAAGGGCATCTACGCCGATACCGAGTTTTGTATTGGGTTTTTCTACGGTAAACAGGTTCTGTGCATCCACCCGGCAGTACCAGTCGCCCCCGAGGCGGGCTACATGATGCAGGCGTGTCTGGTCAATCATCGTGTGCTCATCATTCAAAACCGATTCGTGCACATGCATCAGCAGCACTTCGGCGATCACGAGGTTGCCGGCTCCGGGGCCGCTGCCCAGGGGTTTTACTTCCGTAACGCGGCATTCCAGTTGTACCGGACTTTCTTTTACCCGGGGAGGTTTCACCAGCACGGAAGCTTCTTTGGTGAAGCCTGCTTTCAGAAATTCGTCTACCCCTGCGGGATACTCGCAGCTGGCCAGGCTTACCTGCTGCACCATGCTGTAGTCGCAGATGTTTACCACCACTTCCGGAACGGCGAGGACATTTTCGTAGGTATGCTTGGTAGTATTGTCGCGTCCGCGGCGGGCGGGGGAGAACACTACGACCGGCGGGTTAGAAGAAAAGAGATTAAAAAAGCTGAACGGGCTGAGATTTACATTTCCGGCCGCATCGATGGTGCTGGCAAAGCAGATGGGCCGCGGCGCGATGGCGTGCTGCAGCCAGGCCATGCGCTGGGGGATGGGGAGTTCCGGGATATGAATTTCCATAGCATTCAATTGAAAGTGACAAGGTAGTTTGTTTCGGGGAAATGAGGAGGATGCACAGGAAGGAAAGAAATGCAGCTATTCGTACGCTTTGTTTTTTCCTGATTGTTTTACTGCACCGATGGTTTACTTTAAATCACAACTGATTATCATGCATTTTTTTGATATTCATTTTTAATATGTTATCTTCAAAATGGTATGAGGTTCCAAAGCCCGTACAATGAAAATGAAATTCACTCCGCTACATTTTTCTTTCAGCCGCATTTTATTCACCTCTACGATCGGCATCGTCCTTTTATATCTGGTTCCGGTGGTTCATGGCCAGGCTCCGGTAAACGGATTGCAGGCATACTGGCCCCTTGATGGGAATTATGCGGATGCAGGTACTTTGGGAATCAACGGTACCAACTCGGGCTCAACTTCTGCAGCTGATAACCGCGGGTTAATCGCCAAGGCAATGGCATTCAGCAATCCCAACCCGGATACACGGGTCGTTGCACAATACGCTTCCCATCCTTCCAGTTCAAACCTCAATTTTACACTTTCCTCTGAATTCACTTATGATCTGCTGGTCTACATATCATCGCCCTTCATACATGCCGGCGGGTTTTATGATAATGGGATCAATTCAAACGGGGCCTCAATATGGTTTTGGAACAATCCCGGATTTCTGCAGATTAATTTCAATTTTGGGAATGCCAATATAGCATCGCTAAATGGTGCAGTGCAATATAATACCTGGCATCATATTACTGCCTTAAAAAAAGGGAGCACATTGTATTTGTATGTAGATGGTGCATTGAATAACTCAGGCCCATCCGGAAGTGATGCCCCTGTATACAGCGGCAAACCCGGTATTTTCGGAGCATTGTACTTTTCACCCTGGTCACCGCCTTATTATCATGGGCATAACGGAAAGATGGATGAAATGCGGATTTATAACCGGGCATTAACCGATGCTGAAATCGGTCAGCTGCAATGCCTGCTTTCCCCTGCGGGCGCTCCCGTCATCAGCCCTGCGGCGGATACGGTTGTTTGCCAGGGGCAATCGATCCTGTTTACCTCATCGGCAGCTGCAGGAAATCAGTGGTACCGGAATGGCAGCCCGGTGTCAGGGGCGAACAATCAAACTTACCTGGCTGAAGAAGCGGGAACCTATTATGTAATCAACACGCAGGGAGTATGTGCCGGCACAGCTTCTGCGTCAGTGCAGGTTACGGTATTGCCCCGTCCGTTCCCGGCAGCCGATACCATCGTTTACCTTGATTGCGTGGGTCAACTCACCAGCCTGCATCAGTTGTATGTTAATCCGGGGTTGCCTGTTTTTGAATGGAATACACCCGATCCTGGTAATGCTCCAGCCGGCACCTATCAGTTAACAGCCAGCAATGCATCCGGCTGTGCAGATACGGTTCAGGTGGAGATCAAAACGGATGTCTCGTTATGGACAGGTGTTGTCAGCAGCGACTGGCATACGGCGGGTAACTGGTCGGTCAACCGGGTGCCCGGCGAGAAAACGCATGTGATCATTGCAGGTACGCCCCTTAACAGTTGTAGCATCAGTAATGCCAATGGTGTTGCAGCGAGTGTGCAGCTGCGTAATAATAACAGCATTCAAATCAATAATAGCAGGCTTTTAGTCCTGGCAGGAACTTGCAGCAGTTTGCCCCAGTAATGGAAAAACCTGGTTCAGTAATCCAAAATATTATATCTGATTCATTTCCTGTTCGTTACCTGGCGCAAGCATCGGCTTGTGCCTTTTCAGACGATTGTCAATTTATTCTTTCCTGAAACTTATTTAAGCAATGCAAAAAGACAGAAAAGCTCATTTTATTTTTTGAGTTCGATTGGTCTGTGTTCGTTTAAGAGGCACAAGCGGAAGCTTGCGCCAAAGATGGGACGAAAGATGCAGCTATAGTAAGATGATTGAGCCGGTGACTATCAGGAAAATAAAGGGATACACTAATGGTCATAGCTGATAACCCTTGAAATTTTCCAGTTGCCATTATCATTCTTCCAGATCATCAGAAATTTAAATGTTCCTACTTCCAGTTTTCCATTCTCCACATGCTTAAATTGATGTCTGCCCACTTCAATAGCACCATAGCCTTCAATCGGATGCACTTCTAAACTTTCCTCGACCAGGTTTCTTTTAAGGTCGTAATCCCGATTGAAAATTGATTGAAAGTTTTTAAAAACCTGTTCATAATTAATAAGACCACCATTGTCCTGGTACCACTCCAGGTCTTTGGTGAAAAACGTCTTCATCAATTCCAGATTTTTGGAATTATAAGCAGCAAAAAGTGCACTATCCAGTTTTGCTACTTTGCTGAAGAGTGCTTTTTCAGTAAGTGCTACCTTTTTTTCATGCTGATTTTGTGCTGCCAGCGTTGAGTAAACAGAAATACTCCATACCAGTAAGATTAGCTTTTTCATCTCTCAATATACCGAGATGCAGCCGGAATAACTCACCTGATAGGCATAGAAAAAGCCATCATTTCTGATGGCTTGTCTGGTTTGGCTCCCCCTGCTGGACTTGAACCAGCGACCCTCTGATTAACAGTCAGAATGTCCCCCTTTTCATGTTTTCTCTTGTCTTCCTTTTATTTCATAATCATTTGAATATCAATAATTATTTTTCTCTTATTTTCCTTTATTACTACATTATTTAGTAATTATTAGTATCTTTGAGGTCACATTTGAGGTCACATTAAACCCGATGTAGTAATTATGGAACAGGAAAAAGTAACCGTCAGTTTCTTTCTCGATGCAAGCCGCCCCAATTCAGAAGGCAAGTGTTTAATCAGGCCTGTCTATTGGC
>WBZP01002135.1_pt1 | contig 23201 bp, 16 predicted proteins | sample 5204301 | NCBI WGS metagenome assembly WBZP01 (sample SAMN12412401, study PRJNA552823) | activated sludge metagenome | isolation source: activated sludge from nitrification reactor of wastewater treatment plant... | place: USA: Pennsylvania | collected 2017 | reverse complement strand
GGCCCATTGGCCGCCCTGGCCTTCAAGGTGCAACTCTGGGACGGGCGCCGGCATGTCTTCGCGCGGATTTATCGGGGGATGTTGAAAGCCGGGGCGCGGGTCAATGTCCCCGGGGCGAACGGCAAGCTGATCAGCGAGACCGTGACCCGGATCTTCGAGGTCGATGCCGACCGACGCAAACATATTGAAGAAGCCTCCGCCGGTCAGGTAGTGCTTCTCGGTGGGCTGCGCCAGGCCACCACCGGCGACACCCTCTGCGACCCCGCCCACCCTTTGTGGCTGGAGCGGATCGAGGCCCGGGAGCCGGTATTGAGTCTGGCCATCGAGCCCCTTTCCAGCGATATCGAAGACAAATTGGTGGAGACCCTGAACAAGCTCGAACAGGAAGATCCGACCCTGCGCATCGAGATCGATCCGGATACCGGCCAGCGCCTCATGCGCGGCATGGGGGAGCTCCATCTGCAGATCCTCATCGAGCGGCTGGAACGGGAGTTCGATCTCCGGGTGCGCACCGGCACCCCGGCGGTCGCCCTGCGCGAGACCCTGGCCGGTAAAGGCGCCGCCGAGGTGCTCTACGACCGCTTCCTCGATCTCGAACGCGGCCCGGTCCAGGTCAAGGCCCGAGCCAGGGTTTCGGTGCGCCCCCTGCCCAGGCGCGCCGGAGTCAAACTGACACTAGAACCCAAGCTCCTGCCGGCCGGCAGTCTGCTCTCGGAGTTACAAAAACAGGCGGTGGCCGCCGGGGCAAGGGATCCCTTGAGCAGCGGTCCACTCGCCGGTATGCCGCTCACCGATCTGGCCCTGAGCCTGGACGAGATCGAACTCTATGGCCAGGCCTCACGACTCGAAGCCCTGCGGGCGGCGGTCTCGCTGGCGGCCCGACGCGCCATCGCCGATGCCGGCGCCATCCTGTTGCGCCCCATCATGCGCACCGAGGTGGTGGTACCCGAGGCGAATCTGGGGGTGGTGCTGGGCGATCTGCAATCCCGGGGGGCCATCGTCAAGGACACCGAGCTCCTCGGCGACATCGCGTCCATCAGTTGCGATACCGCCCTCGACCGCTTGCTCGGCTACAGCACCGACCTGCGCAGCCTTACCCATGGACGCGGGCAGTTCACCATGGAGTTCGATCGCTTTGATGTGCTTTGAGCCCACTCGATGGATCCTTTTGAACCGAGCCTGAGGTAAAACCATGACGACCCAGCCGACGCCAGCCGACATCCTCGATTTCTGGTTTGCCGCCGAGCACCGTCGACTCTGGTTCGACTCGACGCCGGAATTCGACGCCCGGATTCGCGAGCGGTTTCTGGCCCTATGGCATCGAGGTCGGGCCGGAGAATTGGATTCTTGGGCCACAGACCCCAAGGGGGCCCTCGCCCTGGTGATCCTTCTCGATCAGTGGCCGCTGAATATGTTTCGCGATGATCCCCTGGCCTACTCCACCGAGGCCCAAGCGCGGGGCATTGCCGCCGCGGCCATCGCCGCCGGATTCGACCAGGGCTTGGAGGGGGTGGAACGCTCCTTTCTCTATCTTCCCTTCATGCACTCCGAGGCCGCGGACGATCAGGAGCGCTCCGTGGCCCTTTTCACCGCCGCCGGGCTGGAGGATGGGCGGCGTTGGGCGCTTCACCACCAGGAGATCATCCGTCGCTTCGGGCGCTTTCCCCATCGCAACGCGCTCCTGGGGCGACCCAGCACCCCGGAGGAGCTGGCTTATCTGGCCTCCCCCGGCGCCTTTCACGGGTAAGGAGATCGGTCATGGGCGAGTTGGTGATCCTGCAACCTGGAGAAAAACTGGCCTCCCTGGATGGGATCCCCGGGGGCTTCGCCGACTGGGTACTGGACGGCCTGGGACTGAGCCCCCAGGCCGCCCTCAGGGTGCGCCTGGATCAGGGCGAGGCCCTGCCCGAAGTCGAGCGGGTCGGCGCCCTGGTCATCACCGGCTCTTCTGCCATGGTGACCGATCCCCACCCCTGGATCGAGCCAGGCTGTGACTGGCTGCGCCAGGTGGCGGAGGCCGGTCGTTCCATTCTCGGTCTCTGTTTCGGCCATCAAATGCTGGCCCAGGCCTTCGGCGGACTGGTGGACTACAACCCGGCGGGGATCGAGGTGGGAACCACCCGTCTCAGCCTCACGCCGGCCGGTCGCGAGGATCCCTTGCTCGCTCCATTGAGGACCGATCCCAGGGTACATGTTAGCCATTGGCAGTCGGTGTTGCGGCTTCCCCCGGGGGCCGAACTTCTAGCCAGCAGTCCGCTGGATCCCCATCAGGCCTTTCGCCTCGGCGATCGCATCTGGGGCTTGCAGTTTCATCCGGAGTTTTCCGCCTCGGTCGTCCAGGGATACCTGGACTATCACCTGATGACCGGGGGGGAGATCGTGGCCCGCGCCCCCGGGCTCACCCAGGTGGCCGATGTCCATACAGGAGCGGCCATCCTGCGGGGCTTTCATGCCCTGAACCGGCATTGGCTGGATTGATCCCGACCGCGGATCCTTGTCAACCCTCCCTCACTCAGATATGACGATCGGCATGATCATTCGGCGGTCCAGAGCTATACCAATGTGCGGGCCAGGTCGGTTTTTCGTTCTCGTTTAGAGAAAAATAATGCTTTTTATTGGCGTATTGTTCTTAAAAGAAGAACAAAGCCGGCCTTTTTCAGTCGAGGCCCGGAACGACGGATCACTCATCCCAAGGCCTGCTGAGCTATGACCGCCGCTGGTCCGGACAAGATGGGTAAGCGCCTGCTGGTCGTGGGCCCGGCCTGGGTCGGGGACATGGTCATGGCCCAGAGCCTGTTCATCACCCTGCGCCAATCCTGCCCCGAGCATCCCATCGATGTGCTCGCTCCCTCCTGGAGTCTTCCCCTGCTGCAACGCATGCCCGAGGTGGAGCAGATGATCCCCCTCCCCATCGGCCATGGCGAACTGGCCATGGGCCAACGCCTACACCTGGGGAGAAGCCTGCGGGGACGTTACGACTGGGCCATTCTCCTGCCCAATTCCTGGAAATCCGCCCTGGTTCCCTGGGCGGCGCGGATACCGCGACGCACGGGTTGGCTGGGAGAACTACGCTACGGACTCTTGAACGATTGGCGCCGCCTGGACCAGGGGCGCTTGACCATGACCGTGCAGCGCTTCGTCGCCCTGGCCTATCCGGCGGAGACCGCATCCCCTCCGCCGCTACCCAGACCCAGGCTGCATGTCAGCGCCGAGAACATCGAGGCCGCCTTGGCCGATCTCGGCCTGTCACGCCCGCAACGCCCACTGCTGGCGCTCTGTCCCGGAGCGGAATATGGTCCGGCCAAGCGCTGGCCGGCGGAATCCTACGCCGCCCTCGGATCACGGATGCATAAGCTGGGCTGGGAGGTGTGGTTGTTCGGTTCAGGCAAGGACCGGGAGGTCTGCGCCGCCATCACCGCCGCCGCCCCGGGCATCGGCCTGGATCTCAGCGGTCGTACCAGCCTGGCCCAGGCGATCGACCTCCTGGCTCTGGCCCAGGGGGTGGTCAGCAATGATTCCGGGCTCATGCATGTCGCCGCCGCCCTGGACCGACCCCTGGTGGCCCTCTACGGTTCCTCGGATCCGGGTTTCACCCCGCCGTTGAGCGACCGCGCCAGGATCATCCGCCTGGGACTGGAATGCAGCCCCTGTTTCCGACGCCATTGCCCCCTCGGGCATCTGCACTGCCTGCGCGGGATCGGTGTCGATCAGGTGCGGGACGCCCTGTTGGAGATGACCAACTGAACGTCTTGGTGGTCAAGACCTCTTCCCTCGGCGATGTGCTCCATACCCTGCCCGCCTTGAGCGACGCCCGGGCCGCCATCCCCGACTGGCACTGTGATTGGGTGGTGGAAGAGGCCTTCAGCGAGATCCCGGCCTGGCATCCGGCGGTGCGCCAGGTCATCCCGCTGCGGCTGCGGCAGTGGCGTCGGCGACCCCTGGCACGACAGAGTCGCGAGGAGCTGGGGGCCTTCCTCCAGAAACTGCGGCAACAAAGCTATGACTTGGTGATCGACGCCCAGGGTCTGCTCAAGAGCGCCTTGGTCACTCGCTTCGCCCGGGGGATCCGGGTCGGGCTGGATTTCCGCTCCGCCCGGGAACCCCTGGCCGCCTGGGGCTATCAACGGCGAATCCCGGTGCCCCGCGATCGCCACGCCATCGAGCGGGTGCGTCGACTCTTCGCCCAGGCCATGGGCTATCCCTGGCCGGATACCGAGCCCGACTACGGGATTCGGCAACGCCTGTCCGCCAAATCCGCTCCCGGCCAGCGTCTCATGTTTCTCCACGGCACCACCTGGCCGAGCAAGCATTGGCCCGAACCCCATTGGTTGGCTTTGGCCCGCCTCGCCACCGCCGCCGGCTATGGGATCGATCTGCCCTGGGGCAACGCGGCTGAATTAGCCCGGGCGGAGCGACTCGCCCAGGCGATATCCGGCTGCCGGGTGCTGCCGCGATTGTCCCTCTCGGCCCTGGCCACCGCCTTGGAAGAGGTGGAAGGGGTGGTCGGGGTGGATACCGGTCTCGCCCATCTGGCCGCCGCCCTGGAGGTGCCCGGTCTCTGTCTCTATGGTCCCACCTCCACCGCCTTGACCGGCACCCGGGGGCGCGGGCAACACCAACTCCAGGCGGTCCTTCCCTGTGTCCCCTGTCTACAACATCGCTGCACCCACCCTTCCGCCAAGGATGGATACCCGGCCTGTCTCGCCGCCCTGGACCCGGATGAGATCTGGACCCGGTTGCGGATCCTTCTGGCCCAGGGACAGGCCGGTGGTGGTGGTAGTCGATGATGCGGATCGACCCCGAACTGGAACCGACCCTGGGTGAAGGCCAAGTGGAGATGGCGGACATCTTCAGTCTGCCGGGTCAGGTCTATCGCCATCCCCCGGGGATCCGTCGCCGCACCCTGAGATTCGAGCTGGCGGGACGGGGCTATTTTCTCAAACGCCACTGGGGGGTCGGCTGGAGGGAGATCTTCAAGGAGCTGCTCTCCGGGCGCTGGCCGGTGCTGGGGGCGATGAACGAGTGGCGGGCCATCCAACGCCTGGAGTCCCTGGGTGTCGAGACCATGCGCCTGGTCGCTTATGGGCGGAAAGGCTGGAATCCGGCGCGCCTGCATTCCTTCGTCATCACTGCCGAGCTGGAACACTGTATCAGTCTGGAGGATTACACCCGGGACTGGGCCAGATCACCTCCGCCGGTCAGGCTCAAGTGGGCCTTGTTGCGGCGGTTGGCGGAAACGGCCCGCACCCTGCACGAGCAGGGCCTGAATCACCGGGACTTCTATCTCTGTCACTTTCTGCTGCAACAGCCCTGGAGTGGCCGCCAGGAAGATCTGCATCTGTACCTCATCGATCTGCACCGGGTGCAGATCCGCGGACAGACCCCCAGGCGATGGCGCATCAAGGATCTGGGCGCGCTCTATTTCTCCGCCATGGACTGCGGGCTCAGCAAACGGGACCTCTTGCGCTTCATCCGTCACTATCGAGGCCAAGACCCGCGCCTTCTGTTCCCGCAGGAAACCGCCTTCTGGCAGGAGGTGACCGAGCGGGCCGAGCGTTTGTATCGACACAAACCCTTCATCTTGGACTTGGAGCGCCGCCCGGAGGTCGAGTTGGCGGATGGAAGTCGTCTCGATCGACTCTGCCCGGTGCGGGTGCTGCCAGGCAAACGCTGGGTGGGAAGTGCCCGCCGGGAGGACCGCGAGGTCTTCGTCAAGCTGTATCAGGACCCCGAACGGGGAGCCATCCACGGCCAGCGGGAACAACAGGGTCTGCTCGCCTTGCGGGAGCGAGGTGTCCCCACCCCCGAGTTGCTCTATAGCGGGACCACCAGGGAGGAGGGCTGGCCGGTGATCCTGCTGGAGCATCTCCGACCGGCCCTGAGTTTCGCCTCGGCCTGGCAGGAAGCTTGGAACGACACTGAACGCAAGCTATGGCTGCACCGGCTGGTGCGGCTCCTCGCCGAGCATCACGCCCTGGGGCTGTGTCAGACCGATCTGCATCTGGACAACTTCCTGGTCAGCGGAGATCGGCTACTGACCCTGGACGGGGCCGGGATCCGGGTCGGACCGCCTCCCCTGCCACGAGACCAGGCCCTCGACAATCTGGCCCTGCTGATCGCCCAACTGGTCCCCGCCTATGAGGCCTGGGTCCCTTCCCTGGTCACAGCCTATAACGAGGGTCGGGACGGGACGACTGCTCTGGATGTGGCGGCATTGCCGAGGCGGGTGGCTCTGGCCCGCGAGCGGCGTTGGCGGGAGATCGCCGGCAAACTGTTGCGGGAGTGCTCCCAGTTTGCCTATGAAGACAGCGGCTACGGTTTCCAGGTGGCGCTACGCCACCGCTTCTCCCCGGCGCTGGAATCTCTTCTCAAGCGCCCCGACGCCAGCTTTCCCGGGCCGGATCAGGCGCTGAAAAACGGCCACACCTGTACCCTCTGGCGGACCAGGGTGGACGATCGCGACCTGGTGGTAAAACGGTACAACCCCAAGGGCTTTTTCCATGGGCTGAAACAGCGCCTGTTCCAGAACCGCGCCATCCGTTCCTGGCGCAACGCCCACCGCCTCGCCTTTCTCGGGATTCCCACCGCCCAACCCCTGGCCCTGGTCGTCCAGCGCCGGCGTTGGTGGCAGACCACCGCCTATTTCATCAGCGAGCATGTCCCCGGGGTGGATGCCCGGACTTGGTTTCGGGAGCCGGCCCGGAGCGAAGAAGAACAAGGGGCCATGGCGGAACGCCTGGTCCGGCTTCTGCAGCAGTTGGGGCGTCACGGCCTTGGACATGGCGATTTGAAGGCGAGCAACCTGCTGATTCACCATGAGGAAGTCTTCCTGATCGACCTCGACGCCATGCGTAGGTACTCCTGGGGGTGGCGGGCGCGCAGGGCACACTGGCGGGACATCGATCGATTTTTGGAGAATTGGTCGGATCGGCCCGAACTCCAGGCGCTCTTTAGGCGCCTGCTCACCTCAGCCATCGCTTGAGCGGCCCCCCGGCTCGGACCAGCCGAGGGGCGGAAGATCAGTATTTTTTGCCGTCGATCACGATGGCGCCGGTGTTGCCCTTATGGACCCCACCGGTCACCGTCGAGCGATTGATAATGGTCGAATTCTGCACCGGTCCCTTCACATCCAGACTGCCGGTACCCGTGGGGGTCACCTCGGGGCCTGCCGGTGGCGGCGGTGAGGAATAATAGGTGGTCGAGGAGGTATCCGGCATGGGTGGCATATCCGGCATCGCTGGCATAGGTGGCATCGGAGGCATGGGCGGTGTCGGTGGGGTTGGCGGCATGGCGGATGTGGGGGGACCGCCGGAGGTACGCACCTCCCCGCTCCCGTCCACATAGACATTGCCGTAAGGGCCGAAATTGGTCACGCTGACCGTGCCGTCCGGCCCGACATAGACGCTTCCTGGAGGCGCCGCCTGAACCACCGGCGTTAGAGTGCCGGCCAGGGTAAGCGCCACTGAGCAGATAACAAAGCGAGCGGTCATAGATGATTCTCCTGCGGAAAGCTCGAATCGGATTCCCTCTCGGCTGGAAGATCCTGGCCGCCGAGGCCGTTTGTTTCAACCAAGCCCACGCGGCGGATTAGCGTCCCCGCCATCTGTTCCATCCACCATAATGGCCATAATGGCGACCATGGCCATATCCATGGTAGGAATGATGATAGTGGTGATTGTCCCCCAGCGCATAACCAAGGGCCGCCCCGCCGATAAAGGCGAAGGGAGTCCAATAGTCATAATAACCAGTGTAGTACCTGGTTCTCGGCGCGGGGTAGGAACAATCGACACAATCCGTGGCATAGGTCTCGGATACGGGCATGACATAACAGCCGGCGAGCAACGGAAGCATCGCTGCGAATACCATCCATAACCTTTTCATCTTAGGTTTCTCCAAGGCTCGAAACTTTCCCCTGATGCTTCTTAGTATGGAGAAATAAACTGAATGGAGGCTGAATGTTTTGGCCACAGGCATGACAGCAATCGAACCAGACCTCGCCATGGACGATGACCCAATGACCCCAGGGGAACCCAACTGATGTCCACCCGCTATATCCATGGCTTCAGCCGAGAGGAACAGCAACGATTGGTCGATCAGGCGCGGATATTGGCCCCGGCGGTCTTCGACGGCCTGGTCTGGCCGGTCCGGGGCGAGGTCTTGGAGATCGGCTGCGGTGTCGGGGCGGAACTCAAGCTTATCGCTGAACGACGGCCTGAGCTTGCCCTCACCGGACTGGATATCAATCCCCGCCACCTGCGGGCGGCCACCCAGCACCTGGAGGCCGAGATCCGTCATGGCCGCGTGCATCTGGTCCAAGGCGATGCCCTGGAGCTCCCCTTCGCCGCCGGACGTTTCGATCTGGTGCTAAGCATCTGGGTGTTGGAGCACATCGGTCTCTCGCCCCGGGTGTTGGCGGAATGGTTCCGGGTCTTGAAAACCGAGGGTTGGCTCATTTGTACCGAGGTCGACAATACCAGCTTCCGTTTCGACCCACCCCAACCCCTGATCGCCGACTGGTGGGAGCGGTTCAATCTCTGTCAGCGGCAAGCTGGGGGAGATCCCGAGGTCGGCGCCAGACTGGCGGCCATGGCCGAGGCTATGGGATGTCGATCCTGGTCGGTGGAGCCCGTACACGCCATTTCCAGTCGCCTGAGACCGGCGCGGCGAGGGTTGGAATTGGATTATCTGGAACGACTTCTTCTCTCCGCGAATGAGAGTTTGTGTCGGAGCGGCCTGATCGAGCCATCCCTGGCCCAGGATCTCAAGGAGGCCTTCGCCGAGGTGCGCCGTCATCCCGGCATCGAGTTCGAATACCGGGCCGTGCGTCTGAGCTGTCGACCTCCGCCCGGGTTTTAGGCGATTACCGGATCAGGTCCGAGGAGGTGCCTACAGCCCGTATGGCTTCCGGGCCTGGGCTGGTGTAGTCGATTTTTCGTTCTCTATTAAAGAACTATAACGCCAAAAATTGAGGTATTGTTCTCGTAAAAAGAACAAAAAATGGCCGTTTTCCGTCGATGCCCGGAAGGCTGACCGGGAAAAGTTTCTCTCGGAGCCTTCTCCCAGCGGCGGATTCGGGGTCGAGGTAAACCGGAAGAACATGAAGTCGTGCGGCGATCGCCCAACCAGGTCGCGTTCGGCCCCCTGAGCCTTAGGCCTGCCTGCTCAGGGTTCGTCCGAGAGCGCCTGAAAAGCCGGCAGGACGCGCTCCCCGACCAGATGGGCGAGATCAGCCAATTCCGCGTAATCCTGCGCGATTTCGAGGACATAGCCCAGGGTACGGGGGATATCCGGCAGATATCCGGGTTTACCGTCCCGCAGATGGAGCCGGGCAAAGATTCCGGCCGCCTTGAGATGGCGCTGGACCCCGGTGAGATCGAACCAGCGGAGAAAGTGTCTCTCCTGTTCCGGCTTCAGCACTCCGGACTGCACCCCGAGCTCGAACTGCCCCATGGCCCAGTCCTCCACCCGCGAGCGTGGCCAGGCGATGTAGCAGTCCCGCAGCAGGGACACCAGATCATAGGTGACCGGGCCTTGTACCGCGCCCTGGAAATCCAGGATCCCCGGGTTCGGCGGCGAGGTCAGCATCAGGTTACGGGAGTGATAATCCCGGTGCACCCACACCTGTGGTTGCTCCAGGGCATTTCCGGCCAGCCGGGCAAAGGTTCGATCCAGTTGTCGTTGATCCTCGTCGCTGAGGGACAGCCCCAGACAGCGTCCGAGCAGCCATTCGCGAAAGATCTCCAGTTCCCGCAATAACATGGCCTCGTCATACGCCGGCAGGTCCCCGGTGTCGCCACAGGCCTGGATCACCATCAAGGCGCTGAGGGCATCGCCGTACAGCCGGGTCACCGTCGTATCCTTGAGCACATCGAGATAAAGCTGAGTACCCAGGTCGCTCAAGAGCAGAAACCCCTGCCGAAGATCCGCGGCATGGATCTGTGGGACATGCAGGCCCATCCCCGCCAATTGGCGGGCGATGCGGACGAAGGGGGCGGAATCCGCACTTTCCGGCGGGGCGTCCATGACGATAAAGGTTTCGCCATGCCGCCCGACGCGATAATAACGACGGAAACTGGCGTCTCCCGAAGCCGGTTCCAGGCTCCAATCCCTCGAACCCATTAGCTCGCCGAGCCAGTGCCCGAGTTGATCGATACGTGCGTTCATAGCGGCCCTCGCTGCCTGTTCCGATGAGAAAACCTTTGCCTCGCAGCTATCTGCCCAGAGCCTGTTCCAGAACCCCAAGGCGGTAGTCTGGGGTTCGCGCTGAGCTGGTCGAAGTGCGGGGGGAAAACGGGTGTTTTTATGGCCGGGGTGGTCATCGAGGACCATTCTCGATGATTGGATAAAAAATAATATAAAAACTTATCAACAACCTTGTTCCCACCTCGGGCCCGGCAGTCCACGAAGCGCGCCCTGGGTTTGAAAGGGCGGGAATTCTATGCGATTTTATGCCGTCTTGAGCCAGCCCCAGTCTTCCGCCGACCATTGCCGCCAGAGCCTACCAGCCCGTGCCCACCAGATCCCCCCCGCGTTTCAGCCCCATCATCCTGTTCCTCGCGACAGCCGGTTTCTGCCTCGATGTGGGGGCGGCGGATTGCGAGACCTCGGCCTTTCTCGGCGATTGGGGGTGCGATCAGCCGCCACCTACTCCAGCTCCCACGGCCACCCGGGTTCCCGATCCGCCGAAAGCTTCCGCCCACCCCGACGAGCCACCGCGTCCGCCCAAATCTTCGCGGGACAGTGCCTCAGTGGCCAAGCAACGACTCGATCAAGGGGTGGATTGGGATTACTGCGGTCCCAGGCGCCAACCCGGCAACTTCGGCGATCCTGGCGACGGGGGCCGAGCACCGGTCGACATCAGTGCGGACGGTGCCGACCTCTGGCGGGAACGCGAGGTCGGGGTCTTTACCGGCGGGGTCCAGGTCCAACAAGGAGGCAAGGCGGTCGACGCGGAATGGCTACGCTACGACCGCAAGACAGACCAGGTAGAAGCCAGCGGGAATGTATTGTTGCAGGAGTCCGGGTTGCGTGTCGCCGGCGAGGAGGCGAGCTTCGAACTCGGCGCCAAGCGCGGGCGGGTCGAACCCGCCGAGTTCCGGCTCACCCGGGTGCCAGCCAGGGGTCGTGCCGACAGCGGTCAGATCCTCGACCCGCAACATGCCCATTTCGACAACATCGAATTCACCACTTGCCGCCCGGGACAGAACCACTGGTCGTTGCAGGCGGGTGAACTCGACATCGACACTCAGGAGAGCACGGGCACCGCCCGTCACGCCAAGTTGAGCTTCATGGATGTGCCGATGTTTTACCTGCCTTATCTGAGTTTTCCCATCGGCGACAAGCGCAAGAGCGGTTTTTTGGTGCCCTCCATCGGCTCCGGCAGCAAGACGGGTCTGGACATCAGTCTGCCCTACTACTGGAATATCGCCCCCGACCTGGACGCCACCATCACCCCACGGCTGATGTCCAAACGCGGACTGCTGCTGGGAGGGCAATTGCGTTATCTCACCCCGAATCAGAAAGGCCAATTCGACGCCGAGATCATCCCAGACGACGCCGAGGCCTCGACAGCCACCAACAGTACCCGCGGGGCCTTTTCCTTCAAGCAAAAAGGAAAGCCCATGGATGGCCTGTCATCCGACATCAATTTCAACTATGCCTCGGATAACCAGTACCTGGAGGATTTCAGCAACTCCCTGGGGGTATCGAGCATTCGCCAGCTGGAACGCCGCGGGGATCTTCTCTACAACGCCGGCAACTGGAGCCTGCTCGGGCGGGCGCAATACTTCCAGAGCATGGACCCCAAGCTCGCCAGCGCCGAGCGGCCTTACAGCCGCCTGCCCCAGATTCTCCATAACTGGGGCCAGGAGGATTTTGGCCGGGGTCTGGAATACCACATGGAGAGCGAGTACGTCTATTTCGACCATGTGGACGAAACCAAGGTGCAGGGCCAGCGATTGGCTCTGCGGCCCTGGATCAGCCTGCCGTTGCGTCGCAGCTATGGCTCACTGATCCCCAAACTCCAGCTCAGGTTCGGCTATTACGACCTGGTCGACACCGAGCCGCATCAAGATCAGCAGCCATCCATTTTCCTGCCCAGCTTGAGTCTGGACGGTAAACTGGTCTTCGAGCGCGATCTCGACTGGTTCGGCGCCCCGGCGTTGCAGACCCTGGAGCCCAGGCTCTACTACCTGCTGACCCCTTACGAGAATCAGAACGACATCCCGGTGTTCGACGCCAGCACCACCGACTTCATGTTTGCCAGCCTTTTTCGCGACAATCGCTTTTCAGGTCGGGACCGCATCGGCGACGCCAATCAGCTCACCCTGGCCCTGACCTCGCGTACTCTTTCCGATCACAGCGGCGATGAGTTGCTGCGCCTGGGTATCGGCCAGATCCTTTTCTTCCGCGATCGTCGGGTTCAGCTTCCAGGCTATCCGGTGGAGACGACCGCCAGTTCGCCCATCGCCACCGAGATCGCCGCTCCTCTCGGCGGCCATTGGTCGACCATGGGCACCCTGTTCTGGGACCCCCATTATGGCGGTCGGACCGAGAGTGGGGCCATGGCCATGCGCTATCAGGCGCCGAACCAAAGAATTTTCAACGCCGGCTATCTGTATAATCGGGGAGAGAACACCACGGGCACCAACACCAGGGTGGAGGATACCGATGTCTCTCTGCGTTGGCCCCTTTTCGGCAATACCCACATGGTGGGACGCTGGCGGTATTCCCTGTTCTACGGCGAGACCATGGACGGTTTTATCGGCTTCGAATACGACCGTTGCTGTTGGCTGTTGCGAGGGATCTATCGCCATTATGTGACCGACGTCAGCAAGGAGGCGAACGATGTGGTCATGTTACAACTCGAACTCAAAGGGCTGGGCCCGATAGGCAACGGTATCGATGCCATGCTTGAAAAAAGCATCCTTGGCTATAGCGCGGATTGACGGGGCGAATGATGAATAGGCGGTTTTGGCGGCGACTCCGGGGACTGGTCCTGGTCGGTTTTCTCTTTGCACCCCTGGTTCAGGTGCTGGGCGTGGAACTCGACGGTATCGTCGCCGTGGTTAACGACGATGTCATCTCCCGCTCCGAACTGGATCGTCACCTCAATCATCTGCTGCGGCAGCAGCGGGAGAAAGGCGGGGAGGTGCCGCCTCGCGCCTTGATCGAGAGGCAGGTGTTGGAGCTGATGATCAATAACCAGTTGCAGCTCCAGGTCGCCCAACGAGCCGGGATCACGGTGGACGATCAACTTCTGAATCGGGCGATTCAGAACATTGCTCAGGGCAATAACCTCTCCCTGGCCGAATTGCGCCAAGCGGTCGAGGCGGGGGGTCTGGATTTCGCTTACTTTCGCGAGCAGGTTCGCAAGGAAATCATCGTCACCCGCTTGCGCAATCAGGAGGTGGTCGAGCGCATCAATGTCACTGATCAGGAGATCGACAACTTTCTGGCCAAGGAAGCCGTCAGCCTGAGTGGTCAAAGCGAATACCACCTAGCCCAGATTCTCATCGCCACTCCCGAAGGCGGCACCCCGATCCAACTCAAGGAAGCCAAGCGCAAGGCCGATTCCCTGGCGGCGCAACTGCGCTCCGGCGGTGATTTCGCTCAGGTCGCAGTAATCCATTCCAAGGACCGCAACGCCTTACAAGGCGGAGATCTGGGTTGGATAAAGGCCAACAAACTGCCTTCTTTGCTCGTCGATGTGGTACCCAAGATGAAAGCCGGGGAGGTCAGCGAACCCATCGAAAGCCCCAGCGGCTACCACATCATCAAGGTCATCGAGATCAAGGGCGGTACCCATCAAGTCGTTAAGCAGACCAAGGTGCGACATATCCTGGTCATCACCAATGAGGTGACCTCGGATCGGGACGCCCAGACCCGCCTGGCTCAATTGAAACAGCGTATCGACAACGGCGAGGATTTCGCCGGACTCGCCCGTTCCCACTCGGATGACAAGGCTTCGGCCATGAAGGGCGGCGAACTGGGTTGGGTGAGCCATGGCGATCTCACGCCTAAATTCGAGGAGGAAATGGAACTCCTTTCCCCCGGATCCACCAGCGAACCCTTCCGCACCGAATACGGCTGGCACATCCTGCAGATCCAGGAACGCCGCAATTATGACAATAGCGGCGAGGCGCTACGCACCCAGGCGCGGGAGGCTATCCGCGCTCGTAAAGCGGCGGAAGCCACTGAACTTTGGTTACGCCGCCTGCGGGATGAATCCTATGTGGAGATCCATCTCGAAGGTGCCGTCGAGCGCTAAGTTTCTATCTCCCTCTGTTGGCGACATGATCGGGGATATTCCTAGAATTGCCCTTACCCCCGGCGAACCCGCCGGTATAGGTCCAGAACTTGTTGTCCGCCTCGCCCAGAAAGTTATCTCCGCTCAGTTGGTGGTTTTTGCCGATCCGGAGTTGCTCCATCAACGGGCTGAGTCGCTCGGCATCAAGATAGAAGTCTCTATCTGGCCTGGCGTAATGGCGTCGACGCCCCATCGGCCTGGACATCTTTGGGTGGCTCCGATTGCCCTCGCTCTTCCTTCCCATTGTGGCAAACTCGATCCGGGCAATGCCGATTATGTCCTTGAGAGCCTGCGGCAGGCCGTTCAAGGTTGTCTGCGTGGGGATTTTGACGCCTTAGTGACCGGACCAGTCCATAAGGGGATCATCAATGCCGCCGGTATTCCTTTCAGCGGTCATACTGAATTCCTTGCCCAACTCAGCAATGCCTTTCCGGTCATGATGCTGGCGGCCCCGAAGTTGCGCGTCGCCCTGGTCACCACCCATCTCCCTCTTGCTGTCGTTCCCAACGCCATCACTCCTGACTTACTCCGACGGGTGATCCAGGTACTCGACCACGACTTGCGGCGTCGCTTTGGTTTAGTTGAGCCGCGTATTCTGGTCTGTGGTTTGAATCCCCATGCCGGCGAAGGCGGTCATCTTGGGCGAGAGGAAATCGAGATTATAGCCCCCGTACTTGCTGAGTTATGCGCTCAGGGCCTGCGGTTGCGTGGCCCCGTTCCTGCCGACACCGCCTTCACTTCAGCTTCTCTTATCGAGACCGATGTGGTGCTGGCCATGTACCATGATCAGGGACTGCCAGTACTCAAGCATCAGGGATTCGGCCAAGCGGTGAATATCAGCCTTGGGCTGCCTTTCATCCGCACCTCGGTGGATCATGGAACAGCGTTGGAATTAGCGGGAGGTGGACACGCCGACATTGGTAGTCTGTACCTGGCCCTGAACATGGCGATCAGGCTGACTTATAATGAACGCAGCTTTTCCTATGAAGAGAACCGTAGTTGAAAGCTTTTTAGCTCCGACTGGTGATTGAGCCGGAAAAAAGATGCGTTTAATTCTGAATAGACAAAAGAAAGAAACGGGTGGTTGTTTATTTTCTGATAACAAAACATGTTATCTTTATTAAAAACAACCACGCAAATTTGCAAGACCAGGTTACAACGTAGTCATCAAAGGATTCGCGAAATTGGTAAATCACCGTCAATTTCTTTTCCTTTTGCAAATTCTTATTCTCCATTATTTATTAATAATTTTATATCTTCCTTTCCTCCTTCTAGCTTGCAAAACTTTTCTTCCATTGCGCGTAGACATTCGCGCTCTAAAACCATGTGTCCTAAAGTAGTGTATATTACCCGGTTGAAACGTGCCTTTCATAACTTTACCTCGTCTTCTTTGAAAAATAAAACCGCTAATTGTACTTTATCTTAATATATTAGTCAATATATGCATTTCGCCCCACTACATACTATTTTACATAGTGATTTTATTTTTATATTACCATAATATAAAGGTGATTATTGTGTCGTTATGGGATATTTGCTTAGCTCGATTAGAGGATGAATTAACCCCCCTACAATTTAACACATGGATACTACCTTTACAGGCAATCGAAAATAACAACTACATTAAGCTTTTGGCTCCAAACGCCTTTGTTAAAGACTGGATAAAAAATCATTATCTAGAGAAAATTGACTCTTATATAAAAGAATATTACCCAAATAAATCTTATAAAATTTCACTTGAAATAGGCACCAAAAGCCTCTCACACAATCTAAAGCAGGACTTCGATAGTATAGTTACTCAAAACAAAACTACCTTACCCAAGGATTTTATTTCTCACCTAAATAAGGATTTTACTTTTGCAACTTTTGTGGAAGGTAAATCCAATCAAATAGCTAGAGCCGCGTCCATGCAGGTCGGTTTAAATCCAGGAAAAGCATATAACCCTCTTTTTATTTATGGCGGGGTTGGTCTTGGTAAAACCCATCTCATGCATGCTATTGGAAATCTTATTCGGGAAACACATCAGAACTCAAGGGTTATATATCTTCACTCGGAAAAATTTGTAGCCGAAATGGTTAAGGCCTTACAGCATGGAAAAATCGATGAGTTTAAAAAACATTATCGTTCCGTGAATGCTTTATTAATTGACGACGTGCAATTTTTTGCTGGGAAAGAAAGATCTCAAGAAGAATTTTTTCATACATTTAATGCTTTATTTGATTCTCAACAGCAAATTATATTAACAAGTGATAGGTTTCCAAAGGAAGTATCTGGTCTTGAGGAAAGATTAAAATCAAGATTTGGCTGGGGATTAACCGTAGCCATAGAATTACCAGATTTGGAAACAAGAGTCGCTATTCTTCAAAGCAAAGCAACCTTACTAAACTTAGAGATCCCTTCAGAAGTTGCTTTTTTCATAGGAAAAAGAATCCGCTCAAACATAAGAGAACTTGAAGGAGCATTGCGGCGCGTTGCCGCAAATTCTCAATTTACAGGAAAAACCATTACATTGGATTTTGTGAAAGACGCTCTACGTGACATGTTAGCGGCGCAGGACAAACTTATAACCATAGAAAATATCCAAAAGACAGTAGCTGAATATTATCAGATTCGGATATCTGACTTGATTTCCATCAAAAGAAGTCGTTCTATCGCTAGACCCAGACAAATTGCCATGACTCTAGCGAAAGAATTAACAAGCCACAGTTTGCCCGAAATTGGTGATGCCTTCGGTGGAAGAGATCACACCACCGTTTTACATGCAAACAGAAAAGTCGCCGAGCTACGTGAGGTTGATCCACGATTAGAAGAAGACTACTTGAACTTGATGCGAATCCTTTCTAATTAGCTGTGTATAAAGTGTTAAATAAGGCATTTTCATATTTTATACACAGGATATGGGGTGGTTATTGTGATTATTATAAAGCTCTTATAAAATCATCTGGGACAACTAATTCATTGAATCTAAATTAATTTTCTGGATAATTCACAAACTTAGTGGCCACAATAAAAGAATATAGATAAAAGAAATGAATATTTTTGTACAAAAAGACGTTTTAATTAAGCCTTTACTGTTGGCAAATAGTATTATAGATAGGAAACAATTATTCCCGATTTTATCTAATATAATGATCCATTTGGATGAGAATATATTATATATTGTATCGACTGATATGGAAATAGAAATAAAATTTTGTATTAACGTGGAAGGAGGAGGTAAGTCAGAACGCATCACTGTACCGGCTCGTAAATTATTGGATATTTGTAGAACCTTCGATGATCGGTCTTCTATTAACATAAAAACGTATGGTGGTAAGGCGGAAATATGCTCTGGGAAAAGTCGATATATTTTATTGACATTACCACCCAACGATTATCCTAGTATAGATACTGGCGTTAGTTTAATATCGTTTACCATTAAAAGTAGATTAATTAAAGAACTAATAAAAAGAACTCAATTCGCCATAGCTCAACAGGATATAAGGTATTATCTTAACGGCATGCTTATTCATATACGGAACGGTTATATAAAAGCCGTTGCTACTGATGGGCATCGTTTAGCTGTTAGCGAATTTTATTTCGATGAACTACAAGACTTGGATTTTCAAGTAATTGTACCTAGGAAATCTGTTATTGAAATTGAAAAAGCTTTGTCTTTAAATGATAGTATTGTTAAAGTGGATTTATCTGGCGGGCACATAAAATTTTCGGATGCTGACGTGGTATTCACAACCAAGTTGATAGACGGTAAATTCCCAGAATACCAAAAAATAATTTCTCAAGAGATGAGTTATTATGCCGTAGTTTGTAAAAGTAAACTTATTCAGGTGATCAGTAGAGCCTCTATTTTGACTAATGACAAAAATAAAGGTGTTCGGCTAACATTCAGTAATAACAATTTAGTTGTATTAGCATCCAATACGGAACAAGAAGAGGCTGAAGAGCAAGTCGATATTAATTACACTGGACCAACAATCTGTATAGGATTTAACTACCAGTATCTTTTAAGTGCATTAGATGTTATTAGTGGCGATAATGTGAATTTTGGAATAAAGGATCCACAAACCAGTGTGATGCTCTTTGGAGATAACGATATGGTCTCAAAATATGTAATAATGCCAATGCGAATATAGTGGAGTTGTTGCATAACCTCAATCCTACCTGATGCTTCACGGTGCCCTCCTTGCCCCCCATGGTGCACTTGGAGGTTGAATCCGCCCCCCTATCGATCGGCGAAGCGGGGTAGAATCTAATGAACTGCAACGTGCTTACATCGTGGTAGGGAATCGCGTGGAGGATGCGTTCCATGAGCGACTCACAAGCTTCCGCACTCAAGAAGTGTCCCACCGGCATTACCGGTTTTGACGAGCTTTCCGAAGGTGGGTTGCCACGCGGACGTGCCACCTTGCTGGCCGGCCAGGCCGGCGCGGGAAAAACCCTGTTCGCCATGGGCTTCGTCCTGAATGGCATCACTCAGTACCAGGAGCCGGGCGTCTTCGTCAGTTTCGAGGAAAGCCCGGGCGACCTGGCCGTCAATATCGCGTCACTCGGCTTCGACCTGCCGCGACTCCAGCAGAAAAACCGCTTGCGCATCCTGCATCTGCACCTCGATCCCAATGAACTGATCGAGTCCGGCGAGTTCGACCTGGAAGGCATCTTCCTGCGGCTGGGCACCGCCATCGACGCCATCGGCGCACGGCGCATCGCCCTCGATGCCGTCGAGAACCTGTTCTCCGCCTTCGTCGACCTGCGCATCCTGCGCGGCGAATTCCGCCGCCTGTTGAACTGGCTCAAGGACAAAGGCATCACCGCCGTCGTCACCACCGAACGCGGCCAGAACTCCATCACCCGCCATGGGCTCGAGGAATATATCGCCGATTGTGTCGTCACCCTCGACAACCGCGTTGATGACCAGATCGCCACGCGCCGCCTGCGCATCGTCAAGTATCGCGGCTCGGCCCACGACAGCGACGAATGCCCGTTCATCCTTGACCGCAACGGCTTCTCGGTGATGCCAATCACCTCGGCCGGGCTGGCTTATACGGTCAGCAGCGAACGCGTCTCGACCGGCATCCCCAGCCTCGATGCCATGCTCGACGGTGGAGTCTTTCGCGGCAGCAGCATCCTCGTGACCGGCACCGCCGGCACCGGCAAGAGCAGCATCGCCGCCCATCTGGTCGATGCCGCCTGCCGGCGCGGCGAGCGTTGCCTGTATGTCGCGCTCGAGGAATCGCGGGACCAGATCGAGCGCAACATGACCTCCATCGGCTTCGACCTGGCGCAATGGCACCGTGCCGACCTGCTGCGCTTTCACGCCTCGCGTCCCACCTCGAGCGGACTGGAAACCCACCTCGCCACCGTTCTGGCCCTGGTCGATGAATTCCAGCCGAACGTCGTCGTCGTGGATCCGATCAGTGCGTTTAGCACGACGACGAATGATGAAGCGGTCAAGCTGATGCTGATCCGCCTGGTCGACCTGCTCAAGTCGCGCCGCATCACCTCGCTGTTCAACGCCCTGACGGCCGGCAATACCATGGCCGAATCGACCGCGATCGGCATCTCCTCGCTGATGGATGTCTGGTTCCTGTTGCGCAACCTCGAATTGGCCGGCGAGCGGACGCGCGGCCTCTATGTCTGCAAGGCGCGAGGCATGGCGCATTCCAACCAGATTCGCGAATTCCTGCTGACTGACAATGGCGTGAGGCTGGTCGATGTTCTGCTCGATGACGATGGCGCCCTCCTGACCGGTTCGGCCCGCCAGATGCACTTGAGCCTGAAGGAGAACCAGGCCGAGACGCGCAAGGCGGAGACCGCGCGCCGGCGTGAGGCCCTCGAGAACCGGCGTCATGTCGTCGAAGCCAAGATCGCCGCGTTGCGTGCCGAATTTGATGAGGAACTGCGGGTTCTGGAAGCGGCGCTCAGCCAGGAAGAGACCGATCGCCGCTCAGGCGAACGAAATGCTGCGGAGATGGCCAGTCAGCGTAGCGGCGCCAACCGACGCGATCAAGAACAGTGATGCTGCGGAGAAGATCATGAACGACCCTGATACCAACGAAATTCAACATTCCCCACCCCCCGGCGACTGGGTATTGCGACTGTATATCGCCGGCCAGACGCCTAAGTCACTGGCCGCCATGTCCAACCTTCACCACATCTGCGATGAGCATCTGGCCGGCAAGTTCCAGATCGAGATCATCGATCTGCTGGAAAAGCCGCAACTGGCTGAGGGCGACCAGATCATCGCCATCCCGACGCTGGTGCGCAAACTACCGGAGCCGATCCGCAAGGTGATTGGCGATCTGTCCAATACTGAGAAGACTCTGGTGGGGCTTGAACTGAAACCCAAGTAAGTCGGACTCGGCTCATGCCTGCTGCGAATCGCGATCTGGACATCGTCGAACTTCGCCGCCGTCTAGCGGAGGCGGAGGCGGTCATTGAGGCGTTGCGCGATGGCAGTGCCGATGCGATGGTTGTGGGAAGTGGCCTAGTTGGGCTTTCCGGTTCGGAAATGCCGTATCGCACATTCTTTGAAGCGATGAACGAGGGTGGACTCACCCTCGATTGCGAAGGCCACATACTCCACTGCAATCCCCGGTTTTCCGTCATGGTCGGACGCTCAGTCGAACAACTGCGTGGCCTTCACCTGATGGAGTTTATCGCAGCGCCGGATCGGGCATCCATTTCCCCGCTACTGGCGTGCGGCAAACCGGGCACAGTGGAAGTTACTCTGGAGCCAACTGGGCATATTCTGCTGCCGGCCTTGCTGTCCTTTACATCGATTGATATTGGCGGACGCGGGGGGCTCTGTGTGGTGGTCACCGACCTCAGTGATCGGGCCACGATCTTGGCCACACTGAAAGAGAGCGAAAGCCGCTTCCGCGAACTGGCCGAAGCGGCCCCCGTGATGATCTGGATGTCCGGTTTAGACAAGCTGTGTCATTACCTTAACAAGGGCTGGCTCAAGTTCACTGGGCGCAGCCTGGAGCAGGAAGTCGGTAACGGCTGGGCAGAGGGCGTTCATCCGGACGATTACGATCACTGCCTGAAGACTTATAGCATTGCCTTCGATGCCCGCGAGCCTTTCTCGATGGAATATCGCCTTCGGCATCACAGTGGTGATTATCGCTGGATTCTCGACACCGGCGTGCCGCGCTTTGACAACAGTGGCACCTTTGTCGGCTATATCGGCGCCTGCATCGATATCGAAAAGATCAAGCGGGCCGATGCCGAACGGGAACAGGCAAGAAAGGCCGCCGAAGCCGCCAACCGCGCCAAGAGCGCCTTCCTGGCCAACATGAGCCACGAGATCCGCACGCCGATGAATGCCATCATCGGACTGACCCACATCCTGCGGCACAAGAGCACCGAACCGGATCAGATCGACAAGCTCGGCAAGATTGCCACGGCGGCCGATCACCTGCTGGGGGTCATCAACGACATTCTCGATATCTCCAAGATCGAAGCCGACAAGCTCGTCCTGGTAAAAGACATCTTCGAGCTTGGTTCTACCCTTGACCATCTCGCCGAGATGATTGTCGATCGGGTACGTGAAAAACATCTCGAGCTTAATCTGGAGGTGGATCCTGACATCGGTACGGTCAATGGCGATGCCACCCGCCTGGGCCAGGCATTGCTCAACTTCCTCGGCAATGCGATCAAGTTCACGGAGCGTGGCAGCATCACCTTGCGCGCCAGGGTGCTCGAAACGACGAGCGACGATCTTCTGGCGCGTTTCGAAGTCCAGGATACGGGCATCGGCATTGCCCCGGAACACCTGCCGCGCCTTTTCAATGCCTTCGAGCAGGCCGACAGTTCGACAACGCGGCGATTCGGCGGCACCGGTTTGGGGCTGGCCATCTCTCGGCGGCTGGCGCAGCTGATGGGCGGCGATGCCGGGGTGGAGAGCACCCCGGGTGTCGGCAGCACCTTCTGGCTGACCGCCCGGCTTGGGCGGGTCAATACCGACAAGAAGCGTTATCTCATCCCCACGCTGCGAGGCAAGCGGGCTCTGGTGGTCGACGATACCCCGGCCGCACGCCTGGTGCATTCCCAACTGCTGCGCATGACCGGCATGGACAGCGAAACCGTCGCATCGGGACCGGAAGCGATGGAAAAATGTGTCGCCGCCGTCGAATCGGACAAGCCCTTTGATCTGGTGCTGGTGGATCTGTTGATGCCCGATATCGACGGATTCGAAACCCTGGCCCTGCTGCGCTCGGCCCCGTTGCAGCCCATTCCCCTGATGTGGCTGGTGACCGCGTCGGGCGACGAAGTGATCATGGACGACGCACGGGAACGCGGCTTTGACGAAGTCCTGCTCAAACCCTTGTCGATCGCCACGCTGCATGAGTCGCTGACCCGGCATCTGGCGATGCTCACTGGCAATGGAGTAGCAAGCGCAGCGGAGTCACCTTCAGGGGAGACAGTTGAATTAACCCTCCGGCGCGATTATGCGCAGTGTCGCCTCCTGCTGGTCGAGGACGAACCGATTAATCGTGAAGTTGCCGCAATAATGCTTGACGACGTCGGATTGGTGACGGAGTTGGCCGAGAACGGAAAGGAGGCCGTGGACCGGGTCAAGGTGAAGGTGAAGGCATTCGACCTGATCCTGATGGATATGCAAATGCCGGTGCTGGATGGGGTGGAAGCAACCAGGATGATCCGCCAATTGCCCAATGGCAAGACTGTGCCCATTCTGGCCATGACGGCGAATGCCTTCAGTGCGGATCGCGAAGCCTGTCTTGCGGCTGGCATGAATGATTTTCTTACCAAGCCTGTTGATCGGTAGTCCTGAAATCAGAATGATTACCTTACGCAGATTGAAGTAGAAAGCCTGGCATTATAATGATGAATGAAATACCAAATGGCGCCGATATGATTAGCTAGTTTTTT
>WBZP01002134.1_pt1 | contig 23236 bp, 22 predicted proteins | sample 5204301 | NCBI WGS metagenome assembly WBZP01 (sample SAMN12412401, study PRJNA552823) | activated sludge metagenome | isolation source: activated sludge from nitrification reactor of wastewater treatment plant... | place: USA: Pennsylvania | collected 2017 | reverse complement strand
TGATCGGCCTGCCGGACCGCCGCGGCGTCCCGGTCACGATCAAACGCGTGCACACGCTCAAGATCGCCTGACGTTGGCGCGCATCGCCGTCGTCGCCCCTTCGCTGACGGACGCCGTCCAGTCGGCCGGCGGGACGATCGCGCGGCACGCGGCAGGCGGCCACGACGTCACGCTCGTGACCGTCTTCGAGCCGGTCGCGAGGGACGCGCCGACCGCACGCATCACCGAGCTGCTCGGGATCGGCGGCCTCGTCGGCGTCGGCCTCCCGGGCGCGGCCGATCGCGGCTACGCCGGCGACGAGCATGCGGGCTCCCGCAACGACGACGAGGCGATCGCTGCCGCCGGCGCCGCGCTGGCCCTGGCGATCGGCCGCCTCGAACCGGAGCTCGTGCTCGCTCCGCTGGGCCTGACCGGGCACGTCGATGCGGCGATCATCGACCGGGCACTGTCGGCGCTCGCGGTTCCTGCGCTGCGCTGGCTCGACCTGCCCTACGGGCTCGCCCGCACGCCGGGCGCCCCGCTCGGTGCAGGCGAGGTCGTCGCCGTACCGATCGGTGAACAGCTCGCGGCGAAGCTCGCCGCGAGCGAGCTGCTGCCGGACGCCGACCCCGTACGGCTCGGCGCCCACGCCACCGCCGAGGGTGAGCGACTCGGGGCCGGCGGACCGGTCGAGCTGCTGCTGCGCCGCTAGACGATCGTCTGCACCGAGCCGCCGTCGACCGACCACGCCGCGCCGGCGACGTTGGCTGCGCGCGCCGAGCAGAGGAAGACGATCACGTCGGCGATCTCCGCGGGCGTGGCGAGGCGGCCGAGCGGGATCTTCGCTGCGGCCGCGTCGACGGCCTGCTCACGCGTCCCGCCGGAGCGCGCAGCGAGCTGGTCGGCGAGGCCGCCGTCGCCGAGCCACAGCTCACCGGCGACCGGCCCGGGCGCGACCGCATTGATCAGCACGCCGCGCGACGCGTACGCGTCGGCGTATGCGCGCGAGAGCGCGAGCTGGGCGGTCTTGGCGACGGCGTAGGCCACGTTCGCCGTCGAGGGCCGCTTGCCCGAGGACGAGCTGACGTTCACGACCCTCCCCCATCCGCGCTCGGCCATCGCCGGAGCGAGTGTGCGCATCAGACGCATCGCGGCCATGACGTGCACGTCCCACTGCGCCTGCCATTCGGCGTCGGTGAGGTCGTCCAGCGCGATCGCGCTCGTCGAGCCGGCGGCGTTGACGAGGACGTCGCAGACACCGGTCGCCAGAACCGCCTCGGCGGCGTCGGGGGCGGTCACGTCGAGCGCGAGAACGTCGCAGCCGAGCCGGACTCCGGCCGCGTCGAGGCGCTCGGCGTCCCGTGCGACGAGCAGCACCCAAGCGCCCTCCTCGACCAGCCGCTCGGCGACGGCCAGGCCGATCCCCCGGCTGCCGCCGGTGACGACACATCGCTTGTCGGTCAGGCCGAGATCCATGCCGCGCAGCCTACGCGCCGATACGCTCGGACGATGGACCTCTACACCTGCATGTTCAAGACCTCCGGACCGGCATCGCTACACGCCTGCGCCAAGGCCGGCAAGGCGCTGGACGAGGCGGGCCACAGCTACGAGCTGAAGCCGGTCAAGGGTGGCCGCTCGATGCCGTGGACGCTGAAGAAGCACCGTGGCGAGGTCGAGAAGCTGAGCGGGCAGAAGCTCGTCCCGATCCTCGTCCTCGACGACGGTGAGGTGATCGTCAGCTCTCAGAAGATCGCCGACTGGGCGCGAGAGAACCCCGCCAGCTGAGCGAGGGAGCGCTAGCGGACCCTCGCCAGGACGCAGTTAGCGACGCCTACCAGCGGTAGGCGAGCGGCCGAGGACGCCGCGAGGGGTCCGTTAGCGCCCCGAGCCGTCGGAGCCGAGCTCGAGTACCGCGAGGAACGCCTCCTGGGGCACCTCGACGCGGCCGACCTGCTTCATCCGCTTCTTGCCCTCCTTCTGGCGCTCGAGCAGCTTGCGCTTTCGGGAGATGTCGCCGCCGTAGCACTTGGCGGTCACGTCCTTGCGGTATGCCTTGACGGTCTCGCGGGCGATGATGTGTGACCCGATCGCGGCCTGGATCGGCACGTCGAACATCTGGCGCGGGATCTTCTGGCGCAGCTTCTCGGCCAGGTTGCGGCCGATCTCGTAGGCCTTGTCGCGGTGCACGACCATCGAGAGCGCGTCCACCACGTCCCCGGCGAGCAGCACGTCGAGCTTCGCGACGTTCGAGGCGCGCAGACCGATCAGCTCGTAGTCGAGCGACGCGTAGCCCTTGGTCCGCGACTTCAGCTGGTCGAAGAAGTCGAGCACGATCTCCGCCAGCGGCAACTCGTAGTGCAGGTTGACGCGCTCTGAGGAGAGGTACTCCATGCCGGCGGCCTCGCCGCGCTTGTCCTGACACAGCTCCATGACCGTGCCCACGTACTCCTTCGGCAGCAGGATCGACGCCTTCACGTAGGGCTCGCGGATCTCGGCGATCTTCGCCGGGTCGGGCATGTCGGACGGGTTGTGGACCTCGACCTCGTCGCCGTTGGTCATCGTGACCTCGAAGCTGACCGACGGCATCGTCGCCATCAGCTCGAGGTCGTACTCGCGCTCGAGGCGCTCACGCACGATGTCCATGTGCAGCAGGCCGAGGAAGCCGCAGCGGAAGCCGAAGCCGAGCGCGTCGGAGGTCTCGGGCTCCCACTGCAGCGCGGCGTCGTTGAGTGTCAGCTTCTCCAGCGCCTCACGCAGGTCCGGGTAGTCGTCGTTTGAAATCGGGAAGAGCCCGCAGAAGACCATCGGCTTGACGTCGCGGTAGCCGGGCAGCGCCTCCTCGGCCCCGCCGCGCTTCAGCGTCATCGTGTCGCCGACGCGCAGCTTGGTGACGTCCTTGATGCCGGTAATCAGGTAGCCGACCTCGCCCGGGCCGAGCTCGTTCGCGGCGGTCATCGCCGGCGTGAAGAACCCGATCTCGTCGATGTCGGCCTCGGTGCCGGCCGCCATCGCGCGGATCTGGTCGCCCTTCTTGAATGTCCCGTCGACGACGCGGATGTATGCGACGACGCCGCGGTACTGATCGAACTCCGAGTCGAAGATCAGGGCGCGCGGTGGCGCGTCGGGATCACCGGATGGCGGCGGCACGCGCTCGACGAGCTGTTCGAGCACCTCGTTCACGCCGTCCCCTGTCTTGCCGGAGATGATCAGGATCTCGTCAGGGTCCTCGCCGATCAGCTCGGAGACCTCGCCGGCGACGCGCTCGGGCTCGGCGCCAGGCAGGTCGATCTTGTTGAGGCACGGGATCAGCTCGAGCCCGGCGTCGATCGCGAGGTAGGTGTTGGCGACGGTCTGCGCCTCGACGCCCTGCGATGCGTCGACGACGAGCAGCGCGCCCTCGCACGCGGCGAGCGAGCGGCTGACCTCGTAGGTGAAGTCGACGTGGCCGGGCGTGTCGATGAGGTGGAACTGGTACGTGTTGCCGTCGCGGCTCGGGAACGCGACGCGGACCGCGGCCGACTTGATCGTGATCCCACGCTCGCGCTCGAGCTCCATCGAATCGAGCAGCTGCTCGCGCATCTGGCGCTTGTCGACCGTCTGGGTCATCTCGAGGATGCGGTCGGCCAGCGTCGACTTGCCGTGATCGATGTGAGCGACGATCGAGAAGTTGCGGATGAGGGATTGCGGTGTGGACAAGCGGCGCCCGAGTCTACGAACCGGCTCTCAGGCGAACGGGTCCTCGGCCAGACCTGCGGAGCAACGAGACCGGTCTACGCCGACTCTGCGGCGATCAGCGAGCCAAACGCGTACGGACGCGGCGCTCGAGATCCTCGGCCTCCGGCATGCCGATCCGCAGCACGACGAGACCGTAAGCCGCCGTGCCTGCTCCGAGCGCGCCGAGCACGCTTACGGCCTGGCCCGGGAAGCTGCGGCCGAGCACCCAGTCGAGACCGTGGTACACGGCGAACGCCGTGATGCCGAACCAGATGGTGCCGACCACGAGCGTCACAAGCGCGTTGCGCATCTGCCCGAGTTGCATCTGACCACCAAGTGCTCGCCGCAGCAGGATGATCTGCCCAACCGCCATCGCGCCGTCAGCAATCGCGGTGCCGAGCACGAGGCCACCGACCCCGCCTCCGAAGTGCACGATCAGCGCCGACGCGACGAGGTTGATGACGAGGTTCGCGAGCGACAGCCACGTCACCGCCCATGGCAGCTGCAGGCTGAAGAAGCTGCGCGAGAGCAGCAGGTTCATGCCACTGAACACCAGGCTGAAGCCGTAGAACAGCAGCGCGGTGCCGACGAGCTGGGTGTCCTCGGCCGAGAACTCACCGCCTTGGTAGACCAGCCGCGTGATCGCGTCCGGCATGACGATCATCGCCGCTGTCGCCGGCAGCAGCAGCAGCAGGATCAGGCGCATGCCGGTGCCGATCGCCTGCTGCATCCCCTCGTAGTCCTTGCGCGCGGCGAGCCGTGCCAGCTGCGGAAAAAGCACGGTCGCGATCGCGACGCTGAACATCCCCTGCGGCAACATGTAGAGCCGGAACGCCTTGTCGACGCCGGCGACCGCGGCGTCCGAGATGTGGGCTGCGAGGAACGTGTTGATCAGCGCGTTGAAGTTGATCAGCCCGAGCCCGAGCGCCACCGGGATGATCAGCCGCACGACCTGCCGGATCCGCGGATCGCGGAAGTCGAGCTGCCAGGCGAAGTGGAAGCCGACACGTCGCAGCATCGGTAGCGACATTCCGAGCTGCACGATCGTGCCGACGAGCACGCCGATCGCGTAGCCGTAGATCGCACCCGTGCTGGTCTCGGCGAGCGGCTGCGCCGCGACCATGAAGACCATGATCACGACGTTCCAGACGACCGGGCTGAGCGCCGGGATCGTGAAGTGGTCGTACGCCTGGAGGATCCCGACGACGAGCCCGTTGACGCCGAGGATCAGGACGATCGGGAAGAGCACCCGGCTCAGCGGCACCGCGAGGTCGATCATCTCGTCGGTCGCGTGGCTGCCCTGGAAGAGCGGGATGATGACCGGCGCGATCAGCAGGAAGAGCACGACGACCGCGCTGAGCACGAGTGCCACGAGAGCGAGCAACGTGGTCGCGAGCCGGAACGACTCCTGCTTCTTCCCCTGCTCCTGCAGGTCGGTGAAGACGGGTACGAACGCGGCGCTGAGCGCCGCGTCTGCGAACAGCGCCCTGACGACGTTCGGGATCTGGAACGCCAGCGTGAACGCCGAGGCGGCCGTGCCGAGTCCGAAGAGGCGGGCCGCGAGCACCTCGCGGGCGAGCCCGGCGACGCGTGACGCAGCGGTGAGGATCGAGAAGATCGCCGTGTTACGGGCGAACGAGGTCCGCTTGGGGCTGTCGGCCACGGCGTCTGACACGAAACGCGCACTCTACGGCCGCGGGTCCTCGCTATCCTCTCCGGCGCTGATGGCCAACATTCACTCCCAGAAGAAGCGCAACAACCGCACCGAGCGCGAGCGGATCGAGAACCGCCGCTACACGTCGACGATCAAGACGTACTTCAAGCGGCTCGAGAGCGCAGTGGCCTCAGGCGACAACGAGGCGGCCGATCGCGACCACAAGCACCTGGTCAAGACGATCGACAAGGCGATCAAGCGCGGCGCACTGCACAAGAACACCGGTGCGCGGAAGAAGTCCCGCGCCGCCCGCGTGCGTACCGGCGCTTCGTCCTAAACGGCCGTGAGGCGCCCGAGGGCGCGAATCGCGGCAGTGTCCTCTGAGCTGTCCGCGTAGCCGCGGGTTTGCAGTTCGAGTTCCGCGAGCGTCTCGAGCGCGCGGGCGAGCGAGCCCGAGTCGGTGCGGCGCGCTTCTGCGATGCGGTGGCCGATCGCGTAGGGGTTGCCGCCGATCTCGTCCTTGATCTGCTGCGGGCCGTCGCCGCGCTCTAGGCGCAGCGCGATCTGATGGACGTCGCGGACGCGTTTGGCGAGCAGCGGGATCAGTCGGGCGACGGCCTCGCCCTGATCGCGCAACTCGAACCAGACGCGGAACACCGCCCGCCGGTCGCGGGCGATCAGCGCGTCGACGAGCGCCCAAACCTCGCGCTCGGAGGACCGCGCCGAGGCCTCGGCCTCCTCGATCCCGATCTGGGCGCCGCGACCGTATTCGAGCGCAAGTCGCTCGAGCTCCCTGAGGATCCGCTGTTGGCGGTCGCCGATGTGCTGGACGAGCACCTGCGCGGCGGCGCCGTCGAGCGTGATCCCGAGACGCTGCGCCTCGCCGATCGCCCAGCGCGGCAGGTCCTTCGCCTTGAGCAGCTCGTGCTCGACCACCTCGCCACCGGCGGCAATTACCGCCTTGTGCAGCGCCGCGGGCGCATTGTTGCGACCCTCCTCACGCGCGACGAACGCAACCGTCGTCTCCTCGGCGAGCGTCTCCAGCGCCGGCGCGATCGTGGCGTGGACGTCGTCGGCCTTCCAGCGCTCGGCGCCTTCGACGATCACGAACCGGCGGCCGAACCCGAGCGTCATCGCGGCCAGTTCGAGTGCGACCTGCTCCGGGGCCGCGGCTTCACCTTCGAGCACCTCCACCGACGAGACGCCCGACTCGGCCTCCGCACGCGAGCGGAGGCCGGCGCGGCGCTCGGCGATCCGGCCGTGGTCCTCTCCGCAGATCAGGTATGCGGGCTTCCAGGCCACGACGGCGAGTGTACGGGCGGACTCGGAGGCCCCGCCTCGCGCCAAGCTCGGAAGCATTACCCGGCGTGTGCGTCGGGTAATGCCTCAGAGCTCGCCGGGTCACCGTTCCCGCTCGATCGAGCCATCCGCCGCAAGGTCGAGGGCGACCGTGCCGTCCTCGTCGGTCCGCCACGTCCGCACGCCAGCCGCCGCCAACGCGCGCACCGTCGCCGGTACTGGGTGGCCGTACGTGTTCCCCTCCCCCACCTCGATCAGCGCGGCCGCTGGATGGAGCCGATCGAGCAGCGCCGGCAGGCCGCTGTCAGCGCTTCCGTGATGACTGACCTTGAGCACGTCAACCGGCGGCGGCGCGAGCGGGGCGAGGATGTTGCTCTCCGCGTCCGCAGTCAGGAGTACCCGGCGGCCGTATGCCTCAGCCAGCAGCACGATCGCGCGGTCGTTCGGATCGGTTCCCGGTGGCGGATCACCGGCGGGCGGCCAGAGAACTCGCAGATGCAGCGGCCCCATCGTCAACTGCTGTCCCTGGGCGACCTCGACGATGCGCGTACCGCCGGCGGCTGAGCCGATCGATCGCGACAGCGGCGAGCGATCACCGGCGCGCCCGTCGAGGACGGTCGCGACCGGCAGCGTGCGCAGCAGCGCGGGCGCCGCACCGATGTGATCGAGCTGCGGGTGGGTGAGGACGAGCAGGTCGAGCCGGTTGGCACCGGCGTCCCGCAGCTCACGCAGGACCATCGGGCCGGGTGGCCCCGTATCGACGAGGATCCGCGACCCTCCAGCCTCGAGCAGCGTCGCATCGCCCTGACCGATGTCGAGCGCGGTGATCCGGAGCACGCCGTCGTCCGGCGGGGCTGCCGGACCGTTCACCCCCGGCGACCACTGCGCGAGCGCGCGTGCCAGCTCGGCGAGGTACGCGGCCGGGACGGCGGCCACGCGTGCCGGAGGACCCGCGAGGGCCGGGGCGACCTGACCGGCGGTTGCCGAGATGACGCCCATCCCCATCACGAGCGGCACTGCCGGGGCGGCGAGCAAATTGGCGGGGATCGAGAGCGGCGCGAAGCTGCCAACCCGCAGCGCCAGGATCGGCGCGGTCGCGACGGTCGCCGCACACGTCACCGCCGTCACCTCGGCCAGCACGCGCGGAACCAGCAGGCGCGCGAGCCGCTCCGCTAGCGGGCGCGCCGCCAGCCCGATCGCCGCGACCGCCGCAAACGAGAGCTGCCAGCCGAGGTCGCCTGCTGCGCGTGGATCGATCGCGAGCGTGATCAGTGCGGCGGCAAGCAACGCGTCGAGGCGCGATCCCGGCCGCCCGGCCCACGCGGCCGCAATCGTCGCGGCGCCCATGATCCCCGCGCGGACGATCGACGGCCCGCCACCCGCGAGCGGGACGTAGAGCGCAATGAGCCCGAGCGTCAGCAACCAGCGCGTCCGCAACCCCGCGCCGAGCGCGATCCCGGCGAACGCAGCGATCGCCGCGAGCAGGGCGACGTTCTGACCGCTCGCAGCCGTCAGGTGCGTCAGCGACAAGGCACGGAAGTCGTCCTCGAGATCTGGCGGCAGCGCCGCGTCCTGACCGAGCACCATTCCGCTGAGCAGCGCCGCCTCGCGTGGTGGCAGCCCCGTCGACAGCGACCGCTCGGCCCGCTCGCGGATCCCGTCGACGAAACCGGCGAAGCCTCCCCGCCGGCCGGTCACAATCACCGAGTCGGCGGCGAGCGTGGCGTTGGCGCGAAGCGCACGAGCTGCCCGGTCGGGCGGTGAGAGACGACCGCTGACGCGGCTGACCGAGCCGGTTCGCAGGCCGCGGACCGGCTCGCGCAAACGGAGCAGGACCGGCTCGTTGCGCATCCGCGCGAGCGCGCGGTATCCGGGTCCGGCGCGGTTCGCTCGCGGCGCAGACTCCATCGTCACGCCCGCGACGACGTGCTGTCCGGCCGGAGCGAGCGCGCTGTGATCGAGAACCGAGCGGCGCTGCTCGGCCACCGCTCCCGCGCAGACCATGCTGACGGAGATCAGCAGCGGCACACGACCCGTCCACGACACGCCGTGGCGCAGACCGATCAGCAGGACGACGGCGCCAGCGGCTGCCAGCGGCGCGGACGCGAGCCCGCCGAGCAGCAGCCCCGCGACGAGCGCCGACGCCAGGACGCGACGCCACTCCCGCCGCAACGCCTCGCTCACGGCTGGAGCTGCCCTGACAACGTCTCGAGCCGCTTCGGTCCGATTCCGGGGACGTCGCCGAGCTCGTCGATCGACCGGAAGCCGCCGTGCGCGCTCCGGTACTCGATGATCTTGCGGGCGGTCTCCGGGCCGACGCCGTCGAGCTGGTCGAGCTGCTCGGCGGTTGCAGTCGAGAGGCTGACCGGCTGCTCTGGTTCGGCGCCTCCAGTGCCAGGGTCGGCACCGGGCGCTGCCATCGACGGGACGACGACCTGCTGTGCGTCGGCGACCTTCGCGGCGAGGTTCAGCGCTTCGAGATCGGCGCCGGCCGCCGGACCTCCGGCCCGCGCGACCGCATCGCGGACCCGCTTGCCTTCCCGCAACGAGTAGACGCCCGGCCGCCGGACGGCTCCGACGACGTGGACGACGACCCGCGCGACCGGGCGCTCGACACGGACCCCACGCGTGGTGACACCGGGCCGCGCGTCGCCCGCCGGCGCCACTTCGCGCTGCTCGTCACGGAGCCCGCGCCAGCCGATCCAGCCGATCGCGACGAGCGCCGCGGCGTACAGCACGATCTCGCTGGCCGTCGGGCGCCGCACCGCCCCGACGCTAGGTGCTCAACTGCGGAGCAGGTGGCGCTGAGTGCGGCGCAGCAGCGACGGATCAGCGGCGATCAGCGCGCGACGATGTTGACCAGCTTGCCGGGCACGACGATCTCCTTGACAACCGTCTTGCCCTCGAGGTGGACCTGCACGTTGGGCAGCGTCAGAGCGAGCGCGAGCAGCTCATCGTCGTGCGCACCGGCCGGCGCCTGGACGCGGTCTCGCACCTTGCCCGAGACCTGGACGACAAGCTCGAAGGTGTCTGCCTCGAGGAACTGCGGATCCGGAGCCGGCCACGGCTCCTCCCAGACCCGGCGACCGGTCAGCCGCTCGTAGGCGTCGGCGCTGGCGTGCGGCGCGAACGGCGACAGCAGCGACGCCGCGGTCTGAAGCGCGAACCGGACCGAGCCGGGGTCGGCGTCACCGCGTTTCTCAGCCGTGCACTCGTTGAGCAGCTCCATCACGGCGGCGATCGCCGTGTTGAACGCGAAGCGTTGATCGAGATCGGCGGTGACCTTCTCGATCGCCCAGTGCGCCTTGCGCATCACGCGCAGGCCATCGGCCGACAGGCCCTCCGGCGACTCCGGCGCGTGCGCCTCCGGCAGTTCGGCGGCTGCGGCCGCGCAGGTGCGCCAGAGGCGCCCGAGGAAGCGGAACATCCCCTCGACGCCGGTGTCGGCCCAGTCGGCGTCCTGGTCGGGCGGGCCGAGGAAGAGCGTGTAGCAGCGGGCCGTGTCGGCGCCGTAACGCTCGACGATCTCGGACGGAGCCACGACGTTGCCCTTGGACTTGGACATCTTGGCGCCATCCTTGGTGATCATCCCCTGCGTGAAGAGCGCCGCGAACGGCTCCTGAACATCCAAGTGGCCGAGGTCCGACAGCGCCTTGCAGAAGAAGCGCGCGTAGAGCAGGTGGAGGATCGCGTGCTCGACGCCTCCGATGTACTGGTCGACCGGCATCCACGCGCCGGCGATCTCCGGGTCGAACGCCTGGTCGTTGTTCTGCGCGTCGGTGTAGCGCAGGAAGTACCAGGAGGAGTCGACGAAGGTGTCCATCGTGTCGGTCTCGCGGCGGGCGTCACCGCCACAGGTCGGGCAGCTCGTCGCGACCCAGTCCTCGGCGGCCGCGAGCGGCGACTTGCCCTTCGGCTGGTAGTCCTCGATGTCCGGCAAGACGACCGGCAGGTCCTCCTCCGGCACCGGCACGAGCCCGCACTGCTCGCAGCGGACGATCGGGATCGGGCAGCCCCAGTAGCGCTGGCGGCTGACGAGCCAGTCGCGCAGCCGGTAGTTGACCGAGCGGTGGCCCTTGCCCTCGCGGTCGAGCCAATCGACGATCTGCTCGAGCGCGTCGCGGTTCGGAAGGCCGTCGAAGTCGGGGTGGGAGTTCGTCAGCGTGCCATCGCCGGAGTACGGGAGGGTGTCGCCGTCCTCGCCGCCACGCGTTGGCGCAATGACCTGGCGGATCGGCAGGTCGAAGGCCTCGGCAAACGCGAAGTCGCGCTCGTCGTGCGCGGGCACGGCCATGATCGCGCCGGTGCCGTACTCCAGCAGCACGTAGTCGGCGACATAGACCGGCAGCTGCTCGCCGTTGACGGGGTTGACGACGTGCCGCCCGGTAAAGACGCCGGTCTTGGTCTTGTCGGCGTCGCCGCGCTCCTCGTGGCTCTCGGTGGCGACGTGGTTGATGTAGTCGCGGACGGCGTCCTCCTGCCCTGTCCCCTCGGCGAGCTTGAGCGCGTCCGGGTGCTCGGGCGCCATCACGAAGAAGGTGGCGCCGAAGAGCGTGTCGGGCCGGGTCGTGAAGACCGGGTAGTCGATCGACAGCTCCTCGCAGCGGAACGTGACCTCGGCGCCCTCAGAGCGGCCGATCCAGTTGCGCTGCATCGTCTTGACGTGCTCGGGCCAGGCGATCTCGTCGAGGCCGGCGAGCAGGCGGTCGGCGTAGTCGGTCGTACGGAAGAACCACTGCTCGAGCTGGCGCGCCTCGACCTCTGAGCCGCAGCGCTCGCAGCGTCCGTCGACGACCTGCTCGTTGGCGAGCACGGTCGCGTCCTGGGGGCACCAGTTGACCGCCGCCTCCTTGCGGTAGGCGAGCCCGGCCTTGAAGAGCTCGAGGAAGATCCACTGTGTCCAGCGGTAGTAGGACGGCTCATGCGTGCCGAACTCGCGTGTCCAGTCGATCGAGATCCCCCAGCGACGGAACTGGCGCTGGAACGAGGCGATCGCGGCGTCGGTCGACTCGCGCGGATGCTGACCGGTCTTGATCGCGTGGTTCTCAGCCGGCAGGCCGAACGCGTCGTAGCCCATCGGATGCAGAACCTCGCGGCCGGTACGGCGGTGGAAGTGCGCGACCGCGTCACCGACCGAATAGACCTTGAGATGGCCGATGTGAGGCTCGCCGCTCGGGTAGGGCAGCATCTCGAGCACGTACGAGGATGGGCGTCCACGCTCGGGCCGGCCCACCTGCCAGGTCCCCTCGCTCTCCCACACCTCTTGCCAGCGGGGCTCGATCTCGTGCGGGTCGTACCGCTGGTCTTCGGACACAGCTGCGCAGGCTACAAACGCCGTGACCTCACGCGTGGTCAGGGCCGGACGCGGAAATCACGCCGGTTGCCGAGCGCCGGCGAGAACGTCGTCTGGGTGCTGCCGTCGAGGCCGATCGTCCGTACGTACATCCGGTACGTGCCCGGCTTGAGCTTGCGGCGCATCGTGAAGGTCCACTCGGTCGTTCCGCTCGCCTTCATCCATGCCGGGGGGCGTTTGCACGAGCTGCGTTTCGTGGTTCCCGATCGGTTGGTGATCCACCGGCACTTGCGCGCCGACCGCGCGCTCGCCCACGCCCCGATCCGTTCGAGGGCGACCTGGACCTCCTTGACGGTCACGCCGTTGACGACGCCCGAAAGCGGGCCGGACGGCGCCACCTGCGGGACGTGCGCGGTCTCGACGAGCGCGGGGCTGCCCCTGAGGCCGACCAGCAAGGCGGCGTCCGTCCCGCGCGCATCGACGCGGCGGCTGGCGGAGATCACGAGCCGGCCGCCGGGTTGACGTGCGATGGCGACCGGGGACATCGGGCCGAAGTCGTAGCGGACCGCACCACCGCTCCCGAAGAGGCCATCCGGGGTGCCCGCACGTGTCAGCTGCACGACCGCGAAGCCATTGCCGGCTTCCGTTCCGGTGAGCACGGCGATCCGGCCGTCGGGCAGCACGACGGCTCCGGTCGCCCACCGGTGATCCGCCGCGGTGCCGAGCCGCGTCGTGCCGCCGTTGCCGAACGAGGGGTCGAGGCGTCCGTTCGTGTCGAGCGCGGTGAGGACCGAGCCCGTGCGCTCGGCGGCCGGCGGCGCAACGTCTGCTCCGCGGTTGTCCTGCGACAGCACGGTGATGCGTCCGTCCGGGCTGAGGGTGAGGTCGACGCCGAGCAGCCCTGCCGGCACGCCCGCCACGGTGACGACGCCGCCGATCCCGAAGCTGATGTCGATCGGTCCACTGGGCAGAAAGCGGACGACCTGCACGAGGCCATCGTCCGAGTTGCCGCGGTTCGGCGCCGGGACGTTCGCCAGCGCGAGCAGTTTGCCGTCCGGCTGCAGCACGAGCCGGACGATCCGCGTGTTGCCCTGTCGCGCGCCCCAGCAGGCTAGACCGCCGAGGCCGAAGCTCGCATCGATCGTGCCGTTCTGCCCGAGCCGCCAGAGGCATTGGGTGTAGTCCTGGTTTGTGCCGGCGACGATCGTCTTGCCATCCGGGAGCGGCACGATCTCCGCGACGCTGATCGCGGGGATATCGACCGGGCCCCACTCGGACCGGCCTGTCGCACTCAGGCGATGCATCGCCGTCCGATAGCTCGAGATATCGAGCGGATTGGGCGTCAGCCTGGTGGCGACGATCGTCTTGTCACCTGCGGCTGCGACGTCGTAGACGGCGGTCGGGAACGCCGCCTGACTGATCCCGGTGAAACTCTGGTCCGGGGACCCAGCCTCGTTGTACCGCCTCACGCGACCGGTCAGCCCTTCCTCGACCGTCGCGGACTGCAGGATCCGACCGTCGGCCATGATCGCCAGATCCTCGGGGCGGACCGAAGGTGCGTATACCGGGCCCTGCCACAGCTCTGTCGCCTGGTCGGCGAAGTTCGCATCGAGCGTGCCGGGCGCCGACCCTACGGCGTCGGCAGATGCCGGCAGAGCGGCAACCCCAGCGAGCACCGCAACGAATCGGAACGTCAGGGCCCGGAAGCGCACCGCAAAAGTGTGACACAGGCCGATCCCGAGATCAGCGGCCGTTGCTAGGATCGGATTCCTCCTGGGGCTATAGCTCAGCTGGGAGAGCGCCTGCATGGCATGCAGGAGGTCGTCGGTTCGAGCCCGACTAGCTCCATCCGAAACCCCGCGCCTGCGGGGTTTCGTCGTTCAACCGCAGTTCTCACCGAGGCAGTCGCCGGTAGACCAGAGAGTGATCAGTGCGACGAGCCACACCAGACCGCTGGCGAGCATGCCTGCGGCCATCCAGCCGAGACGGTGAGCGCGGGCGGTTTGCGAGCCGCACAGCATGTAGAGGAGCGCAGATCCGGCGACGAGACCGACCGCGAGACAGAAAAGGATCGCGACGAGGAGGACACCGTTGGAGAACAGGGCCAACGAAACCAACATCGCCAGCAGCACCGCTGCCGGATTCACGAGCACCGCGACAAACCAGAACGACCAGCCCGGCGCACCGGTCTGGCGGTCGGTTGGCTCTGACGGCGACATTGACAGTGATACCGGTGATGCGCTCGCTCGTTACACGGCTCAGCGAGACTTGGCGGACGACAGCAGACGCGTCGGTCACTGCCTCGCCGAGCTGTTTGGTGACGTTGTGCGGCGGTAGCCCGAAGAACGTCACCGAACTCAGGCTGAGCTGCGGCGCGCGACGGACCATCCGCCAGCAACAACATGGGAAACTGAACCGATGCCAGAGGACACCTCGACCGCCGTCGCGGGCAGTGTCACCACGATCGCCAGCGCGGCGGTCGCCGGCAGTGCCGTGACGATCGCGAGCACCGCGGTCGCCGGCAGCGCAGCCACGGTCGGCAGCGCCGCGGTCGCGGGCAGCGCCGCGACCGTCGGCAGCGCCGCCGTCGTCGGCAGTGCTTTGACGGCCTTCGGTGCCCTGATCCGGACCTGCGTGCTCACGATCGGCTGCCTGCGCTGCACGCGCTGCGTCGCGTGCGTCGGCTGTTACGACTGCGTCGGTTGCATCGGCTGCGTCGGGTGCAGCGGACTCCGCGGCGCAGTCGGCCAGGTCGGCGTCAGCGCCTGACCGGTTCGTTCACGTTCGGCCGCTGGGGGGAGAAGAACGTGAACGAAACGCTCAGTCCGCCGCGGGTGCGGGCGGATTGATCGCCGGGACATCGCCCCAGAGCTGCTCGAGCCGGTAGAACTCGCGCGTCTCAGGCACGAACAGGTGGACGACCACGTCGACGTAGTCCATCAGCACCCAGCGCGCCTCGGGCAGCCCTTCCACCCGGCGAGGCAGCAGCCGCAGCTCGTCCTTCAGCGTCGCGTGGATCGCGTCGTGGATCGCCTTGACCTGGCGGTCGGTGTTGCCGGTCGCGACGAGGAAGTAGTCGGTGAACGCCGACACACCGCGCAGGTCGAGCAGGCGCATGTCGATCGCCTTCTTGTCGATCGCGGCCTTCGCGGCGAGATCGACGATCTCGCGGCCGGTCAGCGAGTCGGGCAGGTCCGCGCTCGGCGGCGTCTGATGTGCGGGGGCGCTAGTCATCGTTCGGGCTCGTTCACGATAGGCGGTAGAGCTGTCGCGATTCGATCAGCGCGGCGACCGCCTCTGGAACCAGGTAGCGCAACGATGCGCCCGCCCCCGCCCGGGTACGCACGAGCGTCGACGAGATGTCGCAACGGATCATCGAGAAGTAGTCGACCTGCGCTCCGCCGAGACCGCTGAGCGCGCGGCGGATCGTGTCGTCGTCGATCTCCTCGCGCTCTACGACGCCGAGCCGGGCGAGCTTGACGATCGACTCCGGCTCCCGCCATGTGTGGAACGAGAGCGCCATGTCGCCGCCGATGATCAGCGTCAGCTCACGGTCCGGATCCTCGGCGCGCAGATCGCGCAGCGTGTCGACGGTGTAGGACGGCCCGTCGCGCAGCAACTCCAGGCGCGAGACCGCGAACCGCGGGTCACCGGCGACCGCCGCCTCAACGAGCGTTGCGCGCACCTCGGCTCCGGGATCGTCGGCGATCTCCTTGTGCGGCGGCGCCGCCGTCGGCACGAACAGCAGGCGATCGAGTCCGATCTGCTCGACAGCCGCCTGGGCGCACAGCATGTGCCCGAGGTGGGGCGGGTTGAAGGTGCCGCCGAACACACCGATACGGGAAGGCGTCAAGCGCGGACCTGTCCGTCGCCCCGCACCACGTACTTGAACGAGCACAGCTCGCGCAGCCCGATCGGGCCACGCGCGTGCAGCTTCTGCGTCGCGTTGCCGATCTCCGCGCCGAAGCCGAACTCGCCGCCGTCGGTGAACCGCGTCGACGCGTTGACGTAGACGCACGCGGCGTCGACGCCGAGTTCGAATGCCCGGGCAGCGCCGTAGGAACCGGTGATGATCGCCTCGGAGTGCCCGGAGCCGTAACGATCAATGTGCTCGATCGCTGCCTCGGCGTCATCGACGACCTCGACCGCGAGAACGAGCGCCAGGAACTCGGTCGCGAAGTCATCTGCGGTCGCCTCCGCGATCTCGGGGACGATCTCGCGGGCGGCGGCCGAGCCGCGCAGCTCCACGCCCTCGGCGCGCAGCCGCTCGGCCGCGCGTGGCAGCCAGGAGTCCGCGATCGCGCGGTGCACGAGCAGCGTCTCCGCCGCGTTGCAGACGCCCGGCCGCTGGCACTTCGCGTTGACGATGATGTCGAGCGCCATCTCCGGATCGGCGTGCTCATCGACATAGACGTGGCAGTTGCCGGACGCGGCGAAGATCATCGGAACCGTCGCGACAGCGGTCAGCGCCTGCTTCAGCCCCTCGCCACCGCGCGGGATCAGCAGGTCGACGAGGCCGTCGGCGGTCGCGAGCTCGCTCAGCTCCTCACGGCCGCCGCCGGCGATCAGCTGGATCGCCCCCTCGGGGGCGTGCTCGGCGGCGATCGCTGCGAGCACCGCGTTCGAATGGGCTGCGGACGACGAGCCCCGCAGCACACAGGCGTTGCCGGACTTCAGGCAGAGCGCCGCAGCATCGATCGTCACGTTCGGCCGCGCCTCGTAGACGATCGCGACCACGCCCAGCGGAGTCCGGACCTTGGTGATGTCGAGGCCGTTCGGGCGGCGGCCGCCTTCGAGTACCTCGCCGACCGGGTCGCTGAGCGCAGCGATGTCCCTCACCTGTGCTGCGATCGCTGCGATCCGCTGCTCGTCGAGCAGCAGCCGGTCGATCAGCGCAGGCGACAGGCCGGCCTCGCGTCCGGCGTCGAGGTCGAGCGCGTTGGCTTCGATGATCTCGCCGGTTCTGCGGTCGAGCGCGTCCGCGATCGCATCGAGGGCGGCGTCCTTCTCCGCAGTCCCGAGCCGGGCGAGCCGGCGCGAGCCGGTCCGTGCCGCTCGCAGGCGGTCGAGCACAGGTGAAGCCGTCGTGGACGTGGCCATCGCGGCCACAGACTACCTGCGGGGATCAGCCGTTCTAGGCGACGGCGGCGTCTTCGCCCGGCGCCGGAGGCGCCTCGCCGGAGCCGCTCTCGGGCGACGTGACGGCGCGGCCGCGACCGGCCCGCTTCGCCTCGTAGAGCGCGGCGTCGGTGATCGCGAACAGCTCGTCGAGCGTCGTCGTTCCGGCCGGGGTCCCGGCGATCCCGATCGAAAGCCCGACCTCGGGGAGGTCTCCGATCCGCTTGATCGACGGCGCGACGGTCAGCAACAGCCGCTTGGCGATCGTCTCGGCCTCTCGGACCGGACCGTTGACCCAGACGGCGAACTCGTCGCCGCCGATCCGTCCGGCGTAACCCGACTCGTTGAGCAGGTGCGCGACCTCGCCGAGCACGAGATCGCCGGCCTGGTGCCCGTACTCGTCGTTGATCTGCTTGAAGTGATCGATGTCGACGAGGATCAGCGTGCCGTGAAGGCCCTCGTCGAGCTTGCCGCGGACGACGTGGTTCCAGCGACGGCGGTTGGCGATCCCGGTCAGGTCGTCCTTCTGCGCGAGGCGTTCGAGATGCGCGATCCGCTGCGCGGTGCCCGAATCGGTCAGCAGCGCCGACGCCGCAGCCGCCTGGGTCGCGAGCTCGTCGAGCGATTCGGTCTGCAGGCCGCAGTTCTCGAGCGAGTCGCGGAGAAGGGTCTGGTCGGCGGCGCCGCTCGAGAGCATCGCCGCGATCACGTTGGCCAACTGCACACACGCGACCTCCGGCGACGGGCAGTAGCCGCCGTCGAGGCCTCCGTGGTGCCAGGCGATCGCGTCGACGATCGTGTCGGCCATCCCCCAACGCTCGGCGAGCATCGCACCGGCCTGGGCGTGGTCGATACCGAGCTGCTCGTGCTCGAGTTCGATCCGCTTGAGGCCCGCCGGAGCCCGCGTCACGATGTCGTCGAGTTCGGCGGCGCCGTACGCGGCCGGGAGCACGAGCTTGCCGACGTCGTGGAGCAGACCTGAGAGGTGGGCGATCTCCGCCTCGTTGCCGCCCTTCTCGGCGGCACTGGCGGCGGCGAGCGCGACGGCGAGCGAGTGCAGGTGCATCTGCCCCGCGGCAGCCTGGCCGTTGCCACGAAGACGCTCGAGGAAGCGGAAGGTCGCGGTCTCGAGCGTCAGGCGCCGGAGCGCGTCGCGGCCGACGAACATCACGGCCTGGCGGATCGAGCGGGCGCGGATCGGGTGCGATCGCCCGGCGGAGTTCGCGAACCGCAGCAGGTTCGCCGCGAATGTCGCGTCGCTCTCCATCGAGGCGATCAGCTGCTCGTTGGAGGCCTCGGTGTCCTCGACGACCTTGAGGATCTTCTGGACCGTGCCGTCGAAGACCGGCAGCTGCCCGATCTCATCGATCGCCGACTCGCAGCGCTGGGCCGCTGCGGCGTCGATCTCCTCGCGCCAGTCGCGCGACACAGGTTCTTGGACGTCGTCCATCCTGTCCGATCAATCGTCCAGCGGCGCGGACACTTGAGCTGAGGGTGCGTCAGACGGCGACGAAGTAGTCGCGATGGATCGCCTCCTCGGCGCCCCACGGCAGCAGTTCGCGCGCTGCCGCGGACTGAAGGCCGGCGATCGTCCGCAGGTCGGCGGCGTCGTAGGTGACGATGCCCTTGCCGAGCAGGTCTCCGCGGGCAGAGACAACCTCGACCGCGTCACCGGAACGGAACGCCCCGTCGACGGCCGTGATACCGACCGGCAGCAGGGACGTGCCGTCGTGGCGGAGCGCCCGGGCCGCGCCGTCGTCGACGGTCACCGTGCCGGCGGCCGCCTTCGCGTACCGGAGCCACAGCTTGAACGAGGAATGGCCGAGCGCACGTGCAGGGAAGCGCGTGCCCTCGCCCGGCCTTCCTGCGAGCAACGCGGCGAGCGCGCCGGGCCGCAGCCCGTTGCCGATCACGACGGGGATCCCGGCTGCGGTCGCCATCTCGGCCGCGACGACCTTCGACCGCATGCCGCCCGACCCGAGCGACGAAGTCGAGCTCGTCACATCGGCCTCGCTGTCGAGCCGCTCGAAGTCGGTCACCTCGGCGATCACGGTCGCGGCCGGGTCGCGGCGCGGGTCGGCGGTCATCACGCCGTCGACGCCGGTCAGCAGCACGAGCTGGTCGGCCTCGACGAGCGTGGCGACCTGTGCGGCGAGGAAGTCGTTGTCGCCGAAGGTCAGCTCGTCGGTGGCGGTCGTGTCGTTCTCGTTGATGACCGGGACGACCCGCCAGTCGAGCAGGCGGCGGAGCGTCTGACGTGCGTTCAGGTAGTTGCCGCGCTCGGAGAGGTCGAAGAACGTCAGCAGAACCTGCGCGCTCTGCACGTCGTGTCCGGCGAGCAGCTCGTCGTACACCCGGTAGAGCCTGCCCTGCCCGACTGCGCTTGCGGCCTGGAGGTCGGCGGTCGCGGACGGCCGCCCGGAGAGCCCCATCAGCGCTGCACCCCGGGCGATCGCGCCGCTCGTCACGACGACGACGTCGTCGCCCGACGCGTGCCGCTCCGCAACGGTCTCGCAGATCGCGGCCAGCACACCGGCGCGGAGCGCCCCGTCGGGGGCGGCGACGATGCCGGAGCCGAGCTTGACTACGTGGCGGGCCATGCGGCGCAGAAGGCTACGCGCTACCGCGGCTCTCGCGGTGCTCGCTGCAGACCGACAGCCAGCGGTCGCAGACCGGCTCCCACAGCGAACGCAGCCCAGGCTCGGCTGCGCGGATGTCGGCGACGAGCTGTTCGGGCTCGATCCCCGCCGCCGCGAGATCGGCCGTGCCGCTCCGCACCCACTCCTCGACGATGCCGGGCAGCGCCTCGAGGTGGAATTGCACGCCCCACGCCGTGCGGCCGATCCGGAATGCCTGGTTCTGGCAGCGCTCGCCGCCGCAGAGCCTGCGTGCGCCCGGTGGCAGCGCCGTGATCTCGAGCTCGTGCCACTGAACCGCCTGGAGCGGCCCGTCGAGCCCGCTGACCAATGGGTCGCCGAAGGCGTCGTCGGTGAGCCAGAGCGGCAGGACGCCGATCTCGGGCGACCCGGAGAGCGGCGCCACCTCGCCGCCGGCCACGTACGCGAGCAGCTGCGCGCCGAGACAGACCCCGAGCAGCGGGACGGCCTCGGCCAGCGACGAGGCGATCAGCGTGCGGGCTTGAGTCAGCCAGGGTGCGCGGTCGTCGTCGGCCGGCCCCGGGCTGCCACCGAGCACGACGACCCCGTCATACCCGGAGGCGCTCGCGGGAATCGGGGCGGCGCCCTCGACCGCCTCCGGTCCGCAGAGAGCCACCGACGCACCGGACTCGCGCAGCCGCTCACCGAGCAGACCAGCACCAGCGTCGGCCTCGTGCTGAACCACGAGGATCTCGAGCGGTCCGTACTTCATCGTCAATCAGGATCCAGATCGAACAGGACGCCACCGATCTCGACGTCGTCGCCGTGCTGGAATCCGGCCTCGTCGAGAGCACGAATCACCCCCAGCTTGCGGAGGCGGTGCTCGACGTGGGTCAGCGCATCTTCGTTGTCGAGGTCGTGGCGGGCGATCAGCCGGTCGGCGGCCGCACTGTGGACGACCCAGACGCCTTCCTCGTCGCGATCGACGGTCACCTGCCGCTCGGCGCGGGCCTGAGCCCCGGGCCTGAAGACGTGGTGCTCGGCGAGTTCGCCGGCGCCCGAAGCTCCGACGGCCTCGGGGTCGAGCGGTGGCACCGCCCGCAGGATCGCGACCCGCAGCTCGTCGAGGCCGGCGCCGGTCGCCGAGGACGTGACGATGACCGGGGTGCGCTCCGGCTGCGGCTCCCAGTCCTCACGCTGCCGGGCGTCGCCGTCGAGCCTTCGCTCCCAGTCGAGCCGGGCGGCATCCGCGTCTGCCGCCGAGACCAGGTCGGATTTTGAGAGCACGAGGATCCGCGGCAGGGTCGCGAGCCGGGGGTCGTAGGCGGCCAGCTCGTGCTCGATCGTGCGGTGGTTGTCGACCGGATCGGAGCCGTCGACCGGAGCCAGGTCGAGGACATGGACGAGCAGCCGGGTGCGCTCGACGTGCGCGAGGAAGTCGTGGCCGAGGCCATGGCCCTCGGCGGCGCCCTCGATCAGGCCCGGGATGTCTGCGAGGACGAGCTGCCGGTCCTCTCCGTCGAGCGTGCCGAGCACCGGCTCGAGCGTCGTGAACGGGTAGTCGGCGACCTTCGGGGCGGCACGGGTCAGGCGTGAGATCAGCGACGACTTGCCGGCGTTCGGCAGTCCGATCAGGCCGACGTCGGCGAGCAGTTTGAGGCGCAGCTCGAGCCAGTCCTCGGTCCCCGGCAGCCCCTTCTCAGCGAAGCGCGGGGCCTGACGGGTGGACCCGGCGAAGCGCTTGTTGCCGCGGCCGCCGGCGCCGCCGGTCGCGACGACCGCTCGCTGCCCGGGCCGGACGAGATCGTGCGTGGCGCCAGACTCGGCCGTGACCTCGGTTCCCGGCGGGACGCGGACGATCAAGGGCTCACCGTCGGCCCCGTGGCGCTGAGAGCCCTCGCCGTGGCGCCCGCGCCCGGCCTCGTAACGGGCACGCCTGCGAAAGGACTGGAGATCGCGGAGCGAGTCGTCGCAGAGCAGGACGACGTCACCGCCGTGGCCGCCGTCGCCACCGTCGGGCCCGCCCTTGGGCACGTGTGCCTCGCGGCGGAAGCTCATGCATCCGTTGCCGCCGGCGCCGGCGGCAACGAAGATGCGTGCTTTGTCGGAGAGCACGGGGTCACCGTAGCCGCGTCGGGGCCGCCGGCGATCCGTGCCGACACGGATTACCCGCCGGGTTGGTAGGCGATCCGTGTCGACACGGATCGCGAAGCGTCTACAAGCCCGGGATCGGGACGTTCTTCTCGTCGAACTCGATACCGCTCTTCTTCGCGAGCTCCCGCAGGCCGGTGAACCCGGCAAGCAGCGCGGCGAAGTCCGGGAGCTTGCCGGCCTTCAGCTCGGCGACCGCGTCGTCGAGCTTCGTCAGCAGCCCGTCGATCGGATTCAGCAGCTTGCGCCTGAGCGTGTCCGAGGACTCGGCGGCACGGCGGGCGCGCTTGAGCTCCGAGTAGGTGAAAACGGCGGCGATCGCGGCCTTTGCGATCGTGCGCTTGCGCTTCTCCGCACCCTGCTTGAAGTCGCCGCGCTGATAGGGGTTCTTGATGTAGCGGCTGAACGCGCCGTAGGCGAGGCCCATGTGGACGACGAATTGGGTCTTGGCGAACTTCACGTCCGCCACCGTCTTGACGGTCGTCTGTCCGTTCTTGCCGGTGTCCGTGACGACCTTCGTGTCGTCGCCGCAGGCGGCGAGCGAGAGGCCCGCGGAGAGGCCGAGAACGGCGATCAACAGGACGAGAACGGCGCGGCGCATGGCGCGCAAGCCTATTGACGGAGCGCGGACGGTGCGCGCCGGTGCGATGATCGCCCGATGAGCGACGAGCGCGTCCTGATCATCACCGGAGCCTCGAGTGGTATCGGTGAGGCGACCGCCCGCGCTGCCGCCGGCGTGGGCTACCGCCTGGTACTGGCGGCGCGCAGCGCCGACGCGCTCGAGCTGCTCGCCGCCGATCTCGGTGGCCCGAACCGCGCGATCGGCGTCCGTTGCGACGTGACCGAGTGGGACCAGAACGTCGCGCTGGCCGCGGACGCGACCGACGCCTTCGGACAGATCGACGCGGTCTTCTGCAACGCGGGCTTCGGCGCTGCCCGCGGCTGGCTCAACGAGACGCCCGAGCACTGGCGCAGCATGGTCCTCACGAACGTGCTCGGCGCCGCGTACACGGCGCGCGCCGTGATCCCGGCCCTGACCGAGTCGCGCGGGCACCTGTTGCTCACGGGCTCCGTGGCCGGCCGCCGTGCCCTTCCCGGCAGCCTGTATTCCGCGACCAAGCACGCCGTCCACGCGATGGGCGAGGCGATCCGGGCCGACGTCGCCGGCACCGGCATCCGGACGACGATCATCGCCCCGGGCATGACCGACACCCCGTTCTTCGACGAGCGCCCGTCGGACGCGCTCGAGCCCGACGACATCGCCCGTGCCGTCCTCTACGCGCTCGGCCAACCTGAGCACGTGAACGTCAACGAGATCCTCGTGCGCCCGACGGCGCAGTCGACCTGAGCGCTTCGAGGGTCGAGTGTCGCGTTACCCGTGCCAGGGCACGGGTAACGCGACACTCGACCTGCGCGACGGTCGGTCCGCCG
>WBZP01002132.1_pt1 | contig 23245 bp, 20 predicted proteins | sample 5204301 | NCBI WGS metagenome assembly WBZP01 (sample SAMN12412401, study PRJNA552823) | activated sludge metagenome | isolation source: activated sludge from nitrification reactor of wastewater treatment plant... | place: USA: Pennsylvania | collected 2017 | reverse complement strand
GCCGAGGCCAGGGTTGATGGGGAAGTTGTTGCCGAAGCGGAACTGATGTGTGCCAAGCGGAATGTCGCTTGAGGCGCGGGCGGCAGACAGCATGATCCATCCCAGTGCCATCATCCATCCCGACGCTCGTCTCGGCGCCAACGTTGCGGTTGGCCCCTATTCGATCATCGGTGAATTCGTCGAGATCGGCGACAACACGGTGGTCGGCCCGCATGTCGTGATCTCGGGGCGAACCCGCATCGGTCGCGACAACCGGATTTTTCAGTTCTGCTCGCTGGGCGAGGCACCACAGGACAAGAAGTACGGTGGCGAGCCGACCTGCCTCGAAATCGGTGATCGCAATACCATTCGCGAGTTCTGCACGTTCAACCTGGGAACAGCGCAGGATGTCGGCATTACCCGCCTGGGCGACGATAACTGGATCATGGCCTATGTGCATATCGCGCACGATTGTCAGGTCGGCAAGCACACGGTTTTTGCCAACAATGCGCAACTTGCCGGGCACGTGCATGTCGGTGATTGGGCCATCCTCGGCGGCTACACCGGTGTTCACCAGTTCTGCCGGGTCGGCGCGCATACGATGACCGCAGTCGGCACCGTCGTCCTGCAGGACATTCCACCGTTCGTCATGGCCGCCGGCAATACGGCCAGCCCCTTCGGCATCAATGCCGAAGGGCTGAAGCGGCGAGGCTTTTCGGCTGATGCGTTGCTCGCTTTGAAAAGGGCCTACCGGACGCTGTACAAGTCGGGCCTGATGCTTGACGAAGCGCGCACCAGGCTTGAGCAGGAAGTCGTTGCTCATCCGGAAATCCAGCCGCTGGTCGATTTTCTGGCCGTTTCGAAACGTGGCATCATTCGATGAGCGCTTCCGCCGTGCGCATCGCCATGGTGGCCGGCGAGGCGTCCGGCGATCTGCTGGCCAGTCAGTTGATGCAGTCATTGCAGGCAAGGCTGCCGCAGGCGATTTTCTGCGGTGTGGGGGGGCCGAAGATGGTCGCGCTGGGCTTCGATGCCTGGTATCCGCTCGAGAAACTGGCGGTTCGCGGCTACGTCGAAGTGCTCAGGCATTTCCGCGAGATTGCGGGAATTCGGCGCGACCTGGCGCGCCGCTTGCTGGCGAATCCACCCGACATTTTTGTCGGTGTGGACGCGCCGGACTTCAATCTGACGTTGGAGAAGGCGCTCAAGAGGCGCGGCATATCGACCGTTCATTACGTCAGTCCGTCGATCTGGGCCTGGCGTGGCGGGCGGATCAACAAGATCGGCGCGGCGGTTGGCTGCGTGCTGACGCTTTTTCCCTGCGAGGCTGCCTTCTACGCGCAGAAAGGCATCCCGGTACGTTACGTCGGTCATCCGCTGGCCGACATGCTGCCACTTGAAGACGGTTGCGTGCTGGCGCGCACGCGACTTGGCCTGGCCGCGGGCGATCCGGTTTTCGCCCTCCTGCCGGGTAGTCGGCAGTCGGAATTGAACTACATGGCGGCAAGCTTCATCGAAACCGCGCAGCGGATTCACGAGGCTCTTCCGGCAGCGGTCTTTCTCGTCCCGCTGGCGACGCGGGAGACGCGACTCCTCTTTGAGGCGACGCTGCAGCGCTGCCAGGCGCAGCAGTTGCCGATTCGCCTGCTGTTCGGGCACGCCCACGAGGCGATGATGGCCGCCGATGTCGTCCTCGTGGCGAGCGGTACGGCGACGCTCGAGGCAGCGCTGCTCAAGCGGGCAATGGTCATCGTCTACAAGATGGCGCCGCTGTCGTATCGCATGATGCGCCGCATGGCCTATTTGCCGTACGTTGGGCTGCCGAATGTTCTGGCCGGCAGGTTCGTCGTGCCGGAGTTCATCCAGGATGAGGCGCGGCCGGAGGTGCTGGCGCCGGCGCTGCTCGATCTGTACGCCGACCACGCGCGCCGACAGCAGATTGGTCAGATCTTTCGCGAAATGCATCTGCAGCTGCGGCAGAATGCGGCCGAGAAAGCGGCTGCGGCCGTTTTCGACTGCCTGCCGGCGGAAGTACGCAGGAATGCTCCCGTCGCAGCCTGAGGGCCTGGTCTGCGGAGTCGATGAAGCCGGTCGTGGGCCGCTGGCAGGCCCGGTCGTCGCGGCAGCCGTGATGCTCGATCCAGGCCGACCGGCAATTGCCGGCGTCAACGACTCGAAGAAGCTCAGCGCGCGGCGGCGCACGGCGCTCGCCGTGGAAATCCGCCACCAGGCGCTCGCCTGGGCGGTCGGGCAGGCGAGCGCGGCCGAGATCGACCAGATCAACATTCTGCAGGCCAGTCTGCTCGCCATGCAGCGTGCCGTCTGCGCGCTCGTCGCCCAGTATGGCATTCACCCGGCGCGCGTGCTCGTCGACGGTAACCGCTGCCCGTTGCTGGCTTACCCGGTCGAGGCAGTGGTCGGCGGCGACGGCAAGATCGCCTGTATCGCCGCCGCCTCCATCCTCGCCAAGACAGTGCGCGACGGGCAGATGTGCGAACTGCACGCGGCTTATCCGGCCTACGGCTTTGCTCGCCACATGGGATATCCGACGGCACTTCATTTGGCGGCTTTGCGGGAACACGGTCCGACCCCGCAGCATCGTCGAAGCTTCGCGCCGGTCGCCCGACTGAGCGGGCGATGAGGCGCATTACCGCGGCCGAAAACCCGCATTACAAGATCCTCAAGCGGCTATCGCGCAGTGCGCGCGAGAGGCGCTTGAGTGGTCGCTGCCTGCTCGACGGCATGCACCTCATTGAAGCTTACGGCAGCCAATGCGGCCGGCCGGATGAAATCGTCGTCAGCGACAGCGGCTTGGCGCGGGCGGAGATCGCCACCTACCTCGCCAGCGACCGCTGCGCCAGCGCCATCACCTTGTTGTCCGATCGCCTGTTCGGCGATCTGGCCGTGGTCGATTCTCCGAGCGGCATCATGGCCGTCGTTGCGCAACCGAAAACTCGACACGCGCCTGACCATGAGGCGGAAACGATCGTCCTCGACGGCGTACAGGATCCGGGCAATGTCGGGTCGATTCTGCGCAGCGCTGCAGCCGCCGGGGTGCGCCAGATCGTGCTCTCGCGCGACTGTGCGCAGGTTTGGTCGCCCAAGGTGCTGCGCGCTGCGATGGGCGCACACTTTCAGCTCGACATCCACGAGAGCGACGACCCGGCAGTCTTCCTGGCCGCCTATCGTGGGCAGGCGCTGGCCACCCGGGTCGATGCGCCGACCAGTCTGTACGATGGGCAGTTCCTGCCACCGCTGGCCTGGGTCTTCGGCAGTGAAGGGCACGGTCTTCGGCCAGCCGTGGCGGCTGCTTGTCGCCTGCATCTGCGCATACCGATGTCGGCCGGAAGCGAGTCGGTCAACGTTGCGGCAGCGGCGGCGATCTGCCTGTTCGAGCGCGTGCGCCGTCACCTGGTCGGCGAGTGGCCAGCCGCAGCACGCCGCTCCTGCTGATCGGTTGCGCCCGCGGCGGCTGGCGCGTTTGCGCTGCCCGCCCGCGTCAGCCGTTCTACACTTGATAGACGTACGTTCCCGGTGCCGCGCAGAGGGGGGCCAAGCCTTTCTCCGGAGCGCCCATCGGTGGTGGCGCTTCCATGCCGGAGGAATGCTGTGCGAGCCATTGCTGCCAGCTCGGCCACCATGAACCGTCGGTCTTCGGTGTTTTCTCTTTCCAGGTTTCGGCGTCGAGGAAACGCTCGCCCTCGTGGCAGACACTCATCTGGAAGGAGCGATGCGGGCGGCCCGGTTCGTTGATGATGCCGACGTTGTGCCCGCCGCTGGTGAGGACGAAGGTCAGTTCGGTCGCATCGCTCTGCAAATGCAGCTTGTACACCGAGTGCCAGGGCGCGACGTGGTCGGCGACTGCGGCGACGGCGAAAATCGGGCAATGAATATTGCTGATCGAAATGGCTCGCCCGCCGACCATGTACTTGCCCTGGAAGAGCTGATTGTCCACGTACAGTCGGCGCAACACCTCGGAGTGCTGGCGGTAGGGCATGCGCGTGCCGTCCGCGTTCCAGGCCATCAGGTCGAACATCGGTTCGCGATGTCCCAGGTAATACTCACGCACCATCTTGGACCAGATGAGGTCGGCCGACTTGAGCAACTGGAAGCCGCCGGACACCTGCTTGTGGCCAAGGTAGCCCTTTTCCCACATCATGTCCTCGAGCAGCGTGACTTCGCTCGCATCCATGAAGACGTTGATTTCGCCGACATCTGTGAAGTCGGTCATCGTCGTAAACAGCGTGATGCTGGCCAGCCGGTCGTCGCCGTCGCGGGCCATCGCGGCGGCCGCGATCGTCAACAGGATGCCGCCCAGGCAGTAGCCAACGGTATGGATTTTTCGCCCCGGCACGATCTGTGAGATGGCATTGATCGCCGCCAGCGTTCCGGACTTGCGGTAGTCTTCCATGCCCAGGTTGCGGTGTTCGGGGCCCGGGTTGAGCCACGAAATCATGAATACCGTATGGCCCCGTTCGACGAGGTACCTGACCAGCGAGTTGTGCGGCGAGAGGTCGAGGATGTAGTACTTCATCATCCAGGCCGACTGCATCAGCACTGGTTCGCGGTGGACCTTGGCGGACACCGGTGCGTACTGGATCAGCTCGATCAGATGATTGCGGAAAACGACCTGGCCGGGGGTGACGGCGAGGTTCTTGCCGACCTGGAAAGCCTCAACGCCGGCCGGCTTTTCGTCGCGCAGAGCGCGCCGGAAGTCCTCGCCGTAATGCTGGGCACCGCGCGTCAGGTTGGCACCCCTTTCGTTGAGTGTCGCTTCGACGATTTCCGGGTTCATCGCCGGCATGTTGGCAGGTGCCATCATGTCGAGGATCTGTTTGGCAATGAACCAGACGGCTGCTTCGCTGTGTTTGGAGACGCCGCGGATTCCCGTTGTCGCGTTGTGCCACCACTGTTGATTGAGCAGGAATCCTTGATAGATGACGTTGAACGGGAATTGCTGCCAGCCCGGGTGGTCGAAACGATGATCCCCAGGGAGGGGTTTGATGCAGTCCTCGGCGTTGCCGGTCATGGCCGAGTTCAGCGCGTAGCTTGCCAAGCGCAGTGCCTTGCGCGCTGCTTTGGCGCCGAGCTGAAACTGCTTGCCGGGCGAGGCCGACAGGTGCACCATCCAGTCGAGGTACGCCATGGCCAGCGATGCCGGCGAAACGCCGCCGCTCAATTGCCCGAGAGCGATGTTGGTCATTCGGTCGATGTTCTCCAGCGCATCCGAATCGAGCGTATGACGGTCGCCGAGGCGCCGCGAGAACTCGGTTCCGCTCTTGGCTCCGGCCGCGGCGGCGGCCTCGGCCGGCTTGGCGGCAGGCGGTTGCGTGTGTGCTGGGCCAGCAGTCGGACCCACTGGCGCTGCGCCTTCGGCCGCCGGTGCCGGGCTGGCGGCTGGGGCTGGCGTCGCCTTCCTGCGGCGCGATGTTCCTGCGGGGTTGGTCGAGCGGGCGCGCCGTTTCGGCGGTGCGCTTTCGGCAGGCGGCTCAACAGCCGCAGCGGGTGTCGGTTGGGTCGTGTCCAGTGGGGTATCAGCCATGGCTTTCTCTCCTTCTGTCTGTTGGGCCAGGGCCGTGCAGCCCGGCGCCAGATCCCGTCGCAACTTCGCCCTGCTGTTGGCGGTGCACGCTCCCCAGCGACGATACACGAAGCCGTGGGCGAGCGCGACCTCTCTTGGCAGGCCAGTATCGTAAGGTATGGCGTTTCCGGCCGCCTGATCCAGGTCAACAATCGGTACGGCAGATCGCCGCGCGCGCCGACGGGCGGCAGATCGGCGTCTCGTGCCGCTCACATGTCCGGTGCCGCAGGTCGTGCGCGCGGCGTGGGAATCCCGGCGCGCTGGGCAAAGCGATTGCTGGTCCTGTTGCATTGCGTCGGAGGCTTGACTCGAAGCTGCTCCGCATTCGACAATGCCGGGAATGCCCGACGCGAGTACCAGGCCTGCCCGGATGTGGTGGACGCGGGTGCGCGCACTGACTGCCAGCGGGGCGGCCGATGTGTTGCGGGACAGCATTCGGCGTGGAGACAGGGAAACCACAGGGCGCATTTTCGGGCAAGCAAGACCACAGGATTTCCACCGTGCGACGTTGGTCATCGACGATCGGTGTCGCACGGGCCAGTAGCGCGGCATCGTGTGGTGTCGCGATATTTTTTCGGGGGTTAATATGCAAATCAACGGCAGTGTGTTTGTGGTAACGGGAGCAGGGTCCGGTCTGGGAGCGGAAACGGCAAGCGGGCTGGTCAATGCGGGCGGGAAAGTCGTCATTGTCGACGTCGATGCCGCTGCGGGTGAGGCGCAGGCGGCACAGTTGGGCGCGAATGCGCGCTTTGCGAAGACCGATGTGACCGACGAAGCCAGCGCGCGTGCTGCCGTCGAGCTAGCGGTGAGCACCTTTGGCGCCCTGCACGGCCTGGTTAACTGCGCCGGGGTCGCACCGCCGAAGAAGGTGCTGGGCCGGGACGGACCGCATGACCTGGCGACCTTTGCCCGCGTCGTCAATATCAACCTGGTCGGTACGTTCAACATGATCCGTTTGGCTGCCGAGGCCATGAGCAGGAACGAAGCGAACGCCGGCGGCGAACGTGGCGTCATCGTCAATACGGCGTCGGTCGCCGGCTACGATGGTCAGATCGGGCAGGCGGCCTATGCCTCGTCGAAAGCAGGCGTCATCGGGCTGACCTTGCCGGTGGCGCGCGAGCTGGCGGCGCACGGCATTCGCGTCGTGACGATTGCTCCCGGCATCTTCGAGACGCCGATGCTCAAGGGTCTGCCGCAGGCGGCACAGGATTCGCTCGGCAAGATGGTGCCCTTCCCGTCGCGCCTCGGCAAGCCGGCCGAGTATGCCGCGCTGGTTCGTCACATCTGCGAGAACGGCTACCTGAACGGCGAGGTCATCCGTCTCGATGGTGCCATCCGCATGGCGCCCAAATAAGGTGCGGCGGGCCACTGGGCCCGCTCCGGCAGCGAGTTGACATCCTTCTAGAATTTTCAGGAGTTTCGTATGAGTGAATCCGTTGTTATCGTAGGCGCCAAGCGTACCCCGGTCGGCGCTTTCCAGGGGCAGTTTGCCGCGCTGACGGCGCCGCAGCTGGCCGCCGTGGCCATCAAGGCTGCCGTCGCGCAGTCGGGTGTGAAAGGGGAAGATATCGATGAGGCACTGCTCGGCTGCTGTCTGATGGCCGGCCTGCGTCAGGCTCCGGCGCGGCAGGCCGTGCTGGGTGCCGGGCTGCCGAAGTCGGTGCCCTGTACCACGCTGACCAAGATGTGCAGTTCCGCCCAGAAGACGGTCATGCTGGCGCATGACCAGCTGCTTGCCGGTTCGATCAACGTTGCTGTCGCCGGCGGCATGGAATCGATGACCAACGCGCCGCACGTGCTGACCAGCGCGCGGAGCGGTTACCGCCTTGGCCATGGTCAGTTGTTCGACCACATGTTCCTCGATGGTCTCGAGGACGCTTACGAGCCGGGCAAACTGATGGGTGCCTTCGCGGAACTGTGTGTCGAGAAATACGCCTTTACGCGTGAAGAGATGGATGCCTTCGCCGTGCAATCGGTGACGCGCGCCCAGCAGGCGGTCACGTCGGGCGTTTTTGCCGCCGAGATTGCCCCGGTGACGGTCACCACGCGCAAGGGCGAAGAGACGCTTGCCCTCGACGAAACGCCGATGAAGTGCGATGTCTCCAAGATCGCCAAGCTGAAGCCCGCCTTCAAGCGGGATGGCGCCGTCACGCCGGCCAACTCGTCATCGATTTCCGACGGCGCTGCGGCCTTCGTCCTGATGCGCGAATCGGATGCCAAGCGCTCCGGCATCACGCCGTTGGCGCGCATCGTCGGCCATTCGACCTTCGCGCACGACCCGGCCTGGTTCACCACAGCGCCCGTTTTCGCTTTCAGAAAGCTGCTTGAGAAGACCGGTTGGCAGGCCGCCGACGTCGACCTGTGGGAAATCAACGAAGCTTTTGCAGCAGTGACCATGGCCTCGATGCGCGACCTCAACCTGCCGGCCGACAAGGTCAACGTCAACGGTGGGGCCTGTGCGCTCGGCCACCCGATTGGCGCGACCGGTTCGCGCATTCTGGTGACGCTGCTCTACGCGCTCAAGGCGCGCGGCCTGCAGCGGGGCATCGCCGGACTGTGCGCCGGTGGTGGTGAAGCCACCGCGATCGCCATTGAAGTGTTCTGATCGAGTCGCCAACGAGCGGTCCCGCCCCTTTGCCGGGGCGGGCAAGGAGTAAATCGGATGTTGATTGACAAGAAACACATCGGCATGAAAGTGCCGCCACACTCGGTGACGCCGACAGCGTGGCAACTGAAGTGGTTCGCCAAAGCGACGGGAGAAACGAACCCGGTCTACTTTGACGAAGCGGCGGCCAGCGCGGCCGGGTTGCCTGGCGTGCTCGTACCGCCCACGTTCTTTTTCTGCATGGATATGGACAAGGATCATCCTTTCGACTATCTCGAAACGATGGGCTGCAATCTGGGCAAGATGTTGCACGGCGAGCAGTCGTTCGTCTACCATCAACCCGTCTACTCGGGCGACAAACTCGATTTTGACGGTGAGGTCACCGACATTTATGACAAGAAGAACGGCGCGCTGCAGTTCGTCGTCAAGGATGTCAAGGTGCGCCGCCAGGGCGAACTGGTGTGCGATGTGCACAGTGTGATGGTGATTCGGGCATAGGGGAACTTCATGACAAAGCCAAGTTTTGACGCGCTCAATGTGGGCGACGAAATCCCCTCCTGGACGACCGACCCGGTGTCTCGTCTGACCCTCGCGTTGTACGCGACCGGTTCCGGTGACCATCATCCGCTGCACCTCGACCAGGACTTTGTCCGTTCGCAGGGCATTGCGCCGGACGTTTTCGCGCATGGCATGCTCGGTATGGCGTACCTCGGGCGCTTGTTGACACAGTGGGTTCCGCAAGCGTGCATCCGCAGTTTCGGCGTGCGTTTCAGCGCGATCACCTGGGTTGGCGAGCGTCTGGTGTGTACCGGCAAGGTCGTCGAAAAGCTGGAACGGAATGGGGAAAAATGTGTTCGTCTCGAACTGCTGTGCGCCAACGAGCAGGGCGAGGCCAAGCACAAGGCAGATGCGGTGGTCGCCCTGGCCTGATCGGCCAGGGAGCGCGGTATCTGTTTCAGTGCGGCCGTCTTCGGACGGCCGCTGTCTAGTTGTAGTCTGTAACAAGCACTCAGTCTACCGATGGGCATCCGCCCGCCATGACGGCAGGCGTGTCCGCAACACTTAAAGGAGATCGAAGGAGTGGAAAACAAGAATCCGAACGAGCAACTGAGCGGCGTCGTCAACGCTTGGGCTGATATGCAGAAGCGCATGTGGGGCGACTGGTCCGCCATGCTGCAGAATCTCCCTGGGGGCGATGAAGGGCCCGTCGAAGCTGCACGCAAAGGCATGGAAACCATTACCCAGAGCACGAACGAAGCGGCACGCGCCTTGATGGACCGGATCACCAGCAGCCAGGGGGCGATGAATCGCGTGATGGATTTTTTCTTTCGTTCGATGAAGGTCGTCGCGCCGAATCTTGAAGCCAGCAAGGACTGGCGGCCCGACCTCAAGGCATTTGCCGACAATTGGGCGAAAGAATCGACCGCCATGTTGCAGCGCAGCATGGGGATGGGAGCGCATCTGGGCAGCCTGAGCGGCACGATGACCAAGGACCTGCCGAACGCTATCGGACCCTGGATGTCGTTTCTCATCGAGGCGGTTTCCTCCGGCCACATGGGCGAAGCCATGCTCGGCGGAACGGCCGGGCTGAGCCGTTTGCTGGCCATGGAAAGCGACGCCAGCGCGCTGGCCGGCGTCGGCGATATTCCGCACTTTGGCGTATCGCGCGAAAAGAACGCCCGGATGATGCGGATGGTCGACGCTGCCGTCGACCTGCGCAAGAGCAGCCTCAAGTTCCACACGGCGTTCGCTGAAGCGCTGGCCAAGGCGGTCGAAGCGACCGTTGAAGAACTCGGTAAGGTAGCTGCCAAGGGCGACAAAATTACCGCCGTGCGCGATCTGATGCGCCTTTGGTATCGCACCGCCGACGCCTCGTTGCTCGTCACCTTCAACTCGCAGGAGTTCCTCGACGTCCAGAACGAATTCACCAGCGTGCGCTGGTCGAAGACGTTCTGCGCAACCTCGACATCCCGACGCGCAGCGAGATCGACGAGGCGTACAAGGTTATGCACGACTTGAAAATGGAAATCAGGGCGCTCAAGAGAGAACTGCTGCAGCCGGCCCACGCCAAGGCGACCCCTGCGCCGCGCAAGGTTGCTGCACCGCGGGCCAAGAGCGAGTGAGCGGCGTGCTCCTGCACCTCGATGACCGGGCTGGCAAGCCATTAGACTACTAGGAGGGTGATACCCATGATGTCGTTTCCAATCCAGATTCTCCCCGCCGATCTTGCCGCTGAAGCTGCGGCGCTGAATGCGAAGCTGACCAAGGGCGTAGACCTGTTGAGCAGCCTCACCGACGAAGACGTCGACATCGGCAGTACGCCGAAGGATGTCATTTTCGAGCAGGACGGGATCCGTGTTTACCACTATCACCCGCTCGTCGAGAAGGCGAAAATCATCAAGACGCCGCTGCTCATCGTCCCTCCGCTGATCAACGGCTATGAGGTTGCCGACCTGCAGCCGGACCGCTCCGTCGTGCGCAACCTGCTGAACCAGGGGATTGATGTTTATCTCAACGACTGGGGCTACCCGCGTCAGGTGGACAAGTACCGCACGGTCGACGACTACATCAACGGCTATCTCGACGAGCACGTCGACTTCATCCGTCACTACCACGGCGTCGACAAGATCGCCCTGTTCGGGATTTGTCAGGGCGGTACGATTTCAACGACCTATTCGACCCTGCATCAGGACAAGATCAGCCATCTGACGCTGACGGTCTCGCCGATCGATTTCGACGCCTACCGGGCCAAGCACAAGCCGCACGAGGGGCTCATGTTCACCATGGGCGCGGATGCCGATGTCGAAAAGATGGTCGCCGTGCATGGCAACGTTCCAGCCGATGTGCTCAATGTTTCGTTCCTGATGGCGTCGCCCTTCATCCTCAACTTTGGGAAATACGCCGATGTGATCGACATCCTTGATGACCGGTCCGCATTGCTCAACTTCCTGCGCATGGAGAAATGGCTCTTCGGTGGTCCTGATGCGGTCGGCCAGACGTTCAAGGAGTTCATTCGCGACTTCCTGAAAGGCAACAAGCTGGTCAAGGGAACGCTTGAAGTTGGTGGGCGCAAGGTCGATCTGAAAGAGCTCAAGATCCCGATTCTGAACATCTTCGCCGAGAAGGACCACATCGTGCCGCCGCCGTGCACCGTCGCTCTTGGCAAGCACGTGGGCAGCAAGGACTACACCGAGTTTGCCATCAACACCGGACACATCGGGATTTACACCGGTGGCCTGGCTCAGAAGGTGCTGGCTCCGACGGTCGCCAACTGGCTGCGCGAGCGAGGCGCCTGACCAGGTCGGTTTTTTCCGACCCGCGGCTGTCGCGTTCGCCAGTCGGGAACGTGCACAGCCGCGGTGCCGGGCGCGGCGCTCGGCAAGGGAGACGGCTTGCCTGCCGCAGATGCGTGGCTCCCCCGGCGCCCGTTCCCCTGTTCAGTTTGCCAGCGGCGAGTTGTTGCGGCGAAAAAGAAGTCTGGCACCCAAAGCGCGTGAAGCCGTCGGCTGCACGACTGGCCCGTTGCGTTCCCCGCCTGACCGCCCGATGCCCCGGGCGTCCGCCCCCGCGCACCGTGCCCCAGACCGCCGGGTGACGATTGCGTCACCGGTTTTCAGGCAAGCAGCGCGGCCAATTGTGAATCCAGTTCGCTTAGGCGCTTGCGGCCGTCCCTGCTGAGCGCAATGGCATCACGCCAGTCGCCAAAGAGATTGCGCAGGCCATCTCGATCAGCGCAGCTCTCGATGCGCGAAACAAGGCTGGAAGCGGCGAGTCCGACAAACGTGTCGAGCGTGTTGGACATGAAATTGCGCGCCATCACCAGACGTTCCGCTTCATCGCCGGGTATCGACGGCAACGTCGGCTCTGGGGTTCTCGGCGGCGCGGGTTGGCCGTCGCTGGCCTCGGCGTCAGCGAGGACGGTGAGAAAATTCTCATCGATGACGACCAGCCTGCTCGCCAGATCAGCCAGTTGCTTGCGGCCGTCCGCGGTGAGCGCGATCGCTTCGCGCCACGGTCTTGCCAGACTGCGCAGGTGCGCCAGATCGTGTGCAGCCTCGACATGGTTGATCAGGCTGGAAGCCGCATGGCCGACGAAGGTGGTCAGCGTGTTGGTCATGAAATTGCGTGCCATGTTCAGCCGTTGCTGCTCGACAGCCGAGAGATGTGGTCGGACGGCGACTGCGGGCAGCTCGTCCGGCGCCGGCGAAGCCCCACCTTCAGTGCCCTGCTTGTGCGCCGGGGCGATGAAGCCGTCGTCGAGAAGCTGCCGGCAGATCTCGGGCAGCGTCTCGCTCGGTACGAGCTCGACGAGGGCTTCGAAGTCGCGCTTGCCGTCGATCAGGATCAGCACTTGGCGGGCGCGCACCGACAGGCGCTGCGTACGCTTTTCAATTTCCTCGACGCCTTTCGGAGTCTTGACGCAAATCGGAATTTTCGTCATAGGCTTCCATTGTCCGCGGACGTGAACCACTTTCCACAGCGGTACACGCTGGGTGGGAAAGCGTCTGCCGTGCGGTCGGACGGCGGCCGACTTTTCGGCAGAACGCGCAAGTTCCAGCACTAGACCGGCGAGTGAGCAGTATAGGCGGGTCATTTGCGCGCCGTCAATCTCGGTAGCGGTGAGAAGCGCCGAGGAACGTCGCCCAGACGGCTTCTCTTGGTCTATAATAACTGCCGGCTCGCAATACCGTTTGACAGTCGCCTGCTGGTGCGTCATAATCGCGTATTCCAGTGGAGGGATACCCAAGTGGTCAACGGGATCAGACTGTAAATCTGACGGCTCTGCCTTCGAAGGTTCGACTCCTTCTCCCTCCACCAAGAACGCTGCTGATGGTGATGTTGATTGATCGTGCTCCGGGTAATGGTTTTGCGGGTGTAGCTCAATGGCAGAGCTGAAGCCTTCCAAGCTTATGACGAGGGTTCGATTCCCTTCACCCGCTCCAGGCTGCGGCCCGCAATACAGCTTCAAGCGCCTTGCGTGACGCCCATGTAGCTCAGCGGTAGAGCACTCCCTTGGTAAGGGAGAGGTCGACAGTTCAATTCTGTCCATGGGCACCAGCGTTTGGCGCCTTAGATTCATTTCAACTTATAACGTCTTGAGGTACGGGTAATGGCCAAGGGAAAATTCGAACGTACGAAGCCGCACGTCAATGTGGGCACGATTGGGCACGTCGATCATGGTAAGACGACGCTGACGGCGGCGATTACGACGATTCTGGCGAAGAAGTATGGCGGAGTGGCCAAGGCCTACGATCAGATCGACGCGGCGCCGGAAGAAAAGGCGCGCGGGATCACGATCAACACGGCGCACGTCGAATACGAGACGGCGAACCGTCACTATGCACACGTTGATTGCCCGGGTCATGCGGACTACATCAAGAACATGATCACCGGTGCGGCGCAGATGGACGGTGCGATCCTGGTGGTGTCGGCGGCAGACGGCCCGATGCCGCAGACCCGCGAGCACATTCTGCTGGCGCGCCAGGTGGGCGTGCCGTACATCGTCGTTTACCTGAACAAGTGCGACATGGTCGACGATGCGGAGCTGCTCGAGCTGGTGGACATGGAAGTGCGCGAGTTGCTGTCGAAGTACGACTTTCCGGGTGACGACATCCCGATCATTCAGGGCTCGGCGCTGAAGGCGCTGGAAGGCGATGCGGGCGAGCTGGGCGAAGGGTCCGTGATGGCCCTGGCGGCGGCACTGGACGCGTACATTCCGACGCCGCAGCGCGCGGTGGACAAGCCGTTCCTGTGCCCGATCGAAGACGTCTTCTCGATTTCCGGACGCGGCACGGTGGTCACCGGTCGGGTCGAGCGCGGCGTGATCAAGGTGGGCGAGGAAGTCGAAATCGTCGGCATTCGGCCGACGGTGAAGTCGGTATGCACGGGCGTCGAGATGTTCCGCAAGTTGCTCGATCAGGGGCAGGCGGGAGACAACGTCGGGGTCCTGCTGCGTGGCATCAAACGGGAAGACGTAGAGCGTGGTCAGGTGCTGGCGAAGCCGGGTTCGATCAAGCCGCATACGCACTTTACCGGGGAAGTGTACGTTCTGTCGAAGGAAGAGGGCGGGCGCCATACGCCGTTCTTCAACAACTACCGGCCGCAGTTCTACTTTCGGACGACGGACGTGACGGGTGCGATCGCGATGCCGGAAGGTGTCGAGATGGTGATGCCCGGCGACAACGTGCAGATGACGGTGAAGCTGATTTCGCCGATCGCCATGGAAGAAGGGCTGCGATTCGCGATTCGCGAAGGCGGACGGACGGTCGGCGCTGGCGTCGTCGCCAAGATCATCGAGTAGCAGAGTCAGTCCAAAGCGCGGCTCCGCATGCGGAGCGCGCGCTCTGCCGCAGGGGTATAGCTCAACTGGCAGAGCGTCGGTCTCCAAAACCGAAGGTTGGGGGTTCGATTCCCTCTGCCCCTGCCACCCTGTCATCAAAGCGGACTACATGGCCGATAAGTTCAAGTTTGCGCTGGCGCTATTGTTGCTTGCGGCCGGCGTCGCCGGCTTTTACCTGCTCGCCCAGGAGGCCGCCATCCTGCGCGTCCTGGCGGTTCTTGCCGGTGTTGGTTTGGCTGTCGGCGTTGCCTGGCAGACCGAACAGGGCAGGCTATTCCTTTCCTTTGCCCGGGAGGCGGCAAACGAGGCCAGGAAGGTCGTCTGGCCTTCGCGCAAGGAAACCCTGCAGACGACCGGTCTGGTCTTTGCGTTCGTCGTCGTGATGGCCGTTTTTCTCTGGTTGACCGACAAGAGCCTGGAGTGGCTTCTGTATGACCTGGTTCTCGGTTGGAGAAAGTCATGAGCATGCGCTGGTACGTCGTCCACGCCTATTCCGGTTTCGAGAAAAGCGTGCAACGGGCGCTCGCCGAGCGCATTCAGAGGCAGGGGATGCAGAGTGCCTTTGGCCGTATCCTCGTCCCCGTCGAGGAGGTTGTCGAGCTCAAGATGGGCCAGAAGAGCATCTCTGAGCGCAAGTTCTTTCCCGGATACGTGCTCGTTGAAATGGAGATGAACGACGACTCCTGGCATCTCGTCAAGAGCACGCCGAAAGTGACCGGTTTTGTTGGCGGTACGGCAAACAAACCGACGCCGATTTCCGAGAAGGAAGTCGAGAAGATCATGCAGCAAATGCAGGAAGGCGTAGACAAACCGCGGCCGAAAGTGCTGTTCGAGCCGGGTGAAGTCGTGCGCGTCAAGGACGGTCCGTTTACCGATTTTCACGGCGCCGTCGAACAGGTGAACTACGAGAAGAATCGCCTGCGCGTGTCGGTGACGATTTTCGGACGTCCGACGCCGGTTGAGCTGGAGTTCGGTCAGGTCGAGAAGGCCTGAGCGAGCGAATCGGTCGCGGAGCGGCGCTACTGGCGACGCTCCGCAGCAGTGCGGCTTGCGGGCCGCGTTTGTCGTTTGGGGAGCGCCTTCGTCGGCGCGCTTGTACCCGTACTGAGGAGTCGTATCGTGGCAAAGAAGATTACCGGTTACATCAAACTGCAGGTGCCGGCTGGCAAGGCCAACCCCTCGCCGCCGATCGGACCAGCCCTTGGCCAGCGTGGCCTGAACATCATGGAGTTCTGCAAGACCTTCAATGCTCAGACGCAAGGTCTCGAGCCGGGTTTGCCGATCCCGGTGGTGATCACCGCCTACGCCGACAAGAGCTTCACTTTCATCATGAAGACGCCGCCGGCAACGGTACTCATCAAGAAGGCGATCGGCATTCCCAAGGGCAGCGCGAAACCCCATACGACCAAGGTCGGGACGCTGACCCGAGCCCAGTGTGAAGCAATCGCCCAGCAGAAAATGCCCGACCTGACCGCCGCCGATCTTGCTGCCGCGGTGCGTACGATCGCCGGCAGTGCCCGCACGATGGGCGTTGCGGTGGAGGGAGTCTGACATGGCGACGCTGAGCAAACGTCAAAAAGCCGTGCAGGGCAAAGTCGATGCGGGCCGGAACTACCCCGCCGGCGATGCACTGAAACTGGCCAAGGAACTGGCGGCAGCAAAATTCGACGAATCGATCGACGTTGCCGTCTGTTTGGGCGTAGACCCCCGCAAGTCGGATCAGATCGTACGCGGTTCTGTCGTTCTGCCCGCGGGTACGGGCAAGTCGATTCGGGTTGCCGTATTTGCCCAAGGCGAAAATGCCGCCGTGGCCAAGGCAGCTGGTGCCGATATTGTCGGTTTCGAGGACCTGGCAGCGGAGATCAAGTCAGGCGTGATCAACTTCGATCGCGTCATCGCCACACCGGATGCGATGCGCGTGGTTGGTCAATTGGGTCAGATCCTCGGCCCGCGTGGCCTGATGCCGAACCCGAAGGTTGGCACGGTCACGACCGATGTCGGTACGGCCGTGCGCAATGCCAAGGCCGGACAGGTGCAGTATCGCACCGACAAGGGCGGAATCATCCACAGCACGATTGGCCGCGCGTCATTCGACGTCGACAAACTGGCCATCAACCTCAAGGCCCTGCTCGAAGCCTTGATCAAGGCCAAGCCGGCAACTTCACGCGGCCAATACCTGCGTCGGGTGGCCATATCCAGCACGATGGGGCCGGGTATCCGGGTTGATGCCGCAACCATCTAGGACATGCCCCAAGCGGCCCGCAAGACCGCCTTGCGTAGGCCGGGAAGGAACTTTGTTGGGTGGTCGGCACTGCACTGGTGCGATGTCGACTGATCGTCAAAGACCGCAGGTACCGAGGGCGAAAGCCCGGAGTTTAAGCGTGTGCACGGCCTGCGTAGACGGTGTGCCCCGAAAAGGACTCAGCAGCCGGTGCCAGGGGGCGCCGGCTGCGGCCCTGATCCAGGTCGCCGTGGGTGCGTTCTACCTTTCTGGGCGGAGCGTGTGTGTTGACTTGATGGGAGGAAGGGCCTGTGGGTCTCAATCTTGAACAAAAGAAAGCTGTTGTTGCCGATATTGCGGTTGCGATCGCCGGCGCCCAGACGATGGTCCTGGCTGAGTACAGCGGCCTGCCGGTGGCTCACCTGACGCGTTTGCGCGCCCAGGCACGTGCCGCTGGTGTGTATCTGCACGTCCGGAAGAACACCCTGGTACGGCGATCCGTCGAAGGCACGATCTTCGCCAGCCTCGCCGAGCAGATGACCGGGCCTCTGATTTACAGTATTTCCGGCGATCCGGTGGCGGCGGCAAGAGTGCTCAATGACTTTGCCAAGACCAACGACAAGCTGGTTCTCAGAGCCGGCAGTTATGCTGGCGAACTGCTCGACAAAGCCGGCGTGCAGGCACTCGCGTCGATTCCAAGTCGGGACGAACTGCTTGCCCAGCTGCTCGGCATCATGCAGGCACCGGTCACCGGTTTTGCCTGCGCGCTCGCTGCGCTGGCAAAAAGTCGGGAAGAAGCGGTCAGTCCGGAAGAAGCGGTTGCCTGAACACGCTGTCAGGTTCATTGAGTATTCAGATTTAGGAGTTAATCGATTATGGCCATTACGAAAGAAGACATCCTCGAAGCCGTCGGCGCGATGACTGTCATGGAGCTGAACAGCCTGGTCAAGGCGTTCGAAGAGAAGTTTGGTGTTTCCGCTGCTTCAATGGCGGTTGCGGCGCCAGGTGCGGCTGCTCCCGTGGTCGAAGAACAGACCGAGTTTACCGTCATGCTGATGGCTGCCGGCGAGAAAAAGGTTGAAACGATCAAGGTTGTTCGCGCCGCAACGGGTCTTGGCCTGAAGGAGGCGAAGGATCTGGTCGATGGCGCGCCAAAGGCCGTCAAGGAGGCGATTTCCAAGGCAGACGCAGAGGCCCTCAAGAAGCAGCTTGAGGAGGTTGGTGCGAAGGTCGAGGTCAAGTAAACCCGGATCGGCGCGCAGGGCTGACAGCCGGCTGGCTGTCAGCCTTTTGTGCTTTTCCGGAAACGGCTTCTTGTCGACCGCGAATCGGTGGACACAAGCCACAAGCGCGGGCAGCGCACAAATGCAAGCGTGATTGGCGTGGGTGGTTTTTCCCGGCAGTCGTCTTGCCTTTGTCCGTTGCGCACCGGCAGATCATCCGATCTGGCCCGGCGTGCACTAGAGGATTTGCCTTCTGAGTTCGGAGCGACCATGACCTACTCCTACACCGAAAAAAAACGTATCCGCAAGAGCTTTGCCAAACGAGTCAGCGTGCTCGAGGTGCCGTTCTTGCTGGCGACCCAGTTGGAGTCTTTTTCTGCCTTTCTGCAGGCGAACGTTCCGGCGGCGCAGCGGAGGAACCAGGGGTTGCAGGCCGCCTTCTGTTCGATCTTTCCGATTGTCAGCCATAGCGGGAACGCTCGGCTTGAGTTCGTCAGTTACGCGCTTTCCGACCCGACGTTCGACGTCAAAGAGTGCCAGCAGCGTGGTCTGACCTTTGCCTCGGCGTTGCGGGCGAAGGTGCGTCTGGTGATTCTCGACCGCGAGTCGCCGGACACGATCAAGGAGGTCAAGGAGCAGGAAGTGTATATGGGCGAGATTCCGCTCATGACGCCGACCGGATCCTTCGTGGTCAATGGCACAGAGCGTGTCATCGTTTCACAGTTGCACCGCTCGCCGGGCGTTTTTTTCGAGCATGACCGCGGCAAGACGCACAGCTCGGGCAAATTGCTTTTCTCGGCGCGTGTCATTCCTTACCGCGGTTCCTGGCTCGACTTCGAGTTCGACCCGAAGGACTTGCTCTTCTTCCGCGTCGACCGCCGGCGCAAGATGCCGGTCACCACGCTGCTCAAGGCCATCGGTCTCACGCCGGAGCAGATTCTGCGCGAGTTCTTCGAGTTCGATACTTTTTATCTGGGCGGCAGGACGGTCGAATTTGCACTTGTGCCGGAGCGTCTGCGCGGCGAAGTTGCCCGTTTCGACTTCAACGACCAGAGCGGGAAGCTGATCATCGCCAAGGACAAGCGCATTACCCAGAAACACATACGGGAACTCGACGCAGCCGGGATCAGGCAGGTTGCCGTGCCGGACGACTTCCTGATCGGTCGGGTCGTTGCCGAGGACATCATCGACGAGGGGAGCGGCGAGATTCTGGCCAGCGCTAACGACGAAATCAGCGAGACACTTCTCGCGCGGCTGGTCGAGGCGAACGTCAACGCGCTGCGTACGCTTTACATCAATGATCTGGACCGTGGCGGTTTCATTTCGCAAACCTTGCGCGCGGACGACACCATGTCGCGACAAGCGGCGCGCATTGCCATCTACCGGATGATGCGGCCGGGCGAGCCGCCGACGGAGGAGGCCGTCGAAGTCCTCTTCAACGCGCTGTTCTACTCGGACGATCGCTACGACCTGTCGACGGTCGGCCGGATGAAGTTCAATCGCCGCGTCGGTCGAAAAGAAGTTGTCGAGCACAAGGTGATGATCAAGCACACACCGGGCAAGCGTGACGCTGTCGTCAAGCTGATCGGCGATGTGGTGAGCAATCCGGTCGCTTCCGTCGATCAGATTCTGGCCGAACTGAATTACGGTGCACGTGCCGCCGCCGAAAACCTGCCGGAGGCGGCAGCCGTGGAGCTGCTGCAGCAGCTGAAAGCTGCCGGAGTGGTCGGCGAAGTGCGTGAGCAACTGACGCTATCGCCGCGTGATATCGTCGAAGTGATCCGGCTACTCGTCGAATTGCGTAACGGACGTGGCGAGGTCGATGACATCGACCACCTCGGCAACCGGCGCGTACGCTCGGTTGGCGAGCTGGCCGAGAATCAGTTCCGGGCAGGCTTGGTGCGCGTCGAGCGGGCCGTCAAGGAACGCCTGTCGCAGGCAGAGTCGGACAATCTGATGCCGCACGATCTGATCAACGCCAAGCCGATCAGCGCCGCGGTGAGGGAATTCTTCGGCTCCAGCCAATTGTCGCAGTTCATGGATCAGACCAATCCCCTGTCGGAAATCACCCACAAGCGGCGGGTCTCGGCGCTTGGTCCGGGCGGCCTGACGCGTGAGCGTGCAGGCTTTGAAGTGCGCGACGTGCATCCAACGCACTACGGTCGTGTCTGCCCGATCGAGACGCCGGAAGGCCCGAATATCGGTCTGATCAACTCGTTGGCGCTTTTTGCCCGGACGAACGAGTACGGCTTTCTCGAAACGCCCTACCGGAAGGTCGTCGACGGCGTGGTTACTGATCAGATCGAATATCTCTCGGCGATCGAAGAGGGGGCTTACATCATTGCGCAGGCCAACTCCGGCCTGGGCGAGGCGGGAATCCTGCAGGACGAGCTGGTCACTTGCCGGGAGAAAGGCGAGACCATTCTCGCTGAATCTGCCCGTGTGCAGTACATGGACGTCGCGCCGAGCCAGATCGTTTCGGTAGCCGCCTCGCTGATCCCGTTCCTTGAGCACGACGACGCCAACCGTGCCCTGATGGGTGCCAACATGCAGCGCCAGGCGGTTCCCTGCCTGCGGCCGGAAAAGCCGCTTGTCGGCACGGGCATCGAACGCACGGTGGCCGTCGACTCGGGCACGGCCGTCCAGGCACTGCGCGGCGGTGCGGTCGACTACGTCGATGCTTCGCGCGTCGTTGTGCGGGTCAACGACGATGAAACCGGGCCCGGCGAAGTCGGTGTCGACATCTACAACCTGGTCAAGTACATCCGTTCAAACCAGAACACCAACATCAACCAGCGACCGCTGGTGCGCGTCGGCGACCGGATCGCGCGTGGGGATGTGGTCGCCGACGGGGCGTCGACCGACAAGGGGGAACTGGCGCTTGGCCAGAACATGCTGGTCGCCTTCATGCCCTGGAACGGCTACAACTTCGAGGACTCGATCCTTATCTCGGAGCGCGTCGTCGCCGAGGATCGCTTCACCTCCATACACATCGAGGAACTGACCGTCGTTGCTCGCGATACCAAGCTTGGGCCGGAAGAAATCACGCGCGACATCGCCTCGCTCGGCGAATCGCAGCTGTCGCGCCTCGACGAATCAGGAATCGTCTACATTGGGGCGGAAGTCGAGGCGGGCGATGTGCTGGTCGGCAAAGTGACGCCCAAGGGCGAAACGCAACTGACGCCGGAAGAGAAGCTGCTGCGCGCCATTTTCGGCGAGAAGGCCTCCGACGTGAAGGACACCTCGCTGCGCGTCCAGTCTGGAATCTCCGGCACGGTCATCGACGTCCAGGTGTTTACGCGTGAGGGAATCGAACGCGACAAGCGCGCGCAGTCGATTATCGACGATCACCTGCGCAGCTATAAGCTCGACCTGGCCGATCAGTTGCGCATCGTCGAACGTGACGCATTCGCGCGCGTCGAACGCCTGATCGTCGGCAAGCTGGCGAACGGTGGGCCGAAGCGGCTGGCCAAGGGGACCTCGATCACGCAGGAGTATCTCGACGGGATCGATCCGCATCACTGGTTCGACATCCGCATGGCCGACGACGATGTCGCGCACCAGCTCGAATCGTTGCGCGAGGGTCTCGAGCAGACGCGCAAGGGTTTTGACGTCGCATTCGAGGAAAAGCGGAAAAAACTGACGCAAGGCGATGAATTGCCCCCGGGTGTGCAGAAGATGGTCAAGGTCTATGTCGCCGTCAAGCGCCGCCTGCAGGCCGGCGACAAGATGGCCGGACGGCATGGCAACAAGGGCGTCGTCTCGCGCATCGTCCCGGTCGAAGACATGCCATACATGGCGGATGGTCGCCCGGTGGACATCGTCCTCAATCCGCTCGGCGTCCCGTCGCGGATGAACGTCGGGCAGATTCTTGAGGTTCATCTCGGCCTGGCAGCCAAGGGTCTGGGCAGCAAGATCGGCGAAATGCTGCGTCGACAGGCCGCTGCCGAGGAAGTGCGCGGATTTCTCGATCAGGTGTACAACGGCACCGGCAAGCCGGAAGACATCGACCAGTTGAGCGACGACGAAGTGCTTGAAATGGCCGGGAACCTGGAAGCCGGAGTGCCCTTTGCGACGCCCGTCTTCGACGGCGCGAAAGAGTCCGAAATCAAGGCCATGCTGGCTTTGGCGGGGATGCCGGAATCCGGCCAGATGACGCTCTACGATGGGCGTACCGGCGAACGCTTCGAACGTCAGGTAACCGTCGGCTACATGCATGTGCTGAAACTTCACCACCTGGTCGACGACAAGATGCACGCCCGGTCGACCGGGCCGTACTCGCTCGTCACACAGCAACCGCTGGGCGGCAAGGCGCAGTTCGGCGGCCAGCGCTTCGGCGAAATGGAGGTCTGGGCGCTTGAGGCCTACGGGTCCTCTTACGTTCTGCAGGAGATGTTGACCGTCAAGTCGGACGACGTCAACGGCCGGACCAAGGTGTACGAAAACATCGTCAAGGGTGACCACAAGATCGATGCCGGGATGCCCGAGTCCTTCAACGTACTGGTCAAGGAAATCCGTTCGCTGGCGATCGATATCGATCTCGAACGTTACTGATTGTTTGCCGAGGGGTGAACTGCGCTGCGCCAGGCGAACCCGCCCGCGTGCTGCCAGCCCCCTGATGCCTTACTCCTGATTGGAGCGAAAGATGAAAGCACTGCTCGATTTGTTTAAGCAAGTAACGCAGGAAGAACAGTTCGATGCGATCACGATTGGTCTCGCTTCGCCCGAAAAGGTGCGCTCGTGGTCGTATGGCGAGGTCAAGAAGCCGGAAACGATCAACTATCGGACCTTCAAGCCCGAGCGCGACGGCCTTTTCTGCGCCAAGATCTTCGGCCCGATCAAGGATTACGAGTGCCTGTGCGGCAAGTACAAGCGCCTGAAGCATCGCGGCGTGATCTGCGAGAAGTGCGGTGTCGAGGTGACCTTGGCCAAAGTGCGTCGGGAGCGGATGGCGCACATCGAACTGGCCAGCCCGGTCGCCCACATCTGGTTCCTGAAGAGTCTGCCGAGCCGCTTGGGAATGGTCCTCGACATGACCTTGCGCGACATCGAGCGGGTGCTCTACTTCGAGGCTTTCGTCGTTTGCGACCCTGGCATGACGCCGCTGGCGCGCGGCCAACTGTTGACGGAAGACGACTACCTGACCAAAGTCGAGGAGTACGGCGACGACTTCTACGCTGCCATGGGCGCCGAAGGGATTCGCGAGTTGCTACGCTCGATCGACCTTGGTCGCGAAGTCGAAACGCTGCGCGGCGAACTCGAAACGACGACTTCCGAGACGAAGAGCAAGAAGTTC
>WBZP01002130.1_pt1 | contig 23258 bp, 21 predicted proteins | sample 5204301 | NCBI WGS metagenome assembly WBZP01 (sample SAMN12412401, study PRJNA552823) | activated sludge metagenome | isolation source: activated sludge from nitrification reactor of wastewater treatment plant... | place: USA: Pennsylvania | collected 2017 | reverse complement strand
GCCCCCGGCCGAGGCGGCCGCCGCGGCGGCGTTCGTCCACACCCGGGCCGCGGACATCGCCGCCCACGATCCCGGTCCCGCGGCGGCGCCGACGTCGGCGTCACGCATCCTGCACCATCTGCGCGCGGCGATCGCCGAAATTCTGTAGAAGGGTTGTCATGCCGAATGTTTCCCGCCACTCGTCGATCACCCCTGCCTACACCGGACGCTTGTCGACCACGCCCGTGCCCGCGCTCCGGCTGCCCGATGAATGCATGGAACCGGTGGCGGCCTACCGGTTCATCCACGACGAGCTGATGCTCGACGGAAGTTCGCGGCTCAACCTGGCGACCTTCGTGACCACCTGGATGGATCCCGAGGCCCAGGAGCTGATGGCCGAGACGTTCGACAAGAACATGATCGACAAGGACGAATACCCGGTCACCGCGGCCATCGAGCAGCGTTGCGTGTCCATGGTGGCCGACCTGTTCCACGCCGAGAACCTGCGCGACGACGATCCGTCGGCGGCGGTCGGGGTGTCCACCGTCGGGTCCAGTGAGGCGGTGATGCTGGCCGGTCTGGCGATGAAGTGGCGCTGGCGGGCCCGGGTCGGGGACTGGCAGAAGCGCACACCCAATCTGGTGATGGGGTCCAACGTCCAGGTGGTGTGGGAGAAGTTCTGCCGGTACTTCGATGTCGAACCGCGCTATCTGCCGATGGCCGAGGGCCGTTACGTGATCACCCCGGAGCAGGTGGTCGACGCGGTCGACGAGGACACCATCGGTGTGGTGGCCATTGTCGGGACGACGTTCACCGGCGAGCTCGAGCCCGTCGCGGAAATCTGTGCGGCACTGGACAAGTTGGCCGGCACCAAGGGGAAGCCGGATGTGCCGGTGCATGTGGATGCCGCCAGCGGTGGGTTCGTGGTGCCGTTCCTGCATCCGGATCTCCTGTGGGATTTCCGGTTGCCGCGCGTGGTGTCCATCAACGTCAGTGGACACAAGTACGGGCTGACGTATCCGGGCATCGGTTTCGTGGTGTGGCGCAACGCCGAACAGCTGCCCGAGGAGCTGGTGTTCCGGGTCAACTACCTCGGCGGTGACATGCCGACCTTCACCCTGAACTTCTCCCGGCCGGGCAATCAGGTGGTCGGCCAGTACTACAACTTCCTGCGGCTGGGCCGGGAGGGCTTCACGTCGGTCATGCGGTGCCTGTCCGAGACGGCGCAGTGGCTGTCGCACCAGCTGGGCGATATGCCGGTCTTCGAGGTCATCTCGGACGGTTCGGCGATCCCGGTGGTGTCCTTCCGGCTGACCGGCGACCCCGGGTACACGGTGTTCGACATCTCGGCGCTGCTGCGTGGCTACGGCTGGCAGGTGCCCGCGTACACCATGCCGGAGGGGGCCACCGACGTGGCCGTGCTGCGGGTCGTGGTGCGCGAGGGATTCTCGGCCAACCTGGCCCGCGCGCTGCGCGACGACCTGGTCGAAGTGCTGGGCAAGCTGGACAAACTGCCGGCCGGCGGGTTCGCCACGGAGGAGCATTTCGCCCACTGAGCCCCCACCTGGGACACTGGACGGCGGTGATGAGAACCGTGAATCAGCCCCTGACCGTGCCCACCGCCGAGGTCGACCTCGACGCGATCGGGCACAACGTGCGGATCCTGCGCGAACACGCGGGATCCGCACAGGTGATGGCCGTCGTCAAGGCCGACGGATACGGCCACGGGGCCGTCGAGGCGGGCCGCGCCGCGCTCGGGGCCGGGGCCGCCGAACTCGGGGTGGCGACCGTCGGCGAGGCGCTGGAACTGCGTCGTGCCGGGATCGCCGCGCCGGTTCTGGCGTGGCTGCATCCGCCGGGCACCGACTTCGCTGAGGCGCTGGTCGCCGACATACAGGTAGCGGTGTCCTCGGTGGGTCAGCTCGACGCGGTGCTCGCCGGGGCCCGCGAGACGGGCGTGCCGGCCACGGTGTCGGTCAAGATCGACACCGGCCTGAACCGCAACGGCGTCGCCGCGGGCGACTACCCCGACGTGATCGCCGCGCTGGGCCGTGCCGTCGCCGAGGGCGCCGTCCGGGCCCGCGGCCTGATGTCGCACCTGTCACACGGCGACGAGCCCGAGCACCCGAACAACGACCGGCAGGCAGCGCTGCTGCGCGAGGCGCTGGCCACGGCGCGCCGCGGCGGCGTTCCGTTCGAGATCGCCCACCTGGCCAACTCGCCGGCGACGCTGGGCCGGCCGGACCTGGCGTTCGACCTGGTGCGGCCCGGGGTGGCGGTGTACGGCCTCGACCCGCTCGAGGGCCGCGGCGGGTTCGGCCTCATTCCCGCAATGACGCTGAAAGCGCCTGTGCTGTCGGTGAAGTCGGTGCGTGCGGGCGACGGGGTGTCCTACGGCCACGCGTGGAATGCGACCGCCGACGGCTCCGTGGCGCTGATCCCGCTGGGGTACGCCGACGGGGTCTTCCGTGGGCTGTCCGGCCGGATCGACGTGGCCATCAACGGGCGGCGTTACCGCAACGTCGGACGAATCTGCATGGACCAGTTCGTCGTCGACCTGGGGCCCGGCCGCGTCGACGTCAGCGTCGGCGACGCCGCGGTGCTGTTCGGCCCCGGGACCGCCGGTGAACCGACCGCGCAGGATTGGGCGAACCTGCTGGGCACCATCCACTACGAAGTGGTGACCTCGCCGCGCTGCCGGGTGCTGCGGACCTATCGGGCCGCCAATGCCTGACGGAGGACAGCGGCGACGGCGCTGGCTGGCCGGGGCCGCCGGGCTGTCGACGGTCGGCGCGGTCGCCGGGTCCACCGCGGCCCGGACGATGACGCGCCGGGTCACGGCCGAAGATGCCTACTTCGGTGAGGATTTCGGGTTGATCGAGGGCGATCGCGGTTGCGTGGTCACCACGCCCGACGGCGTCGATCTGGTGGTCCGTGAGGTGGGACCGGTCGACGCACCCGTCACCGTCGTGTTCGCCCACGGCTTCTGTATGAACATGGGCGCCTTTCACTTCCAGCGCCGCGAGCTGGCCCGGGTCTGGGGAGATCAGGTCCGGATGGTGTTCTACGACCAGCGCGGCCACGGCAGGTCCAGTTCGGCGGCGCCGCGGACCTACACGGTGGCGCAGCTGGGCTGTGACCTCGAGACCGTGCTCGCCGTCATGGCCCCCCGGGGTTCGGTGATCCTGGTCGGACATTCGATGGGCGGGATGACGGTGCTCTCGCACGCCCGGCAGTTCCCCCGCCGGTACGGCACCGGAATCGTCGGCGCCGCGCTCATTTCCTCTGCGGCCGAGGGGCTTTCGCGGTCCCCGCTGGGGGAGATCCTGCAGAACCCGGCGCTCGAGGCGGCCCGGTTCGCCACCCGCTACGCGCCAAATCTGTTGCAGCGCGGCCGCGGCGCCGTGCGCTCGGTGCTCTCGCCGGTGCTGCAGGCCGCGTCGTTCGGGGATGCCGCGGTCAGCCCCACCGTGGCGCGGTACTGCGAGCAGATGATCCACGACACCCCCATCACTACGATGGTCGGATTCCTGCACGCCCTCGGGGTGCACAACGAGACCGGCGGGCTGCCGGTGCTGGCGAAGGTGCCGACCTTGGTGGCGTGCGGTTCGGCGGACAACCTGACCACCCCCGAGCATTCCGAGGAGATGGCTGCCGCGTTGCCCAGGGCCGAACTGGTGGTCGTCGGTGGCGCCGGGCACCTGGTCCAGCTCGAGCAGCCCGATCCTGTCAACGCGGCGCTGGTGCGACTGGTCGAGCGGTCCACCCCCAACAAGCTGGTGGCCATGGCGCGGCGGTTGCGTGGTGGCTGAGAGCGGATCCGCGGTGCTCATGACCGCCGAGGACACCGTGGCGCTGGGGGAGAGCCTGGGCAGCGGGCTGCGCGCCGGTGACGTCGTGGTGCTCTCCGGGCCGCTGGGGGCGGGAAAGACCATGCTGGCCAAGGGAATTGCCCAGGCCATGGATGTCGACGGGCCGGTGACGTCGCCGACCTACGTGCTGGCCCGGGTGCATCCGGCCCGGCAGGCGGGTGCGCCGGCACTGGTGCACGTCGACGTCTACCGGCTGCTGGACCATGCCGCGGCCGATCTGCTCGCCGAGCTGGATTCGCTGGATCTGGACACCGACCTCGACGACGCCGTCGTCGTGGTCGAGTGGGGCGAGGGGCTGGCCGAGCGGTTGTCCGAGCGTCATCTCGACGTCCGGCTCGACCGGGCCGCCGATTCGGAGGTGCGGACCGCGACGTGGTGCTGGAGCAGAGTATGACCCTGGTGCTGGTGATCGACACCGCGACGCCCACGGTGACCGCGGCGGTGGTGCGTGTCGACGGCGTGACCAGCATGCTGGCCGAGCGGCTCACCCGGGATCCGTGGGCCCATGCCGAGTCGTTGACGCCCAATGTTATTGGCGCGCTCTCTGATTCAGGGCTGACGATGCGCGATCTCGACGCGGTGGTGGTCGGCTGCGGTCCCGGTCCGTTCACCGGCCTGCGGGTCGGGATGGCGACCGCCGCCGCCTTCGGGCATGCGCTGGATGTCCCGGTGTTCGGGGTGTGCAGTCTGGACGGCATCGGCGGGGGCACCACCGGCGAAGTGCTGGTGGTCACCGATGCGCGCCGCCGCGAGCTGTACTGGGCGCGCTACCGGGACGGGGTGCGGGTGGGCGGTCCGGCCGTGGACGCACCCGGTGATGTGCCGGTGCTCGGCGTCGCCGCGGTGGCGGGCTCACCCGAGCATGCGGCCCTGCTGGGATTGCCCGTCATCGGCCCCGAATATCCGGATCCGGCGAATCTGGTTGCGGCGGTGGGTGATCTGAGTGCCCAGCCCGAGCCGCTGGTGCCGCAGTATCTGCGCCGCCCCGATGCGAAGACCCTCGCGGAACGGGGGCTGGCCCGGTGAGTGCGATCGAGAACGCCGTGCTGACGGATCTGGTCCGGGGCGACGCCGCGCGCTGTGCGGAACTCGAGGCCCAGCTGTTCGACGGCGACGATCCTTGGCCCGCACAGGCGTTCTGCCGCGAACTCGACGCCGCGCACAACAAGTACGTCGCGGCCCGGGTCGGCGATCGGCTGGTCGGTTACGCCGGCATCGCGCGGCTGGGCCGGCGGCCACCGTTCGAGTACGAGATCCACACCATCGGTGTCGATCCGGCATACCAGGGGCTCGGCATCGGCCGCCGGCTGCTGGAGAGCCTGCTGGACTTCGCCGGTGAGGGCGTGGTCTACCTGGAGGTGCGGACCGACAACGCGGCGGCGATCGCGCTCTACGAGAGCACCGGGTTCGAGACGATGGGAATCCGCAAGCGGTACTACCGGGTCAGCGGCGCGGACGCGTTCACGATGCGGAGGGAAGCCCGATGACCGTCATCCTGGCTATCGAAAGCTCTTGTGACGAAACAGGAGTCGGTATCGCCCGGCTGGCGGGCGGGACGGTGACGCTGCTGGCCGACGAGGTGGCTTCCAGTGTCGACGAGCACGCCCGGTTCGGCGGCGTGGTGCCCGAGATCGCCTCGCGCGCTCACCTGGAGGCGCTGGGTCCGACGATGCGCCGCGCGCTGGCCGCTGCCGGCGTCGAGCGACCCGACGTGGTGGCCGCCACGATCGGCCCCGGCCTGGCCGGTGCGCTGCTGGTGGGCGTGGCGGCTGCCAAGGCGTACGCCGCGGCGTGGGGCGTCCCGTTCTATGCGGTCAACCACCTCGGTGGGCATCTTGCCGCCGACGTCTACGAGCATGGTCCGCTGCCCGAGAGTGTCGGGCTGCTGGTGTCCGGGGGGCACACCCATCTGTTGCATGTGCGTTCGCTCGGGGAGCCGATCATCGAATTGGGCACCACCGTCGACGACGCCGCCGGCGAGGCCTACGACAAGGTGGCGCGACTGCTGGGCCTGGGCTACCCGGGCGGTCGCGTGCTCGATGAGTTGGCCCGCACCGGCGATCCCGGGGCCATCGTGTTCCCGCGCGGAATGACCGGGCCCCGCGATGATCCCTACGCGTTCAGCTTCTCGGGACTGAAGACCGCGGTGGCCCGGTTTGTGGAGGCCAATCCTGATGCCCCGGTGGCCGATGTCGCGGCGGGCTTCCAGGAGGCCGTGGCCGATGTGCTCACCCGCAAGGCGGTGCGCGCCGCGACCGACCTCGGGGTGTCCACCCTGCTGATCGCCGGCGGCGTGGCGGCCAACTCCCGATTGCGGGAACTGGCCGAAGAGCGTTGCGCCGCAGCTGGTCTGACGCTGCGCGTCCCGCGGCCACGGTTGTGCACGGACAACGGCGCGATGATCGCCTCGTTCGCGGCCCACCTCATGGCCGCCGGTGCCGCCCCGTCGCCACTGGATGTGGCGAGCGATCCCGGTCTACCGGTGATGCAGGGGCAGGTCGCCTGACGCCCCTCAATACGGGGCGTCGTCGCCGCTCTGGTTGCGGGCCCGTTCGGTCGCGATGTAGCGCGCTCGGGCCTGCGCCCGGGTCTGCCTGCGCTTGGGCATCTTCAGTCCGCGCGCCGGCGCCGGCGGGGGGCCTGGTGGTGGCGCCGGCAGGGTGGCCGTGGTGGTGTCCCACTGCGGGAACAGCAGGGTCGCAGTCGGTGTGGAGTCGTAGGTCAGCCCGCTGGGCGTGGTGATGTGCAGCCGGCCGTCCGGATCCTGCCGGTCCGACCAGCCCGGCCAGAATGTCTTGAGCAAGTGGTGTTTTCGGCATCTGCACGAGGTGTTCGACGGATGCGTGGGCCCGACGGGCCAGGGCACGGTGTGGTCGATGTCCGACCGTACGGCGGGCCGGTCGCAGCCGGGGAATCGACACGTCAGGTCCCGCAATCGGATCCAGCGGTCCAATGCGGCCGAGGGTCGGTAGCCCTTTTCGGGTTCGTCACTCGGCGTGGTCACCGGCCGAACCGTTGCCCCGCGGGCGATCAGATCGGCGACCTGGGCCCCGTCGAGCAGCCCGGTGCCGGGCATACCGGGGATCAGCCCGATGCCGCGTGGCCGAGGCTCGGGCTCGGGTTCGGGCTCCTCGCTGGTGGGTTCGTCATTCTCGGCGTGGGCGTCGGGGCCGCCGTCCCAGTCCGGGTGCGGGGGAGTGTCGATGGTGTCGGCCTCGGCCAGCAGGTGCACGACGAAGCGGGCCGCGACCGGATCCGCGTCGCCGGCCACCGGGCAGGTGTTCTTCCCGCAGCGGCAGGGCAGGCGGCTGGCGCGGACGGCCAATGCCCCCATGGAGTCCCCTCGGCGCTGGGCCTTGGTGCGGGGGTCGTCGGCGCAGACGGAGTTGATCAGCGCGATGATGGCCTCGTCGAGCAGTGCGGCGTCCGCCTTTGAGATCTTGCCGTACACGCTGGTGATCCCGGTGATGTCGTCGGCGTCCCCGATGACGAAGTCGCGGTTCCGCAGGCCGGTGCGCACCCGGTGCACCGCCGCCCGGTCTCGCCGCGCCACGGCGGTGTCGACCGCCCGCTCCAGCTTCTGCTGGGACAACCGTCCCCAGCGGGCCGCAGCGCCGGCGATCTCGGTGTCGATCGCATCGAGCGCACCGGCGTCGACCACCAGGTTGGTCCGCCAGGCGATGGTCCCCACGGTGCGCGCCGAGACCCGTCCGTCGAGGAAGAGCGCGGCGACCTTCGGGAGCCGGTCCCGCAGGGTCACAGCGAGCGTCATCAATCCCGCCGCGCTCCGCGACGAGACCGTCAGGATGCAGGACAGCTCGGCCGCACAGGCGTCCCAGTCGTCGCAGGCCCAGTCGGGATGTTCGTCGACGCAGCGCCGCCGCACCAGTTCGGCAATCGCCGCGCTCTTGGCGGCCTCGGCCGCCGAGGCCGACCGGGCCCAGTCGGCGATCCCGGCCGCCAGGTCGGCGTCGGACAAACTCCGCAGGTCCGCGGGCTGCGGCGGCTGGATATCGAACATGTATTCGAACCTAATCGACCTCCAGGCCGCGTGACCAGGTCCGTAGCGTCGCGGCGGTCTGATCTGTGGATGAACCCGGGACTGTGGACAAACATGTTCGCTCGCAGCGAGTTCACCCGATACGCACCAACCCGTCCTTGAGTGCTAGCACTCGCGTGTATAGAGTGCTAGGTGGCAATCGGTCGCCCCTGTGTCGGCACCCGCGACGACGGCGCAAGGTGTGATCCGAATGCCGAAACATCTGAGTAAGGCCCGGGGATAGGCCCCGGACCGCACCTATATCAGTGAAGGGGCTCCATCGTGGCGAGCGTGAACATCAAGCCACTCGAGGACAAGATCCTCGTTCAGGCCAACGAGGCCGAGACCACCACCGCGTCCGGTCTGGTCATCCCCGACACCGCCAAGGAGAAGCCGCAGGAAGGCACCGTCGTCGCAGTTGGCCCCGGCCGCTGGGATGAGGATGGCGAGAAGCGGATTCCCCTGGACGTGTCGGAGGGCGACGTCGTCATCTACAGCAAGTACGGCGGCACCGAGATCAAGTACAACAACGAGGAGTACCTGATCCTGTCGGCCCGCGACGTGCTGGCAGTCGTCGGCAAGTAAGCGATTCGTGTTCCGCCCCGGTCATTTCCACAACGGTGATGGCCGGGGCGGCGCGCGTAGAGGGGAAAGAGACCTATGAGCAAGCAGATTGAATTCAACGAAACCGCGCGCCGGGCCATGGAGGCCGGCGTCGACAAGCTCGCCGACGCGGTCAAAATCACGCTGGGCCCGCGTGGCCGCTACGTCGTGCTGTCCAAGTCGTGGGGCGGCCCGACCGTCACCAACGACGGTGTCACCATCGCCCGCGAGATCGACCTCGAGGATCCCTTCGAGAACCTCGGCGCCCAGCTGGTCAAGTCGGTGGCGACCAAGACCAACGACGTCGCCGGCGACGGCACCACCACGGCCACCGTGCTGGCCCAGGCCATCATCAAGGCGGGTCTGCGCAACATCGCCGCCGGGGCCAACCCGATGGCGCTCGGTCTGGGCATCGGCAAGGCGGCCGATGCGGTATCGGAGGCGCTGCTCGCCGCGGCCAAGCCGGTCGACGGCAAGACCGCCATCGCCCAGGTGGCCACGGTGTCCTCGCGCGACGAGGAGATCGGCGAAATGGTCGGCGAGGCCATGACCAAGGTCGGCACCGACGGTGTCGTCACCGTCGAGGAGTCCTCGACCCTGAACACCGAGCTGGAGATCACCGACGGTGTCGGCTTCGACAAGGGCTACCTGTCGGCATACTTCGTCACCGACTTCGACCTGCAGGAGGCCATCCTGGAGGACGCCTACATCCTGCTGCACCGCGACAAGATCAGCTCGCTGCCCGACCTGCTGCCACTGCTGGAGAAGGTCGCCGAGTCGGGCAAGCCGCTGCTGATCGTCGCCGAGGACGTCGAGGGCGAGCCGCTGTCCACCCTGGTGGTGAATGCAATTCGCAAAACGCTCAAGGCCGTTGCGGTCAAGGCGCCGTTCTTCGGCGACCGGCGCAAGGCGTTCCTGGAGGATCTCGCCGTTGTGACCGGCGCGCAGGTGGTCAATCCCGACGTCGGCCTGCTGTTGCGTGAGGTCGGCCTGGATGTGCTGGGCACCGCGCGACGTGTGGTGGTCAGCAAGGACGACACCGTCATCGTCGACGGCGGTGGTTCCAAGGAGGCCGCCGAGGCCCGGGTGAAGCAGCTCAAGGCCGAGATCGAGTCCACCGACTCGGACTGGGACCGCGAGAAGCTGCAGGAGCGGCTGGCCAAGCTGGCCGGCGGCGTCGCCGTCATCAAGGTCGGTGCGGCCACCGAGACCGCGCTCAAGAAGCGTAAGGAGAACGTTGAGGACGCCGTCCACGCCGCCAAGGCCGCGGTCGAGGAGGGCATCGTGCCCGGCGGCGGAACCGCACTAATACAGGCCAGCAAGGTGCTGGCCGACCTCAAGGCGTCGCTGTCCGGCGACGAGGCCACCGGTGTCGACGTGTTCGCGTCGGCGCTGACCTCGCCGCTGTTCTGGATCGCGGCCAACGCCGGTCTCGACGGCGCCGTCGTGGTGGCCAAGGTCAGCGAACTGCCGGCGGGACACGGCCTCAACGCCGCGACGCTGGAGTACGGCGACCTGGTGGCCCAGGGCGTCATCGACCCCGTCAAGGTCACCCGCTCCGCGGTGCTCAACGCCGCGTCGGTGGCCCGGATGGTTTTGACCACCGAGACGGCGATCGTCGACAAGCCCGCCGAGGCTGCTGACGCCGGCCATGGGCATCACGGCCACGCGCACTAGGTAGTACTGACGAAGCACCCCCGGTCCTGTTGGGCCGGGGGTGCTTTCGCGTGTGCGTCTGCGTATTGAAACCTCCACCAGGGGGGCGCCTGAGCTCTAATGTCGCGCCATGACGCGATTCTTCCAGTGGGCGTGGGACCGGCACCGAGATCGCTACTCGCTGGTGAACTACCTGCTGGGAATAGTGGTGTCGCTGCCCATCTACCTGTGTCTGTCATTCGGCATCGTCCGTTTCGAGAATTCGAACCGGTACTGGGAGGCGGCTGCGGCCAGCGTCGTTGCCGTCATGGTCATCGGACTGGTGATCACTCGACCTGGTGCCCGCATTTGGCGGGATCTGCGGCGGTGGGTGCCCGGCGGTGCTATCGATAGCGCTGACATTCTGGTTCGGACCTACACCTGGGCCCGCGGTGTCGTCACGCAGTGGCCGGTTCATGTGGGCTTGTGTGCCGGACTGTTGGCCGTCGCGGTCGGGGCGATTGTCGGCGCGCCCGGATCCCGGCTGGTGCAGTACGCGGTCGTCGGGTTCGTATGGGGCGCAGGTTCACTTCTCATCGGTGTGCACACGCTTGCTGAAGCGTCACTACGGCCGGTGCGGATCGCGCTGGCCGGTGGCACGGACATCGGTGATTCGCTGCCGCGTTCGCGTCCGACATATGCCAGCTGGGCCAATATCGCGCTCATTTCCTCCACGCTGAGTTTCGGGTTGTTCGGTGCCATGCTGTCCGCCGTCCTCCCCGCCGCGAGCCAGCATCCGATTGTCTGGGTGCTGATCGGCTGCGTGCTGATGGTGGGATTCGGCGTTCCGATCACCACCACAGTGGTGTTCTCGCCGTCGATGCAACCGATCCGTGACCTTGCCCAGGGAACCGAACGTGTCGCGGCTGGCGACTATACGCAGCGTCTGCCGGTGGTCCAGGACGATGACTTGGGGGCGCTGGCGGCGTCGTTCAATCGCATGCAGGCGGGTTTGGCCGAGCGGCAACGACTTCAGGCCGCCTTCGGTACGTACGTGGATCCCGCTCTTGCCCAGCGACTACTCGAGCAGGGCGACGATGTGTTCAGCGGGGAGCGCCGCGAGGTCACGGTGATGTTCGTCGACATCCGCGATTTCACCCCGTTCGCCGAAGCGAACACCGCGGAGGACACTGTCGCCCGACTCAATGCTCTGTTCGAGATCGTGGTCCCCGCCGTCGTGGATGCCGGTGGGCACGTGAACAAGTTCCTTGGCGATGGCGCATTGGCAGTGTTCGGCGCCCCGAACGACCTCGAGCATCATGCCGATGCGGCGGTGTCTGCCGCAGTGCTGATAGCGCGTCGCGTCGCCGAACGCTTCGGTGCGGCATTGCGCATCGGTATCGGGATCAACACCGGCAAGGTCATCGCCGGGACTATCGGCGCGGCGGGCAAATTGGAGTTCACCCTGATCGGTGACACCGTCAACGTAGCGGCCCGGGTCGAGCAACTCACCAAGACCACCGGTGATGTGATCCTGCTGACCGACGCATGTGTGGACGACCTCGCCACGCGGCCGCCGGGTCTCATCGATCGGGGATCCCATGTGCTGAAAGGGAAGTCGGCGATACTCCAAGTCTACGGACTGGCTCTGTAGGAGTTGTCCTCGATCGTTGCGAGGGTGGCCCGCATGATGTGTCCGACGAATGGCCGCACCAGCCACCAGTAGCGACGGAACCGCCGGCGGGACACCGGATCCGTTGTTGCCGTGCGGCATTCATACCTCAACAGAGTGCCCGTGCCGTGCGGAGTCACCGCGAAGTTGGCGGCGATCTTTCCCCAGCCGGGCTCGTCGAACTGGGCGAAGTCGTCCCTGGTGACGTCGTGCCACGTGATGATCGGGGTCCAGAATCTGCCCACCGCACCAAACGCGATCTCGTGCGCGGACTCGCCCAGCACCAACCAGCCGGGCAGGCCTCCGTCGGCGATCACCAGTCGCGGCGGGACCGGCACGGCACGGCCCGTCAGGCGTGCCGGCAAGCCGCGAATCCACATCGCGGCATCGAGGATCGGCGAGTGCACCGTCAGCAGATCCAGCTCGCGGGCAGCGCGGAATGTGGTCGCCGGATCCGCGGACACCATCACCTGGGCGGTGAGCACCACGTCGTAGGTCGGCATCATGCAGGCAAGGACCAGCCCGTCCGTCATATCTCAATGATCGGTGACCCCGGAAATCCGAGTCAGGAGTCGCTGGTCCCAAGCCCCTGATCTTTCGACCCCGGACGGATTAGCCTCGCGGCATGGACCGATTCTTCCAATGGGTCTGGGATCGATATGGGCGGGTATTTCCGTGGGCGATCTTCGTGCTCGTCTACGTGTCGGGAATGACGGCCTACCTCGCGTTCTCGCTGATCATCGTGGCGTTCGAGGACTCCCATCGCTACGGGGTGGCAGTACTGGTCACCGCGGTCGCGTTGCTGGTCCGGGCGTACGTGTTCGTGCTGCCCTTCTCGCAGGAGATGCGACTGGTGCAACGGTGGGCCGCGGGCGACCGGACGGATCCGGCAGCGGTGCTGCGCGCCACCTACACCCACGCGCGCAAGGCAATACTCCGTGTGGTCGTGACCGATGCGGTGTGGGCGACCGTGCTCGGCGTTTGGGTCGGGATGATCGCCGGGGCGGACGAATGGCGCCTGGTGCAGTACGGGATTGTCGGTGTGACGTACGGCGCGGCCATTTCCTTCCTCGGTGTGCACGCCTTTGTCGAGGGCGCCTGGCGTCCGGTGCGGGCGGCGGTTGCCGGCGGCACCGCAATCGGCGATGCGCTGCCGCGGTCCCGTCCGACGATTGCCGACTGGTCGAACGCGGCCGTCCTCGGAATCGGGTTCGGCTTTGCCATCGGCGGCGCGTTCACGGCGTCCGTTATCGATCGGGCCCGCGAGGATCCCGTCGTCGCCGTCGTCATCGCGGGTGTGATCACCCTCGTTTCCGGTCCGCTGACCATCATGACGATCTCACCTCTCCTGCGTCCGGTCCGCGACCTCGCCGAGGCGACCGAGCGGGTGGCCGCCGGCGATTACGCCCGGCGACTCCCCGTGGTCCAGGACGACGATCTGGGTGCGCTGGCGGCGTCGTTCAACCGGATGCAGGCGGGTTTGGCCGAGCGGCAACGACTTCAGGCGGCATTCGGCACCTACGTGGACCCGGCACTGGCCCAGCGGTTGCTCGAACAAGCAGATGACTTCTTCATGGGGGAGCGCCGGGAGGTGACGGTGATGTTCATCGATGTCCGGGACTTCACGCCGTTCGCCGAGGCGCACCCTGCCGAGGACGTGGTCGCCCGTCTCAACGCCCTGTTCGACATTCTGGTGCCCGCCGTGGTCGGGGCCGGTGGTCATGTCAACAAGTTCCTGGGGGACGGTGCGATGACCGTCTTCGGCGCCCCGAACGACCTGCCCGATCATGCCGACGCCGCGGTCGGTGCCGCGGTGCGGATTCACCGGGCGGTCGCCGAACGATTCGGTGGCGACCTCCGGATCGGCATCGGGATCAACACCGGCAAGGGCATTGCCGGAACCATCGGCGGCGGCGGCCATCTCGAGTTCGCGTTGATCGGCGACACCACCAATGTCGCGGCGCGGGTCGAGCAACTCACCAAGACCACCGGTGATGCGATTCTGCTGACCGAGGCGTGCGTGGACGCTCTCACCGAGCGCCCGGCCGGACTCATCGACCGGGGAACCCACGTGCTGAAGGGGAAGTCGGCGCCGATCCGGATCTTCGGTCTCGACTGGTCGTGATTGGGGCAGACGCCCCATGCGTACACCGGTTCACGGCGGAATCCTGATGCCATGAACACGATCATGACTCCCCGTGCCGCCGCGACAGCCGTCGCGCACGATCCGCACCTGCCGCCGGGACCCGACGAGACCGTCACCGGGTTCGGTGTCATGGGGCAGCCGTTCGCCAGCGGTCACTATCTCTCGTTCCGCGACTTCCCGGCCGCGTCGTTCCTGCCGGGCGTGGCGGGCTACCGGTCGGTGTGGCACCGCGGCCCCGCCGGCATGTGGACGTTCTACGCCACCAGCCCCCCGGAGCACAGCTGTGCGCGCTACTTCAGCTCGGTGACTCCCAGCGCCGCCGTGGTGTGCCCGATCGAGGTGACCTGGACCGACGAATTCGCCCTGACCGTCGATATTCCCGAGATCCTCACGTGGACAATCGAATTGCGTCACACGCTGGCCACCAGGATGTTCACCCGGGTGGGCTCGCGGCTGCCGGAGTCGCTGTGGACCAGCCCCGGCGCGCTCGGTGTGCTGGGGTCGCTGGCCGGCCCGGTGCTGGGGGCGGGCAGGGTCCGACTGGTCGGCACGATGCCGAACGGCCAGCGGTTCCGGATCGCCCCCAAGCAGCTGTGGGCGGTCGCATCCGCGCATGCGACGCTGCGCGGCCGGGACGTGGGTGAGCCCCGACCGCTGACGGAACAGGCACGGCTCGGCGGATTCTGGGCACCCCAGCGCGGGCTCGCGGTCGTGGGGCAGGGCCGATTCGAGGCCTTCGACCCCACGCGGCACCGGGGTGCGGCACAGTTGATCTGATGGACACCGGGACAGGTCCAACGCGCGCCGAACTGCTGGCGGCGCTGTCGGTGGCGGTGGACCTGGGCCTGGGCCAGCCGGCCGAGCACATGCTGCGGTCGGCGTTGATCGGGACCCGGATCGCGGACCGCCTGGGCCTGGATGCCGGTGAGCGCGGCTGCGTGTACTACACGTCACTGATCATGTGGATCGGTTGCCATGCCGATTCGCACGAGTACGCGCGCTGGTTCGGCGACGATATCGCCGTTCGGCACGACTCGTATCTGGTGGACTGGTCCGGGGTGCCGTACCTGAAATTTCTGTTGTCCAATGTCGCACGCGGAGAATCACTTTCGCGGCGTCTCGTTGTGATGGCCGCACTGTTCGTCAACGCCCGCGGCCAGTTGTCCCGGTTGATCCATTCGCATTGCACCTCGGCGGCGCTGCTCGCCGAACGGATGGGGCTGGGCGCCGACATTCAGCACGCCCTCGCGTTCACCTTCGAACGGTACGACGGCGGCGGGCTGCCCGCCGGGGCTGCGGGCGACGCCATTCCGGTCGCGGTCCGCATCGCCCAGCTGGCCGACATGGTCGAGGTGCATCACCGCGCGCTGGGGGTGCAGGGCGCGATCGCGATGGTGCGGTCGCGGCGCGGCGGACAGTTCGACCCGCGCATCGCGGACACCTTCATCGACGACGCCGACCGGATCCTGGCCGGGCCGGGGGTGGGCGACATCTGGAACGTCGCGCTGCGGGAGGCGCCCGACCGCACCCAGGGTCTCGACGACGACGCGCTGGATTCGCTGCTGGCGGCACTGGGCGACTTCGTCGACCTGAAATGCCCTTTCACACTGGGACATTCGCGTGCGGTGGCCGAGCTGGCGGCGGGCGCGGCAACGGTCGCTGGTCTGGACGCCCCGACGGTCAGGATGATCCGCCGCGCGGGTCATGTCCACGACCTGGGCCGGATCGGCGTCTCGAACCAGGTGTGGTCCAAGGCGTCCGCGCTGAGCGCCGGTGAGTTCGAGCGTGTCCGCCTGCACCCGTACCTGACCGTGCGGATCCTCAGTCAGGTCAGCGGTCTGCAGGAGATCGCGGCGCTGGCCGGCAACCACCACGAGTGCGTCGACGGCACCGGCTACCCGCGTGGGCTGACCGGGCCGACGCTCGGGCTGCCGGACCGGATCCTGGCCGCCGCCGTCGGTTACCAGTCGGCGCGGGAGCCCCGGCCGTACCGCGCGCCGATGTCGGCCGGTGACGCCCAGCGTCGGCTCCGGGCCAGGGCCGAAGCCGGCGAACTGGACGCGACCGCAGCCGAGGCGGTCCTGGTGGCCGCCGGGCATCGGGACGTCCGCCCGCATCCGCGGCCGGACCGGCTGACGCCGCGCGAGGTCGAGGTCCTGCGCCTGGTGGCCACCGGGGCGTCGAACAAGGAGATCGCGGCGGCCCTGGTGATCAGCGAGAAGACCGCCCGCAACCATGTCGAACGGACCTACGCCAAGATCGGCGTCTCCAACCGGATCGGCGCCAGCCTCTACGCACTGCAGAACGGGTTGACCGCACGCTGATCTGAGGCAGCGGCCCCATGTGCCGGCCGGGGACTCCGGGGAGCATCAAGCACATGACAACGACAATTCGGGCCGGCGCCACCACCCGCTGGATGGTGATCGCGTACGGCGCTGTGTGCTATCTGGCGTTCCTCGCGTCGTTCGGCTACGCCGTGTTGTTCGTGATCGGGGTCCTCGTCCCGCGCACCGTCGACCGCGGTGTCGACGCGCCACCGGGGACGGCGATCGCGGTCAACCTCGTCCTGCTCGGAATCTTCGCCGCCCAGCACACCGTCATGGCCCGGCCGGCGTTCAAGCGATGGTGGACCAGGATCGTGCCGCCGGCTGTCGAACGCAGCACGTTCGTGCTCGCCGCCAGTGCGGCGCTGGGCCTGTTGTGCTGGCAGTGGCGCACGATCGACGGCACGGTCTGGGACATCGGACAACCGGTCGCCCGCGCGGCGGTGTGGGCGGTTGCGGCCGTCGGCTGGCTGACGGTGCTCGCCACCACCTTCATGATCAACCACTTCGAATTGTTCGGCCTGCAGCAGGTTTTCACGCACTGGCAGGGCCGGCGGTTCACCGGGACGGGATTCCGCACCCCGCTGCTGTACCGGCTGGTTCGGCATCCGATGATGCTGGGCTTCCTGCTCGCGTTCTGGGCCGCGCCGACGATGACCGCGGGTCACCTGCTATTCGCCGCGGCGACGACCGGCTACATCCTGGCCGCGATCCGGATCGAGGAGCGCGATCTCTCCGCGTCGCTGGGTGATCCCTACCGCCGGTACCGGCGTGAGGTGCCGATGGTGCTGCCTACTGGTCGGTGTCCGCGGCACTGACCCGGTCGACGCGGTACAGCACGCATGGTTCGGCAATGCCCTTCAGGGTGTGGGTCCCACGGGCTTGCAGGGTGATCCCCGAACCTCCGATGAGGTTGCCGACCGCGGCGGACACGAGAACCTCCGAACCTGACGCCAGGGCCTGGATGCGCGCGGCCTGATGCACGGTGATCCCGGCGACGTCGTCACCGCGTGTCTCGATGTCCCCGGTATGCAGGCCCGCCCGGATCTCCACTCCCAGTTCGGATCTGATCCGCTCACTCAATACCCATGCGCAGCGGATCGCTCGGCTGGGACTGTCGAAGGTCGCCAGTATTCCGTCGCCCGTTCCCTTGACCCAGCGGCCACCGTGGATGCCGATCTCGATGCGGCACAGGTCGTCGTGGTGGTCCAGGACGTCGCTCCAGGCGGTGTCCCCGGCGCGCGCGGCATGCCCGGTCGAGTCGACGATGTCGGTGAAGAGAACCGTTGCGAGCCGTCGGGAATGATCGACATTCGGCCGGGTTCCATTGAGGAACTCAGCGATCGCGCCCGCGTACGCCTCGCCGGCTCCGAACCACACGGCGTGGTCGTCGGTGGGAATCTCGGTGAATCTGGCCCCGGCGATGTGCTCGGCCAGATAGCGGCCGCTGAGGATGGGGATGATGCGGTCGCCGCGGGCGTGCAGGACCAGGGTGGGCGCATAGATGGACGGCAGCACGTGCCGAATGTCGATGTCGGCCATCAGTCGGCCGAACGGCACCACCTTGCGCCGCGCCAATGACGCGCGCTCGTAGCGGGCCGCCCAGCGCCGGAACCCCGGCTTGCCGGCCATGGACGGGGCCATGTTGCGCACCGAGGCCACGCCGGTGCCCCACAGCAGGGGACCCAGTTTCAGGATCCGCAGCTGCTGGGCCGCCGTCGGTGCCCAGGGATGGTCATCGCGGCGGACCCAGCTCGCGAAGCTGCCGCTGAGGATCAGGCCCTCGGTGCGTTCCGGATAGGTGGCCGCGAAGAAGGCCGCCAGGGTGCCACCCTCGGACCAGCCGCCGATCACGGCGCGTTCGACGCCTTCGGCGCGCATCACCGCGACGAGGTCCTGCACCCGCGCGTCCAGCGACGGCGGTGGAATGTCGCGGCTGGAGGTCCCCGTGCCGCGCTTGTCGAAATGAATTACCCGGCAGGCTGATCCGAGCCGGTGCAGGAACGCGGCGGCTGCCGGGTCGTCCCAGATGACATCGATGTTCTGGGCGAAGCCGGGGATGCCGATCAGTGTTCGCTTCCCGGAGCCGAACACCTGATAGCCGATGCGTACCCCGTCCGCGTCGGCATAGTGTGTCTCGGGCTTGGCGAGGCTCACATTCGGACGGTACCGAACCTCGCGCGGGTGACAAAGTGTTGGTGCAGCCGCGGAATTGCGGGACGTGTGGGCCCGGTGGTCAGGAGCCGCCCACCTCGCGGTCGCCGCGCCACCGGAAGCTGTTGACGTACTTGCCCATATCCCTGGCCAGTTCCAGATTGGCCGGCGACGGGTGGCCGGATCCGTAGTCGGGGGTGAACCGGCGGTACGGGCCGACCGCGGCCGCGATCAGTGCGTAGTCGTGTTTGACGGCAACCAGCACGATGATCCGCAGCCGCGCGTACTTGCCGGTGGAGTTCTGCGGATACTCGTCGGCCGCCACGCCGTAGCCCGGCTGATAACCCACCGATGCGTTCGGGATCTCGTAGCTGACAGTGGCATTCGGGTACTTCTCCTCGATCAATTCCTCGGCGATGTCCTTCGGTGGCCGGTTCTCCGCCGGTTCGCCGAACAGCACGAGGGTTCCGGTGTCGCCGCCGACGTACCGCAGCACGATCCCGTTGGCGTTGTACGTGGCCCGGTACGCGCTGCCCTCGCCGGGATGGTTGACCGAGAACGCACCGTCGTCGGCCGTGTAGCGGGGGTTGGTCTCGATGGGTTCGCCGATGGGCGGGCGCCCGCATTCGGGCGGGCAGCGGTAGGGGGCCACCCCGGGTGTCATCGCCAGTGCGACAACGGTTGTCGCGACGGCAATGACCGCCACTGCGCCGACGGCGGTGACGAGTACCCGGCCCGTGCTCGCTGGGCGCCCCACGGGCGCCTGCTCGGAAACCGTTGCCTGGATCGCGACCCGTAGTCCGATCATCGCGAGCACGCTGATCGCCAGGTAACCGGCCACGTACCAGGTGTTGGAGAACGGCGAGACGTCCAACAGGCCGTATCCGGTGAACAGCACGAGGGCGCACAGCACCACTGCCACCAACGCCCGGCCGCCGGCGTACCAGAGCACGATGCCGAACGTCCCGCCCACCGCCGCGCTGGCCAGCGGCATCGCCGCGCCCTGGACGCCGGCCTCGACCAGGATCCCGTCGAGGGAACGGCCGTCGGCCACCAGTCCGGCGGACAATTGCGGGAACAGGAAGATGACGGTGGCGGCCGCCGCGAAGGCGGTGGCGCCCGCCGCCCCGACCACGTAGCCGTCCAGCGCGGCGAGGGGTGACCTGAACACCATCCGCACGATGGCCGCGGGCAGCAGCATCAGCACGACCTCGATGATCGAAACGGCAACTGCGCGACCAATATTCGGCCCTGCTGCCACCTCGAATCCCAGCGCGACGTCGTAGCCGTCGGCGAACACCGTGCCGGCGAGGTAGGCCCAGCCGGCGCCCAGCGCGGCACCGATCGTCGCGGCCAGGAACAGCATGCGCAGCGGAATGCGCCCACTCACGCGGATCTCACGCAGGTAGGCGATGAACAACATCGGGAAACCGAATGCGGCGATCGCGATCATCGGCGCCTGCCAGCGCAGCAGGGCGACGGCGGTCATCAGCACCAGCAGCACGACCAGGCCGATGCGGAACGGGGTGCGCGACCGGCCGGGCAGTTGGGGGAACAGCGAGCTGGCCAGCCACGGGCGCAGCACCCGTTCGCGTGGCTCCACCACGAACGTGTCGAGTCGCAGCCGAGAGGTCATGGGCGGGTGGCGTTCTGCGCGTCGAGCAACTCGCGCGCCAGGTTGGCGACGTTCGGGCTGCCGAGCCCGGTCAGCAGGTCATATCCCGGGGCGGCGGTGTCGACGGCGTTGCTGCCGAGGTTGATCTCCCGGAACGCCGGCAGCTTCGAACCCGCCGCGACCCGGTACAACAGGGGATTCAGATCGCCCAGCGGCTTGCCGCCGTGCGCGATGACGTACTGGTTCATCAAGACGGTCAGCGCGGCCCAGATCGGTGCGGCCTGGGAGGTGCCGCCGCCGAGCACCACCCGTCCGTCGTAGACCATCCGGACGCCCGTGAACGGGTCGGCCACCGCGGCCACATCGGGGACCAGTCGGTGTGCGGTGTCCCGCGCCGTGGACACCGCCCGCTGGAACAGCGGGCGATCGAACAGTGTCGTGACGCCGCCACTGGTGCCCTGGGACATCGGGACGTCGGTCCAGGCGTGCTCGGCCAGCCACCGGCCCTGCGGATCCGTCGACAGCGTGGTGCCGCCGACCGACGTCATCTCCGGCACCGATGCCACCGCGTCCACGCCGACGTCCTGCGCTCCGGGCGGTGACGAAAAGTCTTCGCCACCTTTGCATTCCAGCCCCGCGGTGTCGCCGCTGGCGTCGAAGGCAGACGTGCCGTGCCGGTGGGCCCGACGCAGGGCCGCGCGAACGGGCGCCAGGTCGGTGGCTGTGAACAGCTTCTCGCAGCCCCAGCCGATCGACAGGCTCCAGACCGCGCCGGGAAACTGCCGGTCCGCCGCGGTGAACAGCCGGCCCAGTTTCTCGAACGTGCCGCCGCCCTCGACCGTCGGGCGGGCGTTGACCACCACGAGCCGGGCGTCGGGTGCGATGGCGTGCGCCACCTGCAGGTCCATCGCCGTCTCGCCGTGCACCTGGTCGGGCTGGCCGCCGACCACCACGGGGGTGAACCGCGGCAGCCCGGAGAGGTCGGCGAAGGCGTCGAGGTCGGCCTGGTCGTATCCGTCGAACGCGAAGAACACGATGGTCGCGCCCTTGCCGGTATGCCCGGCTGCCACCAGCGGCCCCGCGTTATAGGTGGTCAGCAGGGTGTGCGGGGTCAGGCCGTGGGGCGGGACGTCGCGGGGCGCCGGCGGGCGCGCCATGCGATGCGGGGTGTAACTCAGGATCCGGCCGACCGCGGACACGTCGCCGGCGAGTGCGGCCGGCACGGCCGGTTGCCGCGCCGATGCGTAGAACACCTGATTGCGACGACCGCGATAGTCGTGGATCGGCACGTCGAACGCCGGCGCCAGGTCCCGGGCCGCTCCGTGCACGATCGCCCAGTCGTCGCCGGGTTGCCACCGCACTCCGAGGTGGTGGCCCCGGGCCCAGCTGGACAGGGAATCGGTCCGGTCCGATTGCGTCAGCGACACGGTCAGCTGCGCATCGCCGGCCCCCGACGGGCCGAGATCACGCGACGCGCCCAACAGGGACGCGAGGGGACCGGCGATCACGGGTGCGCGGTACGCAGACCCGTGCGACGGCAGTGCTGATGCCGCGAGCAGTACTGCGACTGCCACCGCAAGTACCCCGACCGGACGACAACGAATCGTCATCGTCCGATCACGGTACCGGCGCCGGATCAGGCGGTGCGGCGAATGCCCCGCTTGAGAAGGAGCTCGCGCTCGGACTCGGACAGGCCGCCCCAGATTCCGTACGGCTCACCGACGGCCAGTGCGTGCGAACGGCATTGGGCGATCACCGGGCAGCTCCGGCACATCTCCTTGGCCCGCACCTCACGCTGGGCGCGGGCCCGGCCGCGCTCTCCGTCGGGGTGGAAGAACATCGCGGAGTCGACCCCGCGGCACAGACCCTGCATCTGCCAGTCCCAGATATCGGCGTTCGGTCCCGGGAGTTCCTGCGGCTGGGGCATTGGGACGTTCCTTCCTGGATTGCGCTCTGTGGCCACGCTTTTCGCGTACAGAGGCTGGAAACGGTCCGAGTGCTGTCGCCGATGACTACTCGTGCCCTCAAGGTAGGTGCAGTTACGAAAGCCAGTCAATACCGGACATATGTGCGCAATGTCCTATCGGCAGCTCGAGAATTTACGTCACGTTCATCGTTTTCCGGGTTTCGTAACCGGGCCGGTGGTACCCGGGCGGTGGTGATCTTGAATCGGTCCTGTTCGGCTCGAAAAGTGTCCGACAGTGCATTTCTACTGCCACGTGGGGAGTTGACATGGCCGTAACACCGTGACGACAAACTGTTAACCGTGTCCGACCTGACCGCCGCCGCGTTCGGCGCCGCACCGTCGCTGTGGCCGTTGCCGGCCGCCCGGTCCGACGAGCAGCGGTGGCTGCGGGCCGTGGCCGCCGGCGGTCAGGGCCGCTACGCCACGGCCTTCGCCGAGCTGGCCGAGCTGCGCCGAACAGCCGGCGCGCCGCTGGTCTCCCTGTCGCACAGTACCCAGGCATCGCTGTTGCGGCAGCTCGGCTGGCACGACCGGGCGCGGGGCTGGGACGGCCGCGCGCTCGCCGCTGCCGGAACCGACCCGCAGGCCCGGGCCGACGCGCTGGTCGGATTGGCCGCCGACGCGCTGGGCGTCGGCCGGCTCGCCACCTCGGCCGCGCTGCTGGGCGCCGCCGCGGAGGTGACGGGTCCAGCGCGCTCGGGCGTCCGGTTCGCGTGGGTCAGTGCCGAGCTGGCGATGGCGAGCGGCGACGGCGCGGCGGCCGTCACGCATGCGCGCCGCGGGGTCGAACTCGCCGAGCCGCTGGCCTCGGTCCGGCACCGGACGAAGAGCGATGTGGTGCTGGCCGCGGCGCTGTGTTGCGCGGGCCGGCTCGATGACTCGAGGACGCTGGCCGACGGGTTGCTGGAACGGACCGCCGCGCACGGGCTGATCCCGCTGCGCTGGGCGGTGGCCAGCCTGCTGGCGGGCATCGGCAGCGCCGCCCACGACCGGCGGGATATAGAGGTGATCCGCGACGAGGCGGCGGCCCTCGTCGAACATCGGGGCGGACACTGGCAGCGCGGCTGACGGTTGGTCCGGCCCCGGGTCGTTATTGTCTAGCTGAGCCCCACCGCCGGGATGTGTCCGGTACGTAACGTTGGAGATATCGCCGTCGATGACAATTCCAGGAGAACGTCTCGACGTCGTCGTTGCTGAAGCGGTGGCCGGCGATCGTAACGCGCTCCGCGAAGTGTTGGAGACCATCCGTCCGA
>WBZP01000353.1_pt2 | contig 23260 bp, 22 predicted proteins | sample 5204301 | NCBI WGS metagenome assembly WBZP01 (sample SAMN12412401, study PRJNA552823) | activated sludge metagenome | isolation source: activated sludge from nitrification reactor of wastewater treatment plant... | place: USA: Pennsylvania | collected 2017 | reverse complement strand
CGAGTAGGTTAAGGTTTGGGCCGTTGATGATGGCTATCTTCATAAATCAATATTATAGAGCAGTTACAGTAAATTGAATACCTGTCCGGTTCATAAATCAGTTTCAAACATTGTAACAGCACTGTCTGTTTCTGATAAAATAAAGCGGATGAAACTAATTCCGCATTAAAGCTACAAAATCGTCAAACAAATACCTGCTGTCGTGCGGGCCTGGTGTTGCTTCCGGGTGGTATTGCACCGAAAATGCAGGCTTATCTTTTATCCGGATGCCTTCAATACTGTTATCGTTCAGGTTAAGATGGGTGATTTCTATGTTACTGTTTTTACGCACAGCATCCGGGTCAATGCCAAATCCATGGTTTTGCGTGGTAATCTCGCTTTTACCTGTAATCACATTTTTAACCGGGTGATTTAATCCGCGGTGCCCATGGTGCATTTTGAATGTTGGAATATCGTTGGCCAGGGCCAGTAACTGGTGGCCAAGGCAAATCCCGAACAGCGGTTTTCCGGTAGCCAGTAACTGCTTTACTGTTTTGATGGCATAATCCATCGGCGCCGGGTCGCCGGGGCCGTTACTGATAAAATAACCGCTGGGCTTGAATTGATTTAATTCATCAATTCCTGTTTTTGCGTTGAATACTTTAACATAAGCGCCTCGGTCCACCAGGCATTGCAGGATATTCCTTTTTACACCAAAATCGAGTACGGCTACCCGTAAGTTACTTCCTGAATCCCCCATTTCATAGGAACTGGTGGTACTGACAACGGAAGCGAGTTCCAGCCCGTTCATTCCCGGAACCAGTTGCAACTGCTTTTTTAAAAGTTCCGTATCTGTGGTTTCTGAAGATACAATACAATTCATGGCACCGCAGGTTCTAACATGGGCTACCAGGGCGCGGGTATCAACTGCATCAATAGCTACCACAGCTTGTTCTTCAAAATACTGCTGTAAGGAAGCGTCGGCCATAAAGCGGCTGTATTTTTCTTCCAGGTTTCGGCCGATAACAGCTTTTACTTTTACGGAATTGCTTTCCACATCCGACGCTTTAACTCCGTAATTGCCTATATGAACATTATTCATGATCAGCACCTGGCCATAGTAACTTGGATCTGTAAATACTTCCTGGTAACCTGTCATGCCCGTATTAAAACAGATTTCACCGGTTGCCGTACCTGTTTTCCCAAAAGCTTTGCCATGAACTATGGTTCCATCGGCCAGTATCAGCACGGCTGGTTTGGTAAATTGATGTGCCATCAGTAAGAAAGGTTTTGCAAAGAAAAGAATTCAATTGCTGTATTAACAAATAAAATTGCCCACATTGTGTATTGCCTTACCCGGTAACAGGATAGATTTATTTTTTTGGCAGGGAACTATACAAAAAAATGCCCCGATAATAAAACCGGGGCCATTTGGAAAATATTCGTTTCAACTTATGCTTGTTCTTCAGTTGATGTTGATTCGGTTGCATCAGTAGCTTCCGCTTTCTTTTTAGAACCTGCCCGGCGTGTTTTCTTAACCGGTTCGGCAGCTGTTGCGGTTGCAATCCCCTTGCCGTAGATTTCATTGAAATCAACCAGTTCAATCATTGCCATTTCTGCATTATCACCAGTTCTGGCGCCCAGCTTGATGATCCTGGTATAACCACCCGGACGTGAAGCTATCTTTGGAGCAACAACAGTGAATAACTCTTTTACAGCGGCCTTGTCGTTCAGGTAGCTGAATACCAGCCTGTGGTTATGCATGATCACTTCTTTGCTGCTGGTATGCTTTGTTTTGGTAATCAGCGGTTCAATATAAGTGCGCAATGCCTTTGCCTTAGCTAATGTTGTGGTGATCCGTTTGTACGTAATCAACTGGCAGCCGAGATTCATCAGCAACGCCTTGCGGTGTGATGCCGTTCTGCTTAAATTGTTGTTTTTGTTTCCGTGACGCATGACTTGTTTTTTTTTAACCCTGTACCGTGTCAGGAATTACAGGGTGTGTTATAAATGATTTAATGATTTGGAGATTTGGAGATTTGGAGATTTGGAGATTTGAATTTTAATGTAGAAGCAATGTCAACTCTTCGCATTTTCCAATCTTTGAATCAATTTACTCGTCGTCTAATTTCAGTTTACTCAGGTCCATACCAAAGCTTAAACCTCTTTCCTGCAATACCTGGTCAATTTCACTCAGCGATTTTTGACCAAAGTTCCTGAACTTCATCAGGTCTTCCTGTTCGTACTGAACCAGTTCACTCAGTGAATTGATTTTGGCTGCTTTCAGGCAGTTGAATGCACGTACGGAAAGATCGAGGTCTTCCAGCGGTGTTTTCAGCATCTTACGCAATTGCAGGGTATGTTCATCAACCAGGTCTTCTTTCTTATCTTCCTTGGTGTCGAAAGTGATATTTTCATCAGTAATAATCATCAGGTGCTGGATGAGAATACGACTGGCCTGTTTAACAGCTTCTTCAGGATGAATGGTACCGTCGGTAACCACTTCCATGATCAGTTTTTCAAAATCTGTACGCTGCTCAACCCTGGTATTTTCAATCAGGTATTTTACGTTTTTGATTGGCGTATAAATTGAATCAACCGGGATGTATCCGAAATGTGAACTTTTATCTTTGTGTTCTTCTGCAGGCACGTATCCGCGGCCCTTTCCGATACTGATTTCAATATCCAGTTTGGCGCTGCTGTCCATGGTACAGATCAGCAGTTCCGGGTTCATCACCTCAAAAGCAGGTGAAGCCTCCCCGATCATACCGGCAGTGAATTCAGTTTTATTCTTTATTGATAAGGTAACCTTTTCAGTCTGCACATCGTGGTCAACCTTCATCTTGAACCTAACCTGTTTCAGGTTAAGGATTATTTCAGTAACATCTTCCGTAACACCTTTCAGTGTTGCAAATTCATGATCTGCACCGGCAATATTGATTCCAACAATGGCATACCCTTCCAGCGAATTGAGTAATACCCTGCGTAATGCATTACCAATGGTTACTCCGTATCCCGGTTCCAGCGGGCGAAATTCGAATTGTGCTTCAAAATCGTTTGCTTTCTGAAGTACGATCTTATCGGGTTTAACAAAATTGAAAATGGCCATTTTATTCTTTTGTTTAAATTTTAAATTTTTGTTGCGAACATCTGCGAATACTAATGCGGACGTAAAGATGATGAACTTAACAGTTCAGGATCTTACTTGCTGTACAATTCCACAATCAGTTGTTCCTTGATGTTTTCAGGAACGCTTTCCCTTTCAGGATAAGCGATGAATGTGCCTTTCATTTCTGTTTCGCTCCAGTCGATCCAACCGAATTTAGGGTTCTTTCCCCTTACATTTCCGGTGATATTGGCGTTTCCGGCAGTTTTGCCTTTCAACCCGATAACATCACCCGGTTTGCAACTGTAAGATGGAATATTCACCACTTCACCGTTTACTGTTATGTGTTTGTGGCTTACCATCTGGCGGGCAGACTGGCGGCTGGGAGCGATCCCCATCCTGAAAATGGTATTATCTAAGCGGGCTTCCAGCAACTTGATCAGGTTTTCACCTGTAACGCCTTTTTTCCTGCTTGCTTCTTCAAATGTTTTGCGGAATTGCTTTTCAAGCAAGCCATAGGTATACTTGGCTTTTTGCTTTTCTTTTAACTGGATTCCGTATTCACTCAGTGTTTTGCGCTTCTTGTTTGCGCCGTGCTGGCCGGGAGGATTGCTGTTTTTTGTCAGCCATTTTCCATTTCCGGTAATCGGTTCTCCGAACCTGCGGGAGATTTTGGTTTTGGGCCCTGTATAACGTGCCATATAAGTGTGTAGCGGTCTTTTAGTGACGATGCATCATTATAAAGACCTTTTAAAATGAATAATGCACCCGGTTAAAAATGTATGATTTTAAGATGTATGATTTATGATGTGAAGGCTGTATTAAAATCTTACATCTCACATCATACATCATACATTTTATTAAACTCTTCTTTTCTTCGGAGGACGACAGCCGTTATGAGGTAAAGGTGTTACGTCTTTGATCATGGCTATTTCCAAACCATTCTGTGATAAAGAACGGATAGCGCCTTCGCGGCCGCTGCCCGGACCTTTAACATAAACATCCACCCTTTTCAGGCCGGCATCAACAGCCACTTTTGCTGCATCGGCACCTGCCATCTGTGCTGCATATGGTGTGTTTTTCTTGCTTCCTTTAAACCCCATCTTACCGGCAGAAGACCATGAAATAACCTGGCCCTGCTTGTTGGTTAAACTGATGATAATGTTGTTGAAACTTGCTGTAACATGAGCATCTCCGTAGCTGTCAACTTTTACGATCCTCTTTTTTGCGGCGGCTTTTGCGCCTTGTGCTTTTGCCATAACTTTTTTGTATAGGTAATCTTTATAATAAATCCTGTTTTACCAGGACTGAAACAACCCTCCTGCTGACTTATAAAGCGATCCGGTGTTGGTTCAAAAAAATAATAAGTCTGTATAAATCTATAAGCTGACAGGTTTAACCATCAGCTTATCAATTACTTCTTAGCCACTTTCTTTTTGCCGGCCACTGTCTTACGCTTCCCTTTCCTGGTACGGCTGTTGGTACGGGTACGCTGGCCACGAACCGGAAGACCTTTACGATGACGCAAACCACGGTAGCAGGCGATATCCAGCAAGCGTTTGATATTCATCTGTGTTTCGCTACGGAGCGCACCTTCAGTCTTAAATTCAGTGTTAATCACATTACGGATAGCGGTTTGTTCTTCATCATTCCACTGGTTAACTTTTTTGTTAAAGTCAATTCCTGCTTTTGTCAAAATGTACTGGGCAGTTGAACGACCGATTCCGTAGATGTAAGTGAGGCCTATTTCCCCTCTTTTATTTTTTGGTAAATCTATACCGGCAATACGAGCCATAATTTATTTGAGATTTATGATTTTTAGATATATGATTTATGCAGCAAGATGAGGGATATTTTTAACACCCAACATCAAACATCATAAATTATCCCTGCTTTTGCTTGAAGCGCGGATTTTTCTTGTTAATCACGTACAGGCGGCCTTTTCTCCTTACGATCTTGCAATCTGCACTGCGTTTTTTAATAGAAGCTCTAACCTTCATTTTTTTGATTTTTTATCTATTTGATAATAACCGCCGGTGTGAGCCGCCAGTTCTAATTTATTATTTGTACCTGAATATGATCCTGCCCCTTGAGAGATCATACGGACTCATTTCCACCCCCACTTTATCACCCGGAAGGATACGTATATAATGCATCCTCATTTTTCCCGAAATAGTAGCCAGAATCTCATGCCCGTTTTCTAACTTTACTTTGAACATGGCATTGCTTAATGCTTCAATGATTGTTCCGTCTTGTTTAATTAGTGCCTGTTTAGCCATAAATTTGGGAGCGCAAAGATAGGAGTAATATTTTTAATTATAACCAAATAATGCAGATATTTACACAAAATCTATATAAGATATGAATAAATTACTATTTGCTTCCCTTTTTTCAGCGCTTTTTGCCATTTCCTGCAATAAAAGCGATGATACCATCACCCCGGTAACAGAAAAATATATGACGTTAACTGCTGGCAGTACCTGGAATTATGAGCTGATAAACAACACATTACCAACAACAACCACCCCGTATACCCTTACGGCTCTCAATCGTGACAGCAGTATTTTCGGGCGCTCGTACCGGGTTTTTTCCAACAGCATTGGCCCAAATGAATATTACAATATAACCGGCGATTACGATTATTATACTTTCAGGGCGATCACAAATGTTCTTGCAGCCGGGCAGAGGGTAGACTTATACCTTATTACTGGGCAGGCTGTAGGTTTCACCTGGTCGCAAAACTATGGTTATTCCATGGGCGGTTTTCCCCAAACCTTAACCCTAACCAATACTATCATAGATAAAGGAATTTCAAAATCTGTGAACGGAAATAATTATTCAAACGTTATACATATAAAAACGATTCTTACTACAACCGGGCTTTCCGCAGGTGCTTTTACCAATGATATCCATTCTTATTATGCCCCGAATGTTGGCCTGATTGAAAACACTACCCTGGTTACGCTTACCTTACCGGGAACACCGGGCGGCCCGCCAACTGTACTTACAGAAAATACAACAACCAGGCTTAAAACAGCTACCTTATTATAAAACTGAAAAAAAATAAAAAAACATACCATGAAAAAAGTAATATGCTGCGCAGTTATTTGCGGATTCCTGTTTTTCTCATGCAGTAAAAGCGACGATACGCCTGAACCTGAAATTGTAAAATACATGAGCCTTACAACAGGCAGTAAATGGACTTATGATGTTACTACCAATCCCGGAACCCCGGGCGCAACAACGGTTGCTGATACGGTTACCTGCACGGCAACTGATACCACTGTTGAAGCCGGTACCGCCAACCAACGCATATACCGCATTGTAAAACACAGCAACGGAAACACATCCGACTACTATAATATTACCGGTAATGATTATTACCGGTTCCAGGTGCTGCCGCTGGATAACCTGAAGATTCAGGACCTTTACCTGAAAGACAATGCGGCTGCAGGCACTTCATGGTCCCAAACGGTATCGGTGAACGTACCCGGCATTCCAACACCGGTACCCGTAACCGTTACTAATACCTTAACGGCAAAAGACCTTACCAAAACTGTAAATGGAACCGTTTATAATAATGTTATCCAGATAACAACTACGATTACCAGTTCCAGCCTTCCTGCCGGAACCATCGTTACCGATATCAGGAGCTATTATGCACCCAAAGTGGGGTTGATAGAAGGTGATTATAAGGTTGAGGTTGCGCTGGCTGCCATTGAAGTTAATAACCAGACTTTATTAAAAACCGCTGAAATACAGTAAACAGTATCCGGTCACCGTTTTTCGTAAACCAGGTAACCCCAGGGCGGCAATGATTCTTTCACCCATGTTGAAAAATCCTTTTCTTCATGGGTGAAAATGTTTTTATACCTGCCCGAAACAGTATTCATGGAAACATCCGCTGCAATTGCTGATGCGCTGAAATTAAGCAATACAAGCACCTCATCATTCCCATGTTTGCGGTGGTAGACCAGCAAGTTTTGATTTTCACCGGTATCCGCCAGACTGGAAACAACTGCAGGTTCTGCAGCAAGAAGCGCTTTATTTTCCCGGTTGAGCTTATTGAGTGCCTTAAAAAAATCCTGCAGCCCATAAGAACCATCCCAGTTAATTTCATCTTTTTCAAAAAATGCCAGGCGTTTAACATTCGGAATTTCCTGGCCGCTGTAAACCAATGGAATGCCGTTCCAGGTATGGCTGAAGACGCTAAGTAACGGAGCCATTTCCCCATACTTCTCAAACTCGGTTCCATTCCAGCTATTCTCATCGTGGTTGCTGGTAAACCAAAGGGTGATAGCCTGGTTGCCGCATATGTCATCATGTTGTTGCAGCAGGTTTTTCAATATATCGAACCCGGTTTCATTCCGGTAAAAAGCAGCCGTTTTATGCATCCACGACCAGGCATAAGCTGCATCAAAAACCTCCAGATATGATGCATGTTCCAGTACATCGGCTTCTGCCAGCCAAAATAATGTTTTCTTTTTTTCAAGGACTGTACGGGCTTCATGCCAGAAATCGAGTGTAACCCAGAAAGCAAGGTCGCTTCTGAAACCATCAATATCAAACTGATCTACCCAGAAAGCCATGGCATTAATCATGGCTTTTCGCATGTCGGTGTTACTAAAATCCAGTTCAATGATATCGTCCATGCCACTGGCTATTTTAAATTGGCCGGTATGTTCATCCTTTTTGTAAAAATCCGGGCGTTCTTTGGTCCAAACATGATCCCATCCGGTATGGTTTGCCACCCAGTCAATCAGCACTTTGAAACCCATTTCATGGGTAACCTGTACCAGGTTCCTGAAGTCAGCTTCTGTTCCAAATTCAGGATTAATGGCGGTGTAATCGCTGCAGGCATAATAGCTTCCCAGGCTTCCTTTCCTGTTCATTTCAGAAATAGGCGTTAAGGGCATAAACCATAATGTTTGTACACCCATTTCTTTCAGGCGGGGGAGCTGCTGTAAAAAAGCGTTGATTGTACCTTCTGTGGTATATTGCCTCAGGTTCACTTCATATACTGTGGTATTCCTGATCCAACCGGCTTTATTAAAATTGTTCTTAATCATATTATTTACAGGTAGATTGTGTTGTTCCCATCTAATAAACTATAACAACGTTGTACCTTTGCGGTAAGTTATGAAGCAATTTACTATACCTTTTACATATCGTAGCAGCCTGATTGCGGCAATCAAGGAAAAAAGAAAGCTGGATGATAAGATGAAAAAAGATTTTTCGCCAACGCTGCTTGATTTCGGGCCGGTGCATATTTACCTGGCCCGCCATTTCGGTTTTTGTTATGGTGTTGAGAATGCCATTGAGATAGCATTCCGTACGATAGATGAAAATCCCGGAAAAAGAATTTTCCTGCTCAGCGAAATGATCCACAATCCGAAAGTGAATTACGACCTTACTGAACGGGGCATCAGGTTCCTGCAGGAGCCAAACGGCAACCAACTCATTCCTTTTGAAGAACTGAGCAACGAAGATATCGTTATCATTCCGGCGTTTGGCACCACGCTTGATATTGAAAACAAATTGAAAAAAACGGGTATTTCTATTGAAAAATATAACACCACCTGCCCGTTTGTAGAAAAAGTATGGAACCGAAGCGAGCAGATAGCCAGGAAGAATTACACCGTGGTTGTGCATGGAAAACCAACGCATGAGGAAACAAGGGCTACTTTCTCACATGCTGCGGCCAATACGCCAACTGTGGTTGTAAATGACATGGCTGATGCGGTTAATCTATCGAAGTATATTACCGGAGAAAAAAAAACGGAGAATTTTTACAAAGAATTCAAAGGCTGTTATTCAGATAATTTTGATGTGGAGAAACACCTGGAAAGGATTGGTGTAGTTAACCAGACAACCATGCTTGCCAGCGATACGCAGGCCATTGCAGATTACCTGAAATCGGTAATGGTAAACAAGTACGGGCTTACGGCAAACAACCTGGAAGAACGGTTTGCCGAAACCAGGGATACGCTTTGTTATGCCACCAACGATAATCAGTCGGCCGTATACGGGTTGTTGCAGCAGCCGGCAGATTTTGCTATTGTTGTGGGCGGTTACAACAGCAGTAATACCTCGCACCTGGTAGAATTATGTGAAGGGAAACTGCCTACATATTTCATCAATGATGCCGATAAAATCATTTCTTCCACATCCATCAAACATTTTGATTTTCATCACAAGCGGGAACTTATCAGTAACGGATACATGCCGGGCAGGGAACCTGTAAACATCCTTATTACCAGTGGTGCCAGTTGCCCGGATGCCCTGGTGGAAGCTGTTATCAGGAAGATAGTATCGTTTTTCAACAGCAGGAAGACTGTGGAAGAGATTGCCTCAAAATTCGTATAACCCTAACAGTTATACTCACTTCGCCCTTTCCCTGTACAGTTTGAGGGCCAGTTCAAGTGTCTGTTGTTTGGTGATATTGGTATTGTCAAGCAGCACAGCATCATCAGCTTTTCGCAGCGGACTCACTTTCCTGTTTGAATCTATATAATCACGCATTTCTAGGTTTGCCTTTACCTCTTCCACCGTTATGTTCGGGTTTTTCTCATACATCTCCTTAAACCTGCGCTGAACCCTGACCGCTATGTCGGCTGTCATGAATAATTTAAGTTCGGCATCCGGGAATACAGTAGTTCCAATGTCCCTGCCGTCCATCACAATGCCTTTTTTCTTTCCCATCTGTTGCTGTTGCTTTACAGCAAATTTCCGTACAGCTGCAATGGCCGCAATATCGCTTACTTTTTCAGCAATCACCAGGTCGCGGATAACATATTCAACGTTTTCGTCGTTGAGGTACATTTCAGATTGCTGAGAATTTTCATTGTATGCAAAACTGAGGTTAACTTGTTTTAAAGCGGCTTTCACCTGTTCATTATCTGTCCAGTCAATATGGTTACGCAGGAAATACAAAGTGATTGCACGGTACATGGCACCACTGTCTATATACACATATCCCAGGTTTTTGGCCATCTGTTTGGCCAGGGTGCTTTTGCCGCAACTTGAATACCCGTCTATCGTTATGATTATCTTTCCGCTCATACTGTTGCAAAAATCACATATTTTTTCATAAGAAATGGTCAATCCGAAGAAATAATGCAAAATAAAAACCCCGGCAACAAATTACCGGGGCTATTAGTTAATTGAAGAAAAATTATGCTTCAGATTTCTTTTCTTTCTTTTTAGGCTCTTCCTTAAGGGTGAACCTTATTTTTTCAGCTTCCTTATCAAGTGTTGCAATCACATTGTCGCCGTTCTTGATATGCGCATTCAGTATCTCTTCTGCCAGCGGATCTTCCAGGTATTTCTGGATGGCCCTGTGCAGCGGCCTGGCGCCAAACTGGCTGTCGTATCCTTTTTCTGCAATGAAATCCTTGGCTTCCGGTGATAATTCGAGTGTGAATCCAAGCGTGTTCAGCCTTGTCATAACACCTTTCATCAGGATATCGATGATCTCAAAAATATTTTCCTTATTCAGTGAATTGAAAATAACCACATCATCAATCCTGTTCAGGAATTCGGGGCTGAATGTACGTTTCAATGCCTTTTCAATAATAGCCTTGTTGTTTTCATCCAGGTTGTCTACCCGGTTCTGGGTGGCAAAACCTACTCCGTCACCAAAATCTTTCAACTGCCTGGCGCCTATATTGGAAGTCATGATGATCATGGTGTTCTTAAAGTCAACCTTTCTGCCGAGCCCGTCTGTTAACTGTCCGTCATCCAGCACCTGCAGGAGGATATTGTAAATGTCGGGATGCGCTTTTTCAATCTCGTCTAGCAGGATCACGCTGTATGGTTTGCGTCTAACCCTTTCCGTTAACTGGCCGCCTTCTTCGTATCCAACATATCCCGGAGGTGCGCCAATAAGCCTGCTCACGGTAAATTTTTCCATGTATTCGCTCATGTCGATGCGGATGAGAGCATCTTCGCTGTCAAACATATGTTTTGCCAGCGAGCGGGCCAGTTCGGTTTTTCCTACACCGGTCGGGCCCAGGAATATGAATGTTCCGATTGGTTTTTTGGGATCTTTCAATCCAACCCGGTTACGCTGGATGGCTTTAACCACTTTAACGATGGCATCCTGCTGCCCTACAACAGCACCTTTCAGGTCGTCGCCCATACGGCGTAACTTATCTGTTTCGGCCTGTACCATCCGTTTAACCGGAATTCCGGTCATCATGTGCACCACTTCAGCAATATCCTCTTCTTCTATGGGGAAACGTTTGTTCCTGCTTTCTTCTTCCCAGTCGCTTTTTGCTTTTTCCAGTTCTTCCTGAAGCCTTTTTTCCGTATCCCTGAGCGAAGCGGCTTCTTCAAATTTCTGGCTCTTCACCACCCTGTTTTTCTCCAGTTTGATGTCTTCTATCTTTTTCTCCAGGTCTATGATCGCCTGGGGCACGTTGATGTTCTTGATATGTTTGCGTGCGCCCACTTCATCCAGTACGTCAATCGCTTTGTCGGGCAACAGCCTGTCGGTCATATAGCGATCGCTCAGTTTTACACAGGCTTCTATCGCTTCGGCGCTGTAAGAAACGTTATGGTAATCTTCATATTTGCTCTTGATGTTATTGAGTATCTCAATGGCTTCTTCCACTGAAGGCTGTTCTATAATAATCTTTTGGAAGCGCCTGTCAAGGGCACCGTCTTTTTCAATATGCATCCTGTATTCATCCAGTGTGGAAGCTCCTATGCATTGCAGTTCGCCCCTTGCGAGTGCCGGTTTGAAAATGTTGGATGCATCCAGGGAACCACTGGCTCCGCCGGCGCCTACAATCGTATGAATCTCGTCAATGAAAAGGATCACATCCCGGTTCTTTTCCAGCTCGTTCATGATGGCCTTCATCCTTTCTTCAAACTGGCCGCGGTATTTGGTACCGGCAACTAATGCAGCCAGGTCGAGACTCACCACCCTTTTATCAAACAGCACCCTTGATACTTTACGCTGAACGATTCGCAGGGCCAAGCCTTCCACAATAGCTGTTTTACCCACACCGGGCTCACCAATGAGTATCGGGTTGTTTTTCTTGCGGCGGGATAAAATCTGCGACACCCTTTCTATTTCATTTTCACGCCCAACGATTGGATCCAGTGAACCATTTTCTGCCAGGCGGGTAATATCTCTTCCAAAATTATCCAGTACTGGCGTTTTTGTTTTTGCTGCACCGGGAGCAGCCGCTTTTTGTGAACGCTGCTGGCCGCCATACTGCTTCCTTTCATCGTCAAAATCATCATCTTCATTAAACTCGGCCTGTGGCGGGTTGCTGGTAACAAAACCAAGCTCGTTTTTAAATACATCATAATCCACGTCAAACTGGTTTAATATCTGTGTGGCAATGTTTTCCTTATTCTTCAGGATAGACAGCATCAGGTGTTCACTTTCCACGATGGTACTTTTCAGTGCTTTGGCTTCCAGCACCGTAATCCTGATAACCTTTTCAGCCTGTTTGGTTAACGGGAGTGAATTGATATTGGCTATATTCTTTCCGGTCTTATCCTTAACGGCAATTTCAATCTCCTTCCTTAATTCGTACAGGTCTACATTTAAAGACTTCAGTATCTTGACAGCGGTGTTTTCACCATCCCTTATCAAACCCAGTACCAGGTGTTCGGTGCCGATGAAGTCGTTTCCCAGCCTGAGTGCTTCTTCCCTGCTGTAAGAAATGATTTCTTTTACTTGTGTTGAGAAATTATTATCCATTCTCTTAATTTTAATTGTTACAATAATAACGAATATTTTTATCGCTTAGTTTACCTGTTTATCCAAATGTTGATATGTTGAAAAGTTAACGTGTTTAAACTGAATTATATACGCAAAGTATCTTTCAAAAAAGTGAATCATTCGTTAAAAGACTTCAACCAAAATTCAATCATGTTCAAATCTCTTTTCAAAAAAACCCTATAACATCAAAAAATAATTTATTTTTCAGGCCATAAACGTTCATACAATGGATGTCAAAACGGATACCAAAGAAAAATTCACGGTCATAACACCCGAAGTGGAGCAAATTTCTGCTAATATGACAGGCAACCTGCAGGAAATGTTGCTTACCTATCTGGGGAAAGACATCCCGCATATTATTATTAACTTACAGCATGTAGCCGGAATGGAACCAGGGGTAGCCCACATGTTAACAAACTTACACAAACAGTTTTACGACCACGGGGCTTCATTTATTGTGTGCTGTATGCAAAAAGAGGTAGAAAGGATGCTTGATGAACAGGGATTCCTTGAATTACTGAACGTTACACCAACAGAAAGTGAAGCCTGGGATATTGCTCAAATGGAAGAGATTGAAAGGGAGCTTATGAAAGATTTTGATAATAATACAGATTCATAAGCAGCAAATGAATTGCCTGCAAAGTCTTTGCAGAAATTAACCACTAAAAACCGCATCCTTGTTCGCTGTAACCATTTTAGGAAATAATTCGGCAGTTCCTGCTTTCGGCCGGAACCCAACTTCGCAGGTACTTCAAACTCCGGATGACCTTTTTTTGATTGACTGCGGCGAAGGCACCCAGTTACAATTATCAAAATACAAGATACGCAGGAGCAAGATCAGCCATATTTTCATATCGCACCTGCATGGTGATCATTATTTTGGCCTGATTGGCCTGTTAACCAGCATGAGCCTGCTTAGCCGCACACAGGATTTGCATCTGCATGCTCCGCCATTGCTGGAAGAAATCATTAATCTACAATTGCAGGCGGCAAGCACCACGCTGAATTATAAAGTGCATTTTCACCCATTATCAGATGAAACGGTCATTGCACATACCGGTAAGATAAGTGTGGAATGTTTCAGGGTAAAACACCGGATAGATTGCTGGGGATTTATTTTCAGGGAAATCAGGAATCCACGGACTGTTGTACCTGAAAGGGCAAAATCTTATGAGATTCCTGCGGCCTTTTTTGAACAATTGAAGAAAGGAGAAGACTACCGCACTAAAAAAGGCGTGATCATTCCCAATGAAGAAGTTACCGTGGCAAATACAAAAGGCAGAACCTATGCTTACTGCGCCGATACCATTTATGATATTTCACTGGCAGATAAGATAAAGGATATTGACCTGGTATACCATGAAGCCACTTACCTGAAAGCAGAACATCAGCGGGCAGCAGAGCGTTTTCACAGCACAACGGAACAGGCTGCGGATGTGGCCAGGAAAGCCAATGCAAAAAAATTGCTCATCGGCCATTTCTCTTCAAGGTATGAGGAGCTTGATGAATTTCTATCTGAAGCAACCGAAATATTTGAGCATACCGAACTGGCCCGTGAAGGGGTAAGTTTCCTCATTTAATAAACTGTTTTCAACTGGTGGCTCAACCCGTTCCCGTTAAGCCATAAATAGCATTCCCCAAACCATTTGCGCCAGTAAGTTTCATTATGTTTTCCTGACGGGTCTGTAATATGATATACAAGGCCGTTTGAATATTCTCCCAGTTTATCTGCTATTTTCTGTGTATTGGATACCATGGATTCCGATTCCTGTGCGCCCGTATAAAAGAAAAACTGGCTGTTAAGGTTAGGTGCAACTGAATCTGTCAGACTGAATAAATGAGGCATCAGCCGCAGTGAAAGGGAAAAAAGGCCGCCTTTACCAAATACCTGCGGGTATTCCAGCATACAGAAATAGGAAATATTGGCACCAAAAGAACTTCCGGCCACCATACTGTTATCTTTTCCGGGCAATGTTCTGTAATGTTTATCAACATAAGGTTTAAGTGTATTTGCCATAAAAGAGGCGTATGCTTTCCCTTCTGGTCTTGTTATTTCATCTGTTTCAAAAGGCGAATATTCCTGTAATCTTTCCGGGGAATTTTCTATTCCAACCACAATACCTGTACTGATACCGGCATGATTAAGCGAGTCGAGGTATTCGTCGATACCCCATTCGCCGCAGAATGATGTGGCATCATCGAAGAGGTTTTGCCCATCCTGCATATATAATACAGGATATTTTTTCTTTGTTTTTTCGTATCCCGGCGGAAGGTAAATCCAGATTTTGCGGTGCCTGTTCAGTTGCGGAATAAAAAATGCCGAATCCATGATTTTCACAGATGCGTTTGCAGTATGCTTACCTGCATTCCCAGCGTAATCATCGCTCCAGGATGCGATTGAAATATCGAGTGTACTGTCTGATTGCAACATCAGTTTCCTATTTTCCATACCTGTTCCCATCGGTCCGGCTTCGCACAATTGCCAGTTACCCCGGGTAACCTTGAATTCGTATTCACCTTTAGGGAGGTTTGGGATTAATACGGTAAGTTTATCCCCTGACATTTCAAACCTGTATGGCATGCTGCGGGGATCCCAACGGTTAAATGTACCCGCAATGAACATACTGTCATCAGGATGTGTCCGGGGAAATGAATGCAGCCTCACCTGCAGGTTAAACTGGGCGTGTGCGGATAATGCAATAAAGACAAGTCCGGCTGCAACCAGCAACCGGTTCGTCATGCATTTCAGATTATATGTCTTTACATCCAACAACATAACAACCCGTTTACGGGATACATTATTTTCAATTTGATGCCAGTGGCAATAACACAAAAAAAACGGTGCCTTCACCGGGTTTTGTTTCAAACCATATCTCTCCTTTTGCCTGCTCTACCATCCGTTTGCACATGGCAAGCCCCAAACCTGTTCCCGATGTTTTTGTAGTGAAGTTCGGGGTAAATATTTTTGACTGTACTTCTGTTGCTATTCCCGTTCCGTTATCGGAAATGCTTATTACCACATTGTCGCTGTTCAATATTTCATGCACGGAAATCCTGGCGGTTTTGTTTTCAGGTGTAGCCTGCAGGGCATTCAGGATAAGGTTTGTAAATAAGCGGTTGATATGCGTTTTATCTGCTTCAATAATAATTTTCTCGGGCAACAGCTGTTGTGAAATTTCCAGCCGGTTATTGGAGGCATAGAGCTGCAATACAGACATCAGCACTTCATTCACATCAAATTTTTCCCGGTTCAGGTTTTCAATATTGGCAAACTGGCTGAATTCACCGGCTATCTGGTTCAGGTGGTCTATCTGTTCAATCAGTGTTTTGGCAACGCTTTCCGTAAGTTCTTTAACGTTTGGCGCGTTGTTTTCTATGGATTTCTGCAAAAACTGCATACTCAGTTTCATGGGTGTAAGCGGGTTCTTTATTTCATGCGCTACCTGCCGGGCCATTTCTTTCCAGGCGCCTTCACGCTCTGTTTTAGCAAGCGCCACGGCACTTTCATCCAGTTTGCTGATCATCTTGTTGTATTCCGCTACCAGGTCGCCCAGTTCATCTTTTCGGTTCCAGACAATATATTCATTCCTTTTTTCCAGGTTTATCTTTTTCATCTTATCGCTGATAACGGCAAAGGAATTGGTAATCCGGTTGGTTATGAACAAGGCCACGATACCAGCTATCAGGAAAATAAATGCATTGAGGTTGATGATGGTAACCAGGAAATTTGAAATTTCATTTTTCAGGTTACTTTCAGATGTGAAATAAGGAATGTTCAGGTATGCGTAATTGTTACCTGCTTCATCCAGAACAGGAACATAATTGCTGATGAAATTCAGCTCGCCGATCCGTTCCTTCTGAAAATACTGTACCTCCCTGTTCCGGTTGATATGGAAATAGGCCATCGGGTCCATCTTGGTGCTCAGGATGCCTTTTATATAAGGCAGGGGCAGCGATGATACATTGAGGTTTCCCTGCAGGTCGTAGAGATTCACATCAATGCCATGTATCTCTGAAATCTTATTGATGGCATTCTCGAGGTCTTCCTGGTAACCTTTTTCAATACTGTCCAGGTTATTCACCATCTTCCAGCCTTCACTCATATAACTCTTCACTTCGTTTTCCATGATATGGATTGTACGGCTGAGTTTTTCCCGGTTATTGGCTTCATACCGGTTAATGAAGAAGATAATGGTGGCGGCGCCAATCACCAGGAATGATACCACACTGATGAATATAATGGTTCCGTGTATCTGGTTGCGGATGGTAAGCTGCCAGTAACTCCTGAGTTTTGACAAACGCAGTTTTGAACGTATGAACATATTGGCCAGCCATATAAGGGCTGTAAGCACCAGGAATCCGCAGAACAGGTAAGAAAACATGGTAATTGATTCAACCGAAATACTGTTCTTTCTCGCAATTACAACCATTTTATCTGCCCCGGCATAGTACCAGAGTTCGCTGTAATTTTTCTGCTGTACCAGGTAAAACTGGCTTTGCTGAATTTTTTTCCGGTTAAGAGAAGTGGCAAAGGGGTAATCATTATGGCTGGTAACCAGTTTCCAGTTATTGTAAATGGCATATGCGTACAGGGAGGAATTCTCAATTGAATTATCCTGCCTCCGGCTGAACAACTGGGGCATCAGGGCATCTCCCCTGAATTTCCTGGGTGTTGCCAGGATAAAGATATAACCCAGCGTACTCCCTGCTGTATCGGTAATAGTTTTTTTACTGATATAACTGAAACGGTCATACGATTCATCATAATACAGCAAACCGGGAATCTTGGTGGGCCTTGTCTGTGTCTTTAAGATGGTGTTCAGTTCATTATATTCCGCCGGTTCCCTGTTATAGAGCGGCTTTTCATCTGCAGAAAACGTGAATATCCTGGTTTCATATTTATTGGTATACCCGGAGAAGTTACTGTTCACCAGACTGTCCTTGAAAAACTGGTTTGATTCCTGGTTCAGCAACCTGTCGTAATTCCTGGAAAGATAACCGGCATTGAAATCAGTCAACATCGTGTTGATGAGCACTTCATTGGTAGGGTCGGATTTGGTAGTGAGTATTTCCGCATAATGTTTCCGGTTTCTAAGTTCTTTATTGTTATTTTCTGAAATGATGATGAGGGCGAGTGAAACAGAAAAGAAAAAAAGCCAGAAAACAAGCCTGGAAGAAACAATCCTGGATGCCAGCAGGCTGAAAAAATCGCTGTTGAGCAGGAAAAGGAAACAGATGAGCCAGATGAGGACAAATATTTCAAACTCCCCGGCCAGGTTACCAATATTAAAAGTGAGCATCAATAAACCCTCAATGGCAACAAACAGGAATAACGGTATAAAGTGCTTGCTGAAGAACGGCTTTACTATAAAAAGCAGCAACTGGCAAAGGAAGTAATACCCGATGGCAATGCAGCAAAGTACTATAAACCCAACGGCGCTGTATACACTGAGGGAGAAGAAATTGATAACATCAAATGAAATTTGCGAATCGGCAACCAGGGAGCGTATGATAAAACTTCCTTCATAGGTTAGCAGCCACAATGCGCTGCTAACCACAATTAACAGTAACCATTTTGTGATGCCCCTGTTTTTTGAAACTACCGGGTATTTATCCTGTACATGGTTTCGCAGGAAAAGGATGAACCAAACAAACAGCAGTGAATTGATGAGCAGGTCGCCCAGCGAACGCAGGATGAAATTAGAGCCATAAACTGCCGGATCGAATAATTCAAACTGACGGAAATTGAGCGGGATAGGGTAATAATAACTGGCAACCCTTAACAATAATACTGGAATGAGGAATACGATTATTCCCTTCCATAATTTTTGTGACGCATAATATACGGCGCAAAGGTGGATGAACAGCAATATGATGAGAGCGGCCAGTAAAAGCAATACAGCAGAAATGAAATTATTCCTGTAGTTATTACCACCTGTTAACTGTTCCAGGTAGAACAGGGTATCCCCTTCCGAAGACATTACAGCCATTCCCGCTTCCGTATCGCCGGATATATCATACTTCAGTGATAGTGCCGGATCGTTGGCAAATCCGTTTTTCAGGTAATCATTGGAAATAATGTAATTCCATTTTACAGGTATGAGGCCGATGATTTTTGTATTGCCATGTTCAAAACGGCTCCATACATAATAACCGTTCTGCAGTTTTACAAAACCGGAATGCCGGGTTTCGTACAATAAGGAAGGAAACGGCAGAACCTGTTGTGTATTCCAGAATACAAGTTGCTCATGCCCGGTTGTATCTGTAGCATAAATGAAAAAAAAGGAATTAAGGGATGTGTATTTTTTCAGAAATTCCTCATCATAGTTACCTTCGGCCAGTTGCCGTATTAAGGAAGTGTCATTGGAAATGCCGGACAGCAACTTTTCCTGTTTATGTATGTAATTACTCACCCTCCCCTGAACAGAACGGAGGGAACTGTTTGCCGACCAGTATTCATCTACTATGAAAGACAGGGTAACAAGCCAGGCAGCTACCAGCAACAGGTAAGCGTTCTTACTAAAAAACCGTCGGAATGTGATTGATTTCTGCAAATATGTATGCGATATTATTATCTTTTCCAAAAAAGCCTGCCGGGAAAACCGGTTATTTTTTATAAATGCTTATTTTACCGGCCTTCATCTTTAATCCGGTTCCACATGGCATCCATTTCTTCCAGCGACATGTCATGCAGGTATTTATCCTGATCAGCCGCGGCCTTTTCCATCCTGGTAAACCTGTCGATAAATTTCTTATTCGTCCGTTCCAGGGCATGCTCTGCATCCAGCTGCAAAAACCTTGCAAGATTTACCAGTGAGAAAAAAACATCTCCCAGTTCATCTTCCATTTTGTCTTTATTGCCTGATAACACAGCTTCATCCAGTTCCTGCATTTCTTCCGTAACCTTATCCCATACCTGCCCGGTATTGTCCCATTCAAAGCCTACCTGTTTTGATTTTTCCTGCAAGCGCATCGCTTTTACCATGGAAGGCAGGGAACGCGGCACGCCGCCTAAAACAGATTTCTTTCCTTCTTTCAATTTTATTTTTTCCCAATTCTGTTTTACGTCATCTTCATCATTAACCTTAACATCGGCATATATATGCGGATGCCGTACTATCAGCTTTTCACAAACGCCATGTATCACTTCCTGGAGGGTAAACTGGTTTTGTTCTGAACCGATCTTTGCATAAAACACTATGTGCAGCAGCAGATCGCCCAATTCCTCTTTTATGCCTTTCCAGTCTTTGGCAGAAATGGCTTCGGCCAGTTCGTAGGTTTCTTCTATACTGAGGTGCCTTAACGTATCAATCGTTTGCTTTTTATCCCAGGGGCATTTTTCCCTCAGCTCATCCATGATGGAAACCAATCGCAGGAATTCTGATTCTGTTGATGGCATCTGTTTTATATTTTGAAAAATGAGAAAATAACAAAAAAGGCGAATATCAATACCATAAACACAATGAATGACAGGTTGAGCAGCAGGAATTTTGCAATGGTTTTACCACGGCCCTGCATATAGAATTTCCGCATCGCTTTGTATTCATAGAACAGCATACCCAGAAACAACAGGAAGTTGATCAGCCGTAAAAATCCGAAATCAAACTGGTTATTTATTTTTGTGATAGCGTACATGATAAACATGGCGAAAAAGCTGAAAATATAGAAATGTACGGTAAACACCAGGTGATCTACATAAAAAAGAGACTTATTTCTGAAATACAGCCATTTCAATAATAAGGCAAAAAAAGGCAGCGAAACAAATAACATCTGTGGCAACGAATGCATGATCTTATCCATGAATGCCCGTACTATCAAACGGGAATCGTTGTTATATTTTTTATTCAGGTCAATCTGCTTATATACCAACTGGCGCATTACCCAGTTGTGTTTCTTTTTACCGCTATGCAATGCTGAATCGTACGCTTCCTTACTGCTGAAACCGGTTGGTGTAAGGCGAACACCAGATTTTCCGATAGCGCTATCCCTGTACCTGTCAAATTCCATCCTGGTCATCGGCACATCAGCTTTTTCGTCTTCTCTGTTTATTCGCCTGGTAAAATCAGCAAACTTCGCTGAATCCATCTTTTCAATTTCCTGGATAGTTTTGCCATTAATGGTTGTAGTTGCGTCAACCCCATCAGAAAACTTTGAAAAACTGAAAAAGATAAGGAAAAAAAATGCGGAAGTAAACACATACATTTTCACCGGATTCAGATAGCTGTTCCTTCTGCCGGCCATAAATTCCCTGGTCAGGAATCCGGGGCGGGTAACCAGCAGTTTCAATGAACTGAAAAATTTCCCGTCGAAGTGCATTACATCTTTGAAAAAATGAGTCAGCATGCTCCAGGCGGTCTCTTTAGGTTCTATATTCTCCTGACCGCACACATGGCAATACCTGCCTTGAACGGTTGCCTGGCAATTCAGGCATATTTTTTCGGCTCTTTCCTTATGTTGGCTCAACGCGGATAATTTTGTTAAAAATAATAAAGTTTGGGCGCTTGTATATTAATGATATAATTTACGCAATATCTTTAATTAAATATTTGAATTCTTTATATACATGAAAAAAATCTCAGCCACTTTTCTATTACTGTCATTGGCCTTTTTAAGTGTTCATGCCCAGTATTATTACAGGGATATCATCAGCAACAGGCAGTTGATGGCAGAAATGGCACAGTACCGGGAAAATAAGGTGCGTTTAATCAAGATACGGAGTTTTGAGGATGATGGAACTGAAAGTGATGGTTTCTTCTGTGAAAAAAAGATATCCCGTGATTACAGGAAAACGGAGCTCTTTACCCGTTCAAATATATCAGGCGTTTCACTGCTTACCTCCCTGTTCAATGAAAAAGGGCAATTGGTGAGTACATCAGACAGTTCGGAACTGGCGGTTTCCGTTAACAGGTATACATATGATAATGATGGCAGGATTGTTACGATATTATCTGTTATCCGTTCATCAGATGATGACTTTACCAGTGAAATTAAGGAAGAGCATATTTACTTTTACGGAAATGGCCATATTCCGGAAAAAATGATACGGGTAAAAAACGTAACAGACAGCACCAGCATCTTATTCGGTGTTGATGAACAAAATAATGTGAGCATTGAAAAAGACAGCAGGAAAGGGAGCAAATACTATTATTATTACGATAGCCGGAACAGACTCACCGATATTGTTCATTCAAATGAGCATACAACCAGGCTTATTCCCGATTACCTATTTGAATACAACAACGCCGGGCAACTGGTGCAAATGACCAATACAGAAGAAGGCGGCAGCAATTATTTTGTGTGGAAATACAGTTATGAAAACGGGCTCAGAAGCAAAGAAAAATGTTATTCAAAAGAGAGGAAACTGATGGGTAGCATAGAATATGTATATGATTAGTTAGTAGCCGGGCTGCTGTTTTATCATTTTATACCATTCAGTTCATTTATTTGCTCTTTCCAGCCAGTCTGTCTCTTTTTCTGTTGTAAGGGCCTGCAGCACGCCAATTATAAATATGCAAGCCACGTTCGCAGCCAGGAAAACCATATCATAACTATTATACATGCCAATTGTGGTATACGCGTGTTTAAAAAAACGGGCCATATCCATCACTAAAAACACAGCCCAGGCCCCTATGGCGGTTGAAAAAACAGCATATGATATCCCTTTTACTATTTTGACGGGATGCGAAAATGTTCTGCGGAAATAAACTATATAGACCGGTATGAATAGCGCAGCCGGAACCAGTATGATGAGTACCATATATATGTAGGTAACCCATGGAATGTATGATAACAGGCCAAAGAATAGCCTGGTGAGCAGCATTAAAATTATGATAGCTGTGATAAAACCGGTTACCAGGAAAAATATGCTGCCGAATAAGCGTATGTATTTCCCAAAACGATCTTCCATACCTGCAAGTTATATAATAAGTACCCGTTAAAAGCTAAACCGGATCAGAAATAACTGAGGTTGGTTTTTGGAGTAAGGGCGAGCAAGGTATCGTACATCAGTTTCACCGTGTTTTCAATATCATCTTTGTGCAGCATTTCCACAGTGGTATGCATATAACGGAGCGGTATTGAGATGAGTACAGATGGGCATCCGTCATTTGCATAGGCAAATGAATCCGTATCGGTTCCGGTACTGCGGCTGGCGGCCCTTAGCTGAACAGGTATCTTTGATTTGGTTGCTGTTTGCTGAACAAAATCGAGGAGTTTGTTATGAACAGCCGGGCCATAACATAATGCGGGGCCTTTTCCGCAGGAACAATCTCCTTCAATCATTTTATTGATCATGGGAGTTGTGCTGTCATGTGTTACGTCTGTTATGATGGCCACATCAGGTTTTATCCTGCGTGCAATCATTTCAGCACCCCGTAAACCTATTTCTTCCTGTACGGCATTAACTACATATAAAGCATATGGCAGCTTTTTTTTAT
>WBZP01002128.1_pt1 | contig 23270 bp, 15 predicted proteins | sample 5204301 | NCBI WGS metagenome assembly WBZP01 (sample SAMN12412401, study PRJNA552823) | activated sludge metagenome | isolation source: activated sludge from nitrification reactor of wastewater treatment plant... | place: USA: Pennsylvania | collected 2017 | reverse complement strand
CAATAGTTCGACCGGCGTGATCACCGTGGCGGACGGCAGTCTGTTGGATTACGAGAGCGCGAGCAGCCATACGGTGACGGTACGCGTGACGGACAGCGGGGGGCTGACCTACGACGAGACGTTTACAATCAATCTTGCCGATGTCAATGAGGCTCCGATAGGGGCCGATGCGACGATCACGATCAACGAAGACACCGCTCATACTTTCACGACGGGCAATTTTGGATTCAGCGATGTAGATGCGGGCGACAGTTTGAGCGCGGTGCGGATCGACACGGTGCCGGGTGCTGGGACGCTCACGCTATCGGGTGTGGCCGTGACCGCCGGTCAGGTCATTGCCGTCAGTGACATTGCGGCGGGCAATCTCGTCTTCACGCCGGCGCCGGAGGCCAATGGGGCCAGCTATGCCAGCTTTACCTTCTCAGCCCGAGACAGCGGCAATCTCTACGATAGTGGACCCAATACCCTCACCCTCAATGTCACGGCAGTCAACGATGCGCCGGTGAACAGCGTCCCAGGGCCCCAGACCGTGGCGGAGGATATGCCGCTGACGATCACAGGCTTGAGCGTCAGCGATGTCGATGGGAACTTGAGCACGACGCAACTGAGCGTGACGAACGGGACCCTGTGGGTAAGCGTGGCGGGGGGGGGGACGATCAGCGCGGGAGCAAACGACTCCGGCACGCTGACGTTGAGCGGGACGCAAGCACAGATCAACGCGGCGTTGGCGACGCTGACCTACCAAGGGACGCTGAACTTCACCGGCAGTGACACGCTGACCATGGTATCGACGGATAGCGCGGGCATCCCGCTGTCTGACACGGATACGGTGGCGATTACCGTGACGGCGGTCAACGATGCGCCGGTGGTCACCCCGATCGCACCGGATGTCACGTTCGTTGAAGACGGCGTCGCACAGGTCATTGATGCATCCGGAACCATCACGGATGTGGATTCCACCAATTTCGACACGGGCGTGATGACCGTGTCGGTGACCCAGAATGGATCCGTGGATGATCGGGTGGTGGTGGGGAATTTTGGCACTGGGCCTGGGCAGGTCGGCACTTCCGGCAGCACCGTGACCTATGGCGGTGTGGTGGTCGGTACGTTTACCGGCGGGTCCAGCGGGTCGGACCCTCTGGTGATTACCTTCAATAGCAGCGCCACGCCTGCAACCGTCCAGGAGGTCTACCGTAGCATTCAGTTCGACAATATCAGTCACAATCCCTCGACTGCAACCAGGCAGATCACGTTTGAGTTGACTGATGGAGATGGTGGTACTGCCACGCCCCAAACCAAGCTGGTCTATGTCCAAGTGGTGAACGATGCGCCGGTGCTGTCGGATACCGCCCTCACCCTGACCGTCGCCGAAGATGCGGGCACGCCCAGTGGGACGGTGGGCAGCACGATCAGTGCGTTCACGGGCGGGATTAGCGATTTGGACAGTGGGGCTGTGACGGGGATCGCCATCACCGACACCGATGAGACGAACGGGATCTGGTACTACACGACGGATGGAGGGGCGACCTGGACCGCAGTCGGCAGCGTGAGTGACACCTCGGCCTTGCTCTTGGCCGACAACGCCAATACGCGGCTCTATTTTGCACCGAGTGCCGACTACAACGGGACGAGCAGCGCGGCCTTGACCCTCCGGGCCTGGGATCAAACGAGCGGGACGGCCAGCACGAAGGTGAGCACGGGGAGCAACGGCGGGAACACGGCGTTCAGCTCCGCGACCGACACAATCGACGTAACCGTGACGGCGATGAACGATGCGCCGGCCTTGGCTGATACGGCCCTTACCCTGACCGTCGCTGAAGATGCGGGATCTCCAAGTGGAGCGGTGGGCTCGCTGGTGAGCGCGTTGACCGGTGGGATCACGGATGTGGATAGCGGCGCGTCGAAAGGCATCGCGATCACGGGGACGGATGAGACAAATGGAATGTGGTACTACACCACGAACGGGGGCACGAACTGGGTCGCGGTCGGGAGCGTGAGTGACACGTCAGCCTTGCTCTTAGCGGACAACGCGAACACGCGGCTCTATTTCTCTCCCAGTGCGGACTACAACGGGACAAGCACGGGGACTCTCACTCTCCGAGCATGGGATCAGACCAGCGGGAGCGCGGGGACGAAGGTTGATACGTCCATCAATGGTGGGACCACGGCTTTCTCTACGGCGACGGACACGGTGGATGTGACGGTGACCGCGGTCAACGATGCGCCGGTGAACACGGTGCCGGGCTCGCAGAGCGTCACGGAAGATACCCCACTCTCGATCAGTGGGGTGAGCGTCTTGGATGTGGACGGCAATCTGAGCACAGTGCAACTGGATGTGCTGAACGGGACCGTGTCGGTCACACTCCAGGGCGGAGCGACGATCAGTGGGGGTAGCAACGGCACCAATACCTTGACCCTCTCCGGGTCCCAGGCTGACATCAACGCGACCTTGGCGACGCTGACCTACCAAGGCACACTCAACTACAACGGCCCAGATACCCTGAGGATCACCAGCACCGATACCAATAGCGGGAGCGATGTGGATACCGTGGCGATCACGGTGACGGCGGTGGATGACGCGCCGGTGGTGACGGGGGGCACGAGCGGGAGCGGGGCCGAAGACACGACGATCACCAACACGTTGACGGCGACCGATGTCGACGGGTTGAGCGATGGCACGGTGTTTACCGTGACCACCAGCGCGACGAACGGGACGGCGAGCATCGATCCGACGACAGGGCTGTGGAGCTATACGCCGACGGCGGATTTCAACGGCAGCGATAGCTTCACCGTGACGATTACCGATGATGCGGGCAATACCAGTACGCAGGTGATCAGCGTGACCGTAACGCCGGTCAACGATGCGCCGCTTCTCGTGATCAACAGCGGCAGCACGGTGGCCGAAGGCGGGACGGATACCATCGATGCGAGCGAACTGGCCGTGACCGATGTCGAGCAGACTGCGGCCCAAGTGACCTATACGATTGGCACTGGTCCACTCTATGGGCGATTGGAACTGACGACTGCACCCGGAGTGAATGCCACCGCCTTTACCCAAGCCGACATCGCGGCGAATCGGCTGCTCTACGTTCACGATGGCTCCGAAACGACAAGCGACAGTTTCACCTTCACCGTGAACGATGGGGCTGGGGGGGCGATTAGTCTGACCACCCTGAGCTTGACGATCACCCCTGTCAATGATGCCCCCACGATTACGAGCAATGGAGGTGGTGCGACTGCGGCCATCTCGGTTGCAGAGAACGTCAGTGCGGTCACGGTTGTCACGGGGGCAGATGTAGATCTACCGGCGCAGGCCCTCTCCTACAGCATCAGTGGGGGCGTCGATCAGGCTCTGTTCACCATTAATACAACGACCGGAGACTTGAGCTTTACGGCGCCGCCGGATTTTGAAGTGGCGACGGATGCCAACGGCGACAACGTGTATGTTGTCCAGGTTCAAGTCATGGACAGCCAAGGGGCGAGTACTCTCCAGATCATCCAGGTCACGGTCACCGATGTCCTAGAAAGCGCGCCGCCCCCACCGCTGCCGGGTCCTGTGGTTCCGCCGGTGCTGGTGTCGCCCATACTTCCGCCTCAGCCTGTGGAGCCAACTCCCGGCCCAGGGACACCTCCTCCGGCTGCTCCAGTCACTCCGCTCCCTACGGGGTCTGGTCCGGCACCAGTTCCACCTGGGCCTACTGTGTTGCCAATGGACTCCCGTCCGATCAGTGAAAGCTCCCTGACGTTGGTTCCACCCCCAGACCGTCCCGTGGCGAAGCAACTTGAAGAGCCGAAACGGACGGCAGACGACACAGCACAGGAGACCCCGCTCTTCCTTGTCAATGATGACCAGGGACGCCCGCTGTTCACGGTCCTGCCGGTGGAGCCGGTGCCTACCCTGGGGCCAGACTCTCTGGGGGCCAAACCCTCCGTGAGCGACCTGCTGATGGCGAAGCTCGATGAGATGACGGTCTCTCTGGAACAGGCAGTGAATGTGTCGCAGGCGCACCATGAACTGATGGCGAGGGTGGCGGCGGTAACGGGGACCACTCTGTCGGTGGGCTTTGTGGCCTGGGCGCTCCGCAGCGGCGCCATCTTGGCGAGTTGTTTGGCGACCATGCCGGCCTGGCGGCATTTTGACCCGCTGCCCGTAGTAAAACTCAGCCGCTATGAACGAGGGCGTCGGCGGGATGAAGTCACACGAGCGCAACAGCAAGAAGCGGCGGAGTTTAAGGGGTTGAACCATGTACTTGACGAGAAACCTCCCCTCAAGCGGACAGCCTGATCGGCCGTCGACAAGAAGTCTATGAAGCGGTTTTTACCTATTCTGGTGATCAGCCTCGGTCTGGTCGGGATTACGATCGGTGCTCTGGTCATAGGAGCGGCACTGGTTGACCTGGACTCTGCTGAGCGGACCCACATCTTTGCGGCGCGAAAGACCCTTAGTGAATCACTGGCTATCGAGTATGCGATCCTTGCTGCTTCCAGCCAACAGTCGGCGCTGGAGAGTGCCGTGAGGGCGTTAGTGGCGCATGAATCAGAGATGCAGTCCATGGCCATTCAGGTTCTTGGTGGCGAGCGACTCGTGGTCGTTGGCGATCACGATCGGTATTGGGTTGAACCGCCAGCACGACAGTCCACGGTGACTCACATGCAGGTTCCCATTCACAGGGCTTCCTCACCCTGGGCGACGTTGCAGATCTCCTTCAAACCAATCCATCGGTCTGTTGAGGAGACCTGGCTGACCGGTGCATGGCCTCGGTTTGTGGCCGTGGTTGCCGTGCTGATGTTCATCGGTACTCTCGCCCTCCTGGCGAGGGCACTCCGACATGTGGACCCATCAGAGGTCATCCCTCCACGGGTGAAAGGCGCGCTCGATAGCCTCACCGACAGTGTGGTACTGGTGGATCGGTCAGGGGCTATCATCTTGGCCAATGAGGCATTTTGCCGATTGGTTCATCAATCGTTATCGTCCATCCTGGGTCGTTCCCTCTCGCGGTTTGACTGGGAGCGGGACCCTGACGCGCCATCTTCCACACTGTCGGCATATCCATGGGAACGAGCCATCGAATGCAAGATGCTCCAGCAGGGGGTTCGGCTCGGGTTTCGTGTCCCAGCGGGCGCACTCCATACGCTGTCTGTGACCAGTATGCCAATTCTTGAGGAAGGGGACGTTGTGAGAGGCATCCTCGTTTCATGTCACGACGTAACAGATGTGGATGACGCCAAGGCGCAGCTGCGGGATGCCATTACCAAGCTTGAGCAATCACAATCCAAAGTGATCGCACAAAATGAACAGTTGGAACAGGCGAACGACGCACTCACGCAGGAGGTCGAGGAGCGGAAACGGATTCAGACAGAACGGGAGGAGTTGAATCGCAAGTTACTTGAACGTTCTCGGTCGGTAGGGATGGCTGATGTGGCATCAACCGTGCTGCACAATGTAGGAAATGTGCTCAATAGCGTCAATATTTCCATCGATGTTGCCACGCGTGCCTTGAAGCGAGTCTCCATCGACGACATCGCCGTGCTTGCATCGCTGTTGCAACAACATCGGCATGAGCTCGTGCATTACTTGTCCGAGGATGTGCAAGGGAAGCAGATTCCCTCGTACCTGACGATGCTGGCCGAATCGGTGACGGAGAGTCACGCTCAGGTGGAGTCAGAACTCATTGGATTAAGTCGCAATGTCGACCATATCCGCCAGGTGGTCGACCGGCAGGTCCACCTGGCCAGATCAGAGCGAGCGATGTGGGAACCGGTACGCTTTCAGAATGTGATGGAGCAAGCTCTCGCCATCCACCGTCCGACGCTTGATCGACGAGGCTACGAGATTGTGGAGCGGTACGACAAGGACCTCGAAGGGTTCTGTGACCGGCATCAGGTTCTGCAGGTATTAGTCAACCTGGTCAGCAATGCCCAAAAGGCGATGGAAGCGTTACCGGACAAGCCCCACCGATTGACGCTCCAGGTTGGCGCCGCTACGGATCGTCCCGGTTTTGTTCGGTTTGAGATCATGGATACCGGTGTGGGGATCGCGGGAGCCCATCTCTCTCGCCTCTTCACCCAGGGGTTTACCACCAGGTCCGATGGGCACGGCATTGGACTCCACAGTGCGATGCTTGCTGCCAAGAATCTTGGGGGGACACTTCAGGCCCATAGTGATGGACCGGGACGAGGGGCCACCTTCGTGTTGGATCTGCCGGTCACTCCAATTGAGGTTCCGGTCTGACGATTCTGCAAAATGACTATGGACGGCCTTTTCACAAACTGTTGATCTTTTCTTCCAACGCCCTATTCCACTTCTCAGAGTCTGCAGGGTAAGCTGAGTGCATGGCATCTCGTGCTCGTTCTCGGGTCTATTCATTCGCGAAGCGGTTTGTTCTTCTCATCCTCCTTCTCTTGGGCGGAGCGCTCGCTCTGTTAGGAGGCTATGGCGTCTTTCTTTCCGGCAGTTTGGCGCTGCCGAAGAGTGATGAACATCCTCCGCTCCTGATCTACGGGGCACCGTTTCCCCTCGCGCCTGGCCTGCATCCTCAGGATGCAGGTTTGTTTGATCGTCTCCATCGTTTGGAATACCGACGAGTCAATGGTCGTCCACGGGCGGCCGGTGAATATGTTGCGACCAATGAGGCCATCGACATCTTTCTCCATGCCCAAGAGGAAAGCCGGCTGCCGGCGCGTGTGGTCAGATTGACGCTGACGGACGGGATTGTGACCGAGGTGCTCTCGGCGTCCGATGGGCAACCGACTGCACTGGTTTCGCTCGAGCCGACGTTGATCAGCGGCATGCGCGGCGGAACCAGACAGGTTCGAGAATGGATTCCTTTGAACCGTGTGCCTCCCACGCTGATTCGAGCGCTCTTAGCGGTCGAAGATCGTCGATTCTTCTCCCATGTCGGCGTTGATCCTATTGCCGTCGGCCGTGCGCTCTGGACCAACCTGACGCACGGTGCCGTGGTGCAGGGAGGGAGTACTCTGACCCAGCAGCTTGCGAAGAACCTCTTTTACTCCCCGCAGCGCACGATGGGGCGAAAGATACGGGAAGTCGTGGCTGCCGTGGCGCTTGAGTTCAAGTACCGCAAGGAAGACATCCTCGAGAGTTATCTGAATGAAATTTATCTCGGCCAGGCGGGGCCGGTCTCCATTTACGGTGTGGGAGAGGCAGCCCACCGATATTTCGGCAAGACCGTGGAAAGTCTATCGATCGAAGAGGTGGCATTGATCGTGGGGTTAGTGAAAGGGCCGAACGTCTATTCGCCGGTCAAGAACATTGAGAATGCCACCAAACGGAGAAACGTGGTGCTTCGCCGACTCCGGGACGAGGGGCTGTTGACGGAGGACGCCTTGAAGCGTTCGCTGAATCGACCGGTGAAGGTCGTGCTGGCTCAAGATGTGCTCACAGATGCGCCGTATTTTGTGGACCATCTTCTTCGAGAAATCGAAGAAGGTATCAAGCAGGAGATTCCTGAGGGTGCTCGGGTCTACTCGACCCTCGATCCTCGAGCACAGCAACTTGCCGCGCAGGCTCTACAACGGGGGTTGGCCAAACTTGAAAAAACGTATCCGTCGCTGGTCGATGGAGACTCGCCGCTTCAAGGTGCCGTCGTCGTATTGGATGTCAAGCATGGCCATGTGCTGGCGATGGTCGGTGGGCGGGACTATCGCACAAGCCAATTTAATCGGGCGGTGCAGGCCCGTCGATCCGCTGGGTCTCTGTTTAAACCGTTTGTCTATCTGGCCGGTTTTGAAGCGGCACGGGATCAAGGAGAGGCCGGGTTAACGGCCGCGACCTTATTGGCGGATGAACCATTGACGTTGGAATCAGGCACCGGGTCATGGTCGCCTCAGAATTACGATCGACAGTATCGAGGGCAGGTCTCCGCTCGAACGGCGCTGGAACAGTCGTTGAACGTTCCTGCCGTACGGACGGCTCACCGAACCGGCATTGCGCCGCTTACGAGCCTGCTCCAGGCATTCGGGATTGCGACACCGCTTGCGGACAATCTGTCCTTGGCCTTAGGAAGCTCCGCGGTTTCTCTGCTCCAGATTACGGCGGCCTATACGGGGCTCGCAAACGGAGGCGTCGTCGTCCATCCCGTGGCCCTTTCCAACCTCGTGAGGGACGGTGGGGAGACGATCTGGAGTCCGACGGTCGATCGGCGCCAAGCCGCCAGCCCCCAAGGCACCTTTTTGGTCACCTCATTGCTGAAAGGCGTGGTGGATCATGGGACGGCCGTCAAGGCCAGAGCCATGGGGGTGCAGGGGCCTGTTGCAGGGAAGACCGGAACGACGGATGGCTATCGGGATGCCTGGTTCATCGGCTATACACCTGATCTTGCGATCGGAGTCTGGGTGGGGTTCGACGACGAGCGTCCGATTAAACTGACCGGTGCACAAGCTGCTCTTCCGATTTGGAGTGAATTGGCCGTGCGACTGATTCCACGACAGCACGGCGACTTTGAGCCGCCTCCCGGGATTGTGGAGCGTCGGATCGATCCGCGAACCGGCCAGCTCGCGACGGCACAATGTCCCGAACAGAGAACGGAGTTCTTTATCGTGGGGACGGAGCCGACCGTCTACTGCGAAGTGCATGGAGGTGGGTTTCTTGAACAGCTGAAAGAGACATTTGGGGTCTCTCCTTAACCGGGATGGATGTGCCTCGCTGAATTCCACAAACCGTTAGGTCTATCCATGGCCCTCAGGTACTCTTGTAGAGACGATTGGCCTGTACGGGGGAGGTCCCATGAAGAAGACCGGGTATGGAGACGACGGCAATATTACGCTGTTGGCAAAGGGGGTTGAGCTGAAGGGTGAAATCAGAGTCGACGGCACGGTACGTATCGATGGGCGATTGGAAGGTGATGTGCACACGAAAGGGGAGGTCATTGTCGGCGAGGACGGTGTGGTGAAAGGCGCGATCCATGCGGACTCCCTCGTCAGCAGTGGACGGATCAAAGCAACGGTGACCGCAACGGGGAAGGTGCAACTCCTCAAAACCGCAATTCTCATCGGTGAAGTGCATTGCCCCACGCTGCTGATGGAGGAGGGTGCCAAGTTTCAAGGGGTGAGTGATATGGGTGTCACCGGCTGGCCCGAAGAAGCTCAGCGGTTGCCCGGCAACGTTCGCGACATGAATGCGCATCGCAATAAACCGGTCGCATTAATCGGAAGAGAAGTCGATCTCTAGTCCAGCACTTCTTCTCGTGCTCCTTCCCCACGGCATCCGGTAAGCCTATTACTGTCAGCCTTCCAGCTCCTCTCGTGACAGACGCCCTCAGATCTGCTATTTACTCAGGACCTTTTCATGAGACTTCGGCATCTTCCATGACTCGACAGCAGATCTTTTCCGTGGTGTTCTTTTCGCTTCTGGTACTCCTGCTCTACCAGATTGGTTTGATGTTTAGGCCATTTGTCTTTTCCGCCTTGTGGGCCGGCTTGTTAGCCCATTGGGCGTTTCCTCTCCATCAGAGACTGACGCATCTATTTGCCGGAAAGGACGCGCTGTCCGCCGCGCTGCTGACCGTCGGCGCGTTGGGCATTGTAGTCGTGCCGTTGGTGGCGATGGGGGTGATGCTGGTTCGGGAAGCGAGCGGGGCTGAAGAGGCCATTCGGACCTGGATCTCAGCCGGCGGATTGCAGCGGTTGCCGGAACAGGTGGCGGCGATTCCGGTCATCGGCGGGTGGCTGAAGTCTGCGATGTCAGGTGCCGTTACCCCGTCGATTTCATTGGAGCAGTCCGTGATGACCGGGGTGAAGGAGCTCAGCCAATTGCTGGTCGGCGGGATGGGAGGATTGCTGAAGAATACCTTCGCACTCGTGGCCAATTTCTTCATGACGCTGCTGATTCTGTTCTTCCTCCTCAAGGATGGCCGGCAGTGGCTCTCTGTGCTCTACGACCTGATTCCGATGGAAGAGTCACATAAGTCAAAAATCCTTATTCGCCTGGATCAAACGATTCGGGCGGTCGTCAAGGGGATGCTGGTGACCGCTATCGTCCAGGGACTTCTGGCTGGAATGGCGTACCTTGCGCTCGATGTCCCGTTTCCGATCGGACTGATGGCGTTAACCGTCGTGCTGGCACCGATTCCGTTTGGGGGGACCGGATTGGTTTGGGGACCGGTAGCACTCTATCTCTTCTGGATGGGGACGACTGGTAAGGCCCTCATCATGCTGGCCTGGGGAATCGGAGTCGTGTCGATGGTCGATCAATTTCTTCGGCCCTGGTTGATTGGCCAAGATGTGCAGATTCCGGTCTTGCCCCTTGTACTGAGCGTCCTTGGAGGTCTCGCTCTGTATGGCATCCTGGGCATCTTCATCGGACCGATTATGGTCAGCTTGTTGATGACGGCTGTCCAGATCTATCGTGAGGAATACCACCTCAAGCAGACCGCTATTCTCGTCGGCCCGTCCACTCCTTCCTAACCCGCATCATTCATGAACGCTTCTGCTGCAATCGCGAATTCACTGCTGCGACGAGCCTTCGGCAGGCAGGCTCGCCCCTCGCAACCTCGACATACTGTTTCACGTATGCTTCGGTTCCTCAGGGCTCCATGTGCTCGTCTCGCAACGCGACTACGCGATTTCACAACGAACCGTCACGAATAGTGTGGGCTAACGCTTTTCCCATTCTGCTACTCGAGTGGGATCGTAATCGCGATTCCGCCCATGACATCGTTCAGCTTGAAATCCTGTTTCGGACTGAGTGGGTGGCTATTGTGGCAGGCAACGCAGGCAGGCGACAGGGCACGATCTGCATAGATGGCCTGGAAGTACTGTTTCTTGCCGCTGGATACCACTCCGGTGACTGGTCGATCTGGCTGCCGTCGAAGGAGCTCCAGCGCGCTTCGTTCAAACTCTGTGGCCGGTGCATTGCGCTGATAGATTGGGGAGAATCCAATGAGCTTGTAGCGAATGCCGTAGCCGGCTTCGGCAACCAGTCGACCAGAATGTTGGAGGAATTGTGCCGGCAAGGGGAGTCCTTTGCCTTGCTCCCACTGTTCCGTCGCGGCCACAATCCCCTGTTCCTGCATTCGGTTGACGACGTGTGTGGTATAGAACGAACGGTCCGCTTCCAAGACCGCATGGATATAATCGGCGACTTTCTCCGGAGCAATACCGGCAGCCGTTGACCGCTCCTTGGCAGAAAGCAGTGCGCCCGCTCCCCAGAGTCCCCCTACGAGGAATGTGATGGCTGTGGTGCGGAGTGCGAAGCCGAAGTAGTCCATGGGGCTCCTTGCTGTAATGGTGTGGAACAAAGCGGCAAGGTGATCGAGCAGATGGTGCCTTCTCCTTCATGACTCTCAAGGCGGATGTCGCCACCACATTTGCGGATCAGGCGCCTTGCAACAGTGAGCCCGAGGCCTGATCCTTCGCCCTGCCCCTTTGTTGTGAAGAACGGATCGAAGACCTTCGAGAGGTGTTGTTTGGAGATGCCCGGACCGGAATCAGCGATCGTCGTGGTCACGGTCTTGCCTGTTACGGCGGTGGTCAGCGTGAGTGTGCCACATCCGTTCATAGCCTGGACGGCATTGGTCACGAGGTTCACCACGGCTTGTCGAAGCTGGTCCGGAAGGACGAGGACCGGTGTTGTGCCTGCATAGTGCTTGTGGGTCACGATGTTTTGCATTTCCAGCGTAGCCTGGGCTGTGGTTAGGGCTTGATCCACGATGTGCTCCATGGGGACCGAGATCGGTTTGTCGGACGTTTCACGGTCTATCACGCCGGTGAAGTCACGGATGATGGCGGCCATACGTCGGCCATGGGCCACAATGTCGTTGGCGTAGCTCTTGATCATTTCCATATCTTGTTCATCCTGCATGACCTCGCCTAAGCCGATGATACCGAACAAGGGATTGTTCAGCTCGTGGCCGATTCCAGCGGTGAGCACGCCAAGGCTTCCCGACTTTTCGGCCTGGACCAGCTGATCTTGTAGTCGACTCTCATCCGTCGTGTCCCGAAGCACCAGCCCAATGCTGTCTTCTCCTCCAGGTCTGGCCGGCAGACGAAACCATTGATACCGGTAGATACGTGATCCGATCTGGAGTTGAGCACGATGCTTCGCCGAATCGTGATCGGTGTCCGGCATCAACGGATCCCGTGGCGCGGTCTCCGATGTACTCATGGCTGCGGTGAGCAGTGCGTTACCGTTCGCTCGGAACTCCGCTTGTAGCCGTTTCTGTTGTGCCTGGTCGAGGGAGAGAATTGAAAACAGTGACGAGCCTGGCACCGTCCCCTGCGATGGGAACGATTCGCGTCCAGCTTGATTGATATACTGCACGACTTCGTGCGCGTCGATCAGAAGAATAGGTGTCGGAACGGCATCCAGAATTTGGTCTGTCGACTGTTGAAGGACTTGGACTTCCTGGGTTTTCAATTCCACTTGGCTGGTGAGGCCGGCAAACGCGGCTTTCAACTGTGCATCCATGCGATTAAATTCATCGGCGAGATCTTCCAGCTCATCACCGGTACTGATCTGAATCGGTCGCTTGAGCTCGCCGCGTCCGATGGCCTGGGCTGCCTGCTGAAGCTGTCGGACAGGAGTGACGATGCGGCCGGCGGCGACATAGCCCAGTGAGGCCAGGAGTGTGATGGCCACCAGGCCGAACATCAGCACCCAACTGAACAGATGCTGAATCGGCGCGAAGAGCTCATCGGATGACTGCCAGACGAACGTGTGCCAGGATCCCTCCTCGATTGAGCCGTTGGTAGCTCGGCTGGTTTCCGGGAGTGGCGCAAAGCCGATGACGGACGTTTCATGCCCTCCATGGCCGTCGCTTGATGCTTGGACCCATCCGGAGTGATTTGGTGTGATGAGGGGCGTCAAGCTCGGATCGGACAGCGGAACGCCGGTCGGGAGAATAGGACAGCTGATGACGATGCCGTTGGTATCGATCAACATGACGTGACCGGTTTTCCCAAACCGGATGGTATGGGTCGAAGGGGAAAAGAATTCCTTGGCATCGATCACGCGATGGAGTACGCCGACGGCGCCATGTCGGAGACTATCCATGATCGGCAGGGAGATGGTGAACACATAGACATTCACCCTCTCGTCAAAATGGAGGTCTTCGATGTAGAGCTTACCGACGCCTTTGTTGAAGGCTCCCTGCCACCATCGAGCATCCCGATGACGAAAAGCTGGATGGTCGGTCATGGTCCCGACCAGTACGCCTTGGGTGTCGGTCAGGAACAGCATCTTTGTCGAGGAGCGAACCACTTGGGGAAGCAACTGTCCCGGTGGGCTATGCACTCCCGAAAAGTAGTCACGGAGCAGCGCACTGAGCGAGTTGTCCGTGAGGGACTTGACGGCGGCGTTCTCTCGGTTCATCCATCGCCGTTCCAAGTCCGTGCTCGTTCTTGAGTTGCTAGGGGTATCACGCCGGCGCTCAAGCTCCCGGATGATGGTGGGATCATTCGCGATTCGAGCGGTGTGTGCGATCTCTTCCACAACAAGCAGGTCGAGTTTTCTGGCCGCTTCAGTGGCCAAAGCTTCGAAGCTTTCCCCGCTGACCTCCCGGATTTCTTGAGACCCCTGCCAGAACGCCATGCCCAGGCCAACGACGAGTGGGAGCAGACCGACAAGCAGCATAGACACGATGATCTTGGTCTTGAGTCCCCACCTGGCGCCGGTTGGCGAAGGAGGTGAGGGGGCGTTCATGATGATCCCTCCTCCTGCGGGCTGGTTTCTCCAGGGAAGGTGAGTGTGAAGGTTGATCCACGTCCGACCTGGCTTTCCACGGTAATGGCTCCATGCATGTGATGGATGACATTCTTGATATTGTAGAGGCCCAAGCCAGTTCCCTTACCGGGCGGCTTTGTCGTGAAGAAGGGATCAAAAATACGGTTCAGCAGTTCCGGCGCAATGCCGCTGCCGGTGTCCGATACACGGACCTGTGTCCCTCCATCTACCATCGCGGTTTCCAGGGTCAAGATCCCTTGGTGTTCCATCGCTTGGACCGCGTTGGTAATGAGATTGACGAACACATGGAGGAGCTGATCAGGGTTTCCCTTCGCGACCACGTCCGGTTGGTAGTGCTTGCGAATCTCAATGTCTTGGAGGGCGACGGCGTAGCGGGCGATCTTCAGGGCCTCATCGAGCTTACCGTTGACGCCGATGAGTCCATCTGATCGAAGTGATGTACGGCGAGAATAGGACGTCAAGTCTCGACAAATCGCCGTCGTTCGTTTTACGGCTTCAATAATGTCGCTTGCTTGAAGGTGCACTGCGTCGAGGTCTGTTTCGTCGGTGAGGTTTTCCGCCAAGCCCAGAATGAGCTGGAGCGGATTATTGATGTCGTGGGCGATACCGGCCGCAAACGAGCCGATTCCCGCAAGTTTCTCCGCATGGAGCAACTCAGTTTGCAACGTCGTTTCATGCTGGATGAGCAACCAGAGCAGCCGCGACGTCTGGCCATTGACGATGTCGGTTCCAGGAGGTACCTGTTCTTGGAGCGCTGATTCCATCGCGGGGTCACCAGTCACATCCATGACGAGACTGGGGTGCCGGTCTTTGATCAGATGCGATACCAGATCAAAGACCGGCACGTTGAGATCTTGGGCTCGCCGGAGGCCGGGTGCCGTTGGATTCTTGTCGACGATACCGACGACCTCAATCGTGCCGATTTGATGGAGTACATCAAGGAGGGCCGTTCCCCCACGACCCGCTCCGATGATGGCGACTCTCATCAGAGGCAGGGGGGGAGCCTCTGCAGTCCCTTGAGACTCGGTTCGTGAGGGAGCGATGCTCGGTGAGAAGATCGTCATGTGTGATCCCCCGGCTGTGACTCAGCTGATCAGAGATGGGCCAGTTCACGTTGCTCCATGGCTCGTGCAACGGAGGCCTTCAGTTTCTCACCCTCGACAGGCTTCACCAGATAGTCCACCACGCCCTGACGGAGTAATGACGTGGCCATGTCGGTGTCCGGGAATCCAGTCAACACAATCAACGGGACGCGAGGATAGTTCTGGCGGAAGTAGGCAATCGCTTCGATCCCGTTGACTTTGGGCATCCGGATGTCGCAGATGATGACATCAAGGAGCAGCCGATTCTCGCCGGAGTTGATGGCCTCAATGGCCTTTTCCCCATTCTCGGCTTCGAGAACATCATACCCGCCCTTTTGGAGCGTCATGCGAACGACCTTACGAATGTCGGGCTCATCATCGACGACCAGTACTCGTCCATTGCAGCTCTCACCTCCAACGAAGAATCCTGACTTGAATTCGCTCATAGCAACCTCCTTGGTGAACAGCGGCGATTGGTTTCCGTCTATACACCCGATAGTCGCAAGGTCGGTGCCGAACTGTGAGAATTATGAAGGTGCATCTTTTCAATGCCTTGATTGTTTGGGATTGTGACCTCCTGTACGAAGTTGGCTGATATGCACCACCACCATGTTGAAAACCACCAGGTGAGGGACACATTGCCTTTCACCGCTGATTTGGGCTAGGGTATTAAAAACAGAGGAGTGGAGGCCGGTGATTACCCAAGATGTGCTGACCGACTACATTCGCAAGTCCTTGCCAGATGCGGTCGTGACCGTGACAGATCGTACGGGAACGATGAATCACCTCAAGGTGGTGATCGTTTCGGATGGGTTTCAGGGGAAAAATCTCTTGGACCGGCATCGTATGATCTATCAAGCATTAGATGCGCCGATGAAGGATGGGCGGATCCACGCCTTGGAACTGACGGCACGAACGAACGACGAAGCGTAGGAGGAGATGATGGCCGACCAGATGGACGAAGAAATTCAGAAGGAAGTGAAGGCCCATAAAATTTTAATCTATGGCAAGGGAACGAAGACGATGCCGATGTGTGGGTTCACCAGGGAAACCATGCAGTTTTTTGACAAGTATGGATATCCGTACGAATTGATCGATGTCCTGTCTCAGCCGGCAAAACGCGAAGCCCTCACGAAGATGACCAACTGGCCGACGCTCCCCAAGGTATTTATCGACGGCACCTTTTACGGCGATACCGACATTCTTGATCCGATGGCTGCCAAGGGCGAGATCGAGCCGCTGCTGAAAAAAGCATTTGGGAAGTAGGCAGGGGCATCCCTGCCAGTCTCGTGCTCCTCGACCGCGCACGCGGAATCATCACAATCCACAATTATGGGCGGTGCTCGGGCGACGAGCCCAGCGAAACCGCCAGGGATGCCCTGCTTAGAGGAAGAACGGGAAGAGTGTGTCTTCGCTTCCGACAACCTCTTCGCGCAGCCGTTCCATCCGAGACGTGGGGAGGAGCGACAAGGAAGAGTCTGATGTTAAGAAGGCTCACGCATATGGCGAGCATGGTCATCGCAGAGCTGTGCTTCCTCTCAATCATTGGATGTGTCGCGAATCCTCAGCATGGTCAGTTCACTTGGGAGCAATCGCGGATTATCGATCTGACGCAATCATTCGGATCAGACCCGATCGTCTGGCCGACGGAGCAGGATTTTAAGCTCATCGTGCAGCATGCGGAACAGACCTCGGCTGGGTACTACTACGCGTCAAACCGTATGGAGTTGCCTGAGCACGGAGGCACCCACATCGATGCGCCGATCCATTTTGCGAAAGGGAAACAGACTCTAGATCAGATCCCGATCGATCGGATGGTCGGAGCGGCTGTCAAAATTGATGTCACTGAACTGTGTGCTCGTGATCGGGACTATCTTGTGGCCAACTCAGATTTTGAACAGTGGGAAGCAGGACACGGTCGCATTCCGAATGGTGCCATCGTGCTACTGAACACAGGCTACGCCAAGTTCTGGCCAAGCCGGAAGGACTATCTCGGAACGGAGTTGAGAGGTGAGGACGGGGTGCGAGCACTACATTTCCCAGGTTTACATCCCGAAGCTGCTGCCTGGCTGGCGCGTGAACGGCACGTGAAGGCAGTGGGGATCGATACCGCCTCGATCGACTATGGCCAGTCGACCAAGTTCGAGACGCATGTCACGCTGCTTTCTCACAACATCCCGGTGTTCGAGAATCTGACTAATCTGCAGGGCCTACCGGATCGCGGCTTCAACGTTATCGCGTTGCCGATGAAAATCGCCGGTGGCACCGGAGGCCCGCTCCGAATTATTGCTGTACTACCGATCTCCCGCTAGCATTCACGACCGAACTACCCTTGGATATTCATTCTGGTTGATGGCCGGGAAGAAGATCCTGAACCAGCGCCACGCATCGGTCCCTGGAGTGTCCTGATTCTGCGACTGCAGCAGTTGCCTGTTCATTCTTTCAGGTTTCTGAGGACGCATGTATACTTGGGTAGTATGAGGCCTCAGCAACCGGCTGCTTCTCAATCAACTGGACGGCGACCAAGCAAGCTGAGTCAGCGGCTTGCTGACGACAAGATAGAGCGAGCGAGGCGTCAGACTCCAGAAGAACGGCTGATCATTGCATTGCACCTCTCCGACTTTTGCTACGAAGTGAACCTGTGTTCTCCAAAGCCCTAAATCACATTATCGATCGTTTGGCCCAAGCCCAGAAGGCTCGGCTCATTCATTCTTATGCGCTGATCGGTGGTTTTGCAGTATCGGCATGGGGCATTGCGCGAGCCACACAAGACATCGATCTTGCGGTGGCACTTGGGACATCGGCGCCACAGGCATTGGCCACTTATCTTGGAGCCGAGTACGAATCGGGCGGCATCGACGATCCGCTACAAGGTGTCTTTAGTCTCAGTCTGAAATCTGAAGGACAAGAAGTGCCGATTCAACTGATTGTGCTGCCGTCAAAGATGGCAGCCATCGCGTTCAATGAAGTTGAAACACTCACCGTATTTGGTTGTTCGGTGCCAGTGGTGAATTGGCAAGCGCTTGTACTCTTGAAGCTCTACGCCGGAGGCCCAGTCGATTTACAAGATGCCCGAAACATTGTCGCAGTACGAAAACCAGACGCCACAGCTTGGGAAGATCTTTTAGCACAGGCCGATACACTAGGACTTGCCCAAGAGAGCCGATCTCTGCTTGATTCTTCCATCTGAGGTCATACCTCCTGTCGTAAATCTTGTTCGGCGCTTGGGTAGGAATCGACGGATTGATAGCCTGTCGACATGAGTGTGGTCTTCAATGCAAGGCCAGGTTCCGTCAACATGCGCATGGGGCCGAGCGTGATGGGGAAGAAGCGGATGCCTTGACGAAGCAGCTCACGATCACAGTCCCGTTGGTGCTCACCGGAACGATCATGGACCGTGCGCTGGCTTTTGGGCAGACTGAGCGGGGCATCGATTGGGACGAGAAGGGGGCGAGCATCATTGACAAAGTTCAGGATCTCCTCGTCGCTGAAGGCACACGCGTTTCCGCTATCAGATCGTATAGCACACAGAGACCAGTTGGTCGTTTCGGCGATCCAGCGAGATCGATGCCGACTACAGCCAGTGGCATGCTTTTAGCCATCAGAATCTCCGTAGAGTGGAATCGTGGTGGATTTGCAGCACAGAAGTGCTAGGCCGACATTCGGAACTTCTGTGTTCCACCCTTGTTTCTTGCTCGTGTGCTATGCCATGCCAGACAGTCCGTGTTGCCCTGAACCTACTCGTGATCTTTAAAGTTCAAAGGCACTCGTTCGCGAGAAGGCATGGCTATTTGTTTGGGGACAGCAGTCAGCTTGAACATGCATTCCGCAATGGGATCGAACGCATGGCCGGCAGACAGCCTATAGTACACCCCGATGTCTGGACAGAGGAGCACATCATAGGTGATGGAGTTAAAAAGACTAACGCGTCCGATTAACCTTCGCTGGTTTGTTTCTATGAGGATGAGATGGCCTTGAAATGATCGCCATCTATAACTTTCATTGGCCAGAATTGGCTCTCTTCGCATTCTTACAAGCGCTCGAGTGGGGCGTGGCTTAACAATAAAATTCCTTATAGGATCAAACCGGTCATCTAAAACGTAGTAGGTGCCCTGGATCCACGCCAAATAATTAAAAGCAATGCGTGCGATAGCTCGCCACACGCGATCATTAATCACGCCTTGTATTTCAAATTTCTCCTGAGGCTGTGTGGCGGTTGGTGGCAAAGCAACGTATTCTGGAGCTTTCGTGAACTTCGCACCCTTCGACCGCGCCTGCTCCATCATGGATGCAAGAATTTGTGAATCCTCGGGTTCGCTCACTGCACTTACTGAACCTGGTGCTACGTTTTGAAATGCTCCATCTGGAACGGCCGCTAATTCTTTCTGCACATAACTTTGCAATTGGCCCGTTTCGAGGCGAACCAATATTTGTGGAAGCAATTTAGGACATCGCGTGTTCCAATCCATGATTAGACGAGCACCACGGATAGGACCGAATCGTTCATCGTCTTCGTATCGCAGTTCGGTGAGTTGAGAGCGGTAGCGGTCTGGCCGTTTTCGATTATGTCGAAGCAGTTTGGCTCTTAGCAGACCCTCAAATGAATCTCTGGCAAGAATTTCGTCGAGTTCACGACTCAGGGAGGAGTTGCAAGCGACACACACGTGCTGTCGCAATACAACGGTCTGGCCTCCATAGGTTCCGAATGCCTTAGGAAGGCAGTGTTCCCGGTTGAACGCCACATCTTCACGTTTGCAGTATATACACCGTGCAGCTGTCTTCAGACCTGACACATGGCACCCGATTTCATATGACCTATTAGGACGTTACTATTCTAGCTGGAACATTATTAGGAGCAAAGCGCTCGCTAGAGGCAACTAGCATGAGTGCTGGACAATGGCGAGAGTGCTTTGTCCACATAGCGATCAGGGTTTCGGCTGAGGATGTGGACGCGCTAGTGTGGCTAGGCCAGGATGGCCTGTCTTGTTTCGTCTAGATGCTTCTGTAGGTAAGTCATGAAGGGCGTGCCTCCTGTGCCTACTGCTGTGGGATTGGTCGCACTGGTTTGATGTTGGCGGTTGATGTAGCTGTCTGCGTAACCGATGTGGATTTCCCGGAACTGCGCTAGGAGGTCGACACACGCACGGTAGGCCGACCACAGTTCGGGGCTGCTCTGCTTGCGATCATGGACATAGCCTGACAGGAGGGCCTGCCCGCTCCTGTCAGTTTGACTCTCCAGAGCATGAATAAGCGCACGGTGCTGGGGCGGCATATACTCCCGCATTTCTTGGAGGTATACCGTCAATGGGTCAGGCGCATGGTGGATGCCCAGGCCTGCGTCTAAGCACGGTACGATTGAACTTTGTGCCCCGGTCTCACCACGAAACTGCTGTGGCTGTTGCGCGTAGGCCTCGACCTTGTCATAGATGAGGCCGTTGGGGAGTGACGGGCTGTTCTTCCAGCCATGGATGTAGGGCCTCACACGAGTGTAATACACATAGGGATCGCATCGCTCTTTCATGCGGAGCAGCGTATCTCGCATGGCGGCTTGCGCGGATGCTAAGGATTGCAAACCCAGCAGCACCTCATCTTCCTTCCCTGTCGCAGCCCCGTTGATCGCCCGTAGCAATCCTTCCAGGCCAGGTCCTGCCTGGTTTTCAATCTGGATGTGGACGACGACGAACCACTCTTCATCCAACCCACCGAGAAAGTTTTGCAGCAGCACGATGTTGTCGAGCTGAATGGGTTGTGCCCGATCAAGCCGTCGCCAGTTATCCAGTGCATAGGAGGCGTAAGAAAGCACTGGTGGACGAGAGTTCTTCTGGGCTAGCTCGTACCAGGGCCGTGCAAGTTGGGCGGGAAGCTTGGCAGCCGGCTGTCCCGGTGTTTCCCACACATAGGCATGGCCGGCAAAGGAGAGGATACGCATTGCGGTGCGATAGTCGTCCTCACCCCAATTCGATGGGATGGATGACAGGAACGACGGCTCTTCATCGACAAATCGCCGGACTTGGCGGGCGCTTAACAACTTGGGAAGCTCGTGACTTAGGTGGTTCAGCGTTGGACAGTCGGGCAGCGATTCACAAGGATCCGACGGGAGGAAACCCCGTTCAGACGAAATTCCAAAATCCGCAAGTGACAACGGCTGGAACTCGTGGGAGTTCATAGAGCCCTCTTCGCCCTCACTTTACCACTCCATAATTAGATTGCAACCGTAGCTGGTTCAGGATGATTGGATTGAGAGTAGCGTAGGTTTTCTTGGAGAAGGAGAGGAGGGTAACCGAAAATTAAAAGGCCGCCTCAGTTGAGGCGGCCTTTCTTTTCTCTCTCTTCTTGATGGTGCAGTGTGGGTGCTCCCTACTGCGCGCATTGACCGAGCATGGAGAGTGCCCTCTCCGCGTCATGCTTTCTAGGTTCCCATCTCCCATGATGCTAGATATTTTTTCTGCTCTGTTGTCAGTGTATCGATGGCGACTCCCATGCCCGCCAGTTTGAGCCGGGCTATTTCCTTGTCGATCACTTCGGGAACCGGATAGACTTTCTTCTCGAGCTGTTTGTAATTTTTGACGAGATATTCCGCGCCGAGCGCTTGGTTGGCGAAGCTCATATCCATCACGCTGGAAGGATGGCCTTCAGCGGTGGCCAGGTTGACGAGTCGGCCCTCGCCGAGCAAGCTGACGCGGTGCCCGTTTTTCTTGAGGGTGAACTCTTCCACGCCGGTGCGAACCACCCGGCGCTTACCGGCCATTTTTTCGAGAGCCGGGATATCGAGTTCGACGTTGAAGTGTCCGCTGTTGCAGACGATGGCACCATCCTTCATGGCGGCGAAATGTTCGCCTCGGATGACATGGATGTTGCCGGTGACGGTGACGAAGAAATCGCCGACCGGGGCAGCTAATTCCATCGGCATCACGCGGAAGCCATCCATGACGGCTTCCAGGCCTTTCAACGGATCAATCTCAGTCACGATGACATCGGCCCCCATGCCCTTGGCGCGCATCGCGATGCCGCGTCCACACCAGCCATAGCCGACCACGACTACCACAGAGCCGCAGACCAAGCGGTTTGTCGCCCGGATGATGCCATCCATGGTGGATTGGCCTGTGCCGTACCGATTGTCGAACATGTGCTTCGTATCGGCATCGTTGACGGAGATGACAGGAAATTTGAGCACTTTCTTCTCTGCCATGCTCCGTAAGCGAATGACACCGGTGGTGGTCTCTTCTGTTCCACCGATGACGTTCTTCAAGAGTTCTTTCCGTTTAGAATGGAGGTGAGAGACCACGTCGGCCCCGTCGTCCATGGTGACGTGTGGGCGATGGGCAATGGCCGACTCAATGTGACGATAGTACGTGGGGTTGTCTTCTCCCTTGATGGCAAAGGTCGGAATCCCTTCATGCTGCACCAAGGCTGCCGCCACGTCGTCTTGTGTGCTCAATGGATTTGAGGCGCAGAGGCGGACATCAGCCCCACCAGCCTTCAGCGTGATGGCCAGGTTCGCCGTTTCAGTCGTGACGTGTAAGCAGGCGGTCACACGAACGCCCTTTAATGGCTGCTGTTTCTTGAACCGCTTACGAATCAGCCGTAAGACGGGCATCGTGGCTTCGGCCCATTCGATCTTCAATTTGCCTTGATCCGCCAGCTTGATATCTTTCACATCATAATCCACGGAGATCCTCCTTCTGAAAGTTGTCGGTCGTGATTTGGTGGGGTATCGCTTGCCGTCATGACAAGGGGGACGGGTAACCACCCCGTCCCCCTTAGCGTTGACGTGATAAGGCTCACGAAGCTTAGAGCCCGGCGTCCTTGCTCAGGACCTTGGCCTTGTCGGTCTTCTCCCAGGTAAACTCCGGCTCGTTGCGGCCGAAGTGTCCATAGGCCGCCGTCTTTTTGAAAATGGGCCGTCGAAGCTTGAGATGATCAATGATGCCACGTGGCGTCATGGGGAAGTGCTTGCGCACGAGTTTGTCGAGCTTTTCAACCGATACCTTTTCCGTGCCCTTGGTATCGACCAGCACGGAGACAGGATCGGCGACGCCGATGGCATAGGCCAGTTGCACTTCACACTTGTCGGCTAACCCGGCAGCGACAAGGTTCTTGGCGATATAGCGCGCCATATAGGACGCGGACCGATCGACCTTTGTTGGATCTTTCCCGGAGAAGGCTCCACCGCCATGGCTGCCATGGCCGCCGTAGGTATCGACGATGATCTTACGCCCGGTGAGACCGGTGTCACCCATGGGGCCTCCGACGACGAATCGACCCGTCGGGTTGATGTGATGCTTCACACCGGTCGGGTCATACAGGCCCTTCGGCATGACCGGTTTGATCACCTTTTCCATGATGTCCCGTTCAATTTGCTTCGTGGTCACTTCGGGACTGTGTTGTGTGGAAACGACGATCGTATCGATCCGTACAGGCTTGCCGTTTTTGTACTCGACCGTGACTTGGGATTTCCCGTCTGGGCGCACCCATTTGAGAATGTT
>WBZP01002127.1_pt1 | contig 23275 bp, 17 predicted proteins | sample 5204301 | NCBI WGS metagenome assembly WBZP01 (sample SAMN12412401, study PRJNA552823) | activated sludge metagenome | isolation source: activated sludge from nitrification reactor of wastewater treatment plant... | place: USA: Pennsylvania | collected 2017 | reverse complement strand
GCAGTCCTGTCCCTGGTCGCCGCCGCCCTGATTGCCGGCGGCGGCCACGATCACGATGTCCTTGTCCACCGCGGCGTAGCGCACCGCCGCGCCCAGAGCGTCCTGGTTGACCGGGGCGGCGGCGTTGATGCACGACGCCAACGACACGTTGATCACCTGAACGCCGGGCAGGTCTGCGGCATGGCGAATCGCCTTGGCCAGGGTCGCAATGTCGCCGGCCTTGCGTTGACCCTCGATGTCGCCGGGGGCTGGTCGTGCCGGGGTGAACGCCGTCGAGGACTGCCGAATCGAAATCAGCGAGACATCGGGGGCCACGCCGACCACGCCGTCCGGTCCCGCCGGCGGCGGCCCCGGTACCAACGGCTGCGCGGCGCCGGTGTCTCCCGGGCCCTGCGCGGGCGGAGGTCCCGCCGGGGGCGGTCCACCGGGCGGCGGTCCCCCCGGCGGCGGCTCAGCAGGAGGTGGCGGCGGCGCGGGCGCGGTCACTGTCGCGGTCGCGGTGATCGTCGGCGGCGGGGGAAACGCTGGCGGCGCGGGATTGGCCGGCACGCCCGGGGGCGGAGGGGGCGCCCCTGCTCCCGCAGGACGCGGCGTGGGGCGGTCGGCCGGGTTAGCCGGCGCGGCGCCGATGATCGAGGCGACAATGGTGCCGTGGCTTTCGCAATCGGTCAGCCCGCCGTCGGGTAGTCCCTGCACGAAGTCGCCGCCGGGAAACAGCCGCGGGAACCGTGGGTTGGGCGTGACGCCGGTGTCGATGATGGCCACCGTCACTCCAGCGCCCGTCGAGTACTGCCAGGCCTGTTCGATGTTGAGCATGGTGTTGCCCGGGTCGGGTTGCGCCACGTTGGGATCGCCCACCACCACCGGGGTCACGCACGCTTTGGTTTGGCGCATCTCCTGGGGCGGGCCCGGAGTCTCGTCCGGCGGCAGTGCGCCCGGGTCGATCACCGGCGGGGCCACCGCCAGCGCCGCCGGGGGCGCCAACACGTTGGCGCTGAGCAGTCCGAATGCGGCCAGGCCGGCCGCCACACTTTTGCCCCGCATCAGTGCAACCTGATGTATTGCAGCAGCCCGATCGCCCACGCGGCGAACGGCACGATCAGGGCATAGCCGAGGTACTCCAGCCATTCCACGACTTGGCGGATGGGTTCAGAGAAGCTGCGGGAGGGAATGACCGCCCCGGCCAGCAGCCCGGCCACGGCCACGGCCAACACCGCGGCCGCCGACACCGCCACCGAGACGGTCGCCGAGGCCGGAGCGCTGAGGCCGTAGTGCAGCGGGATCGCCATCAGCGACAGTGCCGACCCGCTGACGATGGTCACCGCATGACGGCGGTGCCGCAATCCGCGGGCCCGCAGAATCAGGCACAGCGCCGTCACCACGACGACGACGATCGAGGGCCACTGCGAGCCCGACCCCGGGGCGATCGCCCACCAGGAGGCTGCCAGCTGCACCACGGCGATCCCGAGCAGGGTGCCGGTGAGCACCCGGTTGGACCGGCGGGCCACCTCGGCGACCTGCTCACCGCGCAGCGTCACGTCATGGGCGGCCGACTCCACAGGTGTCAGCGTGTCCTCGGGCTGACCTGGCGCGCGGGTGAACATGTCGCGCCCGGTGATGGACTCGAAGCTTTGGCGCGGAACTTTGGACATCCACAGCCCGATCGCGGTCGCCGCCCGAGAAGCGATGAGCACCGCCATCAACATGACAATGGCGATGCGTTGAGCGGGAACGTCGAAGAACATGCGGGTCAGACCGGCGGCGATGACGGCCGTGGTCACGGTGACGATCGCCGCCGCCGCGGTCCAGTGGCGGCCCGTCATCCGCGCCAACAGCAGCACCCCGACGGTGGCCACCACGGCGGCCAGGAAAGCATGCGGGGCCCCGGGCTGGTTGCCATACGGCGCGCTCGCGCCAGCCAGGACGAGGCCGACCAACGCCGCCCAGGCGGCGCCGTCGACGATGACGCGGCTGGCCCCAGCGCGCGCCGACAGCATCGCGGTGGCCAACAAGATGCCCGCGGTGACGGCGAAGATCGCGGGGCTCAGCCAGAACGGCTGGGCCGCCCACCGCAGTCGCCACACCAGCAGGGCCGCCCCAATCAGTGCCGCCGCGGTGAGCGCCCCGGCGACCACCACCGCGTCGTGGGTCGACACCGGAGGAAAGTGGGCATGGGCCCAGCGGGCCAGCGCAGTCGAGACATTCTCGATCAGTGGCGTGTACCGGCGGGCTGTCTTCTCGGGCACGAACGCCAACAGATCACCGTCGGCGACACCCTGCGCCGACAACGACACCTCCTCCGAGAGCCGTGTCATCCCCACCGCGCGGGCGAATTCATATGTCCCTACAGGGAGTTCGTCTTCACCCTTGCTGCGCAGCAGCCGATTGACCGCCCCGAGAGTCGAGTCGGTCAACGCCGAGAGCGGGACTGCGGCCGGTAACACCAGGTCAATCTGGTGAGCGTCGCCGACCAACAGCGACACCCTGCACGACGAGGGCACCAGCGGCCCACCGGGGGCTGACGATCCTGACGTGGGAGTCGACGGGCTCACCGTGGTCACCGGCGCCCCCGCAGACTGTCGCTGGTTGTGGGAAAGTGCTCGGCGATCGCCGCGGCGATCTCGATGAACCGTCGACGCGTCACCTTGTCGATTTCGTTCTGCACGTCAATCACACCGCCGGGCCGCAGATGTCGATCGAACGGCACTTCCACCACGCGCTGGCCGCGCTGGCTGAACTGCTCATGAAGCACCTCGCGGGTGCGCTTGTCGGCGTGCCCGTCACCGTCGTTAAGCACGACCACCGTGCGATGCAGCAGCCCGGTATGGCCGGTGTTGGCGAGCAGCTCCATGGTCTGTGCCGCCGCGGAGGCCCCGTCCACCCACATCGAGGACACCACGATCAGTGCGTCAAGATCGCGCAGGACCTCCCGGGTCACCGGGGAATCCATCGTGGAGCCACAGTCGATGATCGACAGCGTGAAGTGGTTGTCCAGCCGGCCGGTCGCCTCACGGTAGATGTTCGGCTCGAGTATTCGGCGGCGGGCGGTGGCAGATTCGCCGGCCAGCACGAACAGGCCGGCGGTGTTGTTACCCACGCGGGAACGCACGTCGGCGAAGGTGCGCAAGTCCTGATCGGCGGCGAGCTCCCAATAGGAACCCTTGGCGTTGGGGTCCACGCGCAGGCCCAGCTTGCCGAACGCGGTATCGGCGTCGATGGCCACTACCCGGTCATCCTGGCGGAGCTCGGCGAAGATCGACCCCACCCCGGCGGCAATCGTGGTCTTGCCGACGCCGCCTTTGCCGAGCACCCCGATCTTGTAGCGGCCCCGCAGTAGGGAGCGGATCTTGGCCTCCAGCTCCGCCAAATGCCGTTCATCGGGTGACTGCCCGAAGTTCAGCAGCCCGAAGGTGCTCTTGTACAGCACTTTCCGCCACCCCTTGCCGGGGGGAATCTTGCGGGTCGGCACGAGTTCAGTAGGCCGAATCGAGTCGACGTAGGAGTAGTTCGCCGGCCCCGTGGCTGCCGGGGCGGGCTCGCCCCACTGGCGCGGGTCACCGGCAGGAGGCGCAGAACGCTCGCCGAGCCAGCCTTGGGCGGGCGACGGGGGACGCTGCGGGCCGGATTGCTGCGGAAACGGTGGGGCCTGATGCCGTGGAGGCTCGCCACCCCACTGAGAGGAGGTGGGCGGCACCGCCTGCTGGCCCGCACCGGTGTCGCCGAAACTGCCGCCGCGGGAGGGGCTTTCGCGTAGCGGCGGGGGCGGGAAGTCGCGGCGGTCGAAAAACGTTGTGGTCTCAACATCCGACGGGCGGTACGGCGCGCCCGGGTCAGGATCTTGCGGGGCCGCCGCGGGTTGCTCCGTGGTCGACTCCACAACCTCCGACTCGCTGGGTTGTGCGTGCTGACCCCACGGCGGAGCTGCGTCGGATCGCGATGCTGGACTGGGCACATCCGGGGTGCGGCCCGGCCACGGCGGGGGTGGGGGCGGCACTGAGGATTGGGCGTGAGCGCCCGCGGATTCCCCACCGCTCGCCGGTAGTGGGGGCCAGCCCGGCACCGCCGGCGGCTCTGCGGCGTGCGCACCGATGTCGCGGGTGTCGCCCTCGCTCGAAGGGTAGCCCGTCTGCTCAGGGGGGAGATCGCGGTCAGTCACAATCTGATCCTATCAGCGTGTATGTCGTATATCGGCACTAGTTTTTCAACCCTCGATTTTTAACAACTAGCTTCCCGGCGACCTGGTGGGGAGCGCTTCGGCGCCCCCGACCGGAGCGAGCGAGTCGTGCTGGACCAGTGCGTCGGCGCGGGTGAGTGCTGGCCCTGGCGCAAACGCCCGGATCAGCGGCCACGGTGCCTGCTGTGACCTATCCGGGGACACCCCGAGGGCCGTGAAAGCGTCGTCGGACAACTCGATGCCGTAGCGGACCCCTTGATCTGAAATCCACCACATCGCTTCGCGCGAGGACGCTGCTGGGGCTGCACTGGTCGTCATCACCAAGTTCGTGGCGCCGGGGCCGATGTACACCTGGTCGGCCTCCACCGATTCGGGATCACGAACGCCCTTCGGGAGTTTCACCAGGCGGTTATCGGCGGAGCCGAGCGGGATCGGCAATCCTTGCCCCGACAAGATCGTGATTTCGGCGGCGCGGTCTGTGGCGCCCTTCGACCATGCCAGGCAAGTGGTGGCGTTGACGGCAGTGTCCACCAGGCGCAGCCGAGTGGCCGGGTAGAACGACACCGGCAGTTTATCCACCACCGGTATCGGAGCGAGTTTGTCGGGGGCCACCTGAATCGGGGCGACATCACCGAACGAGTTCGCCGATCGCAAGAGTGAGGCGACGAACGGCGAAACCCGTTGCACACCGTCACGTAACAGCACGTACAGCGATTCGGCAGCGTTGGGCTGTCCGAGGTCGCGCACGGTCAGCACTGACCCAATCACCGCGCCGTCGGCGACATTCCATCGTGACGGTTCCCCGGCCCCCGGGATGGCCGGGCTCACCAGCGGGTCGGTCGCCGGAAGGGCGTCAAAAAGTGGTCGAGACAACGGAATCGGGTCCGGCGCAGTCGAATCGACGCCCAAGGCCAAAGCGACCGCCTTATTGCTGAGGTCAATCTCGGAGCGGTGTCCCTCCCAGATCACATAGGTCCGATCGCCGTAGCGGCCCAAGATGGCATCGGGCATCTGCAGCGGTGCTGAGCGCTGGCCTAGCGTCAGCTGGCCGGCGATCGCCGTGACCACAGGTTCCGAGGCGGCCGAGGTCGTCGACGTCGGTGTCGGTGCGGTGTCGCACACGGTCCAGTCCGAGGACGACGCTGTACGGATGGGCATCGCCGCGGGAGCGCCCACGATGCCCACCAGCGGCCCTTGCGGGTATTTTTCCAGCTCTGCGGCCTTGACGAACGTCGGGTTATTCGGCTGGCCGGCGATCAGCCGGGCGCTCATCAGGTTCAGCGCCGGATGTAGTCGACCGTCGACCATCACATAGACCGCGCCGGTGTCCCGATCGGCCAAGATGGCCGACTGTCCGACCTGGCCGGCCGGCTTGAACCACGACAGCACGAACATCAGTGCCATGGCCAGCAGTGTGAACATGACCCCGAGGATGAGGGCAGCGCTGCGGCGCTGTTCGGGGTCGTATTCGAGCCGAACGCCGTGATGGCTCAACGCCGCTGCGTTGCGGCGGTTCCAGAAATAGTGGGCCGTCACCTGCAGCCGCGACGTCAGATTTAGCGCCATATTGCCCACCCTACTAGGGGCGATGACCCTAAATCGGCACCAATTTCATGCCCCCCGACATATGTACACATGGCGTTTTACGCGGCTGCCCGTGGCGCGGAAAGCAGCCCGTAGAGGTCCTCGCGCACGGCGTCGGTGGTGGCCGGCCACAAGCTCAGCCACTGCTTACCGTCTGCCGAGGTGCTCGTGGTGATGCTCACGCGGCCAAACTCGGTGTCGGCCACGGTGACCACTCGGGGATGGACATGCTGGGCGATGTCGTGGTCAATCACCATGGCGACGGCCATGGCTGAGTCGTCCAAGCGTGTCGCCGCAGCGAGGACCTCGGCCTGCTGGGGTTGTAGTCCCAGCCGGCTCATCGCGGCGATCGTGGCGTCTCGCCCTTGTGGGACAGCGGCTTCCAGTGTCGATTGCATCAGGTCGGCGGGGATGTTGACGCCGTCGATGTCAGCGGGTGCGGCCACACCCAGCGCCGGCATCAAGGTTTGGCACATCAGGTCCGCCTGGATTGCGGGGTCATCGGTCTCCCCCACCGCGTCAACGACCATGTCGTTGCCGTCGCGGGCAGCCATCGCCAGCCACCGCCGGTACCGGCACACCACGACCACCCGCTCCTCCACGGTCGGGAGCTCACCGTTGTGGACGGCCTGCCCTGACGGTCGCCGTATGGTCAGGACGGCCTGACGATCAGGTCGGCCCAGCACGGTCATCCAGTCGCGCACCGGATCGTCGACCGCGCCACTGGGGGAAATAGCGCCGGCCTGCACCAGGCTCAGATACTCGGCGGTTTCAGCGATCGGGACCGGTCCTGCTGTGGTCTCAACAATCAGTTCGTGATGCACTGACGGAATAAATGGCTTGAGCCGCAACGCTGTTGGCATGGATTCCACACCCAGCAGCGCCTGCAGTACCCATACGCCCCCGACGGTTGTCGTCAGCGCCATGTCCTATCCCTTCTGTTCATTCGAGCAGCAAAAAGGGGGGCCAACTTCAGTTGGCCCCCCTTTCGGCAGTGTCGCTACAGCACCCCTGGTGGGCCGTCCTAGACCATGAACGTCTGGGCAGAGGCCCCGTCCTGGGACACGAAGTCCACACCAGCCTGGTCGGCGGCCTGGCCGTGGCGGTGGATGACTTCCTTGCCCTCGTTGGTGGCGTCGATGATCATCTGCTGCGCCTGGGCGTAGGTGACCGACGCCTGATCGGTGGTGAAGTACTCGGCGATGCCGCCGAGCAGGTTCTGCGCCTCGGCGGCGATGTTGTCCAGCTCGCCGCTGAACGTTCCCAGGGCGGCGTTGTAATCGACGATCGCGCCGGGATTGACCTTGATCATTCCGTCCATTGTGGTGGAGTCCTTTCGAATGTCTGTGGTGGTGGAAGGGTCAGGTGAAGCGCAGGCCGCCGGCGACCGACTGGATCTGCTGGGCGCTCTGGGTGTCGATGTTGGTGAAGTCCGGGGCGCTGTTACGCAGCGCTGCGATCAGCGACTCCCACCGCATGTTCATCTCACGCTGTGCCTGCGAGATCTCTTCTGCCGTAGCCACGTTGGCGACACCGGCCTGGCCGTCGAGGCCGCCGGAGGCCTGCAGTTCGGTCGAATGCTGCTGGTAGCGGCTGAGCACGTCGAGGGCCCGCATCTTGAGATCGTCGAGCTGGTCGGCGGTGGACTGAATCTGCGCCGCACCAACAACTTGCTGTGCCATGGAAACTCCTGTTCTGGAAGGTGTTTGGTTCTGGACAAAGTCTATGGGCGTCTACACACCCCGCCGTGCGCTAATTTTTTGTTACCTGTCCCCCCTGTCAGCAGCCGATCGGGCAAGCGTGACCTGCATCGTGCGTCCCTGCCGCTGCTCGGTCGCTGCCCCGCCGTCGCGCCCCATCGCCGAGGCCGGAGCGCCGTACAGACCACCAGTGCCTGCACCCCCTGACGGGCTCGGTCCGGTGGCAACCGGTTCGATGGCACCTCCGAATCCGCCGGGCAGTTTGGGGGCATTCGGGGTGCTGAAACTCCCCACCGGGCGGGTGTAGGAACTGGTGGGAACGACCCCGCTGCCGCCGGCACCGATGCCGCCGCCACCACCGCCGCCGCCGCTGAGCGCACTGGCCAACCCCGGCGTCGCCACCGGTGTACCGGTCAGCGGAGCCGCTGACGCGGCCCCCGGGGCGCCACCGAGACCGCCCATGCTCGACGACAGCGGGCCGAGCATGCCCATCGGCATCTGCATGAACTGGCTGAGCATCTGCGGGGCCTGGCCCAGCATCTGCGGAGCCTGGCCCATCATGCCGGTGACCGACGAGAGCTGCCCCATCGTCCCCATCGGCCCGCCCATCGCCGACATGGCATCGGCGGGTGCCGAGACCGCTTCAGCGGCCGGCACCGCCGCGGTGCTGGCCTGCTGCATGCTTTGCGAGCTGGCCTGCAACGCGCCCTGCACACCGGCCTGCGCCCCAGCGTCAGCCAAGGCGGCCAATGCTGCCGCCGGGTTGGGCGCCATCGGTGCGAACGGCGGCGGCGTCGCCAGTACGCCCAACGCCGCGGTGACCACACCTTGGTAACTCGACATGATGGTGGCGTTCTGAATCCACTGCCGCTCATATTCGGCGACCAGCGCCGCGATCGCCGGACTGTTCTGCCCGATGAAATTCGTGGCGACCAGCGCCTCAGTGTCGACGAGGTTCTGATCCGACACCGGTCCAGGCACCATCGTGGTTTTGGCCAGGTGATAGGCATCCACGATGGCCGTCGCCTGCACGACAGCTTCCTCAAACCAGGCCACCGCCATGCCCAAGATTCCGGCGAACGCTTGAGCGGTCATCGTCATCGCCGCACCACCGGCGCCCTGCCAGCCCACCGCGGCCGTGCTGGTCGTACTGGTGGTCATGGTGGCAATCTCGGCGGAAAGCATCGCCGCGGTCGCCTGATGAGCCGCTGCGGCTGCCGCAGCAGTAGCCGCCTCATCGCCGGTGACCAACTGGTAGTAGTTCACCTGCGGCGGATTGAGCGCCGAATCCCCGAAGCCTGGCATTGCCCGAAAGCGGTTCTAGATCGCCAGAGCGCTCTGCTGCAGCACATCCATGGCTGCGTAGCTGGTGCCGTTGACGCCGACGTTGCCGGCGAACATTGCCCGCGTCATCGTCAGCTGCGTCAGCGCGGCTACCGCTGCCGCGCCGCGCGCGTTGAGCGCCGCCGCCACCGCCATCGACGCCGGATCGCTACCCGGGGGCAGCACCGTCGTCATCACGGGGGCAGCTCCGGACGTCCCGGCGGCCATGGTCGCCGCGCCCGCGCTCTCGGCAGCCGACAGCATTCCGACCAGCGCCGGCTCGACACCAATGATTGGAACGGACATTTGTTTGCCTCTCCCTTCGTGGGGGTGATCTGAACTCAGTTTAAGCCCGGTGTTATAGGGCTACCTGCGCTAAATTCCGCACAGCCACCATCACCACCGATGAGCTCGATGAATGGCTGCTGAGGAGGCTCAAAATCTCTGATTTCGGCGCTCGGGCCACTAATTCCGTAGCCCAATCGCCCGCATGAGTCACTGGTGATCGCATTAGCTCTGGCCCATCGGGGAGGAATGCCGAGGAGGTGTTGAGCGCACCGGTTCGGGTGTCCAGGCCACCAGCACACCATCGGTGGTGCCGCCGGGGTGCACGTAGATGCCCTTTCCTTGACGTTGAGGCTCGGCGTAGACACCGCTGATGATCGGGCCGTGTTCGCGGCGGCCGTCCAGAATGATCGTCGGTTGCAGGGCGCCGGCCAGTCGGCCGAGCATGCTGTTGCCCGACGCCTGGAAGCTCCACAGCTTGATGTCGGCCGCCGCGATGATGTGCATGCCCAGCTGGTCGGCCGTTTCCACGTAGTCGGCCAACTCCATCAGCGGATTCTGCGCCGAATTCCACGACGTGACGTCATCGGCGAACACGAAGATCTTGCGGCCGGTCCAGAACTGGCGTTTCAGCATCTCCGAGGGACTGGTGCCCGGCGGCGGGGTGCGCTTGTCGAACAGCTCCTTCAACTCCCCCGCAGCCTTTTTGATGTCGTTGAGGGTGTAGGCGTAGCGCGACAGCCACGTCTCCTCCGGCACCACGCCCATGTGGCGGCGGCGCGGATCAATCAACACAATTGTGGCCTCGTCGGGACTGTAGTGGGCCATGACGCTGTGCATCATCGTGCGCAGGAACGCCGAGCGTCCCGATTGCGCGCGGCCCACGACTACCGCGTGGGGGTTCTCAGCGAAGTCGACGTAGGCCGGGCCCAGATCGGACTCCGACAGACCGAACGGAACCAGGTCGCGTTGCGCGCCGCCGTTGACCCGTGCCAACACATCAGATAGCGGCACCATCTCCGGCAGGCGTTTCACCTCGGCGAATTTCTCCACTCCGGCCACCCGGCGCACTACTGCGCCGACACCGCGAGCGTCGATGTGGCCGGACGGATCATTGGCCAGCACCGGCTCGCCGATCATGATGTGGAATCCGGCGGCGCTGAGGCCGTGTCCGGGCTTATTCGGAACCTCTTTGCCCCGGTTGACGGTGGGGTCGCGCCGGCCCAGCTCGGATTCCCGTTCATCGGTCATCCGCAACTCGATGCGCTCGGTGGACAGGGTCTTGACCTGGGTGTTGATCTTCGACAGGTAGCTGGTGTGGGTGACGATCGTGCGCACCCCGTAGTTGCCCGCACGCATCAGCGACATCACCTGTTCAACCCATTTTTGGTTGGCGTCGTTGAAGTTGCCCCAGCCGTCGATGACTAGCACCACATCACCGCCGGCGACGCCGATATCGGTCGGGTTCGGGCCGAACTTGGCCGCCCGCACCTGCTCCATGTCCAGGCCGCGGGTGGCGAAAAGCCGTTCACGCTCCTCGACGATGCCGCGCACGGTGGCCAGCAAGCGGGTGACGCCCTCGGTGTCGTGCAGAGCCGCCACTGCCGCCACATGCGGAAGATCGTTCAACGCTGCCAATTGCGGGCCGCTGGCAGCAATGCAGTAGAACTGCACCCGCTCCGGCCGGTACATCAACGCACCCGCGGTAATCATGGTCATGACCGCGTTGGTATGGCCCGTACGGGGGGCGCCGACGATGAGCGCATTGCTTTCCAGCATGTTCAGGTAGCAGACATCCTGGCGGTGCTGACGTGGGCGATCCTCCAGCGCCACCGGCAACACCAGGCCCGGATTCTGGCCGTAGTCGACATCCCACGGCTTGCCACGCAGCCGAGCCACCAAATCGTCGGCAGCCGGCGGAGCGCCCAGTGGGGGCAGCCACAGCTGGCGCGGCGGGGCGGCCCCCGTCGCCTGCAGAGAACCAATCACGGCGTCGATGATCTTCACGCTCGCGGCCTCCGGGACCGGCGCCGGGGCAGCGTCGCGCTCGACCGGCTCGGCCAGCAAACCATCAATGTCGGCGGCCTCTTCGGCCGTGAAAGCACGGGGCTCGAACCAGGTGCCGGCCTCCAGCGGACGGCTGTCATCGGGCCCGGTCTGCGGAACGAAATCAGCCGAGGAATAGAAGAATCGGAACTGGCGTGGCTGGCGCTGCGCCACCCGCAGGAAAGCAGTCCCCTCCGCGCCTTTCTCGTCGATCTTGGCGGCGATCCCCACACCGAGGGCCTCGCGGGAATCTTCCTCGGTGCCGGTACGGCCGGCGATGGTGAACCCGAGCAGCTTGCGGATGTCGCGCAGCTTCTGGGTGTCGACGGTCTGGCCGACCAGCTGCAAAAACATGTGATAGGCACGGCCCTGGCGCATGATCCGCCAGAACAAGCTGCGGAACTTATCGCCCCAGTCGCGGTCGCTGAGCAGCTCCTGGTACTCGTCGGCGATGACCCACAGCACCGGCACCGGCGGCAGCGAGGGATCAGTGAGCCGCCGCTGGTTGTAGACCGTCAGATCCACCACGTCCGGGCCAGCGGCGTTGCACAGAGCGCCGCGACGATCAAGCTCGCCCTCCAGCGCCTCATACATGCGCCCGACCAGGTGGCGCTCATCGCCGAGGTTGCTGACACTAGCCACCACATGCGGGAACTGTTCGAGCACGCCGGCTGCTGATTTCAGCTTGAAGTCGAAGAACACCACATTGGCGACCTCCGGCGAATGGGTCAACGCCATCGAGGCGACCTCGGTGATGATGCCCTCAGACTTGCCCGCGCCGGTCGTGCCGATGAACAGCGAATGCATGCCCATGCCCTGCTGGCTGCCCTCTTTGAGATCCAGGTCGACGACCTGTCCGCTCTCATCAAGACCGACCGGGAAGCGCATCCACTCCGGGCCCTGGCTGCGGCGCGGCGACCACAAGCGGTCCACGTCGAGGTTGCGTGGGTCCCGCACCCCCACCGCGTCGAGCAGCGTGCGCTGCTGGTGGCCGGAATCGGTGACCGTGGTGACCCCGCCGGAGGCGCGGAAGCGGGCCATCGCCCGAGCGAACCGCTCCGCCGCGGTGATCGACAGCTGGTCGGCCTTGGCGTAGAAGGCGTCGTCGAGCTCGTCGGAGGACGGGTGCTGCACACCGCTAAACGGTGTGAGGTCCTCGGCGGGCAGCCGCTTACGCAGCGCACCGCCCACGAGGCGGTACGTGGTCTCCGGGGAAAACCCGATCCAACTCTTCGTCCCGAACGCATCATGCGGCGAGGGCGGCGGCACCGACGGTGCCAGGCGCACAAAGCAGGTGCCGGCATACCCGGCGCTGCCAGTCAGGCCGGCCCAGTCCTCGGGGGTTCCGCAGTTGTCGTCGATGATCACCCGGAACGGCAGAACGGTGTTCCCCGCGCCATGCAATCCGCTGGCCGGGGGTGTCCACTCGCTACGCGGAAGCTCCGCCTCGTCGAAAAACTCCTCCAGCTGAGCCGGGGAGGAAAACAGCAGCCGGCGCTCACCGCAACCGTCGCGCTTGCTCTGATGCTGCATATGTGGCAGCCACTTCGTCCAGTCCCACACCGACGGGGCGTCGCTGACCACCAGAATCTGGAGGTCGGCGGGGCTGTGGAATGCCGCCAGCTGGCACACCATCGCCCGCAGCAGAGCGCGTGCCTCGCCCATATCCCCGATGAACGAGACGCCCGCGAAGCGTTGCAGCCAAATCACCTTGGCCATGTCGTCGATGTATTCCTGCTCCAGCAGAAACTTGCGCAGGGCATGACCGGTGGCCGGTTCGATCTGTGATGCCTCGGGAATCTTCGGCTTCTCAATCGTCATGGCGAGCTTGACCTTGCCGACCCCGACCCGGACCTCGCCGAATTCATCCGAACTCGGTGAGCGTTCCCACATGCGTTCGGTGCCGACCGCGGCCACGAGTTTGGCTGGTTCCCAATGGAAATGCTCGCGATGGTCGAACTGGGCGCGGCGCTGCACCTCGATCTCATCGCGCACATCATCCTGGCGGGCGAAGTAGTTGGCCCGGTACTGCCGCAGCTCACCCCAGGACATCTTCTGCGCGGCTCCGCGGCCGCGGAACAGCATGCCCGCCATACCGATCAGCATCATGATCCCGAAAATGCCGAAACCCGATGCGAAGCTTCGCATTCCGGACATGTACATCGCGACGATAAACCCGATCACACCGACAATCAGAACGATCGGCAGCACAATCCCCCACACACTGCGCGGCGGCGGGATCGGCGCCGGAATAGGCGGATCAATCGCGATCTTGCCGCCCGCCGTCGCCGGCGGGCGTGCAATCGGGCCGGGCCGCCTGAACTGTTGAGTGGTCACGTATCCGACCCTAACCCCGTCCAGGGGGCTATATCGGCGCCAATTTCAGAGCGCCCGATAATCAGACAACCCACGATGCTGCGACCCCCTCCACGCAACAAGCGGTGACCGAACTGTCAGGGGCCCACCGGGGCAAGCCCGCCGAAACCACCCCCGGCCGCGCCGCCCGGATCAATTGGCTCGACGTCATCGACCCTGACCATCAGCCCGTTGTGGTCATATTCCCAATGCCAACTATCCGCGCCGGTATTGCTGACCGGGCGGATGCTCGGTGCGCCCCCGCCCCCGCTGGCCCCCGGCGGCGGCATCGGCTGCATAGTCTGAGCGACCGACCTGATGTCGGCGGCGCTCTCAGTATCCTGCCCCCGAAGCTCAGTCGTGGCGGCCTCAGCCTTCTGAACCCCTTCGATGGGCTCCGGCGCCAACGTCGCCGAGCAGTGCGCGACATTCTCGGCCACCGCGACGGCCACGGCGTTGGCGGCGACATCGATCGGCGAAATGCCCCCCGCAGGCATCGGCACAGGGCCAGGCTGTGCCGACCGGCTCACCTCCCCAGCGATCGACTGGGCAGTGCCAGTGACCGCCGCGGGCAACACCTCGATAGGCTTCGCGCCCCCAGATACTGCAGGCATCTACACAACTCCCCTCATGCGGCCATCGTGGGCCATAGTTCAGCTTCCTTCGCGATATGCCTTGCCGTGTAGGCGATCTCGACATAATCCGGTGTCGTGCTGCGCCACCACGACAGCAGCTCCGCGGCGCGGGCCACGTTGTGGAAACACCGCGCATAGGCAGACGGGCCCACGTCGCCAGCCACCCGACCTGGCCGCTGGCCCGCGCTGTCGAGGATCGCTGCGCGCATCGCCACGTCAAGATCGGCCCACAACTCTTCGGTCACCGGCTCACCATTCTCGATCGCCGTAGCGACCTGGCGAATGGCCGGAGGAACCTGGAAGCCCAGCAGCTCAGAGGCGCGCGAAAGGACCGTGCGCACTGCGGCAACCGTCAACGCCCATAGCTGTGAACGATCAACCACCCCGCCGGTGGTCAGGCGCGCGTACTCGGGGCGGTCAATGGTCTCCAGCCGATGAATACGAGTTTCATCCAGCGCCGGCGGTGCTGAGTCGGCCTTGATCGGTGACGTGGTCAACGCGCAATTCTCGATATGCCGTACACCGGCCTCCCGCGCCACAGCGGCGTTGCCGCCATAGTCCGTCGACACCGCCAGCGCCCACAACTCGACGTTCGGGTTGCTCGCCATGCACATCTGCCCGTACGCGGTCATCGTGTGGGCTGGGTTGACCCAGCCGAACCAGCGGGCGTGAAAATCCTTGTCCAAACCAGGATCTGAAAAAACTAGCCGCGCGGAGCTGGGCAGAAACACCCCTGGCGGGATGAACCCGCTGCCCTCACTGCTCACCACCCATGCCTGCGGTCCTGACGGCGTCTTGAACATCCCGACGCACCAGTCGATGCACCCATAAACCCGCGAGGCGTGCATCAGCTCGTAGACCAGTTCCGAGGCCTTATCGAGCAACGGGTCAGGCGCCCCAGACTGCGCCCCTGCGATCGCGCCCGCCGCTGTGGCGCCGACACCCGAGGCGACCACACCCGGCGGAAGCGCTGTTCCCTGGCCCGGGCTGGCAGGTGGAGCTGGCGGTGGCGCGGGCGGCGGCGCGCCCGCGCCCGCTGGCGCGACCTGCCTGGGCTGCAAATCAGAGTTAAACGGAGGCAGCGGGCCAGCCGGAGCGGCCGCTGGCGGCATCATCGGCGCACCCATCGACCCCATATGCCCGGCCGGAACACTCGCCGCCGACCCTGGCGACGCGACGTGGGCAGGTCCGCCAGCCGCCGACACCGGCGCGGGACCGGCCGAGACCGGCGTACTCGACGCACCCGTAGTCGAGCTCAGGGGCTGCGCCGGAGGAGGAGCAACGGGCGGCGGCAATACCGAGCCCGTACCTAAGCCCGCATTGAACCCGCGGGAAAAGTCGGACGAGGTAGCCGCCGCCGGTGCGCCACCGCCACCCGCAGCTGCAGAGGGGAGACCGCCCGACGCCGGCGAGGCAGAAGACGGCAGCGACGACGACAGCCCCGCATTCGACGACAATGAACTAGGCGACAGACCACCGGCCCCTGCCGACGACAGCCCGCTCGCGGACGGCGGCTTGAACCCACTCCCCACCGAGCCCAACGACGAAGCACCGCCGCTCCCGCCAGACGACACAGGCGTCATAGGGGGAGTCATCGCGGGCGTGGTTGACGAGCCCCACTCCGACTTCTCACCAAATGGGCTGGCTTTCCCCGGCTCCGGAGCGTCCCCGGGGTGCCCGGGCCCCTCATTTCCAGTCCACTCCCCCCGGTCGCCGGTGCTTGGCTCGCCGGGTGTGCTACCCGGTTCTGAAGTAGCGGGCGTTTCTCCATTTACAGGTTCGGAACCCACGTCCGAAGCACCATCGCTCGGCGAGGGAGGAGTCTCACTCCACTCACCTCTGCCACTACCTGGTGACTGTGGCGCTGTGCCCGATCCCGTTGGGTTGTCGAGGGCCTGGACGTTGTCGCCGTTGCCGCCTTGGGTGGTGTGATCGGCCGGGGTGATCTGCCCGCCCGCAGGCATTTGACTTGAGGGGGTGCCGCCGATGTTGGCGGCTTGCTCTGCGATAGACGCGGCGGTGTCAATTCCTACGGTCAGTGCTTCACCCTGAGCTGCGGTGATGACGGCTTCGATCGCTGCGTAGATGGCGGCCATGGCCGCGCCGGCGCCTAACGGAGAGAGCGCCGCGGCCTGGAGCTGCTGCTTGAGCCGTTCGATCTCCTCATGCGCTTTGCGGTCAATCTCTTCGAGCCGGCCGCGGGCATGCCAGATCAGCTCAGCTGTTTCCTTGACCGCCTTGGCCATGTCGCCATACAGGTCTGAATGGTTGATCACCGTCTGTGCCGTGCGATACGAGCGCTCACACATCGCGTCGATAATCTGCCCCGAATTAGAGCCGCCGAGGTCATCGGCAGCACGCCGGATCGCCGCCGCGGACATGCTCAGATCAGCACTCTTCTTACTCAGCGCGTTCGCGGTGTCCGACCACGACTCCGGCGACGTCGACGGCCAAGAGCCACCAAGAATGCGCATTGAGTACGGCCGTGTCGGCATCCCCGGGCCAGCGGCAACCGCTGCTGAAGCCGGCATCAGCTAGTCCCCCCCATCAGCTACCAGCCAGCGCCAAGGGCATCGCAGATGGATTGCGGACCACCGTATGCAATGAGGCTGTCGGTCCAGGCCGCACCGTCATAAGACCTCTCCGGGCCCGGCTCGATATTGTTCACCAAGAGCCACAGATCATCGAGGTAGCGCTGCAGCGTCCGCTCGAACCGCGGCTGGACGCCCTGGTGCCGGCCCATCACTGCCTCGGCTTCTTCAACAAAATTTTCGGTATCAGTTTTGAACTTTGGCAGAGCGGAGTCCCGGCCGGGAGATCCTGGTGCACCGGCACCCAGCCACTCGTTGGAGACCTTGTTGTACTCGGTCATCAGGGGTCCGATGGCTGTGCAGAGTGCGCGGTCGGCTTGTTCAGTGGACGCCGGGCTGGACGAGGCGGCTGGGTCACCAGCAGATGGGGCGGCGCTGTTGGAGTCGTTGCTGTCGACGCGGGTTGTTAGTGCCACTACCAGCGCGGATGCCGCCAGAACCACCGCGAGGATGATGCCCGAGGCGGCGAGTGCCGTCCGCAGGCGGCCCGGGCGTCGGGGCTGGAACACCGGTGGAGGAGCCGGCGGGAGGCCATAGCCGGATGGGCCGGGGCCAGGGGGTGGCCCGTAGGGGCCACCGTTCGGCGGCGGCACATATGCTTGGGTTTTCCCGCCCGCTGTCATACATCCAGGGTAAACGGCGCCGGTGGGGTCTGGCACCGCCAAATTCGGCCCCGATCCGCTCGGCACCTCCCGTCAACGCATGATCCGTGGCCATTCACAGGTTGGCTGCCTAGCTACACCGGCGGGCCGCGTCACCTCAACGAGCCGCCGCAATGGCGAAGTGTCGCGCGCCGAATTTTGTGCACGGAGGGGTGCGGGCGCTGCGGTAGCGTTCGTGGTGTTCCGGTCGCGCCCCCCGAGGTCGGAACCGGAAGGGCCCGACTCCTCCCACCCTTGGTCGGGCCCTTCCACTTAAAACTCCCGAACGGCATTTCTTGCCAACACTTCTCGCGATCACAGTCAGTCTGCCTGCCCCAGACCGTGCCCCGTGCGTTAGTCAATCAGCGCGGGGTTTTGGCTATAGGCCCGCCAAGGCCGATCTGAAAACTCGGTTCTGACTCAGCGCTTTTCGGAGCTAGAACTGCGGATCAGATGTCGGTAATGCTGTAGTGGTCCCAGAACTCTTTGCGGGACAGCATCATTGCCTCGTTAGCGGCGGCGAACAGATCGTTGAGCTTCTTTTCCAACGCCAAGTTGGTCAGTGATGTGCGGGCAGCCTCGTGGATGAACAGTTCGAGGAGGCGGCCGTCGTCACCCAGGGTGAACCGCACATAGCCATCGGGGTCTTCGACCTCGGTGCGCAGCGCCCCGAGCTGGGCGATCATCTTGTCGAGACGCTCCAGGGTCGCGGCCTGTTCCGCTTCGGAAAACTTGACCTTTTCCTCGTCGCCGAGGTCATCGAAGCCCACGCCGCCCAACATTAGGCGCCGTCCTTCGGTGCGACGGTCGTGATACGGCGGATCAGCGGAGCGCTACTGCGCTGAGGTGCGTCGTCGTTGGGCGGCGGGTCGTCGTCTTTGCGGTCCGGTGCGGTTGTCGACACTGCGATCCGGTCAGCGGTCACCTTGCCGGTCACCGATTCTGTGTGCGGACGATCTTTGCCCACAACCTGTTTGGGCTTTGCGTTGCGTTCGTCGGCCCCGCCGCCTTGGCCTGCGCCTCCTGGCATGCCGGCCATCGGCATGCCTCCCATTGGCATCATGCCGCCGCCCGGGCCCATCGTGGGGCTCACCGGCGGAGGCAGCGAGCCGCCGGTGGGCAAGGTTGGTGGGGTGGGGTTGGGGCCGGTGGAGGGCATCACCGGCGGCGTCGACGGTGCCCCGCCGGAGGCTGGCGACGTCATGCCACCGCCGCCCCCGCCGCCGAAGCCGCTCATGTCGTCCAAGGGCGCATCGTCTAGGCCCAGGTCCTCGGTGCCGATGTCGTCGAGCTCGGGTTGCATCAACCCCGATAGCCCTTGAGTAGCCGCACCCATCGCCTGCGTTCCGGCCTGAATCAGCGATTCGGGCGCCTTCATCACCGATGACATCGCGCCGCCCAGTAGTCCCCCGGCCGCCCCGAGAACCGTGGGGATCATGCTGGGAAGCATCGAGGCCAGCTGACCGGCCATATCCTGTGACCCGGGCTCTCCCGGCGTCGCTTCGCCCGGCAGACCCGTTCCTTCCCCCGCAGCGGCCGCGGCGGCCGCCTCGTCGGCGGGAACGTCGGGGATACCGTCGCCGTCGAGATCAACCTCACCGGCGGTGGTGGCCTCTGTGCTGGCGTAGTAGCCGCCGAAGCCTTGCGCGGTTTGGGCCTCCATCTGAGCTTTCTGCTCCACCGCGTTGGCCAGCGGCACCGCGTACATGCCGCCGGTCTGCGCGTTAGCCTGCGCCAGCGTCTGTAGCTGGTGGTTCATCGCTTGGAACGCGTCTGGACTCGGAATGTCGCTGCGCGCCTGAGTGACCTCTTGAGCATGGCGATTGGCCTGCTCAGCGACCGTATCGGCGCGCTGGCCGGAGGTTTCCAACGCATTGGCGTATTTGATCAGGTGCCCGCGCACCACGTCGGTGGCCACCGGGCTATCCCAGCTGTCAGGGAGGCTATCGGCGACCAGCCGTACCGCGGCTGAGGCGTCGCGGGCCGAGCCGGCGACCTGGCGCCATCCCGAAATGAACGCTTCGCCGCTGGCGGGGTCGCCGGAGTGGACCGCATTGGAGATGATCTCGGCGGGCGCGGCGGGTGGTGCGGCCAGCACTGGACGCGCGTCGGGAGGGACCGGTGGCGACGGGGGCGCCCAGCCCGACACGGCGGCGCCCTCACTGGCGGTGTTGAGGCTGGAGATTTTGGTCGCGTTGGCCGCGTCTTTGGCGGTGAAACCTGCTGCCACGTTGGCCAGCTGTTCGGCCGTGGCTGCCAGCCCTGCCGCCTGTTCGACCAGGACGCTGGCCAAGGTGGTGCCCGCAGTGGTGAGCCTGCCCGCAGCGCCCACCGACGCCGGATCTGCGGCCAGCGGGGGATGCTCGGGGTTAGCTGTCGTCAGATCCGACAGCGCTGCGGTGATCCGTTGCGCTGCCGAGACCAGTCCACTCGGGTCAACAGAAACCATCGGTCTAGAGATTCCTCAGTCGGTCACGGGCGGCGGCCAGGTCCCTTTCGGTGGGGAAATCTGCGTAGCAGACGGGATCGAGCTTGGCGTGCTCCATCTGCTCGCGCAGTGCCACCTGCCCCTGAAGATACGCCACGTCGGCACAGGCCATGATTCGCTGAGCTAACTCGTGCATGTTGTCGCGCATGGCCTTGGGTTCGAGCTGAACGCCCAGGATGGACCCCTTGACGGCAACCCTGACCAGGACCGCATCGTCGGGGGTCCTGGCCAGGAACGCCTGCTCGCTCAGCGGCAGGTTGTCATTGCTGGTCAACTCGGAGGTTTTCTGCGTTGATTTCGTCGCGGGTGACGAAGTTGGCCGCTTCGCGGCGCAACCCGATCGCGGCGCTGCGGTGGGTGTGTTCGTGGTGGAGCAGCGCGGCGTCGCGGTTGACCATCAAGTCCGACACCGCCGACTTGAACTGGTGCATGATCGGGCCGAAGGTGTTGACCGCGGCCAGGATCTCGGCGCTGGCCTCACGGGCGGGCGCGATCTGGTCGGCGACATCGTCGTGCTGGTTGGCGACGGTGCGCATCACCTCAGGGTCGATATGAATCGGGTCGGTCATCTCATAGCTCCTTCGATCTAGATATTGTCGCGATTTTTTGCCGCCGCGTCATACGTCAGCCGCTATCCGATGGGGGTGGGCACCGGTGCGCTGGCCAGCGGCGCCGGGTTCGCCGGGTCGGTGGCCGGGGTGCTCGGTGGGACAGGCACCGGCGCGGGAGCTGGCGTGGGCGCTGGTGCGCCGACCGCGCTGGGATCGAGCCAGCCCAAGAAGCCCGGGCTGGAGGCAATCATCGACGCCGGCACAACCTGGCCATCTTGGAGCGCCTTCACCGAGCTCAGCGCGACCGCGTAATGGTCGTTGAACACCGCGAGCATGCCGGCCGACAGGCGCGACGGATCGACCGGGGCGGTCACCGGAGTGCCCGGCGGGGGCAGCTCGAGGTGCTGTTCGCGATAGGCCTCCTCGAGTGGCTTGCCGTCGAGGTGGGCCTTGACGGCCTGGGCCAGCTCTGGCGTGCGTGCATTGGCGGTCGAGCCGTCCGGCAGCGTGATTGCCGTCGGCGGCGGTGGGGGCGGGCCCGGTGCCGCCGGTGGGGCGCCCTCCCCGGGCGTGCCCGCGGGCACCGGCTCCGGCGGAGTGCCCGATTGCGGCGCCGTGGACGGCGGGGTTTCCCCGGGCACTGGCTCGGGTGCGTGGTCGTGGTCGTCCTTACCCTCGTCCTCGTCGAGCTCGTCGTCCTTGTCCTTCTCCGACTCGACGCCGGGGTCGGGTTCCTCACGGCGGACTTGCTCGCCCAGCTGGGAAGCCAGACCGGCCAGCGGCGCAGCGGCTCCGGTGAGAGCATCAAGAGGGCTGCCGCCACCCAATCCGCCACCCGGAGGGAAAGCCCCCATCGCGGCCGGCAGCGCGGAGGCCAGCCCCGCCAGCGGGTCAGCACCCATCGGACCGCCCATCCCCAAATCCGACAACATCGGATCGGGCATCGGCTCCATCGGCCCCAGCCCCGCATCGGTGAGCGCGGGATCGGCAAGCGCGGGATCGCTGACCGGCGGCGCCGGAGCCGGAGTCGCAGGTCCCGGTTGGGCATTGGGGTCACTGGGAGTCTCGCCCCCGGTGTCCGGGGAGGCTCCGTCCATGTCGTAGAGGGCGGCCAGCGCCGACGCCGCCTTGGCCTGATCCTCGGCAGTCAAAGTCCCCGACTGGAGTACTTCGCCGATCGCGGCGACCTGACTGCGCAAGAACTTCAAGAACGCCTGCTCGCCCGCCGGAGTGTCCAGCGACATCGCCGGGTTGTTGACCGCCTCGACGATCTTCTGCTGGATGTCGTTGAGCTTCTGCTGGCCCTCGGCGGTCGTGGTCCGGGCGCTCAGCATCGCCTCGGTCAACTTGCCCTCAGCCTCGCTGAGTTGGCTGTAGCGGTCCTTCATCTCGTCGTGCAGCTTGCGTACCGCGTCAGCGGTGCGCCCCGACTGCTGCTCATCGGTCGCCACGCCGGGCTGGCTGCCCGGCGCCGGTGTGGCGGGCCGCTGCTCAGATCCCACGACGTCTCCGTTGGCGTTGTAGTAGGTGCGCTTGCCTGTCGCTGGATCATCGACGTAGGAGGCGGCCAGCGGGGCGACCTGCTGGCCTTGAGCGTTGACCGGCACATACTGGCCAGCCTCGTTGCGCCGGAACTCCGGGAAGAACGGCTGCCCGGCCTTGCCGTCACCACCAAGTAGCGACACCGAGCCATCGTTGTTCATCACGTAGGTGTTGCCGTTGTCGCGATAAGCCAACGAGCCATCGGTCGGTACCCGCGTGCCGTCGCTGAAGACGAGATAGCGGTCCGCACTCGGGTCAGAGGTGTTGAACCGCATACCAGGATCGCCATAAGCCGCTTGGGCCTTGTCCAACACCGTGTTCCAGTACGGGTCCGAGGGGCTGATGTTGGGGGCAAACGCTCCCCCGTCGGCGCGCCAACCCGGATCCCAGCCCATACCGACTCCGGCGACCGGCTTGGCATGCCAGGACACCAGCTCATCGAACTTGCGAGCGTCGGTCATCGTAACCTCTTATGCATCAACATCATTGACGGCGATAGGCCCGCCGCCGCGCTGAAATCAGAAGTGATCACGGGAGATCGTCTCTTCGAGATCGCGTGGCGCTGCGAACTCCGGTGGCCGCTGCGGGGTGGAATCACCGCCGAAGACTTTCTTCGCCCGCGTAGCGAGATCCAAGATTTGACTGGCTTGTTGCTGCAACCCAGACTCCACGGCCACATCCTTTCCTCAGGCGGATAACTACGAGCCTAAAGCCGCGCCGATCCCCCTCCGTGCACGATTTTTCGGGCCTAGGTGGCCACCGGGCGGCGCGCGATAAACCCTGGCGGCATCGGCGCGATACGCACCACATCACCAGTCTGAGGGGCGTGCACTACCTGAGTCGACGAGATCGCCAACATGACATGGCCCGGGCCGCGGCCGTCATAGGACGCCTTGGGAAAGATCAGATCACCGGCGCGGACCTCACCGGGAGGCACCGCCACCCCCTGATTGACTTGCGTATAGGTGTCGGGCCCCAGCTGCACGCCGGCTTGACGCCACGCCCACCCCGTGAGCCCCGAGCAGTCAAAGACCGAAGGGCCCTTGGCTCCCCACACATACGGGCGGCCCAGCTTCGACAACGCCGCCTGGACAGCTTGCCCGCCCCTACCAGGAGGGATATCGCGGCCCGTGTCGATCCTGGGCGACGGTCGTCGCCCACCAGATCCGCCACCTCTGGAGCCGCCACCAAACCCGCCGCCGCCCAATGGGATTCCCCCGAATCCCCCACCGCTTTGTGGCATCGACAGGCCTGAGCCGCCGCCGAATGGTGGGCCGCTTCCTGTGCCCACACCGCCGCGGCCGCCGTAGGCCATTGACCGCAGCATCGCCGCCATCTGCGCGTCGCGGGTTTTGTAGGC
>WBZP01002126.1_pt1 | contig 23278 bp, 22 predicted proteins | sample 5204301 | NCBI WGS metagenome assembly WBZP01 (sample SAMN12412401, study PRJNA552823) | activated sludge metagenome | isolation source: activated sludge from nitrification reactor of wastewater treatment plant... | place: USA: Pennsylvania | collected 2017 | reverse complement strand
ATGAGCGAAGCGAATCCCAGCTACTGAGAAGCTGGGTTTCAGCGCTTCGCGCCTCAACACCAGCCTACGAATATCGATAATACCTATCGAGAAATGGTATTAGCCTTTCACCGCCCGCAACTCCGCCGCTTGCAGGGTGTTTTCCAGCAGGCTGGCGATGGTCATGGGACCGACCCCACCTGGCACCGGCGTGATCCAGCCGGCCCGCTCCCGGGCGGCGGCGAAATCCACATCCCCCACCAGGGTGCCGTTGTCCAGTCGATTGATGCCGACATCGATCACCAGGGCGCCGGGTTTGATCCAGTCACCCTGCACGAAATTGGCCCGGCCCACGGCGGCCACCACCACGTCGGCCTCGCGGACCTTGGCCGTCAGATGCTTGGTGCGACTGTGACAGACGCTGATGGTGCAGCGGGCCGCCAGGAGTTCCAGCGCCATGGGACGCCCGACGATGTTGGACTGACCGATGACGATAGCGTCCAACCCTTCGAGTTTCTGTCCGGTGTGCTCCAGGAGGGTCATCACCCCCTTGGGGGTGCAGGGGCGCAGCACCGGCATACGCAGGGCGAGTCGACCAATGTTGTAGGGGTGGAAACCGTCCACGTCCTTGGTCACGGCGATGCCTTCGATGATGGCCTCCTCGTCGATGTGTTTGGGCAGCGGCAGTTGTACCAGGATGCCGTCGATGATCTCGCTCGCGTTGAGGCGATCGATGAGTTCGAGCAAGGCGGCCTGGGAGGTATCGGCAGGCAGTTGGTGCAATTCGGAGTAAAAGCCCACCTCGGCGCAGGCGCGACGCTTGTTGCGCACATAGACCTGGGAGGCCGGATTCTCCCCCACCAGGACCACCGCCAACCCAGGTGGGCGGGCACCGCTGGAGAGTCGCGCGGAGACCGAGTGACCGATGCGCTCGCGAAGGGTGGCGGCGATGGCTTTGCCGTCGAGGATCTGTGCCGTCATGTCTGGGAACCGAAAGCTGGAGGAAATGAAGCGGAGATGATACCCGCAAGCCCTGGGGTTATACCAAGTCCCATTAGCTGAACTCTGAGCGCTGGCCCTGCGCGGCGGCCCCCTCTGCTTCCGGCGCCTCCGGGCATGGGCGCTATGGGCCGATTTTCGTTCTCCTTTAGAGAACAGATTCGTCTTCTATTAGCGCATTGTTCTCGAAAAAAGAACGAAGAATGGCCATTTTCAGCCGAGGCCCGGAAGCCGCCCATGCCCTCACAGCGGATACCCTGTAGCTGGGTTGAGGGGCGAAGCGCCGCAACCCAGCTTTTGGTGGAGACGAGCGGCTGGGATTGGCTTCGTCAGCCTTCCTTGGCCTTTTCAGTAGTCTAGCGAGGTGTAGAGTAGGGGGAAGTAAGGGTCAATTATTCTGGATGATGATGCTCGGGAACTTGGCCGCATAGTCCTTGGCCTGTAGGGAGAGTTTGGCCGCTGTCTTGCGGGCGATCTCCCGATAGATCTGGGCGATGCGGGATTCCGGATCGGCCACCACGGTCGGCTTGCCGTTGTCGGTCTCCTCGCGGATACGGATATCCAGGGGCAACTGCCCGAGCAGGGGAACGCCATATTGTTCGGCCATGCGGTTGCCGCCGCCTTCACCAAAGATGGGTTCCGCGTGTCCACAATTGGAGCAGATGTGGACGCTCATGTTCTCGATGATGCCCAGCACCGGCACCTCCACCTTCTCGAACATCTTCAGGCCCTTACGGGCATCGAGGAGGGCGATGTCCTGGGGTGTGGTGACGATCACGGCGCCGGCTACCGGGACCTTCTGCGCCAGGGTCAACTGGGTGTCGCCGGTGCCGGGCGGCAGGTCGATGATCAGATAATCGAGTTCGCTCCAGTTGGTGTCGTTCAGAAGTTGTTCCAACGCCTGGGTGACCATGGGGCCACGCCAGATCATGGGGGTCTCTTCGTCGATGAGGAAGCCGATCGACATGGCCTGGAGGTGATAGCTCCACATCGGCTCCAGGGTCTGACCATCCTTGGATTCGGGCTTGCCGGAGATACCCAGCATGCGGGGTTGGGAGGGGCCGTAGATGTCGGCGTCGAGCAGGCCCACCCGGGCGCCTTCGGCGGAGAGCGCCAGGGCCAGATTCACCGCCATGGTGGACTTGCCTACTCCACCCTTGCCAGAGGCGACGGCGATGATGTTTTTCACATTGTCGATGGGCTTGAGGGATTTCTGCACCGAGTGGGCCACCACCTTCCAGCTCACCGAGGCCTCGACCGAGGTCACTCCCGGGACCCCCTGCACCAACTCCCGCAGGGTCTTGGCCAGGGATTCCTGGATGCCCTTGGCCGGAAAGCCGAGTACCACCTCGATCCTTACCTGGCCGTCCCGAACATCGATGGACTTTACCGACTTGGCCTTGACCAAATCCCTTCCCAGATGAGGCTCGATATAGGTCTTGATCGCCCCCTCGACTTGCTCTCTGGTCACTGCAACGACTTCCGACATCTCTTTGATACTCCCGACTCGATAGGCTCGATTTCCGAAGGCGGCGAACGCTGACCCGCGCACCTGTGCTGTTGAATCATCCCCGGGACACCGACACCGCCCCCTTGGCTGGCGTTCTGGGTTCCCAGGATCGTTATAGCCGCATGAATGGGACTCCAGAGGCGTTTTTGCAAGAGCCATCCTGACCACGAGACCGGATCGACGCCTCTCGTCCCAGGGTTCCCACTGTCTGCCGAGAGATTTTCCCCCCGCTTCCGGTGGCAGGGCAAGCCGGGGCGCAACGGCCAGCCGGACCGCGGTTGAACTGGAAGGGAGAGATCGCTTTCCCGTGGATTGGATCAAGCCTTTCCAGACTAGGAAGACTCCGGGCCTGGACTGAAAACGGCCATGTTTCGTTCTTATTTAGAGAACAATGTCAGCCAGAAAAGAGCAATTGTTCCCAAAAAGAGAACAGAAAACCGGATCACATGGCCCCTGCCCGGAGGCGCCGTTCCCCCTGACGGAAACGCCACAGGATCAGCGCCAAAGCCAAGGTGAACCCGAGCGCCCAAGGCAACCCGGGCCGCCAGAAATAGCCCAGAACCCTCGCCCACGGATCGGACATCGACGGCTCCCAGTCCAATACCAGCGGTTTACAACCCCTTGGTCAGCCGTCGCTCGGCGTCCTGGTATTTTTCCGCGGTCTTGGCAATGATCTCCTCCGGCAACGGCGGCGCTGGCGGGGTTTTGTCCCAGTCCAGGGTTTCGAGATAGTCGCGGACGTATTGCTTGTCGAAGCTGGGGGGATTGGTGCCCGGACGGTAGGCGTCGGCGGGCCAGAAGCGGGAGGAGTCCGGGGTCAGGACCTCGTCGATGAGATGCAGCCGCCCGGCCCGGTCGAGGCCGAACTCGAATTTGGTGTCCGCAATGATGATGCCCCGTTCCCGGGCATGGGCGGCACACTCGATGTAGATACGGGTACTGGCGTCCCGTACCTGTTCGGCCAGCTCCCGTCCGAGAAGGTCGACCGTCTGGGAAAAATCGATATTTTCGTCGTGGGCGCCCAGTTCGGCCTTGGTCGAGGGGGTGAACAGGGGTTCCGGCAGTTTCTCGGCCAGCCGCAATCCCTCTGGCAGCCCGATCCCGCAGATACTCCCCTTGCTTTGATACTCCTTCCAACCCGAGCCGATGATATAGCCGCGCACGATCGCCTCCACCTTGAGCGGCTCCAGCCGCCGCACGATGATCGCCCGATCGCCCAGCCCGGCGCGCAGCTCCGGGTCGGGCAGCACCTCCGCCAATGGGATATCCGTAAGATGGTTGGGAATCAGGTGAGCGGTACGGCCGAACCAGAAGTTCGACACCCGGGTGAGCACCTCTCCCTTCCCGGGGATGGGTTGGGAAAAGACAACGTCGAACGCCGAGAGGCGGTCCGTGGTGACGATCAACAGGTGCTCGGCATCGACCTCGTAGATATCCCTGACTTTCCCACGCCCAAGCAGGCGCAGTCCAGGCAAATTGGTCTCGAATACAGACTGGGCGATCACCCTGCTAGCTCCATAAACATAAAAATTTCATTATACATAAGCTTGCAAACCCCAGGCAGCCAACCCAACAATAGCTTGATAGGTACTATGGCGCCCTTGGCGTCGGAGGTGGTTGGGTGAACAGAGCGGCAACCGATCAGGACCAGGCCTTCATGCGGGCCTTTTATGGTGGATTTATCTCCGCCTTACGCTGGCCGCAGTTGGACGCCCTCTGGAGCCGACTCCAAGCCATGGCGGATGAAGGCTGGTACATCTATGCGGTGGGCGAGCCGCCGCCCCAAGAGACCGCGAGCGGCGCCAGGCTCAGCGCCTTCATCCTCGAGATCGACCAGCTCCTCCGCCGGGAACACCATGAGGACTATTGCGGCATCGTCTACGCCGACGACATGCAACACCCCTCCTTCGTCAAGATCTATGACCCCCATCATCTGGGGGTCTCCTGCGGGTACAGCCAGAATCCCCCTTTACCTGGTTGGATTCTGTCGAAACTACCGCCCCTCGACCTGCCCTCCACCCGGGTGCTGCCGGCCAACCGCCGACGCTGGTGGAATCGCCTCTTCGGTACCTGAACCAAGACCATTCCAGCCACCCTTCAAGTCACACCTTTGTCATTGCCAGGAGCCCCAATGGAGCCGATCACCATCGAGGAACGCCTTCTCCTCACCCAGGCCGTCATGGCGCTCCTCAACGACTGGGGGATGCCGGCCAAGGAGATGCTCATCCTCCTCGCCATGCCCCAGGAGATCAAACCCAGGACCCTGGGGCGTTATCTGGACGGCCACACCCCCTTGCCGGATCTGCCGGAAGTCCTGGAGCGGGCACGCTTTCTGTTACGGATCGGCGAGGCCCTGCGCACCAGCTTCCCCACCAGTCCGGACATGAGGCGGCGTTGGATGAAGCAGGCCAACCGGCGTTTCGACCAGACCTCCCCCCTGGGGGTCATGGTTCAGGGGGGGGAACAGGGGATGATGGCGGTGCTGGCCCAACTCGATTGCACCTATGCCTGGGACATGAGCGGCTCGCAATCCAGCTATTGAGGTGATTGCCGAGCGATCCCTTGCCTGATGGCGGCAAAGGGTTGCCGCCCTACGGCTTCATGGGGCTTGATCGAGATAACAGCATCTACCTGGCTGCCGTCGCTCCCGGGCATGAGTGCTTTTCCCCGGTTTTTTGTTCTCTAGTGGAGAACAGTAGCCGATAATAATGAGATATTGTTCTCTAAAGAAGAACATAAATGGCCGTTTTCGGTCGATGCCCGGAGGGCGTAGGGCGTGATAGCGAAGCGAGGAGTGCTACATGGATGGCGGATGCACTCCGCTTATCCGCCCTACTCGGCTATAGCGCCCCCTCCGCTGACGAGGTCCCTTGCCAGCATGAAACTGGCGCGGAACAGACCGACCAGGGTCTTGGCATCTCGGATCTCACCATCCAGCGCCCATTGCCGCGCCTGTGAGAAAGGCATCCAATGCACCTCGATGGCCTCGTCCGGCTCATGCCGCCAAGCCGAGGTCGACAGCTCCCCCCGGGCAAGATAGAGATGGATCACCTCGGTGAAGACCCCGGGGGAGGAGATGAAGCTCCCCAGGGATGACCACTGGCTCGCGCTCACCCCCGCCTCCTCCAGGAGTTCCCGGCTGGCCGTCTGCGCCGGGTCCTCGCCGGGATCCAGCTTGCCCGCCGGCAGTTCCCACAGCCATCCCCCGGCCGCATGACGGTATTGACGCAGGAGACAGACCCGCCCCCGGGCATCCAGGGCCACGACCGCCGCGCCCCCCGGATGGCGGACGATCTCGAGTTCAGCCAGTCGACCGTTGGGCAGACGGACCTCCTCCAGATCCAGGGCGATGATGCGTCCGGTAAAGATTCTGCGCGGGTTCGGCATGGAGGATGGGCCGCCTGGTCTGAGTCGATGAATGTTTCTCTGGAAGCGGTCCGGAACGGGGCAGATTCCGCCGCAACCCCTGCTAGAAATGGCGTTTCGCCCTTGGTCCGTCCCGCTGGGGCGCTATATCACAAGTTGCGAATCTACTATATTACAATTATTACGGATTCTTTACCTGGCGGGCCATTTTTGATTAGTATTCGCATCACGACCCCTAGGTCGAGGCTCTCTGTTTCCCTCTTACACTATACCAACAAAGGCTCCTAAGTTATGGATGTGTTGACTGCAACAGTGGTTGTAGGTGTAGCCATCGTGCTGCTCTTCGACTATACGAATGGTTTTCATGACGCATCGAACATCATCGCCACCGTCATCGCCTCCCGGGCCCTGACACCGATCCAATCGGTCATCGTGGTGGCGACCTTCGAGTTTCTCGGCCCACTTCTGGGCGGCGTGGCAGTGGCCAACACCATCGGCAAGTTCGTCACCCTGAGCGATGTCCCGCCCGCACTTTCGGTCGCCGTGGTGGCTTGTGGTCTGTTCGCGGCCATCTTCTGGAACCTGCTCACCTGGTGGTTCGGCATCCCCTCCTCCTCCTCCCACGCCATCGTCGGTGGTCTGGCGGGTGCCGTGATCATCTCGGTGGGGGCCGATCATGTGGTCTGGGGCTTCAGCGAATTGATGCATGGTAAGTTCACCGGGGTGACCAAGGTGTTCCTGTCGCTCATCGTCTCGCCCATTCTCGGCTTCTGGGTGGGCTTTCTGCTTTATAGGGTCACCTTCCGCCTGCTGGCCCGGGCCAAACCCTCGGCCAACAAGTGGCTGCGGCGGGTTCAATGGTTCACCTCCGCCGGGCTGGCCTTCTCCCATGGCTCCAACGACGCCCAGAAGAGTATCGGCGCCATCACCCTCATCCTCATGGTGGGCGGTATGACCGCGATTGACCCATCTACCGGCAAGCCCGGCTTCATCGTGCCCTTCTGGACCATCCTCGCCTGTTCCATCGCCATCACCCTGGGCATCCTCTCCGGCGGCTGGCGCATCGTGCGCACGGTCGGCTTCGGTATCTACAAGGTGCGCCCGATCCACGCCTTCTCCGCCCAGGCCACCTCGGCCTCGCTGATCCTCTCCGCCTCCATACTCGGCGCGCCGGTCTCCACCACCCATGTGGTCAGCTCCGCCATCATGGGCATCGGCGCCGGGGAACGCCCGAAGGCGGTGCGCTGGGCCAAGGCCAAAGAAATCGTCAGCACCTGGGTGATTACCATACCCGCCGCAGGCATAGTCGCGGCCCTGACCGTTCTCGCGGTCGTTCCCTTCGTGAAGTAAGCGAGGCGCCAAGGCACAACGGCGATATCTCCCAAACCTTATCCCTTTTACCCCTGTACCGATTTTTTATTTGAGAGGAATTTGCAATGAGTGGTGGTTCCAATACAGTCATTTCCCGCCTGGTGGACAACGTTTTCCCGCGGATGCCGGATTTCTATGGCATGCTGAACCAGCAGTGCGACCTGGTGCTCCGTTCCACGGAGGCCTTCGTCGAGTTCATGAAGGGCGGTGCGACCGAAGAGCTGGGCACCAAGATCCGCGCCATGGAGAAAGAGGGCGACGAGATCAAGGCCCGCAACATGGAGGTCCTGAGCCGCGCCTTCGCCACGCCGATGGACCGCGAGGACATCTACCGCGCCGTGTCCGCCATCGACGAGATCCTCAACTATGCCAAGACCACGGTGCGCGAGATGGAGACCCTGGGCGTGAAACCCGACCAGCACATGGTGGCCATCGCCGAGCTGATCCGGGACGGAACCGAGTCCCTGCGTAGCGGCTTCTCCAAGCTGTCTTCCCATCCGGCCCATGCCGAGTCCGACGCCCAGGCCGCCCGCAAGGCCGAACGCAATTCCGAGAAGGTCTACCGCGTCGCCTTGGCCGAGCTCTTCAACGCTGACCATATCATCCAGGCCCTGCATCAGAAATCCGAGAATGCCGAGGCCCAGGCGATGATGTATGTGATCGAGATCTTCAAGCGTCGCGAGATCTATCGTCATCTCTCCAACGCCGCGGATCGTCTGGAGCACGCCGGCGGCGTGCTGCATGACATCATCGTGCAGATCGCCTAGCCTTTCCGGCTTTCCAGTCGAGACACAGCCGCCTCCGGGCGGCTGTGTCGTTTGTAGCCCTGTGATGGAGTGACAGGAAAGGGAACCAGCCAGGCTGGTTCCGGGCCTGGGCTGGTGTAGCCGATTTTTCGTTCTCTATTCGAGAACAATTCGACTCATAAAGAGATATTGTTCTCGAAAAAAGAACGAAAACTGGCCATTTTTCGTCGATGCCCGGAAGGCTGACAGAGGAACATTCCATCTTGGCGCCTTCTTATTGATATTCGTAGGCTGGTGTTGAGGCGCGAAGCGCCGAAACCCAGCTTCTTGCGCGAACAAAGCGGCTGGGATTCGCTTCGCTCATCGCCAGCCTACTCCATGGCTTTCAGGCGGATAAACCAATAGGAATTGGTATTAGAGCGCCGAATTCAGGGTCGACCTCCGACCACTCGGAAACAAAGCATCTATTCGGAAACGATATTGGTTGGAGGTCGCCGATCGAGGTGGGCCTTGACGGCGCGAAACAGGGCCTTGGCCGCTCCTCGCTCCGCCTCCGGCCCCAGATAGTCGCGCACGAAGCGGTAGCGATCCCGCAGACTGCAATAGCCGAGGGCCAACCGCGCCAAGCCGGAGAGATCGACCACCACCCCCCGGCGTCGGAACAGAGACCTCTCCTCCGCCCGCGGACAGTCGATCCAGACCGGCACCAATCGGTCTCCCTGCCGCTGGATGAGGATGTTGCGCCATTTGAGATCATGGTGAAAAAACCCGGCCCCATGCGCCCGCTGCAATTGGAGCAATAACTGTCCCGCAATCTCCCGGTAAAGACGCCGTCGTTCCGGCGGTGGCAGAGGGCGCCATACCTCCTGGGCGAATCTGGCCAGATCCAGGCTGTCGGGCACCGCCCTGGTGACCAGGAAGGCGGCCTGGAGCATACCGAACAGCCGTTGTTCACCGAAGGCCACCACATCCAGGCTGGGGATACCGAGGCTCGCCAACCGGGCATAGCCGAAGGCCTCGACCGCCGCCTTGCCGGGCCGCAGCCAGAACTCCAGCCATTTTTTCACCGCATAGCGATAACGCTTGAAATACACCACCTCGCCGCTGTCCAACGTCAACCGGAAACAGCGGGTGGATGGCGAGCGGGAGACCAGTTCCCCCCGCTCCAAGTCGAGCCAGCCGCCATCCGGCCCGATCCCGGCCCGGGCCAGAGGCGCCTCCCAGTCTTTCAGTGCCCGCCAACGGGTGCCCTGGAATACCTGGACTGACCTGGTGAGCGGGATCATGAAGCGCTCCCCGGCTTACGCGGTCGTACGGTCGCCGTCGGGGGGGCGTTCCAGGGATCGTCGGGCCAGAAGTGCTTGGGATAGCGACCCTTCAATTCCTTCTTCACCTCCGCATAGGTGCGATTCCAGAACCCCGCCAGATCCTGGGTGACCTGGATGGGGCGTTGGGCGGGAGACAGCAGGTGCAACACCAGGGGAATCCGTCCGCCGCAGACCCGGGGGGTCTCGGCGAGACCGAAGACCTCCTGCAGGCGCACGGCCAGGATGGGTGCGGCGTTCGCCGCATACTCCAGGCGCCGCCGGGAACCACTCGGCATCGGCAGGTGGGTGGGAGCGAGGACATCCAACCGTTGCCGCTGCGCCGGATCGAGCCGGGAGGCCAGTCCGGCAGCCAGATCAACCCCCTGGAGATCCCGTCGCCCTCGGCACCCCCAAAGCTGTGGCTCCAACCACTGTTCCAGGCTCAGCAGCAATCCCTGATCCGAGACATCCGGCCACTGACCCTCGGGATCCCAGGCGCGTAACGAAAGAACCCGCTGGCGCCACTGATCGATCTCCTCATTCCAGGGTAGCCACGTCAGTCCCGCACGGCGGATCTGCTCACAAAGCAGATGTCGCACTTCCGGACCATCCGTCACCTCCAAGCGCCGCTCCTGGAGCACCAAGGCGCCCAAACGCTCTGCTTCCCGGGCCGCCACCGTCTCGCTCCGGCTATCCCAACCCAGGCTGGTCTCCCGGCGGATACGATCGCCGGCGACACGACGCAGCTCGGCCTCCGTCAGGGTGGCGGCCAGCAGGATACGCCCCTCGCTCACCCCGGCATCGACCCCGGCGACGGCCAGATACTCCTCTCCGCCCAGGGGGTCCCCGGCCTCGAGGCGCAAGGCCCGTCCGGAACTGGCCAGGAACCCGGCCTCCCGGGCCCCCCGGCGCTTGGCGATCCGCTCCGGATACGCCAGGGCCACCAGTCCTCCCAAGGAATAGGGAACCCCTTTCGCCTTCCGCGCCTCTCCAGCCAAGAGGGCGCCAAAAGTTCGGCTCAGGGTCAAACCGGTACGGAGACGGGCCGGGTCGGTGCCCTGAGGCCCTCCACCCCGACCTCGATCCGCCCGCCAAGCCTGGAATAGACGCCTCCTGATCTCCAGATCGGCCCCCTCGAGGCGACGCGCCTCGGGTAGGAGCAGATCGCGTTCGCTCAACAAGGCCGCCAGATCGCAGCCGTCCTGGAGTTGGCCCGCGGCCTGCGCCGCCAGCAGCATGTAAGCCAGCCGGGGATGCAGGGGCAGACCCGCCATCTGCCGGCCCAGCTCCGTCACCCGACCCTGGTCGTCGATGGCCCCAAGCTGGGTGAGCAAGTGCCGCGCCTGGGCATAGGCCCCGGCTGGCGGTGGATCCTGCCAGATCATCTCGGCTGGGGTCGAAACGCCCCAGAGCGCCAATTCCAGGGCGAGGGGAGCCAGATCGGCTTCCAACATCTCCGGCGGGTCCCGTTCGGGTCGTTTTTCCTGCTCGGCCTGGGACCAGAGGCGATAGCAGAGGCCTGGTCCCAGCCGACCGGCGCGGCCGCTCCGCTGCTCCGCCGTGCCGCGGGACGAACGCAAGGAATGCAGACGGGTCATGCCCGAGCCGGGATCGAACCGGGCGCGACGGGACCAACCGCTATCCACCACCGCACCGATGCCCTCGATGGTGAGACTGGTCTCGGCGATGGAGGTGGCCAAGACGACCCGGCGGCGTCCCCCGGGATCGGGCAGGATGGCGGCGGCCTGTTCGGCGAGGCTCATATCGCCGTACAGTGGGCGGATGAGCAGTCCGGTTTCCGCCAATTCGGTCTCCATGAGCGCCGCCGCCCGGTGGATCTCGCCACTCCCGGGGAGAAAGACCAGGATGTCCCCCCTCTGTTCGCTCAGGGCACGCCTCACCCCTCGCGCCACCTCTCCGGGAAGGTCACGCAGGCTGTTCCCGCCACTCAGGTAGTGAATGGACACCGGATAGGGCCTCCGCCCCCCCGAGAACACCTGGGCCCGGTCGAGGAACTGCGACAACTTGGTGCCATCCAGGGTCGCCGACATGGCGAGCAGACGCAGATCCGGACGGATGGAACGACGCACATCCTGACAGAGGCTCAGGGCGAGATCGGCGTGCAGGCTGCGCTCATGGATCTCATCGAAGATCACCAGACCGACGCCGGCAAGCTCGGGATCCGCCTGGAGGCGCTTGGTCAACAGACCTTCGGTCACCACCTCGAGACGGGTGGCCGCCGAGACCCGCCGATCGAGGCGAACGGCATAACCGATACGCCCACCCACTTCCTCCCCCAGGGTCCGCGCCATGAAGGTCGCCGCCGACCGGGCCGCCAGACGCCTGGGTTCGAGCATGAGGATGCGCTGGCCCCGGAGCCAGTCCTGCTCCAGGAGCGCCAGGGGGACGTGGGTGGTCTTGCCGCTGCCGGGTGGGGCGACCAGAATGGCGACCCCTTGCTCAACCAGGCTCAGGCCGAGTTGTGGGATGAGTTCCGTCAGCGACGATGACTGGAGGGCTTCCTGAGTCACCAGCGGGGGGCGCGAAAGACCCGGATGTCGGCCCCGGGATGGAGTCTGAGGAGACTCTCCTTGATCCCCTCCACCTGGGCCTTGGGGACATCGACCATCAAGAGGATCTGGCCGCGCTCGATGGCGGCCTCGAAGCGATCCAGGAGATGATTCCGCTCCTGGCTGGAAACCAGGGCCTTGACCAGGGCGCCGAAGATAGCGCCCAACACCGTCATGGTGATCATGGCTCCCATCCCCAGTTCCAGCCCCGGCGGGGGAAAAGTCACCGTCAACCAACCGCCGCTAAACCCGGCCAAGGCGCCGAACAGGATACCGAACTCCAAACCATGAACGAGTTCGGTCCGCTGGAGCATCCCGGCTTCGGGCAATCCTTCCATCGACTGGGACAGACTGGCGACGCAATGCAGATGCCGCTGGGGAATCCCGGCCCCTTTCAGCTCAGCGACAATCATTCTGGCCATGTTCGCGTCAGGCAAAAGAAAATAGAGTCGCCGCATCCTCTTTCCCCCCTTAGCCGCCTCCGGGGCGAAAGCACCCCGGAGAGGGCCGTCTACTCAGATACTCTTGGCTCGCTCCCGCAGGATCTGGGCGAATCCAGATCCCAACTCCGGATGACGCAAGGCATAATCCAGGGTGGCCTCCAGATAGCCGAGTTTGGAGCCACAGTCATAGCGTTTGCCACTGAAGCGATAGGCCATCACCGGCTCCCGCGTCAGCATGCGGGCGATGCCGTCGGTGAGCTGGATCTCGTTGCCGGCACCACGCCCGGTCTGCATCAGTTGATTGAAGATCGAGGAAGTCAGGATATAACGCCCGACGACGCCGAGATCCGAAGGGGCCTCCTCGGGTTTTGGTTTTTCGACGATACCTTTAACGCCCCCGAGCTTGGCGTTCGAGTCCGCCACATCGACCACGCCATAGCTGCGGGAGTCTTCCGGGCGGATCTTCTCCACCGCCAGGATGCTGCAATTGCTGGTATTGAAGGCATCCACCATCTGCGCCAGACAACCTCGCCCCGCGTCGTAGATCAGATCGTCGGCGAGCAGGATGGCGAAAGGCTCGTCCCCCACCACCGGCTCGGCACAGAGCACCGCATGCCCCAAGCCGCGGGGCATGTCTTGACGGATGAAGATACAGGTGACATGGGGCGGCACGATATCTCGCACCAAGGCCAGGGTCTCGGTCTTCCCCCGGGCGTCGAGTTCGGCTTCGAGTTCGTAGGCCATATCGAAGTGATCCTCGATGGCCCGCTTCTGACGCCCGGTGATAAAGATCAGGTCTTCGATCCCGGCGGCCACCGCCTCCTCGACGGCGTACTGGATCAAAGGCTTGTCGACAACGGGTAACATCTCCTTCGGACTGGCCTTGGTGGCCGGAAGAAAACGGGTACCCATTCCTCCCACCGGAAAGACCGCCTTGCGAATCGTCTTGGTCATAGAACAATCACCCCTTTTTCCCATTGATGGGATGGTTTGAAAATACCTCCATGGCCTTGGAGATAGGTCATGGTTGGTCGATGATTCCCCGCGCTTCCAGCAGATGGATGATCGAGGCCGCACTCTGCTGGGGAGTTTCGCGGTCGGTGTATACCACCAGTTCCGGAGCCAGCGGCGACTCATAAGGCGAGCTGATGCCGGTAAACTCCGGTACCAGTCCGGCGCGGGCCTTTTTATACAGGCCCTTGACATCCCGACGCTCACATTCGTCCAGGGAGCAAGAGCAGTACACCTCGAAGAAATCCAGCCCGCCGAATAAGGTGCGCACCCTATCCCGATCGGCCCGGAAAGGCGAGATAAAGGCGGTCAAGGTGATGAGTCCGGCATCGACGAAAAGTTTGGCGACCTCACCGATACGGCGGATGTTTTCCGTCCGATCGGCGACGGAAAAGCCGAGATCGTGACAGAGGCCGTGACGGACGTTGTCACCGTCGAGCACATAGCTCCGGCAGGCGCGGTGATGGAGCTGTTGGGCGACCTCCTGGGCCAGGGTCGACTTGCCGGCGCCCGACAAGCCGGTGAACCATACCAGGGCGCTTCGATGCCCATTGAGCTGGTGCCGGTCCTGACGCCGGATGATCTCGGGATGCCAGACCAGATTATTGGAAAGAGGATGAGACATCGGTTCGATATTCCTGGATATCCCGGCCCATTGTGACGAGCCGGGGCAAAGTTGGTGTGCCTCCAGGTAGATCACCTCTACCTGGGAGACAGGATCGCTGTCTGAGATCCTGGGCGATTGCCGGAAAAAAATATACCTGAATGCGCCGGCGGTTCGTTCGCCTTCCAGGCGCGCCAGCCGGCGCAGAGCGAGCTCTGTAACGGCTGGCGGAACACCGAAGGCGGGCGAACAGGGCCGCAGGCTGGTATATTTTTTGACAGAAATCGCCCTGGTTCACAGTCGAACGTCCGGGCCGGGAGCTTTCCCCACTCAGGCATGCTTTTCGGTATCCGCGCCATAGACCGGCTTCATGCTGTTCCAGGTCTTGCAACCCGGACAACTCCAACTCAGGCGCAATCCGGAATAGCCGCAATGTTCGCACCTGTAGGTCGGGCGTTCATCGATCAGGGTTTGCAGCAGATCCCGTACCAGCACCAGGGTGGCATTCGGGGTATCCCCATGCCGCTCTTTTTCCTTCAGCGCGATCAGCCGCTCAAGACCGATGAGACTGGGAAAACGTTGTAGGTGGACCACCATGAAGGCCGCCGCTTCCCGGCTCCCCTCCTGCTCGTAGAGGGTCTCCGCCAAAGCGAGCATGGTGGCCATATCATGCCTTGTGTCGTAAAGCGCCTGGAGATAGCCACGCAGTCCGGGAAGATCGCCCAGTCGATGGTAACAATCGATAATCCCCGGCAAGACCTCGCCAATGTAATCCGCATCCTGCACCGGCACTTGTCGATAGAGATCGAGGGCGGCCATGACCCTCCCGCCGGCGAGCGCCAGATTGCCCTGCATGACTCGGGCGCGCACGCACTTGGGATCGGCGGCGATCGCCTTCTCCAACAGGGCGGTTACAGCCAGGGTATCCTGCTGCACCTGGCGGATCTCGGCCAGTTCACAGTAATAATGCGCCACCTCGACCTGCATGACCTGTCCGGTCTGTTCTTCCAACCGCCGGGCCACATCCAGGCATTTTTCCCATTCCTTCTCTTGCTGATAGATAAACAGCAGGTTTTTCAGGGATTGATCGCTGAAAAAGTTGGCCTCCGTCAGCTCGATGAAGAGACTTTCCGCACGATCGAACAAGCCGGCACGCATGTAATCCTGTCCAAGTTCGAGTAGGGCCTGCGCCCGTTGCTCCGGCTCCAACTTCGACTTGGCGATGAGGTTCTGATGGATGCGAATCGCCCGATCCACCTCACCCCGACGACGAAAGAGGTTGCCGAGGGCCATGTGGGTCTCGATGGTATCCGCATCCACTTCGGCCATTTTGATGAAGATATCGATGGCCTTGTCGGGCTGCTCGTTGAGAAGATAGTTCAACCCCTGGAAATAGGCTGGATGGGTACGGGCCGGCCTGACATCGGCGCCTCCCGCCTGACCCCGTCTCGCCACCCACCAGCCCGAAGCCGCGGCTATGGGCAAAAGAAGCCACAACAACTCTTGCACGCTGTTAGGTTTCCTTGACCCCTGATGTTCTCAGCCTTTCGATTTCATCCGTCGCCGATCTGAGCTGCTTTTTGAGTTGTGCCATTTCTCTCCTGCCCAAGAAGAATTTGATCCCGCTCGCCACCAAACCGAGTACGGCGCCGAGTGCAAGACAAAGCGCCATCACCAGGGCCAGGGAGATCTCCATAACGCCGAAGTAATAGTCCATCCTGACGAGCTGCGGATTCAGATTGGCGAACAGAATCCCCAGGGCCGTGGCCAGTAGGATGACGAATATGGTCAATAGAGGCACGGATCGAGATCTTTCTACCGGGAATCTGATGCTCGTTGTAGTGGTTGGTGGCTCGCTGGAGTCAACCGCCACATAATAAAGCACGATGGGAACCAGGCGCCATGAGGTCAGAAAAGGAAATCTCCCACTTCCGCCCGCCTCCATTCGGCCCTGATCAGCTTCCATCCTTTGTTGTCTTTTTCCAACCCTAACTCCAGTCGATGCAGATCCGCTTTCACCCGGAGCAGATCCTTGGCCTCTTCCAGGGGAGAACCCGCCATGGCGACCAAAACGACGACATCCCCCCGCCCAGGGACAGAGATATCCATCTGCACCAGATGGGTGAAGAGGTGGAGGCTTTGATGCCCGAGGAGATAGCCGGCCAGATAGCGGATCAGGTCCTTACGGGTACGACCCTCGACGTCTTTATAGCCATCGGCGATCAGATCGCTGAGGCGACTCAGAGATCTTGCCTCGGCCGCCTGTTCCGCCTCCGCGATCAAACGACGGATCTCCGCCTCGGGGCCAGGAGCTGGGCTACATCCCAGGCTGGCCAGCAGCCAGAGACCCGCCACCACCAACAGCAGACCTCTCGCCGACCAATCCACGTCCCCGGTAGACGCCTGGCGAGAAATCCAGGCTCGTCCTACCTCAGCGCAGTCCAAGCACATCCTGCATATCGTAACAGCCGGGTTCCCGCCCTTGCAGCCACAGGGCGGCTCGCACCGCCCCCCGGGCAAAGGTCATCCGACTCGAGGCCTTATGACTGATCTCGACCCGTTCGCCTTCGGTGGCGAACCAGACACTATGCTCCCCGACCACATCTCCGGCGCGGATGGTGGCAAAGCCGATGGCGCGACGATCGCGCTCCCCGGTCAGCCCCTGGCGACCATAGACCGCACAGGAAGCCAGATCGCGTCCAAGTGCCTTGGCGACCACCTCACCCATACGCAAGGCGGTGCCTGAAGGGGCATCGGCCTTATGCCGATGGTGAGCCTCGATGATCTCGATATCCGCCTCCTCCCCCATCACCTGGGCGGCGATCTGTAAGAGTCGAAAGCAGAGATTCACACCGACACTCATGTTAGGCGCGAAGACGACGGGGATCTGCCGTCCGGCCTCGAGGATCGCCTGCCTTTGCTCCTGACTCAGACCCGTGGTGCCGATCACCGCCGAACGTCCGGAGCGACGGCAGATCTCCAGATTGGCGATACTGGCCTCGGGATGGGTGAAGTCGATGAGGACATCGAAAGCTTCGGTTACCCTGGCGAGATCGGCGATGATGCCGACCCCATTGGCTCCGATACCGGCCAATTCCCCAGCATCGCGACCGATGACAGGAGATTGGGCGTGCTCGCTGGCCACGCACAACTTGAGCCCATCAGTCTGTTGAATCGCCTGTAGCAGGGTTTTTCCCATCCTGCCAGCGGCGCCGGCCACAGCTATACGTAACATCCCAACCAACCTCCCCAGATCCGCGAAATTCTCTCTTGAGCCTATCAAAATCCCATGTTTTCAAAAAACTTTTTGACACCGTCCAGCCAACCGGTGGCCTGGGGATTGTGTTTCTTGCCGCCAGCCACCATGGTCTCCTCGAATTCCCGCAACAACGCCTTTTGTTGTTCGGTCAGATTGACGGGGGTTTCCACCACGACCTTGCAGATGAGATCCCCCACGGGACCACCCCGGACCGGTTTGATCCCCTTGCCGCGGATGCGGAACAGTTTGTCGGTCTGGGTGCCGGCAGGAATCTTGAGGGCGACCTTGCCATCCAGTGTAGGCACCTCCAGCTCACCGCTCAAAGCGGCGGTGACAAAACTGATCGGCACCTCACAATAGAGATGATTGTCTTCCCGCCGGAAGATGGCATGTTCTTTGATGCTGACCTGGACATACAGATCTCCGGCCGGACCGCCCCGCTCTCCCGGCTCGCCCTCCCCGGCGAGTCGGATGCGGTCACCGTTATCCACCCCGGCTGGAACGTTCACCGCCAGGGTTTTATGCTCCTGCACCCGGCCCGCTCCCCGACAAGTGGGACAGGATTCGCGGATCACCGTACCCCGCCCATGACACTGGGGACAGGTCTGTTGGATGGAAAAGAACCCCTGCTGGATCCTGACCTGACCATGTCCATGGCAGGTGGGGCAGGTCTCGGGCCTGGTGCCGCTCCGCGCGCCCGAACCATCGCAGGCGGAACAATTGACATAGGTCGGGATGCGGATCTTGACCGTGGTACCGGCGACCGCCTCTTCCAGGGTCAATTGCAGGTTGTAGCGCAGATCCGCGCCGCGGTTCACTCGTCCGCCCTGACCGGCCCGTCCCCCGACGCCGAAGATATCGCCGAAAAGGTCACCAAAGACGTCGCCCAGACCCGCCCCGCCAGCAAAACCGCCGCCGAATCCTCCAGCCATCGAAGGGTCAACGCCGGCGTGACCGAACTGATCGTAGGCGGCCCGTTTTTGCGCATCGGTCAAGACCTCATACGCCTCCTTGACCTCCTTGAACAGGTTTTCCGCCTCAGCGTCATCCGGGTTGCGATCCGGGTGATGTTTCATCGCCAAGCGACGATAGGCCTTTCTGATCTCGGCCTCGCTCGCATTCTTGGTGACACCCAGAACTTCGTAGTAATCCCGCTTTGCCACTGATCAATCTCTCGTCAACTACAGAATCCGTTACCAAAAATAAGAAAAGCGCGCAGACACGGCTTTACCCGGCCTGCACGCCTTCGGTGGCGCCATACGCCGACCGCTCAGGATGGGTTATTTCTTGTCGTCGCGAACCTCTTCAAACTCGGCGTCGACCACATCCTCGCGCGCGCCCCCACCGGACTGCGACCGGCCCTGAGCCCCGGTATCGCCCGGCCCGTGGTGGCCGCCGCCACCCCCGCCGGGCTGGGCATAGAGCCGTTCCGCCATCTTGCCGGACACCTCGCTGAGGGCCTGGGTCTTGCGTTCGATGGTGTCCTTGTCGTCGCTCTTCATCGCCTCTTCCAACTCCTTGATCGCCCGCTCCAAGGAGTCCTTTTCTCCGGATTGGACCTTGTCGCCGAGTTCCTTCATGGTCTTACGGGAGGCGTGAATGAGATTGTCAGCCTGATTGCGGGCGGTCACCAGTTCATGGAAACGCCGGTCCTCCTCGGCATGGGCCTTGGCGTCATTCACCATCCGCTGAATCTCGGCCTCGGCAAGACCGGACGAGGCCCGAATCAGGATCGACTGCTGCTTCCCGGTAGCTTTATCCCTGGCCGAGACGTTGAGGATACCGTTGGCGTCGATATCGAAGCTCACCTCGATCTGCGGCACCCCCCGGGGGGCGGGTGGGATGTCGCTCAGATCGAAGCGGCCCAGGGATTTGTTATCGACCGCCCGTTCGCGTTCGCCCTGGAGTACATGCACGGTGACGGCGGTCTGGCCGTCCTCGGCGGTGGAGAACACCTGGGTGGCCTTGGTCGGGATGGTGGTGTTCTTCTCGATCAACTTGGTCATCACCCCACCCAGGGTCTCGATACCCAGGGACAGGGGAGTGACATCGAGCAGCAGGACATCTTTTACCTGCCCGCCCAAGACACCGGCCTGGATGGCGGCGCCGATGGCCACCGCCTCATCCGGATTGACGTCCTTGCGCGGGGTCTTGCCGAACAGCCGCTCGACCACTTCCTGGACCTTGGGCATGCGGGTCTGACCGCCGACGAGGATCACATCGTCCAGCTCGCCGGGCTTGAGCCCGGCATCCTTCAAGGCGATCCGACAGGGGTCCAGGGTGCGCTCGATCAGGTCCTCCACCAGGGATTCCAACTTGGCCCGGGTCAGCTTCAGGTTCAGATGCTTGGGGCCGGTGGCGTCCGCGGTGATATAAGGCAGATTGATGTCGGTCTGATGGCTGGAGGAGAGTTCGATCTTCGCCTTCTCCGCCGCTTCCTTCAGCCGCTGCAGGGCCAGCGGATCGTTGCGCAGGTCGAAACCCTGGGCCTTTTTGAACTCGGCCACCAGGAAATCGATGATGCGCTTGTCGAAATCCTCGCCACCCAGGAAGGTATCCCCATTGGTCGACAGCACCTCGAACTGATGCTCGCCGTCCACCTCGGCGATCTCGATCACCGAGATATCGAAGGTCCCGCCACCGAGATCATAGACCGCGATCTTCCGATCCCCCTTCGCCTTGTCCATACCATAGGCCAAGGCCGCGGCGGTGGGCTCGTTGATGATACGCTTGACCTCGAGACCGGCGATGCGACCGGCGTCCTTGGTGGCCTGGCGCTGGGAATCGTTGAAATAGGCCGGGACCGTGATCACCGCCTCGGTGATCGTTTCGCCCAGGTAGTCCTCGGCGGTCTTGCGCATCTTTTGCAGCACCTTGGCCGAGATCTCCGGCGGCGCCATCTTCTTACCGTTGACATCCACCCAGGCGTCGCCGTTATCCGCCCGCACGATCCGATAGGGCACCATGTCGATGTCCCGCTTCACCACGTCGTCACCATAACGCCGACCGATCAAACGCTTGATGGCGAACAAGGTGTTGCGGGGATTGGTCACCGCCTGACGCTTGGCGGACTGTCCTACCACGACCTCGCCGTCACCGGTGAAGGCGACGATGGACGGCGTGGTGCGATCACCCTCAGAGTTTTCGATGACCCGGACCTTGTCCCCCTCCATTACGGCGACGCAGGAGTTGGTGGTGCCCAAGTCGATGCCGATGATCTTTGCCATCTCTTCAAGTCTCCAGAATTCTTTTTTGATACCGTTGATTAGTGACTCAGATGGGGTGAAACCATGCCTCATTCAAGGCTATTGTTCACCGGAGGCATGGGTTGTTGGGACACCAGCACCATGGCCGGGCGCACCAGGCGACCGTTCAGGCTGTATCCCTTCTGTACCACGGTCACCACCCTGTTGGCCGGCAGATCCGCCCTGGGGACCATGGACATGGCCTGGTGGAGATCCGGATTGAATGGCTGTCCCTGGGGATCGATCGCCTGGACCCCGAATTTCCCCATCGCGTTTTCGAACAGCTTGACGGTCAGTTCGATGCCTTCACGCAGCTTGGTGGTGTCGGTCTGGGCCTCGTTGGCCGCGTTCAGACCCAATTCCAGGCTATCCCAGACACCCAGGAGCTCACGCACGAAACCGTCCAGGGCGAACTTGCGGGTAGCCTCCAGGTCCCGCTCATGGCGGCGACGCAGGTTTTCCAGTTCAGCCCTGGAGCGTAATACCTGATCCCAGTTTTGTTCCGCCCGTTGGCGGGCTTCTTCCAACTGGGCACGCAGGTCCTCGAGGCCGGGACCCGCGGAGTCGGCGGGGGATGGAGTGATCCGAGCTTCCCCGCTGGTCCCGGTCTCCGCTGGAGCCGGGGTGGTCCGGGGTGGATTGGGCGCTTCACCTGTTGTTGACATCGTCTCTTTACTTTTCACCTCTTGTACCATGGCGCACCAGCCTGAAAACGGCCTCATCTATAAATGCCCACATGGTGGGGATGGTTATCTCGGTTTCAAGGCAGCCCCAAGGAGTTTGGCGGTGATATCCACCAGGGGGATCACCCGGTCATAGGCCATGCGCGTTGGACCTATGACCCCGAGCACACCGACGATCTGGTCGTCGATTTTGTAGGGGGAGGTTACCAGGCTACAGTCGTCGAAGAGTTCATAACCGGATTCCTCGCCGATAAAAATCTGTATCCCATCGGCTTTCAAGCACTTGTCCAATAATTGCAGGATCTGATGGCGATCGGTGAAGGCGTCGAAGAGCTTGCGCAGGCGTTCCAGATTGGCGAGTTCGTCGAACCCCATGAGATTGGTCTGTCCGGAGATCAGCAAGTCTTCCTGGAATTGGGAGGAATCGATCACCAAGCCGGTCATGTCGAGCGCCTGTTGCATCAGGCGATCCATGTTCTCCCGCGCCTCCTTCATCTCCTTGATCAGTCTGTCGCGGACCTCCTTGATGTCATGGCCGCGAAAGGCCTCGGTCAGATATTCCGCCGCCCGGGCCAGCTCGGTATCCGAGAGGTCGCGCTCGGTGAACAGCACCCGGTTGTGCACCTCGCCGTCATTGGTCACCAGGATAGCCAAGATCCGACGACCCGAAAGCCTGAGAAACTCGATCTGATGAAACAGCATGCGTTCATGCTTGGGCAAGGTCACCAGACCCGCCATGTGGGTGATGCTGGACAAGAGGTTGGTTACGGCCACCAAAGTCTCGGCGGCGTCTTGATGCGTCTTGAGTCGCTGCCGGATCTGCTCGATTTCATCATCCAGCAAGGGTTTCACCGTCAGCAAGGAATCGACGAACAAGCGATAACCAGTCACCGTGGGAACCCGGCCGGAGGAAGTGTGGGGCGAGACCACCAGGCCCATCTCTTCGAGATCCGACATCACGTTGCGTATGGTCGCCGGGCTGAGTTCCAAGCCCGAATCCTTGGCCAGGGTACGTGAGCCGACCGGTTGTCCCTCGCGGATATAGCGCTCCACCAACACCTTGAGAAAGTGCTGCGCACGCTCGTTGATCATCAAGGGACCCAGCGTTTTTCTCGGAACCACTTCCCAACCTCGGCACTCGAAAAAGGCGGCAAATTGATTAGCACTCTTTATGTTTGAGTGCTAACAGCACGTTAACAAGCCATTTTCCCAGTGTCAAGAAAGCCTGTAGAGAGGCTGTAGGGAGCTGTAGAGAGCCAATACAGTGTCCGAAGTTGTAGCCGGGCCGGATCCGCTCTCCGCTACCCGGACCCTATCGACTTGTCTGGCGATCATCCGGTGGTCCAGACAGCGGAGCCGAGCGGGCTTGTGCCAGCACCCAGCCACCGGGTTACAGCGCTTCACGCCTCAAGGCCGGTTTTACTTCGCCCCGGATGCGGCTGGTCGGCTGCCGGGCCTGGGCATTGTTGCCGGTTTTTATGTTCTTTATAAGAGAACAATATCTCTTAATTTTGGCGTATTGTTCTCTTTATAAGAACGAAAATCGAGCATTTTCAGTCGATGCCCGGAGCCCCACAAGCACACCAGCCGGATAGATCGAGCAGCGGAAGATTCCTGCTTATTTCGTATTCCCCGAGGCGAGGGAGGGACTGAGCCTGAGGGCCAGATCCGTGTAGTGCCGGGCCTCGTCCTCGCGACCGAGGGCGCGGAGCGCCCGTCCCAGGTTGAGATAGATTTCCGGACGGGGTTCGAGGCCGAGGGCCTTGAGGTAACTGAGCCGGGCGGCCTCCGGGTGGCGCAGTAACAACTGGTAGCTGCCGTAGGTCAGAGGGAGGCCGACTTCGAGCGGATCGGCTCGCATGGCCGCCTCCAGGGCCGCCAGATTGGCGTTGAACACCTGGACCGGGGCGCGCCCGAGACGGGCCGCCGCCAGCAGATCGGCATCGGCGACCGCCAGGGTCCGGCTCGCCGCCAGGCGGTGATAGCTGCGCTGGGCCTGCCAGCCCAGCCCCAGGGTCAGCAGCCCCAAGAGCCAGATCGCCGCCGTACGACCGCTCATGTCCCTCTCCGACCAGCGGCAAAGATCCAGCTCAGGAACAAGAGGAAGGGATAGGCCACCATGGCCACCCGCCAGTCTCGTAGGAAATCCCTGCGCCTGCCTCCTGGATTCCGTTGCGCTGCCTCC
>WBZP01002125.1_pt1 | contig 23287 bp, 27 predicted proteins | sample 5204301 | NCBI WGS metagenome assembly WBZP01 (sample SAMN12412401, study PRJNA552823) | activated sludge metagenome | isolation source: activated sludge from nitrification reactor of wastewater treatment plant... | place: USA: Pennsylvania | collected 2017 | reverse complement strand
CGCTCGCGAGCTTGCCCGCGCCGTCCCACACCTCGTGGTCGAGGGAGACGAGCAGCTCGTGGACGATGTCCTGCGCGTGCATGAGGTGCGTGTGGGCGCTCGTGCCGAGCTCGAGGCACTCCGCGGCGCGCTCGAGGTCGAGCAGCAACCGGTCGTAGACCATGCAGAGCAGGCGCTCGGGCGACGCCGTCGTGCGGGCGGCGTCCGCGTACGCGGCAGTGGCGCTCGTGGCGTAGGGGTTCATGGTCTCGTGCTCCTCATCATCCTGTGCTGGACGTCGTCGACCCCGCGGACAGGGAGGTGAACTGGCCGGACAGCCAACTGGCCTGGCTGCTCATCTGCGAGAGCTGGGTGTTGACGGCCGAGTACTGCTTGGTCAGCTGCGCCTTCTTCGCTGCCAGGCGCGTGTCCCAGGCGCTGATGTCCTTGCCCAGCGAGGCGACCGTCTTCTGCCGGCTGGTGATCGCAGCGGTCAGCGAGCCTCCGGCGTACTTGGTCGCCGTGTGGGCGACGGAACCGAGGCGCGCGGCGAACGACTGGATCGCCGACGCCGTGGCGGCCGGGTCGGCGGACAGCGCCGTCGTCAGCTTGGTGGTGTCGAGCACGAGGTTCCCCGTGCGGTCGACGGTGAGCCCCATCCCGGCGAGCGACTTGCCGGCGATGGCGAACAGGCTGCTCGTGAGGTTGTCGGAGATGGACGAGGGCAGCGTCTCGCCGAGGAGCGGTCCACCGGTCTTGGTGGCCGCGTTGTACGCCGTCGAGGAGCGCACGGTGGCCAGCGCGGTGTTCACGGCGTTCACGAGCGAGGTGACCTGCGCGGCCATCTTCGCCGTGTCCTGACCGACCGTGAGCACGACGCCGTTCTCCGGCTTGGAGACGGTGAAGCTCAGGCCGGGGAACAGGTTGGAGACGGTGGTCGTCGTCGACGTCGCGATGTCGCTGGCGCCGGGGCCGAACTTCACCTGCGTGTCGACGCCGGTCGCGATGACGGCGGGATCGCCCAGCGCGCTCGAGGCGCCGGACACGGTGAAGGCACCGGCAGCGCCGGCCGAGGAGGCGGCGAGCTGCAGGCGGTAGGAGTCGGTGCCGACCTGGAGCAGCGACGCCTTGACGCCGAGGCCGCTCGTCGCGTTGATGCGCGAGGCGACGTCGGTGAGGGTCGTGGCGCTCGACAGGTCGACGGTCGTGTCGGTCCCGTTGACGCTGAACGTGAGGGAGCCGCCGCCGACCGGCGCGGTCGAGGAGACCGGGGTGCCGAAGAGCACCTTGTGCGCGGTGGCGACGGAGAGGACGTCGACGCTGTAGCTGCCGGGGGTGGCGGAGGCGGTCGCGGTCCCGGTGACGGCGGTGCTCGAGGACGTGACGCCGTTGATGGCCCAGGTGCGCGGTGCCAGGACGCTGGTGATCATCGCCTCGGACGCGGTCTGGATGGCGGCGACGTTGCTGTTGAGGGTCTGCAGCGTCGACAGCGCCGACTGCTGCTTGGTCTGCTGCTTCTGCAGGAGGGTCTGGGTGTTGCCCTCCACCGACATCAGCTGGGTGACGAGCTGGCTGACGTTGATCGTGCCGATCCCGTCGATGGCGTTCGCCATGCCGCTGCGTCCTCCTGTCCGATGCCTGCTCCGGGAAGGGCTCCCGGAGCAGCGATGGCGGCGGACATCCGCCCGCCGCCATCGCCTTCCGATCTAGAACCCTCAGGCTCAGCCGAGCAGCTTGAGGATGCCCTGCGGGGCCTGGTTGGCCTGAGCCAGCATCGCGGTGCCGGCCTGGCTCAGGATCTGCGAGCGGGTGAACTTGACCATCTCAGCGGCCATATCGGTGTCGCGGATCCGGCTCTCCGACGCGGAGACGTTCTCGACCGCGACGTTGAGGTTGTTGATGGTGTGCTCGAACTGGTTCTGCGTCGCACCGAGCGCGGCACGGTTGGTCGACACGCTCTGGATGGCGGTGTCGAGAGCCGTGATCGCGGCCGAGGCGTCCTTGGTCAGGTCGAGCTTGTCGGTGCCCAGCGTGGCGCTGTCCGAGGCGGGGATCGCCACGGTGACGCTCTCGCCGGCGTTGGCACCGATCTGGAACGTGCCCGAGAACTTGCCGTCGAGCAGGTTCTGCGAACCGAACTTGGTGGTGTTGGAGATGTTGTCGAGCTCGCTGTTCAGCGCGGTGAACTCGGACTGGGCCGCGGCCGTGGCGTTGGCGTCGAGCGAACCGGTGTTGGCGGCCTGGACGGACAGGTCGCGCATGCGCTGCAGGATCGAGTGGACCTCGGTCAGGGCGCCTTCCGCGGTCTGGGCGACAGAGATGCCGTCCTGGGCGTTGGAGACAGCCTGCTTGAGGCCGCCGACCTGGGCGCGGAGGCCCTCGGAGATCGACAGACCCGCGGCGTCGTCCGACGCGCGGTTGATGCGGTAGCCGCTGGACAGCTTCTCGAGCGACTTCGACATCTGGCCCGACGTCACCGACAGGTTGCGGTAGGCGTTGAGCGCCTCGATGTTCTGGTTGATACGGAGACCCATGGTTTCCTCCTTGGTTGTGGTCTCTAGACGGCCCCATCCGTGGGTGCCAGGACTCCCATCGGACCCGGTCCGGACTACCTGAGGTTTTCCGGCGACGTTGTCCGAGGAAAGTTGAAGAGGGGCGATTCCTGCTCTCGCCCAGGGGATCAGGACGATCGACGAACCGGCGGGAGTGCCGTCGAGCGACGTCGTCGACGACAACCTCGACGTCAGGTCGACCGCGGTCACGCGGTGGTGGGCGGGGGTCAGGCGGTCTGCGACAGGCGCGCGCGGGCCGGGCGGGCCTGCTGCGGCACCGTCCTGCTCGCGGCGTGCGTCTTGACCGCGACGCCACCGGCGGGGTGCGCCTGCATCGCCGCGAGGCGGCGGAGGTCGCCGGCACGGCCGACGGCCGCGAAGTACGCCGAGCGGCGGCGGTCGACCACGCCACCGGGCCGGTCCGACGCGGGGACGAGGTGCGGGTCGAGCTGGCTGTTCATGCCGTGCTTGACCATCTCGAGGGCCTCGGCGCGCATCTGCGAGACGCGGGACTCCGAGACGTCGAGCACCGCGGCGATCTCGGCCATCGGCTTGCCCTGCAGGTAGTACATGGAGACGACGGTGCGCAGCCGGTCAGGGAGGGAGTCGACCGCGGCGTGGAGGTAGCGGTGCTCCTCGCTCTGCAGCAGGTCGGTCTCCGGGGTCGCAGCGTCGTGGGGGAGCGCGGGCTCGAGGACGTCCATCGACGGCGCGGCGTCCATGGAGAGGATGACCGTGCGGTGCAGGTCGTCGTCGAGCGCGTCGAGCTCGGAGACGGGGACACCGAGGTGCGCGGCGATCTCGTCCTTCGCGGGCATCCGACCGAGGACGGTGGCGAGGTGGTTGATGGCCTCCTCGCGCAGGCGGCCGAGCTGGCGGACCGAGCGGGACGCCCAGCTGCGGTTGCGCAGCTCGTCCATCACCGCGCCGCGGATGCGGGTGTTGGCGTAGCGGCGGAACGGGACGCCGAGCGACGGGTCGAAGGACTTCGACGCCTGGACCAGGCCGAGGTACCCCGCCGAGTGCAGCTCGGAGTGGTCCACGTGCCGGGGCAGGCGGGCCGCGATCTCGTGGACGATGTAGCCCACCAGCGGCATGTGCTCGATGATCTGGGCCTCGTCGACACCGTTGTCCGTCGTCATGCTTCGAGGATGGGAGCGATGTAAGCGCTTCTCCTAGCGGGAAGAGCGACGCTGGATCCGTGGAGCCAAGTCTTGATCCGGAAGTCCTGGAGGCGAGGTTCGTCAGCGGTCGGGCGAGCGACGCAGAGGTGCGCGCAGGTTCGTGAGCAGGGGCGACGGGTTGGTGAGGAGCCGTTGAGGTGAATCTCAGCGTTCTCGGGCATCCGTCGACGGAAAGTGCTCAGACGGCGCGCAGCGTGACCGATGGGGGTGCTGTCAGAGCACTCCGACCGGAGCGCGTCGAGGAGATGGCATGGACTTCGCGAACCTCTCTCGCGTCCTGTGGCGCGAGCGCGAGCTGCTCGATCTGCTGCTGTTCAAGCTGCACGAGCAGCACCTGCTGCTGGTCGCCGGCGACGTCGAGTGGCTGCCGCGCGCCAGCGCCGAGGTCGAGGCCGTCCTCGAGCGCATCGGCACCGCCGAGCTCGAGCGCGCCATGGCGTTCGACTCCATCGCCGTCGACCTCGGCATGGCGCCCGGCCCGAGCCTCTCCGCGCTGGCCCTCAGCGCGCCGGAGCCCTGGGACTTCATCCTCGAGGAGCACCACAGCGCGTTCCTCGTCCTCGCGGAGCGGATCCAGACCTCGGCCGACGCGAACCGCGAGCTGACCCTCGCCGCATCCCGCGCCACCGAGGCGGTCCTCGCCAGCCTCACCGGCCAGGGCACGACGGTCGCCGCGTACGCCGCCACCGGACTCCGCGACGTCGACGTCCGCCGCCCGGTGCTCGTCGACGAGGAGATCTGAGCGTGGGCACGTTCGACGGCCTCTCCGTCGCGCTCTCGGGGCTGTACGCGCAGCGCCAGGGCATGGACATCGCTGCCCAGAACGTCGCCAACGCCTCGACCGCCGGCTACACGCGCCAGCGCGTGGCGCTGCAGTCGGTCGGTTCGCTCGCGGTCCCGGACCTGTGGAGCTCGTCGCGCGACGAGACCGGAGGCGTCCTCGTGGCCGGCGTCGACCGTGTCACCGACCCCTACCTCGACTCGCAGGTGCGCGACTCGCACGCCGTGGCCTCGGAGCTGACCAGCTCGGCCAACGCGATGGCCTCGGTGGAGCAGGTCTTCACCGAGCCGAGCGACACCGGGCTCTCCGACGCGCTGTCGTCGTTCTTCAGCGCGTTCCACGACGTCGCGAACCAGCCCGCGGACCTCGGCGTGCGCTCGTCGCTGCTGCAGAAGGCGGCGGCCGTCACCGACTGGCTGCACTCGGCCTCGACGCGCCTCACCGCGCAGCAGCAGGCGCTCGGCAGCCAGGCGACGTCGCTCGTCGCGCAGGTCGACGACGCCGCCAAGCAGCTCGCAGGGCTCAACCAGACCATCGCGCGCGCCGTGCCCAACGGCGTGCAGGCCAACGAGCTCAAGGACCAGCGCGACCAGCTGGCGCTCAGGCTCTCCGAGCTCGTCGGCGGCACCGTGACGACCGACGACGCCGGCAACGTGAACGTCCGCCTCGGGGGCAACGAGCTGGTGACCGGCTCCACGGTCAACCTGCTCACCACCTCGCAGGTGGCCGGCCAGACGGTCGTGCAGTGGGCGCAGGGCGGTGCCACGGCCACGATCCCCGGCGGCAGCCTCTTCGGTGTCATCGACGCCGCGCAGAACGAGATCCCCGCATGGTCGGCCCGGCTCGACCAGGTGGCAGCGACGCTCGCCTCCCAGGTGAACTCGCTGCACCAGAGCGGCTTCGACCTGGGCGGCACCGCGGGCGGCGCGTTCTTCACCGGCACGACGGCCGCGTCGCTCACCGTCGCGATCAGCGACCCGCGCCTCGTCGCCGCCTCCGCGGTGGCGCCGGGTGCGACCGGTCCGTCGCTGAACACCGGCGTCGCCGACAAGCTCGCGATGCTCTCGTCGTCGCAGACCGGACCTTCGGCCGGCTACGCGCGCCTGGTCGCCGACGTCGGCGTCGCGTCGTCGTCGCTGCAGAACCAGCTGGCCACGCAGGCGTCGGTCGTCGCGTCGGTCGACGCGGCCAAGACGTCGACGTCGGGCGTGAGCATCGACGAGGAGATGACCGCGATCGTCGCCTACCAGCGGGCGTACGAGGCCTCGAGCCGCGTCATGACCGCCATCGACTCGCTGCTCGACACCCTGATCAACCGCACCGGCCTGGTCGGGAGGGGCTGACGATGTCCTACAACCGGATCACGTCCGCGACGAACGCGATGCTCGGGATCCAGTCTGCGCAGTCGCGCCTGGCGAAGCTGCAGTCGCAGCTGTCGTCGGGCAAGGCGCTGCAGAAGCCGAGCGACGACCCCGCCGGTGTCAGCAGCGCTCTGTCGCTGCGCTCCGAGCTCGCGCGGCTCACGCAGTACGACCGCAACACCTCCGACGGACAGGCGTGGCTCGGCACCATCGACAGCACGCTGCAGACGATGGTCAGCGCGACCAACCGCGTGCGCGACATCGTCGTGCAGGGCTCGTCGACCGGCGCGATGTCGGCGTCGGACCGGCAGGCGCTCGCGACCGAGGTCGCCGGCCTGCGCCAGAGCCTCATCGGCGACGCGAACACGACGTACCTGGGCCGTCCCGTCTTCGGTGGCACCACCGCCGGCACTGCGGCGTACGACGCCTCCGGCGCCTACCTCGGTGACTCGCAGGTCGTGACCCGCCGCGTCGGCGACGGCCAGACCGTGCGCGTCGACCTCACCGGGCCGGAGGCCTTCAGCGGCGGCGGCACGGACCTGTTCGCGCTGCTGTCGAAGATCCAGACCGATCTCACCGGCACGACCGCGAACCTCGCCGGCGACCTGACCTCGCTCGACTCGGTGCTCGGCTCGATGCGCACCGGGCTCGCCGACGTCGGGGCCCGCTCGGCACGTCTCGACTCGCTCGCCCAGACGTCGCAGCTGCGCAGCATCGACGCCACGTCGGCGCTGTCGTCGGTCGAGGACGTCGACACCGCCAAGGCCATCCTCGACCTCAACGTGCAGCAGGCCGCGTACACCGCGTCCCTGCAGGCCACAGCCAAGGTCATCCAGCCCTCACTGATGGACTACCTGCGATAATGACCGCTGTCATCCACGAAGAAGGGGGAGCCGTGACCATCACCGCCCCCGACGACGTCCTTCCCGTCGTCGACGTGCCCGAGGGTCTGCCCGGCTTCCCCGACCTGCGCCGCTTCGCGCTGTCCCGTCTCGAGGACTCCGGGCTGCTGCTCGAGCTCCGCTCCCTCGACGACCTCGACGTGCGCTTCGTCGTCGTCCCGTCGGTCGCCTTCTTCCCCGACTACGCCCCCGAGATCGACGACGTCTCCGCCGCGCGGCTCGGCCTGCTCGGCGACGACTCGGCCGACCAGGGGCCGTTGGTGCTCCTCGTGGTCACCGTCGGCGCTACGCTCGACACCTCGACCGTCAACCTCATGGCGCCGGTCGTGATCAACGGTGCCACCCGGGTGGCGGCCCAGGTCGTCCTCGACGACCCGTCCCTCCCGCTCAGGGCGCCGTTGCCGTTCTGAGGTCGGCCCCGGCCGGCGAGGGAGGGAACCCGTGCTCGTCCTGAGCCGACGGATCGGCGAGAGCGTCGTCATCGGTAACGACGTCGTGGTGACGGTGCTCGAGGTCCGGGGGGACATCATCCGCCTGGGCATCGACGCGCCCCGCGAGGTCGCGGTCCACCGCCAGGAGGTGTTCGAGGCGATCGAGGCGGCCAACCGCTCCGCTGCCTCGCCCGACGCCTCCTCCGTGTCGGCCCTCGCCGACGCCGTGGCCAAGCGCCAGCCCGACACCGACTGAGCCTCCCGCATTCCTCCTAGGCGGGGTCGCCGCCGCGGTCGAGCAGCTGCGCGTTGAACTGGCTGACCCGGTGCACCGTGATGCCCTGCCGCTGCTCGACGGCCAACGGATGCGGGCTGGTCGGGTCCAGCTCGATCCACGGAGCCAGGCCAGGTGCGCGGGTGTGGAGGTTGGCGGCGAGCCCGACGGTGGGTGGCTCGTAGGGAAGCGCGGTGCAGACCCAGGCGAACATCGGGTCCAGCTTCTCTCGACGCGGATCGTCCCAGTGCTCGACCTGGAGCCGCATGTTCGCCTCGCTGAGCGAGACCCAGGTATCCCAGACGAACACCTCGCCGGCGAGGTCGAGGACGGGGAGCTCGATGCGTCCCCGGAGGTAGTGGTGGACGCCGTCGCGGTCCGGAAGCACGCACACGTCGGCGTTGATCTCGCCCTGCTGCCGTTCTGCCTCCGTCGCGACCTCCCAGGGGGCGGGCGCCGGCGTGCCGAAGGCGAACGCGAGCCCTCGGTGCTCTCGGCCGCACGACCGGCACTGCCAGGAATCGCTGGTCCCTGGAGGCGTCGTCACACGGCACAGCATGGCAAAGCAGGACGTACGCACGCCGAGGTATCGCCGTGGCCGGAGTGGTGCGGGTCGACGCGAGGGGGTGGTGGGTGGTGCGCCCTGCTGGGTCAGGGCCGGAGTCTTCGGCTGCGAGTGAGGGGCGGGGTGAAGTCCCAGCAGCCCTGCTCGTGGCCGGTCATCCCTGGATGGAGGGCCATGGTCCAGCCGCCTTCGTGGACGGCGTGGTGGTGGCTGGGGCAGACCAGAGCCATGTTGGGCAGGTCGGTGGCCCCGCCGTGCTGCCAGGGGAGGACATGGTGGGCGTGGCAGCGGGCGACGGTGGCGCGGCAGCCGGGGAAGACGCAGTGGCCGTCGCGGATCTCGAGGGCTCGGCGGATCTGCGTGGTGACGGTGCGCTCGGCGCGTCCGACGTAGAGGACGGAGCGCGCGAACGCGTCGAGGGTCGTGACGACGGCGTCGAGGTAGGCGTCGCGGGTGGGCGCCGGCGCGGTCTCGCATACGTGATCGCATCCGGCGTTCTGGTCCGTGCCGTGGTCGTGCTCTGTCGACGGTCGCGGGGGCAACGCTGCCGTCGTGGCGTCGTCGGCGAGCGATGCTGGTCGGGCGCTCGACGCGTCGGGGATGGCGGTGACGGTGGTGAGGATGCGGGTGATGTCGGCGTCGCAGAGCAGCCGGTTCAGGCTCTCCTCGCCGAGGAGCGCGGTGTCGTCGGTGCCGGGCATCGCGAGCCGGCCGGACCGAGGTGCGGCGGCGTCGGTGGTGTCGACCACGACGGTGAGGTGCGGTGCGACGCGGTGGTGCGATCCCAAAGTCGCGTCGTCCATGAGGTGGGTCATGACCTCGCCGAACGCGAGCGCGGTGAGGTGGTCCGGGCGGAGCCCGGCCTTGCGCCGTGCACGGTCGGTCTCCCCGCACGAGCAGTCCGAGCCGGGGTCGGTGAGCTGGTCGCACTCGGGGTCGTGGTGGATGCCGGCGAGCTGCTGCTCGGCGATCTGCCTGGCCCCGGCGCCGAGGACGGTCTTGGCGGCGGCTGCGGTCTCGGCGGTGATCCAGCCCGAGATCCGCCACATGGATCCGGCGTCGACGATGGACAGGGACTGGTTCTCGAAGGCGAACAGGGCGTCCTCGGTGACGCCGTCGGGGTCGATGCGCAGCCGCATCTCGCCGACGGCGCGGTGCAGGAGGTCGGCGTCGCCGCGTTCCGCGATCGGGAGGAGGTGGTCGAGCGCCTCGGCCCGCGCGATGGGGGTGTCGGTGCGGGTGGAGCGGCGCAGGACGTCGGTGACGCCGACGGTGAGGTCGCGGATCGCGCCGCCGGTGACGGCGCGGGCCATCCAGGCGTCGGCGACGCGGGTGGAGTGGGTGTCCAGGTCGCGTCCCCGGGCGACGGTGGCACGGGCCTGCGGCGTGGACATGCCGGCCTCGACCTGCAGGAACCGGGAGGTCGAGGCGTAGCGGCCGGCGATGAGCTTGCCGCGCACGGAGCCGACCTGACGTTCCAGCCGGCCGGTGACCACGGTGGCGACGGCGGTCGTGGTGTCGGCGGCGGAGTGCAGGGCGAGGGTGAGCGCCTCGAGGAGCTCGTCGGGTACCTCGGCCAGCAGTGCCGGGTCCGCGACCAGGACGTCGGCGACCTCGCGCGCGGACGCGCGCAGCCCTTCGACCAGGCGCGCGAGCCCGTGCACCGTGATCGGTGCGCGGGTCCCGTCGGTCGTCGAGGTCATGCGAAGAACCTAGCGACCACCTCCGACAGTGCAGTCCAGCGAGAATCCAAGCAGCGCAACGGATTCCGGGATCCGCTGTCCACAGGCTGTGAGCATCGGCGTGTCGTCCACAGTCGCGCTCGACAGTCCCGTCTCGCCTGGCCGGAACGTGGTAGGGCGTGCGACGCTCGCCTCGACCCGAAGCATCCGGTCGACGCGGTGTGTCGTCGGCAGTCGCGCTCGACGGTCGCTCCTCGCCTCGCGAGACAGTGGTGGCGCGCGACCGCAGCCGTCGACCCGCAGCATCTGCCGACACGCCGCGTCCGCCGCATCGCGCCCCACGAGCAGGGTCAGGCCCGAGCGCGCCAAGACCTCAGCAGCGCGCGGACGCCGACGACGACCGAGCCGATCACCACGACGATGACGACCGTCTCGCCGACCCCGATGTCGAAGAACACCGCTGCCTCCCCTCATCCGTCCGTGTCGTCGTCGCGTGCACGACCTGCGCTGAAGCCCAGCCGGTAGCCGACGCCGGCCGCGATCACGACCAGTCCGGCGACGACGACGGCGACCCCGAGCCACAGCTGGTCGGTGCGGCGGATCAGCTGCTCGGCGATGGTCGGTCCGTCGTCGCTCAGCGGCGAGTAGGCGAACCAGCCGAAGCTGGAGTAGCCCCACGCGTGCGACGCGATGACCACCACGAGCCCGGCGACGACCGCCACGACCCCCATTCCCAGCCACCAGAACATGCGCACCATCGCCCCCATGGGTCCGATGGTGCCGCAGACCATGGCTCGAGGGGAGGCTCCCTCAGCAGCTCAGGGGCTGATGCCGTAGGCCGCGCGCAGCCACTGGGCGTCGCGACGGTAGAGGTCCGGGTGGCCCGCGGCGACGGCGGAGGCGAACCGATCGTCGCCCCTGCGGGCCTGCGCCAACGAGAACGCGACGAGGTCGTCGAGCCGCAGGATCGCCCAGCGCACGATCTCGTCAGGCGTGATGCCGCCGTAGGCCTCGGCCAGGACCGCCAGTCGGCGCACCTGCTCGTCGACTCCTGCCTCCCGGCCGTCGGCGTTGTCCGGTGAGGTGAGGCTGATCCACCGGTAGGCGGCGTAGCCGACATCCCAGCCCGCAGGGGCGGGCATCGCGAAGTCCCAGTCGATGAGGGCGACGAGGTGCCCGTCGCGGCAGACCACGTTGTACGGCGCGATGTCGCTGTGGCAGATCACGTCCGCGGGGAGGGACGGCTCCCGCTGCCAGCCCGAGGCTGGCTTGGGCAGGTCGCGCGTCGTGTCGTGCAGGAGGCGCAACGTCCGGCCGACCTCCACCAGCAGCGGGTCGGACCACACCCACTCCGGCATCGGATAGATGCCGACGTCACCGTCGACGAACTCCACCGACTCCGCGCCGGTGGCGTCGAGCCCGTACGGCTGCGGGACGAAAGTCAGGCCGCGGTCGCGGAGGGCGCGCATCAGCTCCTGCACCCGCGGGGTCCACGGACCCGAGGGACGTCGCACGGTCGTACCGATCCGACGGACCTCGCCCATGGTGCCGCCCGGCATCGGGGTCCCTTGGTCCACGGCGTCATCGTGCCCGACGCCGGGCGGGGCGCGGCGCCGGATATCGCCTGCGCGCCGGGCGGTCGCTGATCAGGGTGGGGGTGGGGAGACGCCGTCACGCGCGCCGCCACGGACCCGGGATACGCCAGCGGCCCCGACCGGGGAGGGGTCGGGGCTGCGTGCGCGGAGCAGGTCAGGACGCGAGGAGCTCGTCGTCGGTGGTGGTCGGGGCCTCGTCGACGTCGAGGATGTCCTCGTCGTCGGTCGTCGGCTTGTTGTTGCGCTCGTTGCCCTCGGCGTAGGTCTTCACCAGAGCGGACACGAACGAGATGCCGGCGCCGGCGATGAGCGACGCGAGGACGAAGTGGATGACCGCGGGCGCGACGGCGACGTCGGGGTCGACGAACGCGGCCCACAGGCCCGGGCCGGTGACGAGGAGCCCGAGGAGCAGCGAGTACGGCGTGATGAGCTTCACGAGGTCCTCCGGACGGTGAGGCGGGCGTCGGCGGCGCGGTCGGCGGGAAGGCCGTCGTGGGACGCGACCGGGAGGCCGAGGCCGAGGACGGCGTCGGGATCGCTGGTGAGCGCGGCGCCATGAACGACCAGCGCCTGCGGCGAGGGCAGGCAGCCCAGCCAGCGCTGCAGGTCCTCGGTACGCCGCGTCGCGTCGACGAGCGCCCAGGTGGCGGCGGCACCGACGACCTGCACGGCGTCGGCGACCCAGGCGCGGCCCTGCGGGTCGGCGACGAGGTCGAACGGGGCGTCGACGACGACGATGCCGGCGGTGCGCGCGTGGGCGAGCTCGGCACCGCGCAGCCGCACCTCGAGCAGGTCGTGCAGCAGCCGGTCGTCGGGCACGCCGGCCACCGACTCGCGCGCGGTCAGGACGGACACCGCCGACGCCGGGATGCGGCACGTCGCGGCCAGGCCCACGGCTGCGGCGTACGCCGCCGCCGGGTCGCCGGCCAGGACGAGGACGTCGCCGGGTCGGGCCGGCACGAGGATCGGCTCCGGGCCGGGCTCGGGGACGACCGCGAGGGCGACGACGGGGGCGAGCGGCTGCTCGGCGACCGGCGCGGCGACGGGTGCGGCGACCGGTGCCGGCGCGAGCACCGGGGCGGCGGGCTGCGCGGCCTGGGCGGACGCGAGGTCGACGCTCGCCGCGGCGGCCTGGATCAGCCGGGCGGCGGCGGCGCTCGCGGCCATCGCCGGCGACAGGGTGACGGGCGGGCTCAGCACGGCGGCCGGCGGCAGCGCCGAGACACCGGCCTGGGCCTGGTGCGCGGCCGTCGCGGCCGGGCCGACCGGGGTGAGCCCGTGGTCGGCGGCGGCACGGGCGGCGCGCTCGATGGGCAGCTCCGAGTCGCTCGGTCGCGCCTGACCCTCGAGCAGCGAGGCCTCGACCGGGCCGGTGGGAACGGCGGCGTAGGACGCGGCCGGGGCCGCGACGACCGGGGCCGGGGCGACGGGCAGCGGCGGCACGGGAGCCAGCGGCAGGGTCTGCGGCTGGGCCTGCGGCTGGGCCTGCGGCAAGGAGGGCGACATCGACGTCGGCGCCTGGTCGGCGGCGGACATCGACGCGAGCACGAGGTCGATGGCGTCACGCGGCGCGGTGGGGGCGACCTGCACGGCGGCCGGACGTGCTTCGGCGTTCACCGCGGCGACGGCGTCCTCGAAGGACAGCGGCGCACCGAGGCTGGCGGGCGCGGAGGGGGTCGCCGCTTGCGCGGGCACGCCCGGCGTCGCCGGCACGGCAGGGCTGCCCGGCAGGGACGAGGCAGGCGCGTCGCCGTCGATCTGGACCGCCACCTCGAAGCGCTGCTTGGCGAAGAAGCCGCCGACGCCGCCGGTGCGGATCCGCTCGGCATGGACGATCTTCGCGTCCGGCCCGTACTCCTCACGGACCTGCTGGAGGAGGGCCCGGATGTCGGTCCCCTCAAGAAGCATGCGCGTGGACAAGGCTCACCACTCCCTGGGTACGGATGTCGATCGGGCCACCGAGCTCGGGGTAGGCGAGCACGGACAGTCGAGGGATCTCCCCGCGCAGCAGGCGGTGGAGGGGCATGCGCAGCGGGGCGCTGCACACGAGGACGGGCGACACGCCGGTCTGCTCGGACGCCTCGACGAGGCGGGCGAGCTCGTGAACGGCGGCGGCGAGGGTCGACGGGTCGGCCGTGATGACGTCGCCGCCCTCCGACGGCCGCAGCGACCCGAGCAGCTCCTGCTCGAGCTGCGGGTCGAGCGTGATCGCGTTGAGGACGCCGCTCGTCGCCAGGCTGGCGCAGATCGCGGGGCCGAGCGCCGATCGGGCGGCGTCGACGAGCGCATCGGTGTTCTGGCCGGCACCGGCACGACCGCGCGCGGAGAGGGCCTCGAAGATGCGGGCGAGGTCGCGGACGGCGACCTTCTCGGCGAGCAGGCCCTGCAGCACCCGCTGCACCTCGCCGAGGGTGAGGATCGTCGGCGTCAGCTCGTCGACCACCGACGGGTGCTGCGACCTCAGCGCGTCGACCAGCACGCGGACGTCCTCGCGCGAGAGCAGCTGCGCGGCGTTCTGCCGGGCGATCTCGGCGAGGTGGGTGATGACGACCGAGGCGCGGTCGACGACCGTGAGGCCCGCGAGCTCGGCCTGGCGCTGGTAGCCGGCGGGCACCCAGCGCGCGGCGAGGCCGAAGACCGGCTCGCGCGTCTCGGTACCGGGGAGGAACGTCGTGTCGTCGCCGATCACCAGGACGTGGCCCGCCGGCGCCTCGCCGCGGCCGAGCTCCACGCCGTGGACCCGGATGCGGTACGTCGACAGCGGCAGCTCGAGGTCGTCGTGGGTGCGCACCGGCGGCAGGACGACGCCGAGCTCGAGGGCGATCTTGCGGCGCAGCGCGCGGACCCGGCCGAGCAGGTCGCCGTGCGCCGGGTCGACGAGGTCGACGAGGTCGTCGGCCAGCTCGAGCTCGACGGGGTCGACGCGCATGTCGGAGATGAGGCGCTCGGGGCTGTCGGGGTTCACCGCGGGGTCTGTGGTGGCGGCGGCGTCGGCCGCGGCCGCCTTCTCGTCGTCCGGGTGCGGCGCGTGCACGAGGCGGGACGAGATGAAGAGCAGCACGCCGCCGACGGCGAAGAACGGGATCTTCGGGAGCGCGGGGATCAGGCCGAGGGCGACGATGCCCAGGCCCGCGATCTGCAGGGCGCGCTTCTGGTTGGTGAACGTCGACATGACCTCGGTGCCCATGTCGTTGCTCGTGGTGGCGCGCGTGACGATGAGGCCGGTCGCGATGCTGAGCATCAACGCCGGGATCTGCGAGGAGAGGCCGTCGCCCACGGTCAGGAGCGAGTAGGTCTGGACGGCCTCGGCGGGGGGCATCCCGTTCATGACGATGCCGATCGTCATGCCGCCGATGAGGTTGATGAACGTAATGATGATGGCGGCGATCGCGTCGCCCTTGACGAACTTCGAACCACCGTCCATCGCGCCGTAGAAGTCGGCCTCGGCCGCGACCTCGGCGCGACGGCGCCGCGCCTCGTCGTCGTCGATGAGGCCGGAGTTCAGGTCGGCGTCGATCGCCATCTGCTTGCCGGGCATCGCGTCGAGGGTGAAGCGCGCGCCCACCTCGGCGACGCGCTCGGCGCCCTTCGTGACCACCACGAACTGGATCACGATGAGGATCGTGAAGATGACCAGGCCGACGATGATCGACCCGCCGATGACGAAGTGGCCGAACGACTCGACCACCTGGCCGGCGTAGCCGTTGGTGAGGACCTGGCGCGTGACGCTGACGTTGAGGCCGAGCCGGAACAGCGTCGCGATGAGCAGGAGGGCCGGGAACGTCGCGAAGTCGAGCGGCTTCCGGACGTACATGACCGTCATCAGGATGGCCAGCGCGGAGGCGAGGTTGATGACGATGAGGACGTCGAGGACCGGCGGCGGCAGCGGGACGATCATCATGACGATGATGCCCACCACGGCGACCGGGACCGCGAACTGGCCGAAGCGCCTGTTCCTCACGAGAGCCTCTCGCGCATGCGGGGTCGGGGGACCCTGCTGCTGGCCGTCCGTGGAGTCTGAGCGCCGTCCTGGCGCCCACCCATCGGCCGCCCCGGGACCGACCTGAGGGTTTCTCAGGAGTGGGCGAGGGCGAGCTGGCCGGCGCTGTGCAGGCCGGCTGCGGCACCGCGGGCGCGCAGGCCCATGACGAAGGCGAGCACCCGGGCGACGGCGGTGAACATCTCCGCCGGGATCTCCTGGCCGACGTCGCAGGCCTTGTAGAGCGAGCGGGCCAGCGGGATGTCCTCGACCATCGGTACCCGGTTCTCGGTCGCGACCGCGCGGATCCGGGCCGCGAGGTGCCCGGAGCCCTTCGCGACCACCCGCGGGGCGCCCCGCCCGGCCGTGTACTTGAGGGCGACGGCGACGTGGGTGGGGTTCACGACCACGACGTCGGCATCGACCAGGTCGATCATCATCCGGTTCCGGACGATCTCGATCGCCCGGCGCCGGATCTGGGCCTTGACCATCGGGTCGCCGTCGGCCTGCTTGTACTCGTCCTTGATCTCCTTGCGGGACATCATCAGCTGCTTGTTCACGCGCCGGCGCGACACCAGGTAGTCGCCGATACCGATGACCAGTCCGGCGACGGCCATGGTGCGCAGCAGCGTCAGCGAGTCCGACGCCACGGTGACCGCGATCGTGACGATCGGGATGGCACCGGCGCCCATGAGGGTCGGCATCATCCCGCTGAACAGCTGCCAGGCGATGACGCCCACCAGCGTGAGCTTGATCAGGTTCTTGACCAGCTCCCACAGCGAGTGCGGGCTGAAGAGCCTCTTGAACCCCTGCGCCGGGCTGATCCGCGAGCCCTTGGGCTTCGCTCGCGCGAAGTACGGGCGCGCCCCGCCCTGGGCGACGCCTGCCGCGAGCGCGCCGAGGACGACCACGCCCATGAGGGGCAGCAGCGCGAGACCGGCCGACGTGGCCGCCGACATGGACGCCGCGAGCACGGTGGTCATGTCGGGGTCGGACGAGAGGTCGGGGAGCGTGCGCAGCCACGCGGCGAGCTGGTCGTGCAGCGACGACACCGTCGCCGGCAGCAGGTAGGTGAGGATGAGGACCGTCGTCCAGGCGGCGAGGTCGGGGGAGCGCGCGACCTGCCCGTTCTTGACGCCTTCCCGCTTCTTCTTGGGTGTGGGCTTCTCGGTGCGGTCGGCGGCGCCGCTGTCGGCCATGGTCAGTGCCCCGCGATCGCGGACATGGCGTCGACCGCCTGCTCGGAGAGCCCGACCACGGCGGGCGGGAGCATCGGCACGGCGATCACGAGGAGCATGAGCGTCAGGCCGATCTTGAGCGGGAACGCGAGCGAGAAGGCGTTGAGCGCCGGGGCCACGCGCGTCATGAGGGCCAGCGCGACGTCGGCGAGGAATGCGACGCCCACGATCGGGCCGGCGATCTGCAGCGCCGCCACGAACATGGTCGAGAGCACCGTGGCCAGCGTGCGGCTGGTGGCCGTGAGGTCCAGCGAGCCGTCGCCCGGCAGGATCTCGAAGGTGTTGCCGAACCCTTGCAGCAGCAGCATGTAGCCGCTCGACACGAGCAGCAGCACGCCAGCCGTCAACTGGTAGATGCGCGACATGACCGCGCCCTGCTGCATCGCCATCGGGTCGTACGCCGACGACAGCGAGAAGCCGCCGGTGACGTCGATGAGCGCACCGGCGGACTGGACCGCCGAGAGCAGACCGAGGCAGGCGAGCCCGAGCGCGACGCCGATCATGACGTTCTCGAACGCCGCCCACAGCAGCGGGCCGGCGGTCGTCGGGACCTCCGTCATCGCGGCGGCGGCGGGTGCGGTGAGGGGGAGGGACAGCGCGATGGAGAGGCCCACCCGCACCAGCGGTGGCAGCATCTTCCCGCCGAAGGGCGGCGTGATCCAGACCCAGGCGCCGACCCGCAGGAGCACGAGCAGGAAGACGATCAGGTTGCTGGTCGTGATGCCGGTGGACATGGTCAGCCCGACACCAGCTGCGGCACGAGGGCGAACATCTGCTGGGTGAAGGACACGAGCTCGTTGAGCATCCAGTTGCCCGAGACGACCAGGGCGACGGCGACGGCGATCATCTTCGGAACCGCGGACAGCGTCGAGTCCTGCAGCTGGGTGACCGCCTGGAACAGCGACACGATGATGCCGACGAGCAGCGCGGTGACGAGCATGGGCGCGGCCAGCTTGGCGCCCACGATCATCATCTGGACGACGATCCCGGTGACGGCGGTGTCGGTCATGAGGCCCCCTCGCCTACTGGTAGCTCGAGACGAGGGCGGTGACCACGAGGCCCCAGCCGTTGACCATGACGAAGAGCAGCAGCTTGAACGGCAGCGACACCATGACGGGCGGCATCATCATCATGCCGACCGACATCAGGCCCGCGGCGACGACCATGTCGATCACCAGGAACGGCACGAAGATGACGAAGCCGATGATGAACGCCGCGCGCAGCTCGCTGAGGATGAACGCGGGCACCAGCGTCGTGAAGGACACGTCGTCCTTCGTCGCGGGCGGCGGCTCCTTGGACACCTTGACCATGAGGGCGAGCTCCTCGGGCCGGGTGTTCTTGAGCATGAACGACTCCATCGGCACCTTCGCGGCGTCGACGGACTGGGAGAAGGTCTTGGTGCCGTCGAGATAGGGCTGCAGCGCGGTCTCGTTGACCTGCGACACGATCGGGCCCATCACGAACAGCGAGAGGAAGAGCGCGAGGCCGGCGAGCACCTGGTTCGGCGGCACGCCCTGCAGGCCGAGCGCGTTCCGGGTGAGCGAGAGCACCACGATGATCTTGGTGAAGCTCGTGGTGAGCAGCAGGATCGCGGGCGCGATGGCGAGCACGGTGAGGGCGAGCAGCAGCAGGATGGAGCTGTTCGGGCCGGTGCCGCTCGAGCCGTCGGCGCCGGGCAGGTTGATCGTGACGCTGCCCGAGGCGGTCGGCGAGGGGGACGGGCTCGGGGCCGCGTTCGCGGTCCCGGTGCCCACGAGCACCAGGGAGCCGGCGACGACGACGGTCGCCGCGGCGCGCCGCAGCAGGTGCTTCACGCCCGGACGCTCTTCTCGCGCAGCGCGCCCATCATGTCCCGCCAGGTCTGGGGGGACAGGACCGAGCCGCCGAGGGCCGAGCCACCGGCCGCGGCCGTGGTGGCCTGACGGCGGCCGGCGCGGCTGATCGGGACGACGTCGGCGTCGGGCGCGGGGGCCGTGACGGCGGACAGGTCGATCTGCTCGCGCACCTCCGCGGCCGGCTCCGGGGTCAGCTCGACCTCGGCCAGCATCGTCATCTGGTGCTCGGTGACGCCGAGCACGAGCCCGCGTCCCTCGACCTTCACGATGACGACGGAGGAGTGCTTGCCCATGGGCGTGCGCGCGATGACGTCGATCGGCACGCCGCGGACGGTCTGACGACCGCGCGCGACCTTCGTCAGGCCCCACATGAGGGCGATGACGACGCCGAGCGAGAGCACGACCCGCAGGGCGAGCAGGGCCTGGTCCATGCGCTCAGCCCTCGTTGACGATGTCGGTCACCCGGAAGCCGAAGTCCTCGTCGACGACGACGATCTCGCCGCGGGCCAGCAGGGTGCCGTTCACGTAGAGGTCGACCGGTGCGCCGGCCGGGCGGTCGAGCTCGACGACCTGGCCGGGCACGAGGCCGAGCAGGCTGCCGACGCTCATGCGGGTGCGGCCGATCTCGACCGTCACCTCCATCTCGACGTGGGTGATCTGCTCGAGGCGCGTCGCGAGCGGGCCGGTGGCGGCGGGGATGCCGCCGCCCACGATGCTCGGCGCCGAGGGGGAGGCGGCGGGAGCGACGGGGGCGGGGGCGACGGGGGCGGCCTGCGGGGCGGCGGACGCCGCGGCGGCGACGGAGACGTCGGGCTCCGGGGCGTCGTCGCCGGTGGGGGCGGCCGCCCGGCGCGAGCGCAGGGCGAGCGCGCCGACGGGCTGGCCGTCGAGCGTGAGGACGACGCAGAGGTCGGCGGCGAGCTCGGCCGGGTCGGCCTCGACGGGGTCGCCGTACCGCACGCCGATGGCGTCGGCGGCGGCGCGCAGGGCACGGACCCGGGGGCTCAGGGCGGTGAGGCCGCCGAGCGCGCGGTCGTCCAGGGCCGGGTCGAGCGGCGCGGTCGTGAAGAGCAGCAGGTCGCCCTGCACCTCGCCGGCGACCGGGACGGACGCGGCGAGGGTCACGGGGACGCCGAGCGCCTCGGCGCCGCCGGTGACGGCGGCCGACGTCTCGGGCGTGCTCTCGAGACCCAGGGCCGCAGCGGCGGCGGCCGCCGCGGTACGGAAGAGCTCACCGGTCTCCTGCGTGGCCAGGCCGGCGAGGAAGGGGGTCGTCTCGGTCATGCGGTCACCTCGGGCGAGTGGACGACGAGGCCGGCCGAGCGGCTGCCCTCGCGGCCGGGGACGGCGTACGCGAACGTGACGCCGGCGGTGGTCAGAGCCAGGGGCTGGCTCACAGGGTGGCGGAGCTGGATCACGTCGCCGACCGACATGGCGAGCAGGTCGGAGAGGCGGACGAGCGTGGGGCCGACGACGAGGGCGACCTCGACGTCGGCGTCGGACACCCGGGTGCGCACGGCGTGGTACGCCGCCTCGCGGTCGACGCGGTCGCGGCCGGCGGCGCCGGCGGCGAGGTGCTTCTCGACCTGGTTGAGGATGTCGGTGAAGGGCAGCGCGAGGGAGGCGACGCAGGTGTCGTCGCCGATCGCGAGGTCGAAGCGCAGGACGAGGAAGGAGTCCGAGGGGCTCGCGACCTGCGCGAACTGCGGGTTCTGCTCGATCCCGGCGACGGTCGCCTCGAGCGGGATGATCGTCTCGAAGGCGTAGGCCATCTCGGCCAGCACCCGGTCGACGATCCCCGTGAGCAGGGTGGACTCGATCTCGGTGAACGGCCGCTGCGGCTGGTTCGGCGAGCCGGGGCCGCCGAGCAGGTGGTCGACCATCGACATGGCCGTGTGCTGGGAGATCTCCATCATCCCGATGCCGGGGATGGGGTCGAGCGCGAGGACGAACAGCGCCGTCTCGGTGTCGAGCGTGGAGATGAACTCGTCGTAGGACGCCTGGTCGACCGACGTGACGGTGGCCGTCGAGACGGCGCGCAGGGTGGTGGTGAGCAGGGTGGTCCACTGGCGGCCGAGCGTCTCGGAGGCCATCTCGAGCACGCGCACGTGCTCGCGCGACAGCTTCGTCGGACGGCGGAAGTCGTAGGGCCGCGCGACCGACGAGGCGTCGGCGTCGGCCGTCGCTCCGGCAGTGGACAGGGGGCTCACACACGCCCATCGTCCGGGCGCGCGCGGATCTGAGGAGAACGCGCAGCGTGACCCGGGGACGGGGCCGAACGGGTGACTCAGGTGCTTCGGGGCCGGTCCGTGGCCCCCCGGTCGCGAGCGACCGGTGTCTGCGGTGCCGATCCGTCGGCACCTGGTGGTGCAGGGCTACTGCATCACGAACTCCGTGAAGTAGATGCCGACGACCTCGCCCTCCGGGTAGCTCTCGGCCACCTCGGCGGAGAGCTTCTTCTTCAGCTCCTCGCGCTTGGTGTTGTCGGCGACCGTGGACATCTCCTGGCCGCTGAACATCGAGATGGCCGAGTCGAGCGCCTGGGAGCCGTCGAGCTCCTTGGGCGCCGTCTTGCTGCCCTGAAGGGCCAGGCCCAGCTTGAGGAAGTGGCCGCCGGAGAGGTTGATGTAGATCGGGTCGAGCTTCACGACCTCGCCCAGCTCGGGCTTGGCCGGCTGCGCGGCCGCCGCGGCGGCGGACGCGGCCGGCTTCATGACGAGCATGTAGTAGGCGAGGGCCGCGACGACGAGGGCGCCGACGACCATGATCATGAGCTTCTTCTTGCTCTTCTTCTCCGGCTCGGCCGCGTGACCGGCCGCCGGAGCGGGAGCGAGGGTGGAGTTGGCCATGGTGGGTTTCCTTATCCTGCGGTGACGCCGGCCTTGGCGAGATCGAGGAGCGCCTGCTGCTCGGCGGTGAGCGAGCTGAGCACCACGATGTCGACGCGGCGGTTGAGGGTGACGGAGCGGGGGTCGGTGGCGGGGACGAGCGGTCGGGTGTCGGCGTATCCGGCGACGGAGACGGAGTTCGCGTCCAGCCCGGAGTCGGCGATCAGGAAGCGGACGACGGAGCTCGCGCGCGCCGAGGAGAGCTCCCACTCGCTGGGGAAGTTCTTCGGGTGGGCGGCCACCTGGTTGGTGTGGCCCTCGATGACGATGTCGTGCTTGGTCGTCACGAGCGCGGGACCCACGATGTGCAGCAGCTGCTGCCCGGCCGGCAGCAGCTGGGCGCTGTCGCCGGGGAAGACCAGGTCGTCGACCACGAGGGAGACGGTCAGGCCGCGGGCGTCCTGGGTGATGAGCGCCTTGTCCTTCAGGCCGGCCTTGGCCAGCGCGGCGCTGATGTCGGCGGACGCCTTCGTGAGGTCGGCGGTGTCGCGGGTGGCCGCGGCGTCGGCCGCGGCGGTCTTCGGGCTGGTGCCGGTGCCGTGCGCCATCTCCTGCGCGATCATCGGCACGGCGTCGACGCTCATGACGGGTGCGGCGTCGACGACCGGCTTCGCCGCCGCGGCCTCGGGGAGGACGCTGGTGGCGCCGTTCGTGATCGAGACCGGCTGCCCGAAGCCCGACGCCATGCCGGTGGCGAGCTCCATGAACTTCTTCTGGTCGACCATGCTGATCGCGAAGAGGACGATGAACAGGACCATGAGCAGCGTGAGCATGTCGGCGTAGGTCACGAGCCAGCGCTCGTGGTTGACGTGCTCCTCGTGGTCCTCGTGCTTCTTGCGGCGTCGGCCGCCCCCGCCGGACACGTCAGGCCGCCTTCTGCTCGGGTGCGGGCGGCAGGAGGGCGCGGAGCTTGCGGTCGACGAGACGCGGGTTGGCGCCGGCCTGGATCGAGAGCACGCCCTCGATGACCAGCTCGCCCTGCTGGTAGCGGATCTCGTTGAGGTTCTTGAGCTTCGTGCCGATCGGCAGCCAGAAGACGTTGGCCGAGAGGACGCCCCACAGGGTCGCGATGAACGCGCCGGCGATGAGGTGGCCGAGCTCGCCCGGGTTGGACAGGTTGCCCAGGACGTTCACCAGACCCATGACGGTGCCGATGATGCCGATCGTGGGGGCGTAGCCGCCCATGCCCTCGAACAGCTTGGCCGGGATCATGCCGCGCTTCTTCGCCGCACCCACCTCGGCCTCCATGATCTCGGCGAGCGCGTCGGGGTCGGTGCCGTCGATGGCGAGCTCGAGACCGCGCTTGAGCAGCGGGTCCTCGATCGTGGCGATCTGCGACTCCAGGGCCAGCAAGCCCTCGCGGCGCGCGACCTCGGCGCAGCGCACGATGCTCTCGACGAGCTCGTCGGGCTTGGGCACCTTGCTGACGAAGGCGTCCTTGGCCGACTTCATGGAGAAGATCCAGTCGGGCATCGTCATGCCGGCCATGCCGACGGCGGTGGTGCCGACGAACACGAGGATCAGCGACGGGATGAGGATCAGGGAGGCAGGGCTGCCGCCCTCCATGATCATCGAGCCGATGATCGCCGCCATCGCCAGGACGACGCCGATGAGAGTGAGCGGATCCATGTCAGTGCCGCCGCATCGGGATGACGGCGCCGTCCTCGTGGCGGAGGTCGGCGACGAGGGCGGGGACGACCTCGGGGTGGACGACAGGGGCGCCGGTCACCTCGCTGAGGAGCGCGGCGCGATCGCGCTGCACGCGCTCGACCACCTCGTCCAGGGTCTCCTCGACGACGTAGTGCTTGCCGTCGACGAGGGTGATCACCGTGTCGGGCGTGCTCTCGACGCGCTCGATGAGATCGGGGTTGAGCACGAATGCGGCCCCGTTGAGCCGGGTCAGCATGATCACGGTGACCGTCCTTGGGTCGTGGTCGTGGAACGCCGTCCGTGGCGTCCCTTCGTCTCCCTATCGGGAGGGGGGCCTCGGATCTGAGGGTTAGTGGGCGTCTGGACGGAGCGGGCCGCCGCCGTGCGGGAG
>WBZP01002124.1_pt1 | contig 23289 bp, 7 predicted proteins | sample 5204301 | NCBI WGS metagenome assembly WBZP01 (sample SAMN12412401, study PRJNA552823) | activated sludge metagenome | isolation source: activated sludge from nitrification reactor of wastewater treatment plant... | place: USA: Pennsylvania | collected 2017 | reverse complement strand
GCCTGATCCAGGCCTCCCGCGCAGCGAACGTGTCCGACCCGCAGCTGCGCACCGACCTCATCGCCTTCGTCCACAACTGCACCGTCTACGACCTGCAGGACGGCACGATCGACCCGGCCGCTTTCGCGCGCAGCACCGACATCTGGTCGCTGATGGGCACGCCCAACCCGGCGCGCTTCACCACCTACGGCAATCCGGTGCAGGTGGACACCTGCCCGAACGCCTACACCTACCTCGCCGCGCGCCTGCCGGCCGAAGTGGCGCATGCGCGATCGATCCTCGCCTTCCAGCTGAACCCCACGCTGGAGCCGGCCGTCGCCCTCACCGCCATCGACGCGCAGATCGAGCAGGCCTACTACAAGACGAAGATCGCCACCGCGGCCCAGGGCGCCGCGGATCTGCTCCGGCAGAACATCATGATCAACCTGGTGCAGGACAGCCGCAGCCTCGCCGGCCAGAAGCTCAACGACCCGGCTGCGCTGATGATCGCCACCGCGCGCGCCAACGCCACCGCGTCGGTGAATTCCGCGTTTCTCACCATGGGCAAGATCGCCGAGCAGGCGCTGCCGCTGGTCAGGAACGTGATCGAAGCCGTCATCTACGCCGTGTTCCCGTTCGTGTTCCTGCTGTTCCTGCTGGCACAGGGCCGCGGTCTTGCGATGGCCATCAAGAGCTTCGCGATGAGCCTGGTGTGGATCCAGCTCTGGCCCCCGCTCTACGCCATCCTCAACTACGTCGCCACGCTGGCCAGCGCCCGCAACCTTGAAGCCGCCGCCAAGATGGGAACGGCCGCCCAGGGCCTAGCCCTGGAGACCGCTGCCAGCATCTACAGCGGCGCCGTCTCCGACCAGGCCATCGCCGGCTACATGGTGATCTCGATCCCGATCATCGCCACCGCCATCATCAAGGGCGGTGAAGTGGCGTTCCAGGCGGTGACCGGCGTCGGCGCCGTCCAGTCGGCGGCGTCCAGCGAAGCGGCAGCGACCTCGAAGGGCAGCATCACCCAGAACGCGGTATCGATGGATCAGCAGCAGCTGGCTCCCACACGATCGTCCGCCTTCATGTCGACGACCAGCGACGCCTATGGCACCACCATCCAGGGCAGCGGCCCCGATGCCGGCGTCTTCCGCTACCAGGCCAACCTGAGCCGGCTGGCCAGCACCTTCACCTTCACCGAACGTCAGGCGAACGCCCTGGGCGAGAGCGCACGCGAAGCCGAGACGCTGGCGCGCACCGAGCGCGAGGCCATGCAGCGCAGCCAGGCCACCGCGCTGAGCCGAGCGCTCGCCATCCAGGAAGGGTACGAGCGCTCGCAGCAGCGATCGGGTGCAACCAGCGCCTCGGACGGCGGGTCAACCTCGACCCAGCTGCAGACGCTGAGCTCGGTGGCGAAGGACGTGAACCGAAAACTGGGGCTGAGCGAGGACTCGACGGTCGGCAAGAGCATCGCCGCTGCAGCATCCGCCGGCGCGAAGATCCCGCTGACCGAGATCGGCGGCCAGCTTTCGTTCGAAGGCCGCAAGGTGGATCAGCAGCGGCTGCAGAGCGCCTTCGACTTCGCCCGCAAAGCGGTGGAGAGCTCCCAACTCTCTGAAGCGAGTGCTCTGGTCAGGGATTTCAGATCCTCCGATGCCTACCAGTGGGCGCGCAGCAGCCGTACGACTTCGACCGCCGGCTACGACTCCTCTGCTCGCGAGGCAATGGAGCGGCAGACCTCGAGCGACAGCGCTTATGGCCAAGCGCGCGAGCTCGCCCGGACGGCGCAGTTCATGCGTGAGTGGAGCAGCGGGACTCAGACCGACTTCACCAACTACGCGGCGCAGCGTCTCGCCGAGCGCGGGCTGTTACGCGAAGAGGACCCGATCAAGCTGCAACGCGCCGTGACCGAGATCGCATACTCGTACGCCCGCGGCGGAAGCGCGGCAAGCGGCTACGTTCCGATCGACAACCCGCTGGGTCCATCGAGGCCGTTACCGGAAGCCATGAGCTGGCCCGACTCTTCGCTGCGGGAGCAGTACGACACCTACTCACGCACGGTGAACGACCGCAGACTCCATGAACAGGCCGCGACCAACGAAGCCGAGATCCGTTCGCGCCAGAGTCGCCAACGCGTCGTCCCCAGCCAATCGGTGGCCAATGACCTGGCCGCTCGCCTCGGCGCCGGAGAGGCCGAAGCGAAAGCCACGATAGCCAAGGGGCGCAGCCGGATCTCGCAGGACGCCGGCCAGTTGAGCGAGAACTACAAGGACTCGGTGCGAATCGGCAAGGTCTCGCCCAACCACGGCGGGAACCAGGCCGTCTGGGACACGGTCGGCGCCAACGCGAGTCAGCCCGACCTCGGTACTCCGCAGAAGGTTGAGCCGATTGGTGAGTGGCACTTCGATAGGGACGGCGTCCCCGTGGCTGGCCCGAAACCGACGTCACCGGGCGACGGCAAGCCAACATCGGCGAGCGCCGATGACAGCGCTGGGCGTTCAACTACAGGGAAGCGTGACACCAACAAACCGTGAGCGAGCGGTTCAGTCGTCGGCAGCACCGACTTCCAAGCTGCCGCGCCCGTTACTCGTCAGGTAACCAGGCGCCTCATGGCCGCATCGGCTGGCAAGGTTCTGGGTACCCGGTCCGTCCGCCTCGAGATCCGACTGCTCTGTCATCGTGGGCCAGTCTCCCAAGCCATGCCATATTAAGGAGACCCAGCCTCGAAGGGCTGTCGCAAGCGTCGCACACGCTGTCGACATGGCACTCATGTCGCGCATCCCCTCTCTGACGTCAAACCCATCGTCGACTTCGCGCTAACCGTCGTGCCGAACCTTGCCGACAGCGACCAGGAGATCCCGACTGCTGTAGTCGAGGACACCATCGAGATGAAGTTGAATGGGATCGACAAGAATGTCAAGGAGCTCGGGCCTACTTCCCGTCCGGATGACTCGAACGATCACGTAAACGGCATTTTCGGCTCCCGTATGGCAGCGAATAGCGGTTTCCCATTCGTTCGTCGTCATCTCAAATCCGTCGGAACCTTCGCTTCCGGTCGACTTCACCTCGATCAGGCAACGCGGAACCGACGCATCGCCTGTGATGGCTCCTCGCGCGTCGTGGTACTCGAAGTCGTACCCAAGCGAATCGTCGCCCTCACCGTACCCGAAGATCTCCTTCGCCTTGGACTTCCAGTTGGTGAGATCGAAGTCACCTAGGAGCTGCCTCAACTGCTGGAAGACAAAGTGCTCACCTACAGCACCGAACATCTTCAGCAGGGACTCCGGTGGACGCCGCCGACCCTTGCCGCCACCGCCACCCGATCCACCGCGCTTGCCGCCAGCAGAGATCTTCTCGCGCTCCGGATTTCGAATGCTCGTCAGGTCGAAAGCCGAGTTCACGCAGCTTTCAAGGCGTTGGACAACTGCGCCGCCGGGACCTTGGGCCGCAGATTCGTTGAACTCATCCTCGGTCCATCCCGTGCCAAGAACTTCGAACTTCGGCTTGGACGGAGCCGGCGTAGTGGGCTTCGGAATCTCTCCCAGTTCCTCGAACTTCGCCCACAGCATGCGCCAATCGTCGACGTCCCTGAAGGCCTGGCGCTCCTTCATGCGCGAAGCAGTCGCAGGTGCGGCCCCTTCTAGCCCAAAGCGAATCGCTGCAAGAACAGAGACACGATTCGCCCAAGAACCCTGGCTCAGCAAAGCAACCAATGGTTGGCCTCGCACCGCTTCTGGGTCGAGCACTTCGCCGCGTTTGATGGCGAGCGCGCCCGCAACCTTCAGCACTGCCTCTACGGCAGTTGCGGCATGTTGTGCACGCACTACCTCGCTGTCGATTTCGTAGATCGTCGCTGCCTTATCGGGTTCGTCTTTCAGCTTGATTGCACCTACATCGGCAGGCGCTGTGATCGAGAGCTCTCGCAGCGATTCCGTGAAGATGGCGAGCTCGCGGATGGCCGGATGAGAGTCTGCAAGAGTTAGGGCCTCGCTCGCCACGCGTCGCGTAACAGCGCTTTGGCCCAGTGGCTGTTCGACCATGTCCTCAGGTGCCTTCGCCTCGCGCAGTTCTTCGACCCATGCCAACACTTCGTCCGCAAGCCCGGCGGCGACCGTAGGCCCATGAGATCCAGACGCGCGAGGGACCACGAGGTAGGCGAACCAGGCCATGAGGTGTCCGATGAGCGCACTACACGCTGCATGGTAGCTACGCTCGGTCGCCTCGAATCTATATGCGTGTGCGCCCAACTCGCGTCTTGCCGCTTGCCATTCCACCACGCCGACTTCAAGCTGCTCAAGCAGTGCCAGTGAACCGGCCGGCTCGTCCCTCCGGGCTGCTAGCTCCAACGCCGCCTCGACGTCACTCCAACTCAGCCAGTCCCGCGCCAACTCGATGATTCGGGCATTCCGTGCCCATTCGATATGAAACTCGTCGACGGATCGCAAGGGGTTGCTCTTTCGCCAGAGGGCCAGACAGACCGGCTGGTAGCGCCGCAGCGACTGCTCAAACCCAAGTCCTATAGCGGCCTCAACCTCGGTCCGGTCCGCCGGCGAGACCCCACGGTCAGCGAAGAAGATGTCGGTGCGACCATCTTTGAGTGCTTGAGCGTACGCGGCACAGATGTCTCGATATGAGGAACCGAGGATCTGCCAGATCTCCGCGATGATTTCGTGCGGCTTCAGCCGGGTGTCTACCAGTAGCGCGGGGCCAGCCTCACGGTGGGCGTCGTAACAGCTCCGGTGCGCCGCACCTTCTCCGAACGCCCCGCGCACCACCCGTGTTTGTCCTATCTCACTCCAGGCCTGACGGAATGCGGCCTCGTGCGGGGAGGTCGCCTGATTTCCACCCTTGACGATCAGCAGGGCCAATTCCTCGGCGATCGAGCGTCCCGGAAAGTTGTGCCTGATGAAGTCGAGGAGCACCGCTCCGGCTTCGAGCGGCTCGAACTCTAGGGCGATAGGACAATCGCTCACCCTCAGAACTACGGCCTCTCCAAGCAGCGCGCGCAGTGCGTCGATTAGCTCGCCATACGTCTGATGAGACCGTTTTGGAAGGAACCACGCATGGTCGAGACCTGCAACGAAGCGGCGCCGCACGGGATCATCGTCAACATACAGCCGCCCCACCTCACTCAGCGCGATGCTTTCGATCTCCTCGCCGCGAAGCAATGGCACCGGCCGAGTCATGATTGCTTTGAGCGCGGCCGACGCTTCCTGTGCCTTCAAACGAACCTGGATCGCCTCGTAGAGATCGTGAACGAGCGCGCTGAAGTGGCGCAACGTCTCTAACTCAGCTTGGTCTTTATGTTCCGCCAACTCGTGCAATGCGCGGCAGAGGCGAGGCACTCCAGCCTCTTCCAGAGTCACGACACCCAACGTCCGGAGTAACTCGCGGGCGGCACTCAACTCCGCTTTGACGCAAGGCAAGAAGGCGAAGCGATCGGCCTTCGTGCTCCTCGACTCAAGTGGCAGGTACCACGCGGCAGTCGGCTTTCGCAGGCCATGGGACGTTGGGATGACGTCCCAGTCCTCTGATTTCATCGCATGTACCCAAAGTGCCGGTACCGTGCTGCTGTCCTCGCCGCCCCACCGCGACAGAGTCGTGGTCTGGTGGGGCTTGTACCGGTCGGCGCGCCGTAGCATCGCCTCGACGACGATCGGGCGAATCTCGCCATTGTCGAGACCATCGATCCACGTCACCTCCTTGAGGTAGAAGTCCTGACCTGTCTTGGTCTGCGCTCTCCTCTGGCTAACTTGGGTGAGATACCTTGGCCATGCGCCATCGGTGCAGGGTGTTGGGCACGGCACACCGTCAATGACACTGAGAGACGAGTAGCTGTACGCGCGCATGACCTCGATTCGGCGATCCGCGCTTATCACCCTTGGGCAATCCCACACGCCAATTTCTTTCATCGCCTGGAGCCACCAGCCTCGGTCCGCTGACCCGAATAGTTGCATCGCCCTTCGCTCGAATCGGTCCCAGGGAACGAGCTGGCTGCTTCGCCGGCCGCCGTACGCTCTCGTGAGGAGCTCGATATTCGGGTCGTCCGTCCACCCTTCTCCCAGGTAGGCGGACTCGGGAGCGATCCAGCTCCATGCTCCCCCGGTGCCGCTCACTGGAACGAGCAGTTCCTCAGTAGCGACGCGCTGGCGCGACTTCTGCGGCATGGCGACCAGCCAGACCAGGGCCTGTCGCAAGAGAGCTAGTGCCTTGTCGCTGTCGTCCCGACACTCGGCCAACGCAGGAATCAGGGCATCGTTGATAAGGTCCGCTTGGCGCGGTCGTCGAACAAGGCCGCCTCCTGCTATTGGCGCCAGCCTCTGAGCCAGCGGTGTGTAGTCACGGGCGGAACCCGTGCGCACCTTGATCGCGCGCTCGTCGAAGAACTTGAGCAGCGGCGAGACGGTCTCGTCGATCGCTGCGAGTTCATCGCCTGCATCGTCAACCGCGTGTGGGCGCTCGGCGCCCTCGAGCGGTCGAGGGGGCGTGCTCATCGGCACGAAGAACACACGGGAGCGCGGCTTTGAGAGATCGACCTCAGCGGTTGGCAAGATGGCCTGTTTGTCGAGTTCGTCCGGAAGCGTCGATGCAAAGCGCGACAGCACCCACGAAAGGAACCTCTCCCAAAACACGGGGCCATCTGCGCGATGCCTGACCGCAGCATGTTCGACAAGCGACAAGTCGCCATTTGGTCGCCCTAGATAGGCAACATCTGGCGCCTCCGTGTCAGCCGCCAGAGTATCCAAGACAGCTCTCGCATTCTTGAGAAGCAGCGGATCTGGCAGCCGGAACCCGTAGCTATCTACGCCGGACAGCCCTTCAGCGAGCGTCTCGAACATCGCGAGGTCAGCCGATTTGGGAATTCGGAGCTGCTTGGCCTCGATGAACGCACCGTCGGCCGCCAAGACGATCGCCGTGCGGGCAAGTCCGGTCGGGGCAAAGCTCCTGTTCGCGAGTTCGCCCTGCCCACGCTCCATGGCAAGAGCTGCGAGGCGCTGTTGCGAGCGTCTGGGGAAGAGCTTGATCCTGTCGAGGAGCGTTCGCGCCAGTTTCTCGGCAGCGTCGAGAAGAAGCGTGTTGTACGCGTTCGAGAAATCGATTGCCGTGCGGTCGATCTTGCCGTGAAAATGCGCGCTGACCCAAAGCGGTAGCCCCGTGGAGACCTGCGTCGGCAATCCGATGCAGAACCGGCCGTTCGGACCGAGCGGATGGCCCTCGTGCCCGTCTCCGTCGGACTCGCCCGGTACCGGAAGCGCTACAGCGACCGGAACGTGCTCGACGTCCTTCCAGTTTTCCTCGGGCAATCTAAGCGCCCTAATTGCCTCGCGCAGTGCCTCTCGCTCTGAGGCCGCCTTGTTGTCAGTCTGAGGGTCTCCACCTCCCAGCAGGCGCTCGACCACCCACCAGTGCTGCTTCGCCGGCTCGCCAGAGTCTGCGTCTGCGGCGGCGGCGGCCGTAACTGTTCGCTTAGCCGTAGTCGTCAGATAGCGCAGCGTTGCCCCGTCGCCAAGTGACTCGGAGGCGATCCCTTCTGTCTTTTCCAAGTCCGTGCGAATGCCCCGCACCCGATCCAGGACTTCAATCTTCGCGATGCCCGGGAGAAACAGAAACGACGCAGCCGCCGGGATGCTTCCACCTTCGACATGATCTCCGCAGATCTGATCGAGCGCCGCGGTGACCCGCTCTAGCGAAGACACCGAGGTGTCCAACGGCAACACAATCAGGGTCTGAGTGTTGGCGAGCGCGTGGCCCGAGAGCCCTAGTTGGTCGATGCGTCCTCGGAAGTCCTCCGCCGTAAGTCGGAGCGGAAACGTGAAGCCCGCAGCGCGCGCAGCCTCACGAAGAACGGCGTCGGCCCCACTCTGGGTTGCAAACCGGCCTTCGATGGCTCGTCTACGCTCGGCGTCACGCGCCAGGAGCGTCTCGGTCAAGGTGCGAAACTCGGCCCGGAATGCTGGATCGTCGAAGGGTCGCCGCACCATGCGGAAGGCGATCGCGGGCTCCTGGGACAGATTGCCGCCGGGCGCACAGCTGTAGATCTCGGCCGAATCCGCGACCTGGAATACGGCTTTGAACCCGATGCCCTTGTTGCCGATGCAGACGTCGGCTGTCTTGTCGCTCTTGAAGATCGACGTGATGTTGTCGACCTTTGCGTCGTCGAACGGCTGACCGCTGTTGCCAACCGCGATTAGTCCGTCGGTCCGTGCAATTGAGACGCGGGAGTTCGTCAGTCCGTCGCGAACCGCCTGATCATTGGCGTTCTGGATCAACTCGATCAGGAAGCGGCCCTGATGCTCTGCACTTATGTGCTCGGCAGCATTGGCGATCTGAAGATAGTAAGGGTCGCCATTTGCAATGCCGGCGGCGAGCGTATCGAGCCGTCGTCGCCAAAGGTCAACAAGGATGTCGTGCTTGGCCGCGTCCAACGCCGCTACTCCAGCTTCATGCCCTTCTTGATCCCCCCAAGGATCTTGTTCATCTGTTCCACCACGTCGTCTGGCGGCGCCTTGTCGGTTCCCACCTGGATCTGAACCGAGAACTTCAGCTCGTGGCCCGCGGCAGCCTTCGTCAGCTCGCCGAGCTGGTCGGCGAGGTCCTGGATCTCGTTCGGACGCAGTTCGGCCGTGACCTGCTTTGCGCCGTAGCCCTGCTTAGGCGGCGGCTCCTTGATTTCGGTCCGGACGACCATCTTCACGCCGGCCGCGCCGCCGAAGTCGGTGGGCCAATCATGGGAATCCGCCGTCCGCTCGAGCACTCCCAACCGGAAGGCCTCGTCGAGCGCCTGCCGGACCGGCGCCCAGGGCAGGGGCTTGCCCCGCTTGTTCGAGAGCGAGGCATGGATCAGATGCGCGGTGGTGACCTTGTCCGTCCACGCTGCCGGGAGATTCGCTGGCAGCAGGTCGGATGTCGACAGCATCGCCGGCGGCGGCAGCAGCTGCGCCTCGTCGGTCAGAAAGCCGGCTGGAACATCGTCCCCGCAGACGCTGATCGTCCCGTTAAGCAGCCACACCCTCCCCGACTTGACGGCACCCGCCACTGCGGCCTTGATCGCGTCCGCCGATGCGCCAGGGATCGACAGTGGCTCCGTGTAGCCCCCCTTGTCGATCTGCACGTAGTGCTTGCCGGAGAAGTACGCCGCAACGTCGCTGAGCTTGATGCAGTCCGTCTTCCACAGGTCGGGGAGAGCGCCCGGCGCAACCAGCGCGGGCTCGACGTCGACCAGCGTTGCAGCATCCGAGAGCACCACTTCGAGCGACGAATCGCGCAGGGCCACGTCATCCGGACGCGACCTCCAGAACGTGCGGACCGACTTGTCGGCTCGGGTCACCTGCAGCACGAACTCCCCGGCCTCACAGCCGAGAAGCAGCGTGTCGAGGATCGCGCCCCGATTCAGCATCTTCGGCAACTTCGCGGTGGAAGCGAACGCGCCGACCAGGTCCTTCACGTAGCGCGACTTCTCGCCCGCCTGCCACAGGTCGTACGGCCCACCCGGCAGGAGCGCCTCGGCGTTGACTGCGGTGCTCTCGATGCGGGCGCGCTTGTCGTTGACGATCTTGGTGAACAGCGGCTCGTTATCGATTGCCAGCCGATAGGCTGCAACGTCGTTGGCCTCGTTCACCGTAACCACGATGCAGTAAGCCATGATGACCTGCGACGTCATCTCGCTACGCGCCGCCCTCAGGTTCGCGTCGAGTTGCGCGGTACGGATCGTATCGACGTCATCGCGGCTCTTGAGCAGTTCGCGTACCTTTTCCCAGCCGAGAACATCTCGAACTTTCTCCCGCGCCAGCTCGATGCCGTCCTTTGACGGCACGGCCAGTACGACGGCATTCCGGTTCGTTGCTCGCGGACGATCCGCCGCTGTCGTCTCGTCGATGAACCGCTTGGCTTCCGCGCTCGGCTTGCCCGACTCGGACGCGGCTCTTGGGCCGAGCACCGCGTAGTGAAACTCGCCGTCGTCCTCGATATCCGAGGGCTTGGACGGCAGCATGTGGACCGCAGCGCCCATGGTGCGTGCGCCCTCGGTCAAACGTTTGGTTTGGCCGATCTCCTTCTCCAGCACCTCGTCCAGCACAGTTTCCGAGATGTGCTGCCGGGCGTCGTGGTGCATCTGCTTGAGGTTCGGCTTGGAGCCCAGACGCCAGACCTTCGGTAGGTTGCCTTCCTTCTCCGCCGTGAAAGTGTCGTCCAGGTACCACGACACGTCAGCCCAGCGCGCAAGGCCTTTGCTGAGATCGATCTTGTCCGAGCCGTTGGCGCCAAGCATCACCATCAGTTCCCGCGTCTGCGCCTTCTGGCCGATCGGCTGGGAGTGCAGGAAAGTCGCGACAACGGCCTGCTCGATCTCGCGGAATTTGAGCCCAAAGCCCTCCTCCTGGATCTCGCGCGCCTTCTTGATCTCGCCTTCCAAGATCGCCTGCCAGTCCTGCCGCTTGCCCTCGTACTGCTCCGTCCGGGCAATCGTGGCCAATTCGCGCGTGGCATCGGTCAGTGCGACATCCGAAGGCGCGGACAGAAAAGCTGCTGGACCAACGTTGGGTGAAGGATCGCCCCACTTCTCCGCGTCCCGCAGGGCCATCGCGAAGGTCCGCAGTACGCCACGCGTGCGCTGGAAGCCCTCCAGCTGCGTCCACTTCTCGAAGAACGCATCGGTCAGGTTCGGGTGGAACGGGAACGCCGCCAGGAAACGCTCTTCCTCGTGCGAGCGGTTCTTCTTCGTCTGGTCGTCGAGATCGCAGATGCCGTTGAGCGCACTCACCACCTGCTGCTTCCACTCACCGCGGTTCGTGTAGCTGGCCGGGGTCAGCAGCCGCCGCCGCAGCACCTCGGCAACATCTTGCCGCTCGACCGGCTGCACGCCGGCATCCGACACGCGCTGGAAGATCTCGTACAGCGCCTTCTCGATCTTCTTGCCGAGCTCGTCGCTCTTGGCCGGGTCGGACGCCAGCAGCGAGGCGACCAGCGCGCAGCCCGGGACCCGCCCAGCCGCCTGGGTCAGGCACTGAAAGAAGTATTCCGCCTTGCCGAGCCAGGCCGCGTCCATGCCGACAACCTGCCGCGCCCACATCAGCACCTCGTCGAGCAGGATCAAGGTCGAGAGGCCCTCCTTCGCCGGCAGCGCGAGCACCTCTTCCAGGACGTTCGTCGCCGGCGCCGTGTCGCGCTCGCCGTCCTCCTTGCCCAGGACCTTCAACCCGGTCTTGCCTCCCAACTGCCACGCCAGCGCGCTCCACGGCATCTTGAACCGGCGTACCGTCCCGTCAGGGGCCCTGACGTCCATGCCGGTTTCGAGGTCGAGCTGGTCGAAGACCAGCGCGGCAATGCGCGCCTTGGATGGCACGGTGCCGATGTGCGTGATGAACTCCTCTACCGCCGGCAGCTTGGGCAGCTTGTCCGGCGCGGCTGTCAGGTGCACCAGCGTGATCAGCGCATGCGTCTTGCCGCCGCCATAGGTCAGCTGGAGCTGCCGGACGGCCTTCTCCGACTTCCCAGCGAGCCTGAGGACCACGTCACGTGCCAGGTCGCGCAGCTTGGTCGTCGGATAGGTCAGCGCGAAGAACTCCTTCGGATCGTGGTAGACGGAGCGGTTGCGTTCCATCATCACGTCGTAGAGGTCCGCGGCGAACTCCTTCTGCGAAAGTTCGCCGCTGCGGATGTCCGGCCTCAAGTCGACCACCTTGTGCCAGGGCTTCGTGCTGATCTTGGCCATGTGCAAGTCCTTCTTCTGTATGTCTCGTCGCGGCTACGCTCTCAGACGGGTAACGCACCCTGGGCCGCAGCGCCCAGGCTGCGGACGTGATTCGAAAGGCTTTCCAGGATCGACCGTTCTTCGTCGCCTTGCGGCGAGAGCTCGATCAAAGCCTGCAGCAGTTGCGCGAAGATGGGGCTCCGGCGCAGGCCACGCGAGTCGAGGTATTCATTGACCTTATTGACGTCGCCGCCCTTCCACAGGTGCATCAGCTTGTGCACCTGGTCGATCAGCGGTGCCGCGCGACCGCCTTCGGTGTCCAGACCCAGCATTCGGTGCTTGCGATGCGACCAGGCGCGTAGCCGAAACGTGCCGCCACCCCCGCTGGTCTCGACTTCTTCCGCACCCTGCTCAGCTTCAGCATCCTCGTCTTCCTCCTCCACGACCGTTCCTGTGCCACGGCTCAGGATCTCGTACTGATCGGCCAACTGCCGTTCGGCGAGATTGCAGGAGACCGCATACAGGATGCAGGCCCCGGCAGGCGCATCCTTTAGGCCGAAGTCGTTACGGTGCAGGAGGTAGTACGTGGTCACGTCGTCGAGGCCGATGCTGTCGGTGGCCACCGTCTCGCCCCGCGTGAGCACGCGGCCAACCACGAAGTCGACGACGATGCGGCGCACGTGGCGCAGGAACTCCGTCACCGTCATCAGCGCACCGGGTTCGGACGCCTTTTTGACCGCGGGATACTGGCTGTAGGCTTCCAACGCCGGCCCCGTGGCGGCCCACACGAAGTCGGGTCCGCGAATACCGGCATCCCAGAAGTCGCGGAGCTTGGACACGATTCCCGCCTCCATTTCCTTGATGACTTGGGCATCCCAGCCAGCGCGGACAAGTGGATCGCGCTTCCTGCAGACCAACCAAACCGAAGACGACAGCGCCGCCGAAGACAGTGAACGGGTGCGGGCCTCGCGTTCGGTCTGGATTGGCCAACTGCCGTCAACAACGAAACCAGCCTTGATGATCGCGCTCACCAATGTCTCCCAAGCATCGGGATGCTTGTGAGCGAACACGATAACCAAGCGACCTGCCGGAACCAGCGCCGCGTGGCAAGCAGCGAACGCCCTAGCCATGCCCGCTTCATAGTTCGACTTGGAAGCCTCGCGGTCGCCGCCGAAGCGCGACGCGTCGTCGATGAGCTCGCCGTCGTTGGCGTCGTGATCCCATTTCGGAGCGAGCGGCGCGGCGAACCCCTCGTCGAGCGTCGGTGAAAGCCCGGCTAGGGTTCGGCGCAGCCAGACGTAGAAGAAGTCCATCAGATCGGAATACGGGATCGCGTCGTAGTACGGTGGGTCGGTCACCACGACGTCGAACTCCCTATGGATGGGCTGCGCTGCCGAGGCACGCTCGATCTTGGGTCTCGGCGCTTCTCCGGCAAAGCGGTCTGCGTGCTCCACAAACTTCGCCAACCACTCGACGCCTCCCGGATATCCACCCGAGGCGTCTGCCAAGACTGAGGTCTCAGCGAAGTCCCAGTTCATCGGCAGCGCGAAACGCACAAAGGTGTTCCTGATCTGGTCGTACCCTACCGTCCAGGAGCAAAGAGCGCTGCCGCGGTCCGCGATGCGGTCGAGAACGGTGGCCACAAGCGCCGCGATCGCCTCGACCTGAACTGAGGGATAGTTCTGAGAGTGCAGCGCTGCGGGGAGGCGTCGAGTTGCCTTCAATAGTCCGGCCAGACCGACCAGCTGCCGCGGCGTGAAGAGCTTGTGCCATTGGTCGAGGCCATAGCCGTCAACGGAGAACGCCCGCGCTGCGCCCGACCCGCCCTTCGGCGTCGGCTCAGTAGGTAGACCGAATGGAACGTCACCAAATACCCGCTCCAGTTCGCCCTCAGCGCCCCGCGCAACCTCGATCTCATACGCGGTCGGCAGCCGGTACTCCTTGCCGTCGAGACCATCGACCACCGCCGCCGTCATGACCGTGCCGAGCCGTCCCGCGCGCGCCTCGAGGCGGATGTCCTCCATCGTCATGATGGTTCCACAGGACGGCATCGCACACTTCGCGCCTGCGCGGCTCATCGTCCCGGCGCCGAGCTTCTTGTCGTACTCGCGCCGCTGGGCGGCATTGCCGCCTTGCACCTTCGCCTCATTATCGATGCCGAATACCACCCCCGTGCGATCGGCGTTCGGTTCCATCGTCAGCACGACCCGCTTGTTGTCCTTCTTGGCGAGCCAGCGAGTCTTCAACAACGGCACCGTAGCGCGACAGGCCTTGCACTTGACGGTGCGCGCCCACAGGTAGGCCACCGTCGGCTTGGCCACCCAGCGCGGGTTCTTGTCGTTATCGAGATACGTCTTCTTGTCGAAGCCGGCATTCAGGAGGTCGATCTGCGGCTCGCCGGCCTCGTTGGTCGGCACCAGCTTGATCTGCTCCTCTTGCTCACGCGCGAGCGGCACGCGCCGGTAGGGATCGAGCGAGCAGAACTCTGCGTAGGTCGGGTAGAACCGAGCGAGTTCCCGACGTGCGTCCCGCAGTACCCACCGTCCCCACGCCCTAACATGCCAGGCGAGATCGGCCTCCAGCAGCGAGGGATCGAGCTGCAGATGCTCGAACATCTCCCCCTGGGATTCCTTGGGCGTCTGCCTCGCCAGCAAATCGAGTTGCGTCCGGATGGCCGCGGGCTTCAACCCGAGCGCCTTCAGGTAGGCCGCCATGAAGTCGCGGTCGGCCAGCGCGAAATCAGGCAATCGCCGCTTCTGTCCGGCGAGCTTCTGCGGATACTCCAGCGTGCACTTCAGGATGAACCACGCCACTGGGTTGATGTCGACCGCCGTCACTTCGCAACCCAGGCGCATCGCCTCCAGCGGGATCGCGCCGCCGCCGGCGAAGGGGTCGAGCACCTTCGGCGCCCGCCCGCCGTACGCCTTGCGGATCTCCGCGCGGAACCAATCCAGGTCCGGTCCCGACTCGCGCCCCCAGTGGAGGATGCCGCCCTGCGTCTCCTCCGAGACCACGTCCTCCACCTTGCCGGAGGGCAGCTTCTTGCGTTTCACAGACTTGACGACCGTGCCGCCGAGCCGCTTTAGGATCTCGTCGCGCTTCTCCTTGTCGCCGGGGTCGGGCAGCAGGGTTGCGATCAGCGCCGCTCGGGAGGCCGCCAGCGGCCGCCGCGCGGGCCAGATGTGCAGCGTGGAGATGTGCCCGTGCCGAACGTTCTTCTCGTGGACGGAATCGATCGACGTCTGCTTCAGCGGGAAGGCGACTTCGATCAGCCGCTTGCCGGTGGGACCGCTCATGTTGCCTTCGCCTCTTTCCGAAGACGCACGATGAAACGGTCTTCTTCCTCGATCAGATCGGGGTCTGTTCCATTGTGGGCGCGCATTCCCTCGACGATCTTGCGCGGGACGCCAAGGCCCGTCGCTTCGATGTACCGGTAGTCGCGCAGCACTTCTTTGACCAGCTCGTTGCGCGACGCCCGATACCCGGCCCGCATCTTCTCGACGGTCACGGTGTTCGGCAGCCTACCCGGGGACACGATCTCGAGCCGGTCCACATAGATCGACAAATCGATATCAAGGACAGTGATGGTGTAGTCCCGATGAGCGACCGCGTTGACAATCGCTTCGCGAACCGCTTCGAGCGGGTAATCCCAGCGCTCGACGCGCTGGCCGCCCGCATCGATCCATGCCTTAATCTCGACATTGCGGCGAACGAAGTCGAGCGCCAGTTCGATCACGCCGGGTTCTAAGGCGCTGTAGTTGTCAGAGAAGGACCTTGGCAGACTGGGATACTGGACCGCGGCGTCGGGACCGGGATACAGAGAAACGAGCGGTCCGCGGAGACTCTCTCTGGCCTTCGCGTTGTAGTCCTTTTCGATACCCGAATAGGCCGTCGCACTAATGCCTGCATGGGGCAAGTACCTGTTCGGTCGCGTGCCGAACAGCAGCATCCCTCCGGCGCTCGGCATCGGGCGATCGCGGCCCTCGTACATCAGTTCCGTGTTCACGAGGAGGCGAATCCAGCCCTCACGATCGGCCAGGTCGGGACACGCCTGCTGTCGAACGTCGCGGAAGTAGTTGGCCAAACGCCGCAGATCGAGATCCTCGAACGACGCACCGGGAACGGGCTTGCGGTCGTACTGCAGTCGCCCAGACTGCATGTACAGGCGCGCCTCTTCCTCGTCGGTCGCATCGCGAGAGGTGGTACCAACTCGCACCTGCGTGACCCATGCCGCACCTCGCCTGGCCTTGTACGGTTTGTCGGGAGCGTCTGCCGGCAGGGATATGACGCCTACGAGCTTTCCTTCGCCCCAGTCGAGCGTCTCCCAGAACGGAATCGCGGCAGGTCGCAGGTGAACTCGAGCAACCTCCATCACCCATTCCTCCGCCTTCTCCGGCGGGCGCGTCAATCCTGAGACGGCACGATCCTTCTCGACCCCTAGCAGAATGTGGCCGCCTTCGAGATTTAGGAGCGCGGCCATCTCCTTGGACAGTGCTTCTGGACGAATGTCGTCTCGCTTGAACTCGACACCCGAGTTCTCGCCGTTATGGATGAGTTCCGTCAGCTCGGTTCGGTTCATGCTGAGCTCCTCAAAAGCCGTATTTGCGTCGCCGGCGTTCGAACGCCTCTCTGCCGCCTTCGAGGATCTCTTCGACCAGCTCGCGAACTGGCTGAGCGTCGATGGACCCCATTTGCTTGGGGTCGATCGCGGCCCGTCCTCGTTCGGCCTCCCCAGAAGCAGAAAGCCCGACGATCAACTCCGCATCGCCCAGCACCGGTATGTTTGCGTTATGGGTCGAGAAGATGAACTGGCGACGGAGTTTCTCCTCCCGCATGCGTGGCACGACCCCCTCGGTAATGAACCGGTTGTCGAGATCGTCTTCCGGTTGATCGACGATCAGAGGTGCATCGGATTCGAGGAGGAGAAGCAGGAGCACCGCAGTTGCCTTTTGACCGGTGGACAGGGCTTCCAAGGCCTGCCATTCAGGCGGCTCGCCGAGCGGAGCCGTATTCAATCGAATGGCCGTGGTGGGCGGGAGATCGAGCTCCTCGATACGCATCAGCACTTCGGCATCAGCCTTGGCCAGACGATCCGCCTGCGCCGGCGTGATCCCGAAGTCGGCAACGAGGCCTGCGCCCCCGGTCCGGCATGCATCGACGAATGCCGTCAATGACAGCTCCGCCAGATTCCGCAGCGTGTCGATCGCTTCCGAGAGGCGGCCGCCGACCTCGTCCCTGAGAATTCGAAAGAGAGGCTCGCGGTCGCCTGCTGCCGTCACCTGAACCTGCACGCGGTCTTTCAGCTTGCGATTGACTCCCTTGGCGGCGCGGTCCAGCCGCCGGAACTCGTCGGCCTTGAGATCCTCCCACTCCGATAGAAGCTTGCGCCGCCGGTCCGCATGCTCCTGTTCCAGCCGCCGCACCAAGGCCTGCCGTTCGCGCAAAGGCCGCAGTTCCTCGATCTGTCGACGTAGCCGGATGAATTCCTCTCCATCCACGCGTGATTTCTGCAGTTCGCGAAGAATCTTCTCGTAGGCGGCCTGTACTGCCTGCTTGCGTCCCTCCCATGCCGTTCGCACCGTGCCGATGCCTTGGTCAGCCTGGACCATGGCCGCCTCCAACTGAGCGGCGATCTGCTTCAGACTCGCTTCCAGCTCCGTGAACACGTCATTCAGTTGCGCAAGGACTTCCTTGCCGGGGAGCTCTTCGAGCGCTTTCGGCGATACGAACGTGCGATCGACGGGAATCTCCCTCTTCAGGGCTTCCAGACACTCTTTCAGGGGAGCGAGGCGATCCGGAACGGACGCGAGCAGCTTCTCTTCGCGAACCAGAAGGCTTTGCTCTTTGAGCCGCTCCTCGAGGCCTGCTTCGCGAAAGCGCTTCAGCGTTTCTTCGAGACCTGGAAGCGCGCCAAGCCGCTCTTCGATATGTTTCAACTCTGCTCGCGTGTCCAGCAGGCTGCGCCGATTCTTCTCGAGATCCCGCTTGAGATCCGCCTTACGCCGAGGCAACGCGTCATCCCGCTCGACAAAGCGGTCGAGCAGGCGCGTCAGCTTCTCGCGGCTCTTGGTCAGTTCGGAAATCTCATGCTGGCCGAAGACCTCGATGCGCGGCAAGACGTCCTGTGGCAGCAGATTGGACACCTCACCGCCGTTGTCCTTGACCAACGGTGGGTTGGGGATGGTGCGCTCGATTCGGTACTCGCGAATCGCGGGCCGATGCGCGCGGACCAGCAGCGAGATCTTCGTGCCGCTCTTCAGCACTTGACGAACGATTCCGTCATGGGCCTTGCGCGCCTCGTCGCCCACCGGCTCTAGGGCAAGCACGGCGCGAATGCTCTCGATCACGGTGGATTTACCCGTCCCGCGGCCCCCGACGAGCACATTGAGGTTTGGATTGAAGTGGACCGCTGCACCGTCGAGGAACCCGCCTTCCCAGGCGAGTGCGACGAGTTCCGCGTGCTCCTCCGGCTCCAGTGATCCGGTCTTCGGATTGAGGCGGATGCGTGACGCGGGGTCGAGAAACGCCTGCCGCAGGCCCTCGATACTGACCTCCGACATCTTGATCCAGCACGTGGCCGAGCGGTCTTCGAGGTCGTCGGCCTTGACAACATCCCTGGCGTTGATGACCGCAATGGCTAAGTCCTCTTCCGGCGCGTGCGCGCGCGCGTACTGGGGGTTGCGGTTCCGGACGATCTGCAGGGTGTCGTGCGGCAGGTCCTCGATCGGTCCAGGTATCTGAATAGCGAGCAGGGCCTCGCTTTGCCATGTCCGGATGCGCGCCTGCCCGCTCAAGGCTTGAAACAACCCCTTGTCGTTAGTGACATGTGCGGCAACCGCGATTCCTCCTTGTTCCTGTACCTTTGCCAAGACCTCGACGAAGGCCTGGTTTGCAAGATCCGTCGAGGGGTCAGTGTTCGTGATACCGAACTCCCCCAAGAACCGACCCAGACGGGTTTCATCGGTCGCAGGTGGATAGATGCACAGAACGTGAATGCCCTCGCTCGACGAAAGCTCGAACCCCGGGAAGACGACCAGATCTTGGCCTTCCGCCGCTTTGCGAAACTCCGGCACCGCGCTCACGCTGTTATGGTCCGTGATCGCGAGAACAGAGATTCCAAGCGCCACAGCCTTCTCAACGATCGCCCTAGCGTGCGCCGCTGCGTCGCCACTTGAGGCAACGCCTCGGAAGTTGGTCGCGTAGTCGTGAGGGTTCACTTGGAGCGCGCAACGATGGAAGACAGCGCCTTGGGGGAGGCCTCGTGCCACTGCGATTGGATCGTTGGTCTTCATTGGATACGTCCTTTCAGCGGAGCGCATTCAGATTGCAAGCCATGATGACTGATTGCCATCTGTCGGGCTCACTCATATGGTCCGAAGCATCGGCCGCTACGGTGGCCCGCCGGAGATCGCATCTCCGGCCCGACGCCTCCCTCGCGGAGGCGTTTCTCTTTGTGCTGGTCGCAATTCATCGCAGCGTCTCCGCGGCTTCGAGGATGGCCTTGGCCGAGACGACGAAGCCGGCCTTCGAGCGGGCGACGAGCTTCCCGAAGGGGTCCTGCACCCGCACGAGCCGCGGCGACCCGCTGCCGCTGTCGAAGACGGCGTAGAGCCAGTAGCGGCTCCGCAGGTTGATTGCCTTCGCCCATTCGTTCTCGGTCAACTCAATGTCACCTGTCTCGACCCTGCCCTTAACTTCGATTGCGCGTTCGTGGTCGTGCCGCTTTGAGAAGACATCGAACCCCGGATAGTCCGTCAGCCCAGCGAGCCTGGCCTTGTCAGGCGTGGAGACATCGCGTGCCGCGCCGCCGGCCGCCGCCTCATACGCCATAGTGATTTCCATCGCGATGCGCTCGACCTCGAAGTCGCGGGCCTTGACGTCCTCCGGGTTGGTCGACGGCTGCACGAGGGCGGTGGATATCAGTTCGACCTGGCCCGACTGGATCAGCTCGGCCTCGCGCCGCGCCTGCGCAATCGCGACATCGCGGCGCTCGTACAGCCCGCGCTGCTGCTGCTTGATGCGTTCGAGTTCGGCCAGCGCACGCTTGTCGCCTTCCCGAGCACGTTCGGTGAAGCGCTTGCGCGCCGACGCCAGCTCGGATTCCTGGTAGTCGTAGGCGCGCCGCAGGTACTCCTCCGTGTAGCGCAGCCGGTCCATCGCTTGCAGGCGACGCACATCGCTCATTCGATGGAGCAAGGTGCCCGAGACGAACTCCTCAGCAGCGAGCCGGTAGGTGTTGCCTTGGGCAACGAAGCCGACGCTGGCCGCGTCCACCTTCGCGGCCGGTCGCAGGAGCAGCATCTGCTCGACGGAGGTCTCCTCGATGCGGTTGTCCGCGAACTGCTTGACGGCAACCAGGCACTGCTCAAGCACCTCTTCCTGGTGCAGGGCCGGAAACGCCTCGTCCACTCGCCGCACGACGCTCACGCGCATGACGTGAAGCAGATATGGCGCCGAAGCGGAGACATCGACGAAGACTGCGCCGCGCCGGCCAGCCAGGCGGCAGCGTTCCACCGCAAGGGCGGACATGCGCTCGAAGACCGGTTCACCCGGATGCAGAAACACCGCATCGCGGCTGTCGGCGGGGCGATACACGGTAAGTCGCGCGCGGGCAGGCTCGGGGTAGGTCTCCAGCAGTGGAATGACGCTGTCGAGCGCGCCCTTCCTCCGAGCACGAAGGAAGAAGGTGCTGTCGAGGTCGCCGACGAGATCGACGTCGATGGTCGGCGCGGCGTGCTCCAGGTAGCGGCGGACGTAGCCGGGCAGCAGGCGGCGCATCTCCTCGATGTGCATCGCCTCCTGCAACTTGGGCAGGTCCTTCGCCACCTCGCCGCCACGGCCGAATATCGCTTCCTCGCGCGCCGCGATCGCCCGGATCTGCTCCACCGTCAAGTGCCCGGCCAGATCGAGCGCTTCGCGATCGGCCGCGTCCTCGGAAACGATCGCACGCTGGATGTAGTCGTTGAGGGAAAGGCCCTCGAAGATGCGCCCGATGACGTCGAACACCTTGTCGGATCCCAGTTCCTTGCGGATCTCTTCCATCTTGTTGAGCAGGGTCTGCACGACCCGACCTTCACGGGTCTTGCCAGCAACGAGATTGAGGATCGCGACCCGATCCTTCTTCTGGCCGTAACGGTGGATCCGGCCCATGCGTTGCTCAAGACGCGCCGGGTTCCATGGCACGTCGTAGTTGACGAGCACCCAGCAGAACTGAAGGTTGATGCCCTCGGCCGCGGCATCGGTGCCGACGAAGAAACGGGCGCCTGATCCGTCGGGCCCGGCCTTGGCACCGTGCGGGCGGCGAAACAGCTCCACCTGTGCGTCGCGTGCCTCGAAATCCAGACCACCGTGGATGTATGCCACCTGCCCGGCGTACCCCATCGCTTCGAGCCGTCGCATCAGGAAGTCCAGCGTGTCGCGGTGCTCGGTATAGATGATCACCTTCTCCTGCTCGAACTCCGGGCTGCGCAGAAGCTCGCGCAGCTTTTCGAACTTGCTTTCGAGGCCGCGCGCGTAGACAGCCTCCGCGAGACCAACAAGTTCCCTGACCTTCTCACGCTCGGCGACCAGCTCGGCCAGATTGGTGGCGACGAACGCGGCAAGTGCCTGTGCCTCGTCCTTCTCGTGCTCTTCGATGCCGCCCTCGGCACCCTCCTCGTCAGCGGTTTTCTCGTCCAGCGTGTCGCGGACCTGGCGATCGAGCCGCCGCTGCTGTTCGCGCAGCTGCTCCTCCGGAATGCGACCAGACTGGATGTCGTCGATGAGTGTTTCGAGTTTCTCTAGGCGGTTTCGCAGCGAGCGCAACAGCGCCCAAGTGCTGCTGGCAAGGCGGCGCTGGAAAATGGTCATCGCGAAGCGCGCCGCGGAGCGGTTGAGCAGCCGAGCCTGGTTGTAGAAGTGACGGATGTAAGCCGTGGTCTTGTCGTACAACTCCTGCTCGCTCAGCGGCCCCTGGCTCAGCTCATAGCTGTGCGTGTCGCAAACGCGCAGCGGGTACAGCGGTGCGCCGCGCAGGTCCACCATCTCTTCCTTGACCCTCCGGGCGAAATACTTCTTGCGGTCGTCTGCAGGGAACGAGCCGAAGGCCGTTTCGGTCGAGAAGATTTCCGGCTCGAGCAGTCTCCACAGGCAGTAGTACGGGAACGGCTTGCCCATGTGGGGCGTCGCGGTCAGGAGCAGCAGGTGATGAGCGCTCCAGCCGAGACGCCACTCGTCCGGAATATCGCGCACCCCAGCCAACGTCTCGGCAAGCCGATAGCGGTCGGTGGGCCTGAAGGTACCGTCGGGATCGCGGTTGGCGCTGAGCTTGTGCGCCTCGTCGAACACGACGAGTTCATAGGGGGATACGGAGGGATCGCTCAGACAGCCGAACAAGGCCTGACCCCGGAGGCTGTCGACGCTGACGATCACGCGGTTGCTGTCCGCGCCCGTGAAGGGGTTGCCTTTCCGCGCGTCGCTGCCGGTGACGATGCGGAAAGACAGTTGGAACAACGTCCGCATCTCGCGGTACCAGTTGCCAACCAGCCCGGCCGGGACGACAACCAGGACGCGGCGCAGCGTGCGTCGTGACAGGCTCTCGCGGATGTAGAGCCCAGTCATGATCGTTTTGCCGGCGCCGGCATCGTCGAACAGGCCGAACCGCAGACGCGGCTGAGGCAGCATCCGCTCGTACACCGCGATCCGCTGGTGCGGCAGCGGATCCACCTGGCTGATCTCGGTTGCGAAGGCCGGGTTGAACAGGTGGCCGTAGCTGAGCCGTTCGCCCTCGACGAGCGTCCGCACCTGATTCGGGTCGCCGAGGAAGTCCAGCTTCTGGGCTTCCAGTTCTGCCGCGTTCACGGCAGCCGAGGGGGTCGGCGCAGACGCCGACGGAGACTCCGCCCCCTCCAATGCGCGCAAGCGACCCTCCGCAAGCGCAGACGGGCGACTGCGCCCCAGTTCCCAGCGGGAAAGGGTCACGAAGTTGACCCCGAGTTGCGCGGCCATCGCCGCCTGGGTCAGCCCAAGCCTCTCTCGCAGCCTTCTGATCTCGGTGGCTTCCATCCAGCGATGTCCCTAAAGACTAGACAGCCGTTGCCCTGCAGTTCCAATTACACGCATACTATCGCAGCGATCGTCTGCTGTCAACCAGATGACTAGGCGTGTGCATAGTTGTAAGTGCATGGAAGGCGCTACATGAGCGCGCCGATACCGCTGGCGAGCCGAATCAGGGTCGATCTAGCTTTTCTACAGCATTACTGTATTGTATGAGTGTCATGCAAGAGCAGAAGACCTTCACCCTCGACGAGATCGCCGCGCTGGCCGAGCTGCCGCGTCGCACCGTGCGGTACTACATCCAGTCCGGACTGATCGATCGTCCGCAGGGCGTGGGCAAGGGCGCCTACTACACCCAACGCCATGTCGAGCAGCTTCTGCTGGTGCGGAAGTGGCAGCTGGCGGGGCTGTCGCTGGAACGAATCGGCGAGTTGCTCAAGCAGCAGGACGCCGGCCCCCTGCCCCCGACGCCGCGTCGCCCCGGGACGGTGGAGGTCTGGAGCCACCTGGTCGTCGCCGACGGCGTCGAGCTCACCCTGGAGCCCGGCCGCGCCGGCCTGACGCCGGAGCAGGTGCGGGCCTTCTTCCGC
>WBZP01001805.1_pt1 | contig 23292 bp, 17 predicted proteins | sample 5204301 | NCBI WGS metagenome assembly WBZP01 (sample SAMN12412401, study PRJNA552823) | activated sludge metagenome | isolation source: activated sludge from nitrification reactor of wastewater treatment plant... | place: USA: Pennsylvania | collected 2017 | reverse complement strand
GAAGTCGTGCTCGAAGGCAGGAAGGCGCGATCGTTCCCGTTGCGCTTCGCCGACGGCGCGGTGCTGTTCGGTCCCGTCAAGGTCGGGCAGGTGCCGCCGCTGTTCTAGCTCTTCTTCAACGGCGGATGTTGCCGTCCGAAATCCGGCGCCGCCGAATCCTGGCCGATCTCGACGATGCCGCGGCGGATGGCGCGGGTGCGGCTGAAATGATCGAACAGCGCTTCGCCATCGCCGCGACGGATCGCGCGGGTGAGCTTGGAGAGGTCCTCGGTGAAGGTGCCGAGCATCTCCAGCACGGCTTCGCGGTTGTTGAGGAATACGTCGCGCCACATCGTCGGGTCGGAGGCGGCGATGCGGGTGAAGTCGCGAAAACCACCGGCGGAGAACTTGATGACCTCGGACTCGGTCACTTGCGCCAGCTCGTCCGCGGTGCCGACGATGGTGTAGGCGATCAAATGCGGCAGATGGCTGGTGATCGCGAGCACGAGGTCGTGATGGTCAGGCGTCATGGTCTCGACCCTGGCGCCGAGGCCGGCCCAAAACGCGCGCAGCCTCTCGGTTGCCTCGGCCGACGTGCCCTCCGGCGGCGTCAGGATGCACCAGCGGTTGATGAAGAGCTCGGGGAAGCCGGAATCCGGTCCCGAATGCTCGGTGCCGGCTACCGGATGCGCCGGCACGAAGTGGACGCCGGGCGGAATATGCGGCGCCATCTCGCGCACGACGGCACCCTTGACCGACCCGACGTCGGAGACGATCGCGCCTTGCTTCAGATGCGGGCCGATCTCCGCCGTCACCTCGCCGCAGGCGCCGACGGGAATGCAGAGGATGACGAGGTCGGCATCGCGGACCGCATCCGCATTGCTCTCGAAGACGCGGTCGACGATGCCGAGTTCCCTCACCCGGGTCCGCGTCTTCTCCGAACGCGCGGTGGTGACGATCTCCTCCGCGAGCCCCTGCAGGCGGGCGGCGCGCGCGATCGAACCGCCGATCAGGCCGAAGCCGATCAGCGCAACACGCTTGAATGAACCGGATCCGCTCACTTGCCCGCCATGAAGTCGCGCAGGCCGTCGACGACGAGGCGGTTGGCCTCTTCGGTGCCGATGGTCATGCGCAACGCGTTGGGCAGGCCGTAATTGTTCAGCGCCCGCAGCACGAGGCCGCGCTTGGTGAGAAAGGCATCCGCCTCGGCCGACGTCTTGCCCTTGTCGGTCGGGAAGTGGATCAGCACGAAATTGGCGACGCTCGGCGTCACCTTGAGGCCGAGCTTGCCGATCTCGGCGGTGAGCCAGTTGCGCCACTCTTCGGTGTGCGCCTTCGACATCTGGACGTGGGCGGTATCCTCGATCGCCGCGACCGCCGCCTTCATCGCCGCCGTCGACACGTTGAAGGGACCGCGGATGCGGTTGACCGCATCGACGATGTTCGCAGGCCCGAACATCCAGCCGATCCGCAGGGCGGCGAGCCCGTGGATCTTGGAGAAGGTGTGCGTCATGACGGTGTTCTCGGTGGTCGCTACCAGCTCGAGGCCGAGCTCGTAGTCGTTTCGCGAGACGTAGTCGGCATACGCGGCGTCAAGCACCAGCAGCACGTGGCCGGGGAGGCCGGCGCGCAGGCGCTTGACCTCGTCGAACGGCAGATAGGTGCCGGTCGGGTTGTTCGGGTTGGCAAGCCAGACCAGCTTGGTGCGCGGCGTCACGCGCGAAAGAATCGCATCGACGTCGGCGGTGTAGTTCGTCTCGGGCGCGACGACGTTCTTGGCGCCGTTGGCCATAGTCGCGATCGGATAGACCAGGAAGCCGTGGGTCGTGGAGATCGCCTCGTCGCCGTGGCTCAGATAGGTGTGAGCCAGCAGGTTCAGGATCTCGTCCGAGCCCGCGCCGCAGATGATGCGGTCCGGATCGAGCCCAAAGGCGCGTCCGATGGCTTCGCGCAGCACCCGCGAGGTGCCTTCCGGGTAGTCCTCGAGGTGGTCGGCCGCCTGCTTGTAGGCCTCGACCGCCTTGGGCGACGGGCCCAACGGGGTCTCGTTCGCCGACAGCTTGAACACCTTGCGGCCGGGCTCCGGCACGGGGCTCTTGCCGGGCGTGTAGGGCGCAATATCGAGAATGCCGGGATTCGGCACGGGGCGGGACATGTTCGGCTCCGGATTGGTCTGGGGCTAGGCCTTGCCAGCCCCGGTCGGGGGCACCCTATAGCGCGTCGCGTGGCTGCCGACGAGAGCCGAAGAACGCACGGAGGCCCCCGCTTCGAGCAGGGCAAGCTTGATCTTCTCGAACCCGCCGCCGGCAACCGATACCAGCAGCGCCGCGCCGTCGAAGGCGGTATCGGGCACGGCGACGATTTCGGCCAGCGGAGCCAGCGCCCGCGCGGTATCGGCGTTCCAGCCGGACACGCGCACGCTCCACATCTGTACCTCCGTCACCATGGCATCGTCGGCCACGCGGGAGATCACGAAAACAGGCAATGCGGCCGGGTGATCGGCGCGCTCGAGAAAGGGCAGGCGCGCGATGATCTTCGGCGCGCCGTCGGCTTCGAGTTCGTTCCACCACGGCGAACGGCTCGACACCGCCGAGACCAGCGCCAGGTCGCCCTTGGATTTCGCCACGGCATCGACCGCCGCCGCGGCGCTGAAATGCGCGACATAGGGTACGACGAAACCGAAATGAAAGCGCGCGGAGTCGCGCATCGCCGATTCCCCGACCGAGACGTCGGCATGCACCGCGAACGGCGCCTGCACGTAAGTGAAGGTCGAGATGATGACGCGCCAGATGCTCTCGATGGTGTCGAGCGGCAGGATGCCACGATGACGCTCCACCAGCAGCCGCATCATGCTGGCCTCGCGCGCAGGGCGGAAGGCGGAGCCGACTTCCTGGGTCTGCTTCACCTGGATCAGGCGGTCGATGATGTCGCCGCGCGCCATCAGCAGGCGATGCACCTGCTCGTCGATGGCGTCGATCTCCTTGCGCAGCTCGGCCAGCGAGGGCGGAGCGGGGGGCGGCTTTGACATCTCGAACCTGCAACGTCCGGAAAGACCGGCGGACACGAGCATTGATTAGGAAAGACCGGCGCCGAAAGCAAAGGAAATGACGGCGAAATGGTGGCCGCTTACGCGGCTCACAGCCGGTTAACCACGCCGCTGTCTTGACGAAAGGACCTCACGCGGCTAGTTTGACCTCGTTCCGTGGTCATTTGAGCCGGCCGGCTTGCAGCCACGTTAAATAACTCGCTAAACAGGCCGGGGACAGACATCCCGGCCGAACCTCGTTCAGGCCGGGTTTTTTATTGGCCTGATGTCTGTGGGACCTCCGCGCGTGGAGGCCGGTGCCGAGATGACAGAGTTGAAGTCGATTGCAAGTCCGGCGATCCAGATGGAGGATCGCGCGCATGAGGCCGATCACCCTTCGTCGCTGGTGGCGAAGTTCGGCATGGAACAGCCGCTCAAGCTCGACTGCGGCGTCGATCTCGCGCCGTTCCAGATCGCCTATCAGACCTATGGCGAACTCAATGCGGATCGCTCCAACGCGATCCTGATCTGCCACGCGCTGACCGGCGACCAGCATGTCTTCAACACGCATCCCATCACAGGCAAGCCCGGCTGGTGGGACACCATGGTGGGGCCAGGTCTTCCGCTCGACACCAACCAATACTTCATCATCTGCTCCAACGTCATCGGCGGCTGCATGGGCTCGACGGGTCCGGCCTCGACCAATCCCGCAACCGGCAAGCCATGGGGACTGGATTTCCCGATCATCACCATCCCCGACATGGTGCGCGCGCAGGCGATGCTGGTCGACCGCCTCGGCATCGAGACGTTGTTCTCGGTAGTGGGCGGCTCGATGGGCGGCATGCAGGTGCTGCAATGGACGGCGGCCTATCCGGATCGCGTGTTCTCGGCCTTGCCGATCGCCTGCGCCACCCGGCATTCGGCACAGAACATCGCGTTCCACGAACTCGGGCGCCAGGCCATCATGGCCGATCCGGACTGGCACGGCGGTCGCTATGTCGACCATAGCTCCCATCCGCATCGCGGCCTCGCGGTGGCGCGCATGGCGGGTCACATCACCTATCTGTCGGACGCCGCGCTGCATCGCAAGTTCGGTCGGCGCATGCAGGATCGCGACCTGCCGACCTTCTCGTTCGATGCTGATTTCCAGGTCGAGAGCTACCTGCGCTACCAGGGCTCGTCTTTCGTCGAGCGTTTCGATGCCAACAGCTACCTCTATCTGACGCGCGCGATGGACTATTTCGACATCGCCGCCGACCATGGCGACGTGCTGGCCAAGGCGTTCAGGGGCATCAAGACGCGGTTCTGCGTGGTGTCGTTCACCAGCGACTGGCTGTTTCCGACCTCGGAATCGCGGGCGCTGGTGCATGCGCTGAACGCCTCGAGCGCGCGGGTCTCGTTCGCGGAGATCGAAACCGATCGGGGCCATGATGCCTTCCTGCTCGACGTGCCGGAATTCTTCGACATCGCCCGCGGCTTCCTGCAATCGGCCGGCCGCGCGCGCGGGCTGAAGACGGGTGGCTGAGATGGCGCTTCAGGAACAAGCCCTGCCGCTACCGGGCATTGCGCCCGATCGTACCGGCAAGTATCGCACCGACCACCTGCTCGTCGCCAGCATGGTCGCGGCGGGTTCGCGCGTGCTCGACGTCGGCTGTGGCGACGGCGAGTTGCTGCAGTTGCTGGAGAGCCGTGGCATCGACGGCCGCGGCATCGAGCTCTCGCGCGAGGGCGTCAACCGCTGCGTCGCCAAGGGCCTTGCGGTGGTGCAGGGCGACGCCGACACCGATCTCGTCAACTATCCGGACGATGCCTTCGACTATGTGATCCTGTCGCAGACGCTGCAGGCGACCCGCCAGCCCAAGGTCGTGCTGGAGAACCTGCTGCGCATCGGCCGCCGCGCCATCGTCTCGTTCCCGAATTTCGGTTTCTGGAAGATGCGGCTACAGCTCCTGGTCGGCGGCCACATGCCGCGCACGGAGAATCTGCCGGCGACGTGGTACGACACCGCCAACATCCATTTCTGCACCATCAAGGATTTCGTCGAGCTGTGCGACGCCATCAACGTCAAGATGGAGCGCGCGGTCGCGCTCGATCTCTACGGCCGTCCCGTGCCGCTGAACCTGCCGTGGTGGGTCTGGAACATGTTCGGCGAGCAGGGCGTGTTCCTGCTGAGCCGAGGGAAGTGACGGCGTAGCCGTCATTCCGGGATGGTGCGCAAGCACCAGACCCGGAATTTCGAGATTCCAGGTTCGGCTCTTCGAGCCGCCCTGGAATGACTCCTCAAACAGGCGCATGCACCAATGACCTGGGATCGCGCACCGGCCAGCGGCCGGCTTCCACCAACGTGATGAAGCGCTCCACCATCTCGTTGAACAGCGCCGGCTCCTCCAGATTGAGGACGTGGCCCGATTTCGGGAAGAAGGCGAGGCCGGCCGCTGGCAGATGCTTCTTCAAGAACAGGCTCGGCTCGATGCAATTGTCGTCCTCGTCGCCGCAAAGGATCAGCGCCGGCGTCGGCACCTTGCGGATCGCATCCGTCATTCGGTAGATCGAGGGCCTCTGGCCCTGAAAACTCCGCATCGTATTGGCCGAACCCTTGGCGTCGTGACGAGCGAGCGCCGCATAGAAGTCGGCATGGCCGCGCGGATCCTTGAGCAGGAAAGGAATGCGGCTCGGCGCCTCGCACGTCACCTTGGCAACTTCGACGGAACCGATCGACTCGTACTGCTCGGCATTGGCGCGGCATTGCGCGCGGAACGCATCCAGAGTTTCGATCGGCGAACCGGAGCCGACGGCCGCGAGCGTCATCGACAGCGCGCGTTCGGGCGCGTTGAGGCCGATCTGCAGCGACGAATAGGAGCCCATCGACAGGCCGATGAAATGCGCCTTGTCGATCTTGAGATGGTCGAGCACCGCAAGCGCATCGGCATAGAAGTGCTTGTAAGTGTAGACGTCGGGGTTCGGCGGCACTTCCGAGGGCGTATAGCCGCGGGCGGAGTAGGCGATGCAGCGATGGCCGCGCGAGAAGTAGCGCATCTGCGGCTCCCAGTTGGTATGGTCGGCCGCGAACTCGTGCAGGAAGATGACAGGCGTTCCGCTTCCCGCCTCCTCATAGTAGAGATGGACGTTATCCTTGGCGACGGCGTAGGGCATCCCGATTCACTCCGTTATGATTTTTGTTCGGTCAGCGTTCGAAGGAAGCGATCAGGCTGACATTGGCCTGCTCGATGGCGCTGAGCGGCACATCCCAGGTGTAGGGGCGGTACCAGCTGAAGCGTCCGAAGTGGGCGGCGAGTGCAGGATCGCGGAAATAGCGGCCGCGCCGGGCGTAGATTTCGTTGCGCGCGATCCGGAGGTGGGCGGGGGTGAGCCTTGCCACCATGTCGCGTGTCAGCCGTATGCGGTCGGACTCCGGGAAGATGAAGTCCTGTGACGGCGCAGCGACCGGCGCCGGTTCGATGGGTCTTGCCGGCGGCGGGGGTTGCGGCGGGACCGGCGGCAGCGTGACCACTTGCGGCGGTGGGGGCTGCGTCGCCGGTGTTGGTGTTGGCGGAGAATCCTTGGCCAGGAAGATATCGCCGTCGATCTCGTCGTAATAGGCGGGTGACTGGGTCTGGCCGACCGTGGACGCCAGCGACTTCACCCTGGATCGGGTCTGCTTGGCGACCGCGACCAGCGAGTTGTCGGGATTGGCGAGCAAAGGCAGGAAGCTGCGCGTGAACACCGAATTCGGATCGCCATCGTTGTCCGACAGCCGGTCGAGTGCGACTTCGCCGACACCTGCGGAATAGATCATGAAGACGCCGCCCGGCACGCGCGCGTCGGCAAGGCCGCGCGCGCCGCCGACTGATCGGCCGCTGGCCAGCCGGAATGGATTTTCGCGGCAGGCATCGAGCACGATGATCTGCGTGCGGGTGCCACGCGCCTTCAGCCGCTGGATCAGATTGTCGGTCGAGACCGAGACGTCCTTGAGCAGGCTCTGCTGCTCCGGAGAAACCTTCGGCGCGTCCACCGGTATCAGGTAGTTCGCCCCGTCGATTTCGACGCCGTGGCCGGAATAAAACAGGAAAGCGACGTCGCCCGGACGGATCGAATTCTCGAAGACACTGAACTTCTCGACGTAGTCGCGCCAGGCGAGGTTTTCCCCCAGCGTGACGCGGAAGCCGAGCTGCTGCAGGCTGCGGCTGACCGCTCGGGCGTCGTTGACGGCTTTCTGGAGCGGACTGACGTTGCGATAAGCGTCGTTGCCGACCACGAAGGCCAGCCGGTTTTCGGCTACGGCTGGCGCAGCAGCTGCTATCGCCAGCAACGCGACGAGGATCGCACGGAACGCCTTCATCGATTTCCCCGCTACAGCGAACGCGACGCGGAACTATTCGCGCGGCCATCCCCGCTTGGCAAGCGCAATCAGTTCGGGGCGGTATTCGAAATGCAGGCTGTCGAAATGATACCAGCGGCCGCCCCAGATGAAGCCGTGGCGCTCGAAAATCTCGACGATTTCGCGCGGGATCCGGTTGCGCCAGGCCAGCGCCCCCTCGGGCTGCTTCGTCCACTGCCAGTAGTCGCCGAAGCGCGCATTGATGTCGATCCCCGCACCGAAGGCATGGACCGAAAGGCGGCTGGTGCCTGCGATAGGTCGGCAATTGTAGATGCCGGAAATCGGGACGAGATAGCGGATCAAGTCCTCGGGCAGCGCGTCCAGCTCCCGGGACACCTTCTCAAGCTGATCGGCAACGCCATTGACGGCGGTGGCGCGCACGGTGCCGCCGCCATGGCGCGGAAGCCAAGAAACCGGCCGCAGCTTTGGCCTGACTTCGTCGCGGCGGCAGTCCCCGTACATCTTGAGGAAGAACGCCTCATTGCGGATGCGTCCCGGATCTTCGTCGATCTCGGGCTGGCGGAACGGCGTTGCCGCAAGCGGGTAGGGAATGGCGAACTGTTCGCGGATGCTGCCGCGATCCAGCATGTCGGTGAAGGAGCGCCTTGTATCTGCGCTGCCCAGCGGCATGTGCGTGCCGTCTTTCCAGACCAGTTCGCTTTCATTGTAGGAAGCAAGCTGATCGGGATAGGCCGCCAGCAGTGCGTCGAGCCTCGGGTCGGCCATTGCCGCAGTGCCCGACAGCGCGGTCATCAGCAGGAAGAGGAGCGCCAGTCTCATTCCGTCCGCTCCGCTGCTCGCCAGGATGGAGTGCTACAGCAACTCGACCTGCTCGGTTGCAATGGTGTCGTCAACCGCGATGGTGCCGCCGGCGATCACCTCGGCATAGATGCCGCAATCGGCATGGCCGAGCCGGCGCTGCAGCGCCTGCGGAATAGCGAGATCGCGTTCGGCGGTATCGGGGTCAACGTTGACGGCGGCGCAGCGGACGATGCGCTTGACCACCTTCAGCCTGGTCTCGCCGATGGCGAGCGTGCGGCCGACGAGGTCGAGTTCGGACCATGCCGGCCAGCCCTCGACATACATGTTGGCGCGGAAGCGCAAGGGATGCACCGGCGCTCCCACCATGTTCTCGATGGCGCGGACACTGGCGAGATTGATGATGGAGACGACCTTGCGCGCCACGTCGGAAAAGCTGTGGCCGGGGCTGGACAGCACCTTCGGCGGCCCCTTGATCAGGTCGGCGAAGTCGCTGGCAAAGAAGCTCTCGATCACCGCCCGGCCGTCCGCGGTTTCCAGGTCGCCTTGGGCAGCGATCCTCCCGTTTCGGCGAATGGTCAGCACGTTGGTCGCGTCATCGAAATGGGTGTGCAGGCCGGCCAGCCACTCGTCGCGCATCAGCATCAGGAAATGCGGTTTGGAGAGCCAGGCCGGCGCCGCCGGGTCGAAGCCGGAAGGACCGTTCTCGATGGCATAGCGGCGATCGGCCAGCAGCGTCTGGCCGGGCTTCAGCGTCGTGGCGGAGAGGGGTTCCGGCGTCAGGCCCTTGACCGGGTAGCGGAAAAGGGAGGCGACCGTGGCGGGGAGGGCGAAGGGCTCTGGCATGCGGCTTATTAGGGGATATTTAAGGGTTAAGCCACCGCTCGCGATTTTGTGAGGGGCTCCCTTCCGCTCCGGGAAACCCATGCCCATATCTCCGTCAAGCCCGCCCGGGCGACGACTGCGGCCGGTTGAGGAACGTCAACGCGGACCGCGGATACCCAATGAAGATGCCGCAATCATGCCTTAGGGGTGGCTGTGGCAGGCTGAGGGAAACAGCAGAATGAATATCGAAAAATATACCGAACGATCGCGCGGCTTCATCCAGTCGGCGCAATCGCTGGCCGTTCGCGACGGCCACCAGCAATTCTCCACTCTGCACATGCTCAAGGTGCTGCTCGACGACAATGAAGGGTTGGCGAGCGGCCTGATCGACCGCGCCGGCGGCAATTCCCGCGCCATCCTGAAGGCGACCGAGGACGCCCTGAACAAGCTGCCCAAGGTGTCCGGTAGCGGTGCCGGGCAAGTCTACCTGGCGCCGGAACTGGCGCGGGCGTTCGACGCCGCCGAGAAGGCGGGCGAAAAGGCCGGCGACAGCTTCGTCACGGTCGAGCGGCTCCTGCTCGGCCTGGCGCTGGACAAGAACAGCGAAGCCGGCGCCATCCTGAACAAGGGCGGCGTGACCGCGCAGAACCTCAATGCCGCCATCGAGGCCCTGCGCAAGGGCCGCACGGCGGACTCCGCGACCGCCGAGAATGCCTATGATGCGCTGAAGAAGTATGCCCGCGACCTGACGCAGGCCGCGCGCGACGGCAAGCTCGATCCGGTGATCGGCCGCGACGAGGAAATCCGCCGCACCATCCAGGTACTTTCCCGCCGCACCAAGAACAATCCGGTCCTGATTGGCGAACCCGGCGTCGGCAAGACCGCCATCGTCGAGGGGCTGGCGCTGCGCATCCTCAACGGCGACGTGCCGGAGAGCCTGAAGGACAAGAAGCTGCTCTCGCTCGACATGGGCGCGCTGATTGCCGGCGCGAAGTATCGTGGCGAGTTCGAGGAGCGGTTGAAGGCCGTGCTGCAGGAAGTCACGTCAGCGGAAGGCGGCATCATCCTGTTCATCGACGAAATGCATACGCTGATCGGCGCCGGAAAGGCCGACGGCGCGATGGACGCCTCCAACCTGCTCAAGCCCGCGCTGGCGCGGGGCGAACTGCACTGCATCGGCGCCACTACGCTGGATGAGTACCAGAAGCACGTCGAGAAGGACGCGGCGCTTGCCCGGCGTTTCCAGCCGATCTATGTCAGCGAGCCCACGGTCGAGGACACCATCTCGATCCTGCGCGGCCTGAAGGACAAGTACGAACAGCATCACGGCGTGCGCATCACCGATTCCGCGCTGGTGGCGGCCACGACGCTGTCGAACCGCTACATCACCGACCGCTTCCTGCCGGACAAGGCCATCGACCTCATGGACGAAGCGGCGGCGCGGCTGAAGATGCAGGTCGACTCCAAGCCGGAAGAGCTGGATCTGCTCGACCGCGACATCATCCGCCTGAAGATCGAACAGGAGGCCCTTAAGAAGGAGAGCGACACGGGTTCGAAGACCCGGCTGCAGACCCTGGAGAAGGAGCTCGCCGAGTTCGAGGAGAAATCCGCGGCGCTGACGGCACGCTGGAGCAAGGAGAAGAACAAGCTCTCGGATGCCGCCAAGCTGAAGAGCGAGTTGGACGGCTTGCGTATCGAGCTTGCCAACGCGCAGCGCCGCGGCGAATTCCAGCGCGCGGGCGAGCTTGCCTATGGCCAGATTCCCGAACTGGAGAAGAAACTCGCCGAGATCGAGGAGAACGAGGCGCCCGGCGAAATGATGGAGGAGGCGGTCACCGCCAATCACATCGCGCAGGTAGTGTCGCGCTGGACCGGCGTTCCCGTCGACAAGATGCTCGAGGGCGAAAAGGACAAGCTGCTCAAGATGGAGGACGCGCTCGGCAAGCGCGTCGTCGGTCAGGCCGAAGCCGTGCGTGCGGTGGCGACCGCCGTGCGCCGTTCGCGCGCCGGCCTGCAGGACCCGAACCGGCCGACCGGCTCGTTCATGTTCCTCGGCCCCACCGGCGTCGGCAAGACCGAGTTGACCAAGGCGCTCGCCGAATACCTCTTCAACGACGAGACCGCGATGGTCCGTCTCGACATGTCCGAATACATGGAGAAGCACTCGGTCTCCCGCCTGATCGGCGCGCCTCCGGGCTATGTCGGTTATGACGAGGGTGGCGCGCTCACCGAAGCCGTACGGCGGCGGCCCTATCAGGTCGTGCTGTTCGACGAGGTCGAGAAGGCGCACCCTGACGTCTTCAACGTGCTGCTGCAGGTGCTCGACGACGGCCGCCTGACCGACGGCCAGGGCCGCACCGTCGACTTCCGCAACACGCTGATCATCATGACCTCGAACCTCGGTTCGGAATTCCTGGTGAACCAGCCCGAAGGCGAGGATACCTCCGCCGTGCGCGATCAGGTGATGGGAATGGTGCGGGCGCATTTCCGCCCCGAATTCCTCAATCGCGTCGACGAGATCATCCTGTTCCACCGCCTGCAGAAGAGCGAGATGGGCCGGATCGTCGAGATCCAGTTCGCGCGGCTGACCAGGCTGCTGGAAGATCGCAAGATCGAGCTGACGCTCGATCCCTCCGCGCGCGACTGGCTCGCCGAAAAGGGCTGGGATCCAGCCTACGGCGCCCGCCCGCTCAAGCGGGTGATCCAGCGCCACCTGCAGGATCCGCTCGCCGAGATGATCCTGGCCGGCGAGGTTTCCGACGGCGACAAGGTCAAGATCTCGACCGAGGGCAACGTGCTGACCTTCAATGGCAAGCCGGCGGCCACCGCCGAAATCGCCCAGTTCGAGGCGCCGGTGCCGAAGCGCAAATTGAACTGAGGTTCGGTAGTTAGATCGAAGGGAAATCCTCCCCTCTCGCGAGGGGAGGATTTTTCATGTCAGGCGTCGTGCAGATGGCACGCCACGGCGCGACCCGGCGCCGTCGCCCGCAGTTGCGGCTGCTCGGTCTTGCATCGCGCCATGACGCGTGGGCAGCGGGTGTGGAAGGCGCAGCCCGGCGGCGGGCGCAGCGCGCTCGGGATTTCGCCGGAGATGACGGTACGAGGCCGCTTGGCTTCGACTTCGGGGTCCGCGACCGGGACGGCCGCCATCAGCGCTTCGGTGTAGGGATGCAGCGGGCTCTGGTAGAGTTCGTCGCGGTCGGCGATCTCGACCAGTCGGCCCAGATACATCACGGCGATGCGCGTCGAGATGTGGCGGACGACGGCGAGGTCGTGGGCGATGAACAGATAGGTGAGGCCGAGCCGTTCCTGCAGATCCATGAACAGGTTGATCACCTGGGCCTGGATCGAGACGTCGAGCGCGGACACCGGCTCGTCGGCGATCAACAGGCTCGGCTCCAGCGCCAGCGCGCGCGCAATACCGATGCGCTGGCGCTGGCCGCCGGAAAATTCGTGGGGATAGCGGTCGGCCATGTCGGGCAGGAGGCCGACCGAAGCGATCAGGTCGGCGACCTTCTCGCGCGTCGCTTTTTTGTCGGAATCGAGCCCGTGGACGGCCAGCGGCTCGCCGACGATGGAGCGGATGGTCATGCGCGGGTTCAGCGAGCCATAGGGGTCCTGGTAGACCATCTGCATGCGCCGGCGCACGTCGAGCAGTTCCGCGCCGCGATGCGGTGCGATGTTCTGGCCTTCGAATACGATGCGGCCGGCGGTGGGCGTCAGCATGCGCAGCACCGCAAGCCCGGTGGTGGATTTTCCCGAACCGCTTTCGCCGACGAGGCCGAGGGTCTCGCCGCGGCGGATGGTGAAGGAGACGCCGTCCACGGCCTTTACGGTCGCGACCTGGCGCTGGAAGATGATCCCCTTGGTGACGGGAAAATGCACTTTCAGATCCTCGACGCGGAGGATCGGCTCGTTCGACGGGCTTTGCGGGAGCGCATCAGACATTGGCAAAGCACGCCTTGGCATGTCGGTCGCCGACCTGAACCAGCTCGGGCCGCGCGCTGCGGCACTGGTCCGTTATCGCGCGGCAGCGCGGGCCGAAGGAGCAGCCTGCGGGAAGGCTGGCGAGATCGGGCGGCTGGCCTTCGATCGGCATCAGCCGCTTGCGGCCGCCGCCGTCGAGCCGCGGCACCGACGCCATCAGGCCCGAGGTGTAGGGATGTTTCGGCCGCGCGTAGAGTTCGCGCGCCGGCGCCACCTCGACGATGCGGCCGCCATACATCACCGCGACCCGGTCGGCGTAACGGGCAACCACGCCGAGGTCGTGGGTGATCAGGATCAGCGAGGAGCCGGTCTCCCGCGTCAACTCCTTAAGCAGGTCGAGAATCTGCGCCTGCACGGTGACGTCGAGCGCGGTGGTCGGTTCGTCGGCGATGATCAGTCGCGGCGCGCAGGCGAGCGCCATCGCGATCATCACGCGCTGGCGCATGCCGCCGGAATACTGGTGCGGATAGGAATTGAGCCGGCTGGCGGCGTCGGCGATCCGCACGCGGCCGATCAATTCGGTCGCAGCCTCGTAGGCACGGGCCCATGCCGTGCCGCGATGCAGGTTGATCGGCTCGGCCACCTGGAGGCCGACGGTGAGGGCCGGGTTGAGCGAGGACATCGGCTCCTGGAAGATCATGGCGATCTTGTTGCCGCGCACCTCGCGGATGCCGGGATCGTCGAGCTTCAGCAGGTCTTCGCCATCGAACAGGATCTCGCCGCGCTCGATCCGTCCCGGCGGATTCGGGATCAGGCGCAACACCGACAGCGCGGTGACGCTCTTGCCTGAGCCGGACTCGCCGACGATGGCGAGCGTCTCGCCGGGATCGACGTGAAAGGAGACGTCGTCGACCGCCGTCACGGCTCCGCGCTCGGTGCGAAACCGTGTGGTGAGGCCATTGATCTGAAGCAGCGGCGACATCAACTTCCAGCCTGTCCTCAGTAGCCCATCTTCTTCTTTAGCTCCTGGTCGATCCAGATGCGGGCATAGATCGGGCCCGGGCGCACCGCGCCGGCGCGCAATTCGCCGCCGTAGTTCTTCACCCACGGCCACCACGCCGTGTAGATGTAGGGCGTCGGCAGCCAGATGTAGGGCGCCTTGTCCAGGATCTCGCGGGTCATCTCCTTCAGCATGGCCTGGCGCTTGCCCTCGTCCTGCTCGAGATAGGCTGCGTCCATCTTCTTGTTGTATTCGGGATCGTCCCACTGCGAGGGATTCCAAACCTGGCCTTTGACGAAGCTCTTGCGGATCGTCGTGGTCGGATTGGTGTGCCCGTTGGACATCATGTAGCCGGGCGCGTTGGTCTTGCTGGTCATCGCCGAAAGGAACGCGGCGTATTCCATCGGCTGGATTTCCATCTTGACGTTGACCTGTTCGAGATAGGCCGCCACCAGCGGCAACAGGTCCATGTGATCGGGCGAGCAAGAGCAGACCTGCACCTTGAAGGAAAAGCCGTTGGCGAAGCCGGCTTCGGCGAGCAGCTTCTTGGCCTTCGCCGGGTCGTAGGCGAACAGTTCCTTGACCGAAGCAGGCATCGCCTCCAGCGGCTCGAAATAACCGAGGTAATCCGGATGTTGCGGATAGGCGAACAATTCGGCGTTGCCGCCGTAGTACTCCTTGACGATCTCCTGCTTGTTGACGGCGTAGTTGAGCGCGCGGCGCACGCGGATGTCGTCGAAAGGCTTGGTGTCGACTCGCATGGCGACGAATTGGCCGCTCATGTTGAGCCATTTCGACCACTGCAATTGCGGTGCGCTCTTCTTCAATTCGTCAACTGCGGACCAGCGGACGGATTCGAGGATGTCGAGCTTGCCGGTGCGCAGCGCGGTGAGGAAGGTCGCCTCGTCCTTGATGGTGCGATAGACGACCTTGTCGACCAGCGGCAGCTTCACCTCGACGCCGTTGATCTTGTCCTTGTCCCAGTAGTTCGGATTCTTGACGTAGGTGTTGGAATTGCCCTGGACGAAGTCGGCGAGCATGAACGGGCCGGTGCCGTTGACGTTCTTCCAGTTGCCGGCGCCTGCCTCTGCGACTTCCTTGGGGACGATGCCGGAGTAATAGCCCCAGCCGAAACGATAGTCCCACTCCGCGTTGTAGTTCTTGAAGGTAAACACCACGGTGTGCTTGTCGGTGGCTTCGACCTTCTCGAGATGGTCGAAATAGCCTGAGATCTTCTTGGGGCTCTTGTCGAGACGGTTGTAGGTGTGGACGACGTCGTCGGCGACCAGCTCGCGCGCGGCCATCACGCCGGGTTTTTCCGGGATCATCGCACCCTTGCGCAGCTTCACTTCCAGCCGCAGCGGGTCCTTCTTCCATTCCCAGCTTTCGGCGAGTTCGCCGCGGATGGCGTCCGACGGCAGCCACGCATCGGCATAGAAACGATGCTTGCCGCCGAACCGCTTCGACTTGGAGAGGTCGGCGGCGAACAGCTGCTCGTAGACATTGCCGGTGTCGTGGTTGTGCTTCCAGTTCCAGTCGGCGTTGTCCCAGGACAGCGCTGACAGCGTGACGTAGACGGTGCCGATTTCCAGCGTGCCGCCCGGCTTCGGGGCCTGCTCGGACTGAGCCGAGCCCGGGCTCGTGAAGGCGAGCGTCGCGGCGATCGACGCTGCCGCAAGCAGCGCAGTCCGGAACTTCTTCATGGCTTCCTCCTGTTTATCGATTGAACTATCGCGATCCGCGCATGCGCGGATCGAGCAGATCGCGCAGCGCGTCACCGAATACGTTGGTGGCATAGACGACGACGGTCAGGCACAGGCCCGGCGCCAGCGCCAGCCACGGTCCCTGGAACATGAAAGTACGGCCCGAGCCCGACAGCATGCCGCCCCAGGTCGGCGTCGGCGGCGGCACGCCGAGGCCGAGGAACGACAGGCTCGACTCGGCGAGGATCACGGTGCCGACGCGGGTCGTGAACAACACGATGATCGGCGGCATGATGTTGGGCAGGATGTGGCGCAGCAGGATCCGGCCGGTCGAGGCGCCGATCGACTGCGCCGCGTGGACGTACATATTCTCGCGCACCGAGACGACGGCGGAGCGGATGATGCGAGAGCCGGCGATACCGAGCAGGCAGCCGAGGGTGAAGATGATCTGCGGCACGCCGGGGCCGAGCACCGACACCACGACCAGCAGGATGATCAGGTCGGGAAAGCTCATCCAGGCATCGACGAAGCGCTGCACGATCAGGTCGACCTTGCCGCCGAGATAGCCGGTGACGATGCCGACCAGGATCGAGACGACGGTCGCCAGCGTCGCGGTGGTGAAGGCGATGATGACGGAGATCTGCGCGCCGTAGAGGCAGCGCGAGAGCATGTCGCGGCCGAGATTGTCGGTGCCGAACCAGTGGGTCCACGACGGGGCCATCAGCCGCGTGCGCGGGCTGATCTGGTTCATGCCGTAGGGCGCCAGCACGTCGGCGAAGACACCACAGAGCAGGAACAGCACGAAGATGACGCCACCCGCGGCGCCCAGCGGTTTTTCGCGGAACAGGCGGACGACGAAGCGGACGAAAGCGTTCCGCTGCTTGCCGGCGCCGGTGGTGGCCATGTCGAGCGCCAGCGTCATCAGCGATACCTCACCTTGGGATCGAGCAGACCATAGGAGAGGTCGACCGCGAGGTTGATGAGCATGACGCAAAGGCCGATCACGAGGCTGACGCCGGTGATGATCGGATAGTCGCGCTGGCTGATGGCATCGAGCAGCAGCAATCCCATGCCGGGAATGACGAAGATCTGCTCCACGATGACGGCGCCGCCGATCAGGATCGGGGCTTGCAGGCCGACGAGCGTCACCACGGGGATCAGGGCGTTGCGCAAGGCATGGCGGAGAACGACCAGCCGTTCGGACAGCCCCTTGGCCCAGGCGGTTCGGATGTAGTCCTGGCGCAGCACTTCCAGCATCATGGTGCGGGTCAGGCGCATGGTGATGGCGGAAAGCGCCATGCCGAGGATCAGCGCCGGCAGGATCATCTGTTTGAGGTTTTCGACGGGGTGCTCGGTGAAGGGCACGAACTTCACCTGGGGCGACCAGCCCCACCAGATCGAGGGGAAAACCATCACCATGGTGCCCATCCAGAAGCTCGGCACCGCCAGCATCAGGATGGAGAAGGAACGCGTGACGTAGTCGCCCGCGGTGTCCTGGCGGATCGCGGAGTAGATGCCGATCGGGATCGCGAAGGTCAGCGCAACGATCAGCGCCATCAGCCCGAGCTGGAAGGTGACGGGCAGGCGGGCGGCCAGTAGCTCTCGCACCGGCGTGTTCTGCCAGAGCGACTTGCCGAAATCGCCGTGCAGCAGGATGCCGCCGATCCACGAGAAATATTGCTGCCACATCGGCCGGTCCAGGCCGAGGGTGGCGACGAGCTGATCGCGGGTGAGCTTGTCGGCGCCGACGTCGTTCTGCGCCAGCATCATGTCGATGATGCTGCCGGGAACCAGGCGCACGATGACGAATACGATCAGGCTGGCGAAAAACAGCGCCGGGATCAGCGCAAGAAGTCGCCGCGCAAGGTAAGCCTGCATGCCCGCGTTCCGCCCTCGTATTTGTCGGCGAGAGTGAACTCCGTCAGCAGGGTCTGCAAGGGCTATCGTATTGCCGGCGCTGCGACCATTGGCTTCGGCGCGATGTCGTGACGCGATGGATATCGCATTGCATTCCGCGCGGCGGAAACAATAGGTCTGCGGGATGTCGCCCGGTCGAAGGACGCGTTCAGTTCGGGAAAAACGGGATCCGCGTCAGCGGTTGCTGGCCTGCTTGGTGCCGGTGCTGCCGGTGGCGTCGGACACGCGCGAGGTACCGCGATTATTGATCATGCCGTCGAGACGGTCGCGTTCTTTCTCGAAGCCGGCGAGGACCGAGCCTTCCAGCGAGCGGCCGCGCGGCAGCTTGATGCGCATGGGATCGACGAAGCGGCCGTTGACCAGAATTTCGTAGTGAACGTGGGCGCCGGTCGACAGGCCCGTCGATCCGACGAAGCCGATGACCTGGCCTTGCCGGACACGCTTGCCGGGCTCGATGCCCTTGGCATAGGCGGACATGTGACCGTAGGCGGTCTCGTAGCCGTTGTTGTGCTTGAGGCGCACGTACTTGCCGTAGCCGCCTTCCCAGCCGACCTTTTCCACCACGCCGTTGCCCGAGGCGAAGATCGGCGTGCCGTAGGGTGAGGCCCAGTCGACGCCCGTGTGCATCTTCACATAACCGAGGATCGGGTGGCGGCGGCCGCCGAAGCCCGATCGCATCACGGCGTTGTTGACGGGCTTGCGGACCAGGAACTTCTTCGCGCTCTTGCCGGTCTCGTCGTAGAAGTCGACGACGGAATCGTCAGGGGTCTGGAAGCGGTAGTATCGCTTGGTTTCGCCGCCGACCGTGAGCGAGGCGAACAGCACCTCGTTCTTCTCCGTGATCGTCGCGCCTTCGTCCTCGCCGGCGTAGAAGACGTCGAAGGAATCGCCGGGCTGCACCTTGCGCTGGAAGTCGACGTCGTAGGAGTAGATCCGGATCATGTCCTCGATGATGTTGGCCGGAACCTTGTTGCGCAGGGCCGTTTCGTAGATGCTCTGGTAGAGCCTTACGCCGCTGCCATCGTCATCATCGTCGTCATCGGCTGCCGCGGTCTCCGTGACGGTGTTCATGCTCTGCACGTCCACCGCGACGTATTTGCCGAGGTCCGACAGCGCGGCCACGGCCTCGATGGTGGCTTCGTTGGCGACCATGACGCGATAGGGCTGCAGCCGCGCGCCCGGCGCCTGCGAGACCGGCACCATCAGGATGCGAATCTTCTGGCCTTCCTTCAGGCCGCCGTCGCGGCCCCTGGCGCCGAGCGTCGAAGCGATGGCCCTGGCTTCCTCCGGCGTAGCGCCGAGATCACGCAGGATGGAGGCGACGCTGTCGCCTTTCTTGACGGTATGGACGCGCTCGCCGGTGGGGTTGCCGCCGGTGACCTGATCCTTGGTCTTTGGCAGCAGCGTCACGTTTTCCGGCACCACGCGCGTCTCGAAGCCGGCATAGGGGTCGGAGGAAACGCCTTCGGTGGCATAGGCGAGCTTGATGTCCGACTTGACCCCGCTTGCATCGGCCGTCGCATTGGCAAGCGTCGCGTAGCGCACCCCGCTGGAATTGCCGCGCCAGTTGGAGGTGTCGCGCACACGCAGGATGATCTCGTCCAGCGGTACGTTGGCGGCGATTTTGGCCTTCGACAGCACCGTGCCGAGGTCCTTCATCACGAAGGAGACTTCCGCGTCGGGCTCGACCGCGTCGGGATTGTTGGGATCGTCGGCGGCGGTCTGCGTGGGCGAGCCGACATCGGTCAGCATGCGCTGGGCGTTGAACGGAGGGATCTTGGCCGACAGGTCGCTGGTGGCCATCGATAGGTTGCCGGAGATCCGGATGAAAGGCCGCACCCGCATAACGTCGCGATTGCCGACCCGGGTGACGGTGGAAACGCGGATGATGTTGCGCGCCGCGGAAGATTCGCTCGGCGGCGGCAGGCGATCGCTCTTGTGCAGACTGGCGGCCTTGTCGTTGGCGCCGAATGCGCCACGCAAGGCGCCCTCTACTCGCTCCGGAACCTTGGCGAAGGTCATTTCTCCGTCGAGGGATGCGAAAACGGCGCCGCCGATCAAGGCTGCGCCGCACAGGCCCGTCAGGATGGTGCCGCTGAACCACTGCACGGAGACGCGGCGGCGGTCGATCACCGCGGCCTCGGTGCCGTCGACGGAAAGCGGCGGCTCGTGGCCGAGATCGATGATCCCTGCCTCGCGCCCGTAGCCGCCCCCGCGTGACGTCCGTTGGCTCAAGCCGTCGTCCCCCCGAATTCCTTCAACACTCGACAACCCCCGTTGCTCAGCGCCCGGTCCCGTACCGCCCCGCCAAAGAGGCATCTCCGGAACATGCCGCGTCGCACACATGGAATTCGGAAATCGGGGGTCCTTAGTGACCGGCCGGAATCTCGAAGGTCAATGGTGCGCAGAGCTCTCGATGTTTCTCGGCCGTGACGGGAATAGCGAACACGAACCACCATCCCCTGATATCGCCGGATAGCCCCCCTGGCAGACCGGCGATTCAATACCTAACTCGGGTCTCAGAACGTCGCAGGATTGTGGCTCAAGTACGGCGCAGGGCCCCGGGATAATAGGGTTTCCGCGTCGTCAAAGAATCTGCAGTCGAGTGAAGTTTTGTTGACGATTAGGCGTTGACAACGCCGATTGGGCGGGCCTATAACCCGGCCACTGAGCGCGGCGCTGCATTGGCCCCTTGGCCAAGGCAGTTTGTCGTGCCCGTCAAGCTCCTCATGATGATGAGTGAATCAACAGCCGATGACAGTCGGTTGTCATTTGCCGTCGAATGAGGATTTTGCGGACCTCCCCGCTGGGGAGTTGGGGTCTTCGGGCTCCGGGCTGTTTGACAAGTTAAGATGAAGAAAGAGAAACGTGGACGGCGGAGTCCTTGCGGGTCTCGAATACTTGAAAACTTCGGTTTTCAACGTTCGGGGCCGGACGAAAGACTTCGGCGGTACACGTTTTGAATAAGGTTACACCAAGATCTCTTCATTGAGATCGGGTCGTCAGCGATGTGAATCGCTGGTGATTTTGGTGTGGACCTCGTCAAACGTTGTGATCAGCCGGCTCAAAGTTTCAAGTCCAACTTGAGAGTTTGATCCTGGCTCAGAGCGAACGCTGGCGGCAGGCTTAACACATGCAAGTCGAGCGGGCGTAGCAATACGTCAGCGGCAGACGGGTGAGTAACGCGTGGGAACGTACCTTTTGGTTCGGAACAACACAGGGAAACTTGTGCTAATACCGGATAAGCCCTTACGGGGAAAGATTTATCGCCGAAAGATCGGCCCGCGTCTGATTAGCTAGTTGGTGAGGTAATGGCTCACCAAGGCGACGATCAGTAGCTGGTCTGAGAGGATGATCAGCCACATTGGGACTGAGACACGGCCCAAACTCCTACGGGAGGCAGCAGTGGGGAATATTGGACAATGGGGGCAACCCTGATCCAGCCATGCCGCGTGAGTGATGAAGGCCCTAGGGTTGTAAAGCTCTTTTGTGCGGGAAGATAATGACGGTACCGCAAGAATAAGCCCCGGCTAACTTCGTGCCAGCAGCCGCGGTAATACGAAGGGGGCTAGCGTTGCTCGGAATCACTGGGCGTAAAGGGTGCGTAGGCGGGTTTTTAAGTCAGGGGTGAAATCCTGGAGCTCAACTCCAGAACTGCCTTTGATACTGAAGATCTTGAGTCCGGGAGAGGTGAGTGGAACTGCGAGTGTAGAGGTGAAATTCGTAGATATTCGCAAGAACACCAGTGGCGAAGGCGGCTCACTGGCCCGGTACTGACGCTGAGGCACGAAAGCGTGGGGAGCAAACAGGATTAGATACCCTGGTAGTCCACGCCGTAAACGATGAATGCCAGCCGTTAGTGGGTTTACTCACTAGTGGCGCAGCTAACGCTTTAAGCATTCCGCCTGGGGAGTACGGTCGCAAGATTAAAACTCAAAGGAATTGACGGGGGCCCGCACAAGCGGTGGAGCATGTGGTTTAATTCGACGCAACGCGCAGAACCTTACCAGCCCTTGACATCCCGGTCGCGGACTCCAGAGACGGAGTTCTTCAGTTCGGCTGGACCGGAGACAGGTGCTGCATGGCTGTCGTCAGCTCGTGTCGTGAGATGTTGGGTTAAGTCCCGCAACGAGCGCAACCCCCGTCCTTAGTTGCTACCATTTAGTTGAGCACTCTAAGGAGACTGCCGGTGATAAGCCGCGAGGAAGGTGGGGATGACGTCAAGTCCTCATGGCCCTTACGGGCTGGGCTACACACGTGCTACAATGGCGGTGACAATGGGAAGCGAAGACGCAAGTCCTAGCAAATCTCAAAAAGCCGTCTCAGTTCGGATTGGGCTCTGCAACTCGAGCCCATGAAGTTGGAATCGCTAGTAATCGTGGATCAGCATGCCACGGTGAATACGTTCCCGGGCCTTGTACACACCGCCCGTCACACCATGGGAGTTGGTTTTACCTGAAGACGGTGCGCTAACCGAAAGGGGGCAGCCGGCCACGGTAGGGTCAGCGACTGGGGTGAAGTCGTAACAAGGTAGCCGTAGGGGAACCTGCGGCTGGATCACCTCCTTTCTAAGGATGGTTCTTCAGAGAGCTCACGCTCACTATCGAACCGTTTTAGAAACATTCAGGGGCCATCGGTCGCCAGACCTTTGAGCTCCATTGGCGGGATTTCGCCGTCTTCGTTTCTCTTTCTTCGCGGACGAACACGCGCCAGGGGCTGCGCTGTACGAGACATCGGCGCCTGCCGATCGTGCTCGGCGGGAGCCTCTCGTGTCAGGGGCTTGTAGCTCAGTTGGTTAGAGCGCGCGCTTGATAAGCGTGAGGTCGGAAGTTCAAGTCTTCCCAGGCCCACCATTTTGATCGAGCGTTGCATTCGTCTTCTGGTTACGGGGCCATAGCTCAGCTGGGAGAGCGCGTGCTTTGCAAGCATGAGGTCGTCGGTTCGATCCCGTCTGGCTCCACCAGCCTTCGCTGGCCGGGCCAGCTACGGCTAGGCGAGCCACTCGATAGCGAAGGTTGTCACGTCGGAGCCCGAAGGGCGGAGACGGACTGCGTGAGCGTCGACCAAATCAATCGTCCGCGAAACATCACTTCGCATGTTGTCCATCCTCACCAGGATGCTTCATGCGTGTTTTCTGACATCGTAAAGAGGAGATCGATCCGAGTTGGATCGTGCGAGCAATCGCGCGGCCCTTCATTATCTCCGGATCATTTCGGCGCTCGCTTTCAGCCGTGAGGCAGACAGCGAGTTGTAAATGATCCTTTTAGCGAAGCTTGACCGCCTCGCTATCGGAACGATCTTACGAAGCAAGCTGGTCTTTCTAATCAATGTCCGGCCGCAACGGAGCATTCATCGAGGGTGCGCGTTCGGGATCTCGGTCCCGGGCATACGTGCGGCATACATTCTGCCGAGTGTGTGGACATTGATAATGAGAGCAATCAAGTGCCTTAAGGGTGTTCGGTGGATGCCTTGGCGCTGAGAGGCGACGAAGGACGTGCTACGCTGCGATAAGCCGTGGGGAGCTGCGAAGAAGCTTTGATCCGCGGATTTCCGAATGGGGAAACCCACCTTCGATAGCCAGAACTCCAAGACCTTGCGTTTTGGGGTTCGACCAGAAATGCGAGAAACCATGCCGGTTCGGTTCATTCCGAGAAGGTTTTGGATTTCTGGTTATCAAGAGAAGGTATGAGACTTCCGAATAAAATAGGAGGTTTCAAGCAAACCCAGGGAACTGAAACATCTAAGTACCTGGAGGAAAGGACATCAACAGAGACTCCGT
>WBZP01002122.1_pt1 | contig 23303 bp, 18 predicted proteins | sample 5204301 | NCBI WGS metagenome assembly WBZP01 (sample SAMN12412401, study PRJNA552823) | activated sludge metagenome | isolation source: activated sludge from nitrification reactor of wastewater treatment plant... | place: USA: Pennsylvania | collected 2017 | reverse complement strand
TTTTCGAAAAACCGGCGGACGTGGTGGCGGGAGGGTACTATACGACGGAGATTTATATGAATGAAATTTCGGATGGGGTTTATGTTGTCAACCTGGTTACGGATAGAGAGACGTTGTCGTTTAAGACGATGAAATACTGACTAACGAAACATTCTTATTCAAACCTGCCGGCCGGCAGGCATCCCGATAGCTATTGGGAGCGGGGAACGCGGCGACCTCGCGGCGGGAGCAGGGAAATCTTCATAACACTTAAAACATTTTAACCATTTAACACTTTAACAGTTTAACTCCCGCCTTGTGGGATTAACATTTTAACATTTCACTGCTTTACACGCTACAAACGCTTTGAAATAAGCATCCATCGGTTCTCTCCCACCCCAGTCGTCTTCGTAAAGATCGGTTAACATAAATCCGTTTTTTAATAAAGCGGTGATCTGCTCTTCGAGCGAATGGCCGAAAATCAAAGGTTCGTTTTTATCTGTATAAACGCTGCGTTCTTCGTCGGTGAGTGAGCCGGTATCACTATAGGGCATTTTGTACTTGAGTGTATAGGTATCGTTGCTGTTGCGGTATAACAGCATGCTTTCTGCTTTGGTAAATCCCCAAATAATGGTTCCTCCTTTCTTGATGACGCGGGCACATCCTTCCCATACCGGATGCAGATCCGGTGCGAAACAGTTGGAACAGGGATGAAAAATAAAATCAAAATAATTTTCAGGCAGCGCAGATAAATCCATCATGTTTCCCTGTACGGTTATCACCGGAAGACCAAACTTCGCACAGGTTGCTTCATCGCGCTTTAATTGCTCGGCTGATAAGTCAAAAACAGTGACCTCGGCACCGGCGGCTGCCAGCATAGGCACTTGTTGTCCTCCTCCTGAAGCCAATGCCAGCACCTTTGCTCCCTTCAGTTCCGGATACCAGGATGCAGGAACAATTTTCCGTGGTGTTAAAACGAGATGAGGATATCCGCTGCGGGCCTGTTCAATTTCAGCTTCTCCAACAGGGATGGTCCATTCGTTACCCTTGCGTGCTTCGTCATCCCAGGCTTGTTGATTATAGCGGATGATGTCCACGATCAGAGGAAATTCAGGCGCGCCATGAAGGTGTCCTTGTACGACTTCCCAATCGGTATTGTCTTATCTCCGATAAGCACCGTGTTTTCGTCGAGCACGTTGATTTTATCGATCGGAATGATGTACGAACGGTGGACACGTAAAAACTTGCTGGGCGGGAGTTTATTCTCAATATCCTTCATGGTAGAGTGAATCACAAACTGATCCGCGTTGGTCTGGATAATAACATAGTTATCCATCGCCTGGATCCACTGGATATTGTCAAGATATACCTTCACCAGCATGGATCCTTTCTTCACGAAAAATGAATTCTGAATAACCTGATTATCGAGTAATGTAACCTGAGCTGCTACTTCTGGAGCTGGTTTGGCAGTTTCATTTTGTTTATCGGCTATAACGATGGCGCAACCGAGAAACTGGTTCTTCTCATCGTGCACCGGTGAAGCAGAAACAGAAACACCAATGCTGCTGTTATCGCGCTTTACCAGAATAAAGCAATCTGTATTCTGCCAGGCCTGATCTTTTCGCATCATGCCCATCAGCTCGTCTTTACGTACTGCGGTGCCTCCCTCTTCTTCGATGACGAACAATCCAAACGCATCCATACCCTGGGCAGACAGACTGGAATACCCCAGCATGTTCTCCGCTTTCTCATTGAGATATGTTACGCGGCCTTCGGTATCCACCACAATTATGGATTCCTCCACTTTAGCCAGTGCATTGGCCAGTCGCTGCTGACTTTCACGCACTTCACGGTCGCGGGAAAATTTAAAGAGCGCCATCTCAACGGTCGTTTTAAGATCCGACTCATTAAACGGCTTTACGATATACCCGTAAGGCTCTGTTACTTTGGCACGATCGAGCGTTTCCTGGTCAACATAGGAGGTGAGAAAGATAACCGGGATATTGTATTTTTCCTTGATGTGTTCAGCAATATGAATACCGTCTTCCTCTCCTTTCAGTTTGATATCAAGGAATACAAGATCCGGCTGAATATGTTCCAGTTTCTCATACGCAGAAGCAGCAGACGAAGCAGTTGCAGGTACTTCGTAACCGAGTTTTTCAAGTGATTTCTGAATATCCTTTGCTACAATGCTTTCGTCTTCAACAACGAGAATTCGGGTTTTAGTCATTCGTGGTCAGGTTTAACTAATTCGTCTAAAGTTTATGATGTACTTTACTCCAAGTCCGGGATGATTCTCCACCTGCATCGTTCCTTCCAACTGATCGGTGAGTGCCTGAATCAGCTGTATTCCCAGCGAATCAGAGGTTTCAACGGAGAATCCTTCCGGCATACCAATGCCATTGTCGCCGATTACCAGGCGAAAGATATCTTTTTCCGTTTGATTCAACGTAATAGCGATCTCTCCTTTTCGGCCATCCTTAAACGCATGTTTCAGCGAATTGGATACAATTTCATTAATGATGAGTCCGCAGGGTACGGCTGTGTCAATATCCAAAGATATCTTATCGGAATGGATTATCAAAGAAACCTGGGATTGGCTGATCCGAAAGCTTTGCATCAGGTTCTCGGCAAGCCGCTTGATATAATCATCAAAGTCAATCTTTGATAACCCATCGGTTTGATAAAACCGCTCATGTATCAGGGCCATGCTTTTAATCCGGTCCTGCCCTTCTTTCAGTGCCTTGTACGCATTGTCATCGGTTACATAACTGGTCTGAAGGTTAAAAAGGCTGATAATGATCTGGAGGTTGTTTTTCACACGGTGGTGAATTTCCCGCAACAACACTCCTTTCTCTTCCAATGCTTCACGGATCTGTTCCTCCATATGTTTCCGGAGGGTTATGTCCGTATCGATAACAACAATATTCTTTAACTGTCCCTGTTCATTTAGGATCGGGGTCAGCGTAGAGGAAGCCCAGCGTTTGGATTTATTTTTATGTTCAATTTCCGACTCATAAATAAACGATTTCCGCATCCGGATACACTCATCCAGATGCTGGAGCACGTCTTCATTGGTCGTCAGATCCCGAAGGTGAGCACCATGCAGTTCGCGCACTCCCTCCAGCGTAAACCCGGTCAGTTTGGTATAGCCGGCATTGACCCACTCCAGTTCCAGATGCTCATTAAAGATCATTACAGCATTATCCGTTTCGGATGCCACCAGTGATAATTTCGCCAGTTCAATGTTCTTTGCCTGCAGTTCCCGGGTTCGTGCTTCAACTTTTCGCCTCAACATTTCCTGACTTCGCCTCAAAGACCGGGTACGGATTCTGTAAGCCAGCATCACCGAGCCTGCACCAACCACTACATACATCAGATAGAAGAACGGAGTTTTCCAGATAGGCGGACGAATTGTGAAATTGTAGGTAACCGGCACGCTCCAATCACGACCATTTGCACTCGCCTGCACTTTAAAAATATAGGCTCCGGGAGGTATATTCGAATAACTGGCGGTCCCGTTTTTCGTTGCCGGCGACCATGAATCTTCAAACCCTTCAAGCATATATCTGAAACGGACTTCTTCCGGTGCCGTCAGATATATACCACTGACCACAAAACTCAGGTGATTACTGTTATAAGGTAATACGAGATTCAAAGGCAGCCCTGTATTCGGATGAACCCGGATTTTGTTTTTCTTCCAGTTAACATTCTCAAGAAACAACTGAATGTTGCTGATGGTGACAAGAGGGAGGGTCACTGGTAACCCGCCTGCATCCGGATTATAACGGATCACTCCGTTAACGGTAGCAAACCACAAATGTCCCGAATGGTCTTCACTGGCCGCATTGCTCTCTACACCAAGGTAACCATTGCTTTTATCGTAATGAACATTGATAATTTTCCCTTCCTGCAGGTAATGGTTCCAATCTACATTATCGAGGCCTTCGGATGTTCCGAGCCATAAATGATTTTGTTTGTCGAGATAATTAAACAGGATTTTTTCGGAATTCAACCCTGCTTTCTTATTCAACACTTTTACCGGTTCAGCTTGATTTCCGGGTCGGTATTGTATAACCCCAAAATCATAGGTACTGATCAGCAAATTCCCCTGCCGGTCATTGATAATAGATGTAATGGGGGCGCGGGGCAGATGATAACTTTCTTCAAAACTGACGGCTCTGTTATTGTCCAGTGAAAACAATCCCTTCAACGTCCCGACCCATATTTTTCCCTGTATGTCTTCAAACAATACACGAACTTTGTCATTCGAAAGACCCTCGTTTATTCCGATCAGGATTTCGGGCTTGTCATGCTGAAAAATATAAACGCCCTTGTCAGTACCGAAGTAATAATTGCCATTCCGGTCATGGAGAAAAGCATATATGATCAGATTCTGAAGCTGCGGAAATACAGATTCTGCGTTACCGGTTGCACTATTGAATTTGGCCGGCCCATTGGTCGTCCCGAACCAAATACTCCCTGATCTGTCCTGATTGATACACCACACATTATTACTCTTCAACCCTTTGGAAGCGTTTATATTTCTGAAAGATTTCCCATCGAAATAACTGACGCCGCCGGAAAGAGTGCCGAACCAGATTCCGTTGCTGGAATCACAAAAAACCGAGAGGATATTGTTATTCGGAATTCCATCTTCCATGGTATAGGTAATAAAGCGATCCCCGTTGTATCGGAATAATCCGTTCCAGGAACCGATCCAATAGTTCCCTTCCCGGTCTTCGATCATCGTTTTTACGATATTACTGTTCACGTCTTTGCCAAACCGAACATCGGTAAATCTGCCGTTTCGGAATTTGGCAACACCTCCACCGTACGTACCGGCCCACCAGTGACCATTATGATCCAGTGTAAGATTTTCAACTCTTTCTACAGGAAGTCCTTCAGCAGTAGAGTAATTCGTAAATTTCTTTCCATCCCATACACTAACGCCGTCGTATGTACCCAACCAGATATTTCCATTCCGGTCCTCACGGATAGCATATACGATATTATTCAATAAGCCCTGATCGGTGGTAAAGGTTTTAATTGAATTCCCGTCAAAAAGGTTGACACCGCCAATCGTTGCCACCCATATTCGCCCTTTCGAATCTTTCAATAAATCAAAAACATTGTTGTTCACCAAACCCTTTGCGTTGGTCACACTTTGAAACCCTTTTCCATCATATTTACTCAGCCCTTCAGCTGTACCGATCCATAAAACGCCCTTATTATCCTCGCAAATTGCGTTTATGTTATCACTTAATAATCCATCATCAGTAGAAAAAGTAGAATAATCGGTTCCGCTAAACCTGACAAGGCCTTTTCGTATGGTTCCGAACCAGATATTTCCTTTGCTGTCTTCGAAAATGGTTTTTACCGGATTACTATACAGTACATTACTCTGATCAAAACGGATAAATGTCTTTCCATCGAAGCGACACCCCCCACTCATGGTGCCGATCCATAACCTGCCGATATGATCCTGAAGCACCTTATTGACCTGATTGCCGGGAAGTCCGTCTGAAACCGTGTAGGAGTCGAGATTAAACCTCTGTGCTTCAACGCTATACACATTGATCAACCATCCCAGCAAACACAATAGTCTCGGAATTTTCTTCATAGCAAGGGTTCCCATACGGAATACCGGTTGCAATGTTACAGAAAAATGCTACGAGAAATTTTCTTACGATTCCTAATTATCAACCCTTTGAGTTGATTTTTTGTCGAGTTCTTCACCCCGTAAAACCAGCCATTTACAGATGTTAACATATTGTTCGTGAAAAAAGCGATTTCTTTCAAATCTTTCTCTTGCATCGTATTGAAAACTCTCCCTACATTTGCTAAATGCACTAAAGTGCGTTGACGTTCGCTAAATCTTCAACTTAAATCCAAATATGACAACTAAAATTACCAAAGGTGTTTGGAAGTACGTCCTGGGCGTATTTCTGACAGTAACAGGTATGAGTGCTGATGTACAGGCTCAGAGTGTTACTATCGTCCCTTCCGGACCGATTGTGTGCGCTGGAACCAAGCTTGACGCTGTGGTTACAGGTTTAAATGGGCCTCTCACGTATCAATGGAACACAGGCGCGACGACTTCATCTATCTTCATTAACCAGACCGGTTTTTACCGTGTTACCGTTAATGGATTCCTGAACGGAGTTCAAACACAAGTGCGCAGTAACTGGACTCCCTTCCTGGTAATTCCGGCAACTAACGCAACGATTAATCCTTCCGGACCAGTAAATGTATGTCCGGGACAATCTGCAACCCTTCAGGGAAGTGGCGGTCAGTTCTTCAGCAGCTATTCCTGGAGCACAGGCCAAAACACCCGTAACATTACTGTAAACCAAACGGGTGACTATACACTGACCGTTACAAACAACTTCGGTTCATGCAGCACTTCTACCAGTGCAACTGTTCACGTTGAAGTGTTCGATCAGGGTTATCAGCCTGCAGTTACAGCATTGAGTCCGATCACTGTATGTCAGCCCGGTTTCGTTCAACTGGCTGGTGACCCTGGATTCTCTTCTTATTCCTGGTCTACCGGAGCCACTACCCAGAATGTAAGCGTTCTGATGGATGGTTCACAGGCTGGAGCTGTACTCGACACACAAACTGTTACCCTGACTGTATCGCTTAACAACGGTGCCTGCTCATTCACAAGTGCAGGTGTTGTTCTTCGTTCCGTACGTCAGCCAGAGCTGATCGACGCACATTGTGGCAGATTGACCTTCACTCCTGCAGACAGCATTAAAGCCGGACTGGTTCTCACTTACCTGAGCACTCCTCAGTACGAATTCGAATTCGAAGAAACAACCAGCCCTGGTGTAACCTGGACTCACGTTTCCAACAATCGTTGGTGCCGTCTGGCTGATGTGACTCCTGCTGTTCAGCCGAACAATTTCTACCTCGTTCGTGTTCGTGCCATTGTTGATGGAATTCCATACTGCTATGGTGATCCTTGCGTAATCGGCGTAACTACTCCGATCAACAACAATCCTAACCGTATCGAAGGTGGTGCAGTTGCTTCCTTCTACCCGAATCCTTCTTCTTCTTCCTTCTACATGCTGACTGAAGGTTTCGAAGCTGATCAGCAAGTTGATATTCGCATCACTGACATGACTGGTCGTCTGGTTGACAACTTCGCTTACAATACTAACGAAGGCACATTAGAGTTCGGTAAAAACCTGAATGACGGTGTTTACTTCGTAACTGCTGCACAGGGTGCTAAAACCACCATGTCACGCATCATCAAAACGAAATAATTATTCGTTAACCTTATAAACTGCTTGCACAATTCAGGGCTCCGGAAACGGGGCCCTGATTGTTTTTATCGCTCTCCCTTCCAATTCTCTACTTTCGCACCATGCAGCGAACAGCAGATCTACAAGTGACTGCCGCCATAATTATTGGTGACGGAAACCGCTTTCTGATTGCCCGTAAAAAAAACGGTAAACCGCTGGCCGGATTCTGGGAGTTTCCCGGGGGAAAGCTTGAATCCGGAGAATTACCGGCAACAGGAATTATCCGTGAAATCAGTGAAGAACTGAACATCCGGCTGGAAGCTCCGGAAGAATATTGCCGTTATTACTACAGTAACACTGAGAAAACGATTGAATTCATTTTTTTTACTGCACAAAAAGGGTACGGAGAGATCGTGCTGACGGATCATGATGCGATAGCCTGGGTGACGATTGAAGAGATTTCATCCTTTCCGCTAGCGCCGGCGGATGAAATCGCTGTTGATATCATCAGAAAGAAAGGTCTTCCGGTTTAGCGAATCATCAGTTTCCGTGCAGATGATAAACCTGCACTCTCTATCTCGACAAAATAAAGACCAGAACAAAGATCCCCGGCTTCTATAGAAAGAGCACCTGCACCTGCACCTGTCATCTCTAATACAGTTCTGCCGGAAATATCAAATACACGCAACTGATCTATCTCCCCTGACTTCAATTGAACTCGAATCGCAGTAGAGCCATCCGCTGGATTCGGAAAAATTCCAAAAGCCAACGTGTTTTCAGGATTATTCAGTGAAGTCATCTGCGACACATCCAGCACGTACAAACCATTCTGCATATCGGATACCAGTACATTGCCGCTCGGTAAATAAGGATACGCCCCCCAGGCTCCGGAATAAGACTGACCGGTATAAGGTCCACCCTGCGCGGTCTGATACTGGGTATCAAAAAAACCAATGCGGACCGGCTGGAAAGGATCGCTTACATCATACACCTGAAGTCCATCCTGATAATAGGCAATATAACAGGTATTGCCAACCATAAACGGATTATGAGGTGTTGGACCTACATTGCTCTGGAAAGTGGCCGTCACGGTCAGATTCGACAAATCCTGCACATCCAGCACCTTTACCGGCAAACCAGTGGGCACTTCATCCATAAACACAAGCGTACGGCCATCATCTGTAAGTGCGCTGCTATGGTTATATCCCTGACCAACATAACTGGTCAGAGAACCCAACATATTAAACTGATTTGCCACGGAATCATACCGCAGGATAAACAGACCATCAAATGCTGCGGAAGCATAAACAGTATCATTGCGAACGAACATATCATGCACCTGTTGATTGGTAAATGCGGCCCCGTAATCGGTATCAACATCACGCAGGAATACCGGATTCACCGGATCATTCAGACTATAGACCGACATAGAAGATGTCCCACTGGTGATACCGCCTTTTACGATGCCGCAGTAGAGCTTGTTGCCATCCACAAACAAGGTGTGGGCACGCTCAAAGAGCACATTACTATCGTACACCACCGAAACCGAATCCGGGAGATATTGCAAATCGATAATCTGGAAACTGTTCGGTGCATTATCATCACTGATGAGATACGCATAATGCTGATATGTTTTTATCTCTCTCCAGATGCAGCCGGAACGGCGTCCGGGAACAAAGTCCACCCGGGTTGCAGCAGCGGGATTGGTCACATCAATCACATGAACGCCATCGGTTGCTCCGATCAATGCATACTCGCGTCCGGCGCCATCATGCCATCCCCAGATGCCATTGTAACGGATTCCATAGAAAGGTTCGGCAACGATGGTTGAGTCATTCCAGTTCGAGAGAAGCGAGATATTCTGTTGTTCATATACCTGCGCCTGCAATGACTGAAATCCGGTCAACAGGGCCCATGCGAGAAATGTTAGCTTTTTCATACGTGATTAAGGCGATGCTAATATAACCCGAACTTTCAGAATATTCTCAGCAGCAGGACCTCAATCGCAAAATTTTACAGATACACGATGATCTGACCTGCCCTTACTTCAGCAATTGCCGGATATGGTCGGCAGGATCCCCATTCGCTCCTGAAAACCCGGGAGCAATATCCATGATGTAAACCTCCATGCGATCGAGATGCTGCTGTAATTCGGGATGCTCGAGACGCATCGCATCCTTTCCCGTTGTTACCATCAGAACGGCGTTTGACTGCTTGTATTTTTTCAGCATCGCCAGTGCATCTCCCGAAGAAAAGTCGTGGTGATCGGCAAAATACATGGATTCAATGATCGCTCCGCAGGAAGTGAGATACTCGTTCAGCGGCTCCGGACGCGCGATACCGCAAACCAGCAGGATATGTTTACCCTTCAATGTATCTGAAGCAATGACAGCTCCGGTTTTACGATGACGAAGATCACGGTAACGGATATACGAAAAATACAGTTGCTGATGTGACACTGGTCGTACTTTCTGTCGGATATTGTTTTGCTGTTCTGCTGAAAGCAGCTCAGGACATTTGGTCACAATGATTATATCGGCTCTGCAGGCACCGGAAACCGGTTCGCGGAGACGGCCGGCCGGAAGCAAGGCATCCTGATAATACGGCTGCTGAAAAGTGGTCACGAGCACGTTGAGTCGTGGTTTAACATAACGGTGCTGATAGGCATCATCGAGGATAATCAGATTGATCTCCGGAAACAGACGAAGGAGATTGCGAATACCCTCTGCCCTCTTCTCGCAAACAGCCACCTTTACCTCCGTTAACTGCCGGTAATACTGCAACGGTTCATCGCCGATCGAAACTGCCGTCGCCTGTGAATCAGCTAATACAAATCCTTTCGTTCTACGTCCATACCCGCGACTAAGCACTGCTATCCGGAAATCTACAGCTAAATGGCTTGCCAGATGCATCACCAGAGGTGATTTACCGGTTCCACCCACTGATAAATTTCCGACAGTAATCACAGGAATACCGAACGACTCCGCACGCAGCAGGCCCAGATCGAAGAGCTTATTCCGAAGCACAACGAAGAAACCATATATCCATGAAAACGGAAGCAGGAGCAGACGCATGGGTCAAAAATAGTCGGAAAATCTTCAGTCCTTGATTACCTTTGACCGCTTCCCACCTACTATGGCAAAACTCCATGACATCATCCGCGTTCTGGAAACGCTGGCACCACCATCGCTACAGGAATCGTACGACAACTCGGGATTAATCACCGGGTCACCGGACCAGGACGTCACCGGAATCATTGTCTGCCTCGACTCCATTGAAGCGGTCCTTGATGAAGCCATCGCCAACGGATGCAATGTGATCGTTGCACATCACCCGATTATCTTTTCAGGGCTGAAGAAAATCACCGGCAAAAACTATGTTGAGCGAGTCATCATCAAAGCAATACGCCATCAGCTGGCCATCTATGCCATTCACACCAATCTCGACAATGTGTATGAAGGTGTCAACCGCCGTTTTGCAGAACAATTAGGACTTGAACAAACAAGAATTCTGGCTCCTGTTAAAGGCAAACTGCGTAAGCTGGTGACCTTTGCTCCAAACGATGCTGCTGAAAACGTGCGCAATGCACTCTCTGCAGCCGGAGCCGGACATATCGGAAACTACAGCGACTGTAGTTTTCTAACCGAAGGAACCGGCACCTTCAAAGCAGGGGATGGCACCCAACCATTTGTTGGAGAAAAAGGCCAGCTGCATCGTGAACCCGAAATCCGAATTGAAACCATTTACCCTGTCTGGAAAGAACGGGACATTTTGTCGGCCTTACGGGCTTCACATCCTTACGAAGAAATCGCGTACGATCTCTACCCTCTTGAAAATCAGCTACAAAATACCGGAGCAGGCATGATTGGCATACTGCCACAGCCCCTGAAAGCTGATGTTTTTCTCGATAACCTTAAAACAACGATGAAAGCCGGTATGATCCGACACACGGCCCTGGTAAAGAAGGAAATCAGCCGGGTAGCGCTATGTGGAGGTTCAGGCAGTTTTCTATTGGCAGATGCCATTGCTGCCGGAGCGGATGTATTCGTCACGTCCGACTTCAAATACCATCAGTTTTTCGATGCAGATGGCCGAATCCTGATTGCCGATATTGGACACTTTGAAACTGAGCAGTTTACAATCAATCTGCTGGCAGAGCACTTGAGCCAAAAATTCACTACATTTGCCGTCCGCTTAACGGACACAAACACCAATCCCATTTATTACCGCTAGCATGGCTGCAAAAAAATCAACCCCGAAAGAAGAAGCTGCAATTGCAGAAGCCCCAAGGAAAGAAACGCCGATTGTGCGTCATATTGACAAGGGGGACAATACCATTGAGGATAAACTGAGGGCACTTTACCAACTCCAGCAAATCGACAGCCAGATTGACCGTATCCGCATTACCCGCGGCGAGTTGCCAATGGAAGTTAGTGATCTGGAAGACGAAGTTACCGGTCTCCAGACACGTATCAACAACTACAGTGAAGAGGTGAAGGCGCTCGAAGATCAGATCAAAACCCGCAAGCAGACGATAAAAGATGCACAGGCGCTGATCAAGAAGTATCAGGGACAACAAGGCGCAGTTAAGAACAACCGCGAATTTGATTCTCTGAACAAAGAAATCGAATACCAGCAACTTGAAATTCAGCTTTGCGAAAAGCGTATCAAAGAACATACTGCAGATCTGGCTGCGAAGAAACAAATCCTCGAAGCTTCTGAGAAAACGCTTGAAGAGCGTCAGCAGGATCTTCAAACCAAGAAAAACGAACTCGACTCTATCATTGCCGAAACGGAGAAAGAAGAAGCAGAACTCTCTGCGGAATCCAACAAAGCCTCTGACGTGATTGAAGAGCGTTTGCTAACGGCCTATTCACGTATCCGCAATAACGCCCGTAACGGACTGGCTGTTGTTTCGATTACCCGTGATGCCTGCGGTGGTTGCTTTAACAAAATCCCTCCTCAGCGTCAGCTCGATATCCGTCAACGTAAGAAGATTATCGTTTGCGAACACTGCGGACGAATTCTGGTTGATGCCAACATTCTTGAAAAGCTCTGATCATCATCTGAATAAAACAGAAAAGCCGTCCACACCGACGGCTTTTCTGTTTTATTCTGTTTTATTCTTCAGATGCCGTTCGCTTTTCTTCCCTTCGAAAAGCTCGTACCCTAACAAGCGGCATTCGAGCGGACCATTAAATAACTTTATCCGGTTATTGGGACGCAAACCTACGGCTCTCGCACCTTCCGGACTTCCGGTAAATATCCATGCTTTAAATCCGGCGTAATGATGTTTCAGCTGCGTTCCAATGGCCGCATATAATTCTTCTACATCTTCCACTTTCAGCTTCTCGCCATATGGCGGATTGATGATCACAACGCCACGGGTAAACTCATGCTGCAGCTCACGAAAATCGCCCAGATGCAGTTGTACCATATCTTCCACGCCGGCCGCTTCAATATTCTCGAGTGCTTTATTGTAAACAAATTTATTCAGCTCGTTGCCCACAATTCTCACGGCAGTATCACTGATGCGCTCCATTTGTTTTTCGCGAATCAAGGCAAACAAATCCGGCTCAAAATCAGGCCAGCGTTCGAATGCAAAATACTCGCGAAATGTCCCCGGAGGAATCTTCGCTGCAATCAATGCCGCTTCAATCGGAATGGTGCCGGAACCACACATAAAATCAACCAGCGGAATATGCGGCTCCCAACCTGTAAGCATAATAATGCCGGCAGCCAGTACTTCGCTCAGTGGGGCTTTATCGACTTCCTTCCTGTATCCACGAAGATGCAAAGAAGGTCCGCTGGAATTGATAGAAACCTGACATTGGTTTCTATGAATGAACAGTTGCACTTCCAGGTCCGGATTTGTTTTGTGTACGTCCGGTCGTTGCCCTGCTTTCCCTCTGAAAAAATCAGCAATGGCGTCTTTCGCTTTGAGTGCAGGAAAGAGGTTGTTATCGAATAAATCAGAACTCAGCGTGCATCTTACAGCAAAAGTCTGATCAACTTTCATATACTGCAACCAATCAATCCGTCCGACACCATCATAGATATCCTGACCATCACGAATCGGAAAACTATCGAGTTTCACCATTACCCGTAAGGCTGTGCGCAGCGCAAAGTTTGCTTTGTACATAAAGCCTTTGTCGCCCACACAGGATACAGCACGGGTATGGGTTTCGATATCGCGACCTCCCAGCAAACGGATTTCCTTCGCCAGCACTTCTTCAAGTCCGGCATAAGTTGAGATAATCAGATTCAGATCGGCAGCAGGAGTTGTCATCTCCGCAAAGATAGAGAAAGCGGGGAATCGGCTATTGACGGATAAACTTTCCTGCAAATCGTCCTTTTTCCGATTCAATGTACAGCAGATACCATCCGGAAGTCAGAGAAGAAACATCAAGGCCGTTTTCAGTCATACAGCCCTGCATCATTATCTTCCCTTCTTCATTCAAGATCCGATAGGACCATTTCGCGGCAGGCAACTGATGAATAACCAACTGCGATTGCGCCGGATTGGGAAATATTTCCAATGGATTTACCGACACACCGATATCCTCTGAAGCTGTGGTTACATTACTTCCAGGTGTCTGAAAATAGAAAGATCCCGGATACCAGGGTCCCCATGAAAAGCCATCGAATACTCTGTAGGTATAAGCATAAAAGGTACCGGGTTGCAATCCGGTAATGCGTTTAAATCCATTATAACCGATGGTTGTTTGCGTTGTTGCATTTCCATAAACCTGATATCGGAACTGGACCTGACTGAACACCGATGATGTCATCCAGTATAACCGTATGGTGGTACTGTCCTCAGCCCGCTCAGCGAGCATATCGAGATCATAATCCTGCGTGGTAAACACAAAATCAAATGTGCTGGTGTCGGACCATGCTGAGGGTAAGAGATTCGATCGTGATCGCATCCGGATGACATATACCGCCGAGGTATCCAGATTATTGAGCACCTTATACGTTTCCGTCGATGTACTCTGTATCCATACGGTATCCTGCATTTTCCGGTATTGTAACTGATAATCGTCGGCATCCTGTACTCTGTTCCAAACCACATGCGCTGTGCCGGAAGCAGAAACCGGAACCACAACAGAAACAGACGGTGGCTGAAGCGTGGTTGAATCAGTAATATCAACACTGAATAACGCTTGCTCAGCGATATAACGGTCACGCGCTAACGAAAAGAGAAGCAGATTTCCGGTGATCCCGTAAATATGATTGAAACCCAGTGTTTGATTCGCCGACCAGTTATTCAGCAGGTGGGTCTCCTGTAATTTAGCTATACCGGCTACACTCCCATCTGAACGCCAGAGTTCCTGCCCAAATAGTGAATCATTCCCACAGAAGAAATACAATGAATCATAAAACAGGTAGCGACCGGCCCACCCGAAAATCGTGTACATAACCGGATAATTGGTATAACCGCCGACACCGTTATGTGAATCCCATCCCCACCACTGACTATCATAAAATCCTGCTACCAGCACTTTACCGTTCACGACCGGGAAATAGGAATTATCATCCAGCGTATTGGCAAAAGAAGATAACTGCACCGTGCCCGAAGCAGTACCATCGGTCATAAAAAGCTGGAACGGTCCATTGGTACTTCTCCCTTTGAAAAACAATGTATCTCCTATGTTATTCATAAAAGCATCTTTATAGGAATTGATGAGTCCGTCATTAGCCCCGGGATTCAGATCGACCACCTGAATGGTGGATGCATTAGAGCCAGTTGTTTTCCAGAGCTCCCACCCTGAATTTGTATTTGCCATAAAGTACAACGCCGACGGTGTCGCATGAAAATTGCATGGCAACGAAGCGCCCACTACTCCATTCAGGTCTTTCAGCAAGACAGTTCCATTGGCAGTGCCGTTACTCTTCCAGAGCTCTTGTCCATTGTTATTATCATCTCCTGCAAAATACAGTTTTCCCTTCCAGGCAGATAAGTTTGATGCTATCTGAAATGACTTGATACTAAACGTACCCGAGACACTTCCATCTGTTCTCCACAACGACATCGAACTGACATAGGTTGTGAAGAACATCAGCGAATCAACTACCGTAAACTGGCCAACACCGGAAGAGGTAGTTCCGGGAGCAAGATCTGCAAACAAGGAGGTTCCGCCTGCAGTGCCATCTGTCCTCCACAGTTCTGAACCGTGCAGGGAATCTTGTCCCCGGAAATACAGATACCCGTCAAAAACTTTAGCTGTAGTTTCAAAATATCCCCCTATACCGGACCCCGGTCCGGGAACTAAATCGACCACGAGATACGTACCAGCTGCTGTTCCGTCGGTACACCAGAGTTCGCGACCATTTTGCGGATCATATGCAGAGAAAAACAATTTACCGTTAAATGGTATCATCTCTGAAGCTCCACCATACCCATCTGAGGGAAATGAAGCTATTCGCAAAGCCTGTGCGCTAATCAATGCAGGAATCAGCAAAGCTACCAGAAGCAAAGCTGAACGCAGCTGTGTAAAGATGTTCATGAGCTAAAAATAAGAAAATATAAGAGAACCAAAAGAATCAGGAAAATGCAAGATACGCTTTCCTGAATTTAACTAATCTTGCATCATCTGATGACTATGCAGCTACCCGCCTACTCTCCGCTTGAAAAACACTGGCAACATGACCAGCGTACAGTTTTCCTGAATCATGGATCTTTCGGTGCATGCCCGACCGCTATCCTCGACTATCAGCATTCATTACACCGGAAGATGGAAAGCGACCTGATCCGGTTTATGAACGAGGATTTCATTACCGGCTATGCGGAGAACAAAAAAGCATTAGCCGAATTTGTTCATGCCGATGCAAATGATCTCGTATTTATCCGAAATGCTACGATGGGTGTGAACACGATTCTGCATAGTCTTCGCTTTGAACCGGGCGACGAAATCATGACCCATTCACATGCTTACGGTGCCTGCAATAACGCCATTGAATACTATGCAAAAAAAAGTGGTGCCCGCGTGGTGATTGCAAAAGTGCCATTTCCTCTATCATCAGAGGACGAAATTGTGCAGGCTTTTGTTGATGCAGCAACCCCACGCACCCGTTTAGCGATGGTGGATCATATCACTTCCGGCACCGGCATTATTTTCCCTGTAGAACGAATTGTAAAAGAGCTGGAATCCCGTGGTATAGAAGTAATGGTAGATGGAGCACATGCACCGGGTATGCTGGATCTGAATATTGATCAAATCGGAGCCAGTTACTATACCGGAAACTGCCATAAATGGATTTGCTCACCCAAAGGATCAGCGTTGCTCCATGTCAGAAAAGATAAACAAGAGAAGATTGTCCCGTTGCAGATTTCACATAAAAACGATCTCTATACGGGGACACCCGCTCATTGGAGTGCTCAGTTTATCTGGCCGGGAACAGAAGATTACACGGCTTACCTCTGTGTAAAACCGGCCATCGAATACATGGGGAACATTATGGGTGACTGGGAAACGTTACGCAACCACAACCGTTCACTGTGTCTGTCGGCCCGGAAAATGCTGGCGGACCGGTTGAACATATCTTTACCCGCGCCGGAACAGATGATTTCTCATCTCAGTACCCTGCTGATTGATGAACGTCCTGAACTGCCGGCAAAATTCTTTGGCATGAACCCTCCACTGAAACAACGTCTGTTGAATGAGTATAAAATTCAGGTACCGGTGTTCCTTTTCGGAAACGATCAGCCGAAAGCGTGGTTACGGATTGCGGTACAAGCATACAACAGCATGGAGCAATACGAATACCTGGCCGATGCATTGCTGGAGATCCGTAATTCACGTTAATGCACAACCGTTAGTTTGCGGGTAATGCTTTCGCCAGACATCGTTTGAATGCGTAGAAAATAAATGCCAGATGGCAGTGGCTCAAGGTAAATCTCGGTACGATCAGAAACAGAGGATTCCTGCCATGCGGGCTTACCCGTGATATCCATCAGCATTACATCACAGGCAGCAGGTAAACCTGACACAATACAACTTTCCACAGCCGGATTCGGATGGACTTTTACGATCTGAAGTTGCGCACCATCCTGCACACCTGATGAACTGCACATCAGATGATTCAGTATTGACCATATCGAATCGTTGAACGTAATTGGAACATCACCGGCACCCGGCGCATCTCCCATGCGTACATAAATAAGTTGCTGTGACGGGACAATATTCAGCATCTGTCCGTTTTTACCCAGTGCCATAATCAGATCTGACGGACCATTCGGGTTCAGTGAACCGGGAATAACGAACTGAAAACCGGGTACCATAAACGAGGGCTTCCCATTCAGCCACCATAAATATCCATAACTTTTATTGAGTTGCTGTGACGTATTGATCATATTATGGAAATAGGTGGTATCAGTCATGATCTGTGTACCATTCCAGTTGCCATGATTCAACATCATCAAGCCAAACCTTGCCATACTTCTTGGCCGGCTGAAATAGACATTGTCATAATCGACTTTTAAAAAAATCCCATCCATTCCTGTTGGAGATTTTATTCGGGTGGTCAGAAAACTGTTCAGGTTGATGCCTGTTGCTGCTTCGAGTACTGTATCCAACATCGTGTAAGGAGCATTGTGATATGCCCATCGGGTGCCGGCATCCGCCAGATATACCATACACGTATCCAGTGTACAATGATTGTCTGCTACACCATCATCAAGTCCGCTGGTCATGGTTAACTGATGGCGGATGGTGATTTTCTCTTCCTGTTGCGGTGTACAGTTGGTCCAGCCCGTTCCGATATAGTCTGAAGTGGTGTCCGTGATGTTTAAAAACCCTTCCTGTTGCGCCATCCCAACAGCAAAAGAAGTCAGCGTTTTTCCGGCCGAAGCCCAATACCAGATACTATCCCTTGTAAACGTTCCAAAGTACTGTTCATGTACCATTTTCCCGTCTTTTAGCAATAAAAAAGCCTTCGTATTATTCAACTGGAGATAATTATCCAGTGTATCGAGATATTGATCACACCAACCCAGTGAAGCGGGAGAAAGTGTATCCCAGGTATTACCGGTGAGTGGGGGGAAATACAGATTCTGCGCAGGACTGACTCTTGCCGCGATCAGGAAGAATAACAGGAAGATGAATTTTTTCATAGCTACGGAACCCGGGTTGGATGTTAAACGAGTTACAGGGTTTAATCGTTGCAGCAAAAGAAAATAAAAACCCCGTCAGCTTAGGCCGACGGGGTTTTTGATGAATTGATTATTCTACTTTAACCGAACCCCAAAGGTCACGTCAATATCTGTGGAATAATTACTTGTTTGATTGATCTTATCTGTTTCCGAATTATAATGACGAAGTTGTACGCGGAAACTTCCTTTACCTGCGCCACCAGTATTCAGATTGCAGGAAAGTCCAAGATCTTCTCCATTAAGATCCTGATCGTATAACGAGGTAGTCATGAAATTGGAAGCCGGAGCCGGCGTATATACAAACTGATGCTGGACACCTTCATCCTCCACTTCGCTTGAAATAGTGTCAACCGGTGAAGCCGTTTCATTCAGTAATAACACCTCCATCACATAAAAGTTGGTGTTATCAAGGATGATGGAATCTTTTGTAGCAGCGGTACCACCGGCACCATCGGGATCATAGAAAGTCACCGTATCGGGTGCAGTGAAACCATCTGTGATGATCAGCTTCATCGTGGTAATGACCTCGCCCTGATTGGTCGGTGCGGGATCTTCCGTTTTATCTTTTTTACAGGCAGAAACTGCAAACAGGAACATTGCTGCTCCGGCAAATTGAAGAATTGTTTTTTTCATATTCAGTTTATCAAGGTTTAATGGTTGAATGTTCATGTTCATGAGCCGCCGTTTTGAAATGCATAGGAACCGCAACTCTCAGTATGATATTGGTCCCCATTTCATCAGCATAATACCGCAGGCGGTTCATATAATCGCGGTATGCTGTATTGAGCAGATTATTGACTGACAGTCCCAGTCGTATCGATTGCCCTTTCCAGGTATAGACGCCGGTCCATTCAAGCCCGAGCAAGGTGTATGCCGGAGGTGGTGGGATATAGTCACTGCCCTCCTCGTAACGCCATTGCTTCATTACGTGAAGAACGGATAGGCCTGCCGTTAGATCGGTCCAGTTTCCGGCCGGTTTGAAAGTATAGGAGATCAACTCATCAAACCTTGGCGCAGGAACCAGTTCCAGATAACGGTTGGCTGTGCGGTTTTTTGCAAACACCAGACTATTGCGTGATTTCAGATTGAATCGTTTGCTTATATCCAGATCCAGCGTAAAATCGATTCCGCTGAATAATGCATCCACATGCCTGTACCGGAATGAAGGATAAGCACCACTGATCGTCAGCACTTCTTCAGTATCCGGAATAAGGTAAATATAATCATTTATCAGCATGGAGAATACCGAAACATCAAACGACACACGCTGCTGTTGGAATTGAACACCTGCAGCAACATTGTATGCCTTTTCCATTCCCAGCGTAGGGTCGCCGGTTTCAAACGATGCAGTGCCATGGTGGAGACCATTGCTGAACCATTCGTTTATAGAAGGAGCACGCCGGGCAGTACCAGTGTTGAACCTTATCGTCCAGCTGCTGTCAGCTTTGTAGATCGCTCCCAGGGACCCATTCGGAATATGGAATGTATAAGGTGTACTGACCACAACTCCGTTCTTATTCTGAAACACTGTTTCGTGCCGTTCGTCGTAGCGGAGACCGGCTTCCAGTTCCGTTTTATTCTTCCGCCAGCGGATGATCCCATACGCACCACCGTTATACAGAACATAGTTCGGCACAAAGTATCGAGTCCCTCCATACTGATTATCCTGTATCAGACCCGACACGCCGGCCACCAGTGTAAATCCCTTTACATTTTTTGACTCCAAAAGGAGATCGGCCGTTTGTGTATAAAGCCGCAATTCCAGTTCGGGGCGATTCAAAGCTGCAAGCGAATCGTTGTAGGGCTTATCGCGGTCATACTCGAACCGGTGATTGAACTGATATCCGTATTGCGCTCTGATAACTCCGAGTCCATCAATGTGCAGCCAGGCCTTTACCGACACCAGCTGATGTGTTACCTCCTGACGTGGTTTACCGATCGCATAACTGAATTTATCATCGGTAATGGTCTCCCCGCTTTCAATGATCCTTCGCAAGTCGCTGAGGTTCCCAATATGTGAACCAGAGAAGATACCCAGACGGGTCTTAAAGCGGCTATAGAACGTTTCCACACCCCAGTGATTACGTTCCATCCCCAGACTACCACTGTAATTATATTCATCAAAAGCGGTATTCTGAAGATAGAGATCAGCAGTTGATACAGTACCTGACTTCCGCGCTGTTCCCTGAATCCGCCAGCAGAGGTCATGGAATTTCCCAAGATGTTGTTCAATCATTCCGGAAGCAACACCGGCATTACCATTGGTCATGCCGACCAGATTAACCTCAGCATGTATGCCGGGCTCATGGGGCAACTCTCTGGGTTCCACGAGCACCACTCCACCAATGGCATCTGCGCCATACCGTATCGCGGAAGTACCTTTCACAACCGTTAATTTCTGAGCGATGAAAGGATCTACTTCCGGCGCATGCTCTCCTCCCCATTGTTGTCCTTCCTGACGGATACCGGCATTCATTATTAACACACGCTGACTATGCATACCGTGAATTACAGGTTTCATGACTGATGGACCCGTTTGCATCGAAGTTACACCGGCTACATTCTTCAGATAGTCTGTCAGCGACTGTCCCTTCGATCGCTCCATCTCTTGTATAGAAAGAGTATCTGCAGCGACCGTAGATTTTGGTGCAACCCGTTTAGCGGTCACCTCTGTCTCCTTCAGGTTTTTGACAGCCGAGCGCAGCCGGAGACGTTTTTCTTCGCCGGCAGATATGAATACTGTTGTCTCCTCGAAACCTACTGCACGAATCCTCACCTGATACCGGCGATCGCAAAGGCTATCGAGTACCACTCGGCCGTTCAAATCCGTTAGAAACGAACGATTCAATTCCGTAAACTCCACACTGGCTGAAGGAATGGAGCCTCCTTCCTTATCATCCAGTACAAACAAACGGATGGATAAATGACAATTTTCCTGTGCCACTGTTTGCATAGTGATGCATAATAGGAAGCACAGAGGCATGAATAGCCTCATACTTGATGTAATTATAATAGGAGAAAGGTGCTGATTACGATAGCACCGGGACTGTCAGCATGAAAAATCTGCTGCAGGGGGACCCCGAACAGATAACAGTTCGTAAGGAATGAAAACAACAGCAGGAACTGATGATGCGTGATAATTGAATTCAATTTCCGAAATACTAAAATCAAAACGATGTTCCTCGCTGAGCATTCCCGGAAGGGTAAGCTCAAGCACCAGACAGTGAGTATGGCGGTCGGAAACAGAAGTAATTGCATCCGGGGCCTGACATTCATGGGTATCATGGTGATCTACCAGTTCATGCCATATCTGCGCAGGAATAACCACCTGCAATGACAGCAGGAGGAACAGAAAGGCAGCAGGCAGACGCAGGCGACGCATTCTACAAATGTACGAAATCAATTGGTAAACGCGTAACTCACCAGGTTGGCACCCATCCGAAGTGCTTTCTGGTGAGCTTCGGGAGAATCCTTATGTACTTCAAAATCTTCCCAACCATCGCCAAGGTCACATTCCACATCATAAAAACACACAAGTCGGCCATCATAGATCAATCCGAAACCCTGAGGTTGCTTGCCGTCATGTTCATGCACTTTGGGTAGCCCATTAGGGAATTCGAATTTCTGATGGTATACAGGATGACTAAACGGCAATTCCACAAACTCCAGTTCCGGGAATACAGACTTCATCTGAACACGAATGAATTTATCCATGCCATAGTTATCGGAAATATGCAGGAAACCACCACCAGTCAGATAATTGCGGAGATTCTGTGCTTCCTGAGGATTGAATACGACGTTGCCATGACCAGTCATATGAACAAAGGGATAATTGAAAATTTCCGGACTACCTACTTCCACGATGGCCTGCTCAGGAGCAATAGTCGTATTGAGTTGCTTATTGCAGAAATCGATCAGGTTTTTCAGGGATGTATCGAGATTGGCATACCAGTCGCCACCGCCTGAATATTTCAACAAGGCGATTTTCATGCTGGGACCCGCCGGAGTAAATGAGGACGAGACCAACAGGATCAGGAGGGCGAGTATTCGACGTTTCATCATTACAAAGTTAATCAATAACGGGTGCAGACAGATTCTATTTCATCACCTGTTCACACAGAAGAGGGTGACGGCTACCAGCCCCGCGGTTTCAGTCCGTAACCGCGTATCACCCAGACTCACGGGCTGGAATCCCTTCTGAACAGCCAGCTTCACTTCCTCCGCGTCAAAATCTCCTTCCGGGCCAATCAGCACGGTGGCATTTTCCGCTTTACTCAGTCCGGAGGTTCCGGATTTCTCTCCTTCCATGCAATGGGCAATAAACCCATCTCCGCTTAACGGTCGTGAAAGAAAATCGTTCATTGTCACAGCTTCCTCCAACTCCGGAAACCAGGTGCGTTGTGATTGCTTGGATGCAGAAATAATGAGTTTGCGCAGGCGTTCTGTTTTCAGATCTTTCCGTTCCGAGCGGCGACAGATGACCGGAGTAATTGCAGCAACACCAATCTCCGTTGCTTTTTCCACCAGCCACTCAAATCTGTCCATGTTTTTCACCGGCGCAATAACGAGCTGTAAACTTCGCATAGGCTTCGGCGTTAGTGACTCTTCTTCCACTTCCGCACTGACGCCCTTTTTACTGATCGTAACAATACGGGCAATAGCACGCATTCCCTTCCCATCCAGTAATCCTATTTTATCTCCCTCCCGCAAACGAAGCACATGAAAGGCATGATGCGCCTCTTCCTCCGAAAGCTGAGCAATGGGTGATATATCCGGCTGATAGAAGAGATGCATGGGATAAAGATATGACTAGTCCTGAAAAAAGTTGACAGATTAGAAGTTGTAAAGTTACTATAAATTCAAGCCTCGGGAGCAGTTGTTTCCTGGGGCTTTTTCCATTTTTTCAATACAATACTCTG